>Ga0137359_10002717_pt1 | contig 14203 bp, 12 predicted proteins | sample Mad1_40_16metaG_FD_108281 | JGI IMG/M metagenome (GOLD analysis project Ga0137359, IMG submission 108281) | Vadose zone soil microbial communities from Angelo Coast Range Reserve, California, USA - Mad1_40_16 metaG | ecosystem: Environmental > Terrestrial > Soil > Vadose zone | place: USA... | reverse complement strand
GTCGAGGCGCTCAACGTACGCGAGGGCGACCAGATCGAGGCCGGCGCGCCGCTGTTCGCCGTCGATGTCGATCTCCAGCGCGCCGATGTGATGTTGAATGAGGCGACTGTGAAGAATGCCCAGTTGGCCTACGATCGTGCGCAGAGGCTTCTCAAAACCAATGCCGGCACCGAGCGGACGGTGGAAGAGGCCGAAGCGGCGTTGCGCACGGCGGAGGCGCGCCTCAATTCCGCCGCGACAAGGCTCACGCGCCGCAAGGTGGCGAGCCCCGTCACCGGCACGGTCCAGCAGGTCTATTTCCGTCCTGGCGAGATGGTGCCGGCTGGCCGGCCGGTCGCGGCGCTGCTGCCGCCCGGCAATCTCAAGGTCCGCTTCTATGTTCCGGAATCCGTGCTGCCGAGGGTCACTTACGGCGACGTCGTGAAGGTCGGTTGCGACGGCTGCGCGGGCGACCTTACGGCGCGCGTCAGCTTTATCGCCAGCGCGGCGGAATTCACGCCCCCGGTGATCTACAGCCGCGACGAGCGCGCGAAACTTGTCTTCCTGGTCGAGGCGCTGCCGGAGAAGCCGCAGCAATTCCGCGTCGGCCAGCCGATCGAGGTGGCCATGGCAGATGTCAGACGACATGACGGAGCGCAGAAGGCAGATGACGGTTCAACAAACCTTCTTTCCGTCCTGCTTCGTCCGCTCTCGTCTATTTGGCCCGTGAAGGAGGCCAAGAGATGACAGCGGGCACCCAATCAGAAACGGGAACAGGAACAGGACGGGTGATGGCATCCGCGGAGCCGCTGCGCTCCTCTGCGTCCTCTGAGACCGGTCCTCCGACATCTGACATCCGCCCTCCGTCCTCCGAAATCGCCATCGAGGTCGAAGGCTTGACCAAATCGTTCGACGGCCGCGTGGTCGTGCGCGGGCTCACAATGCGGGTGCGGCGCGGGCTCATCTACGGCTTCCTTGGCCCCAACGGCTCCGGCAAGACCACCACCATCCGCATGCTGTGCGGGCTTTTGACCCCCGACTCGGGGCGCGGCACCTGCCTCGGCTTCGACATCCTGACCGAGTCGGAAAAGATCAAGCGGCACGTGGGCTATATGACCCAGCGGTTCAGCCTCTACGAGGATCTCTCGGTGCGGGAGAACCTCGAGTTCATCGCCCGCATTTATGGCGTCCCCAACGCACGGCGCGCCGCCCGCGAGCAGATCGCGCGGCTTGGTCTTACCGGCCGCGAAGAGCAGATCGCCCGTTCGCTGTCGGGCGGCTGGAAGCAGCGCCTGGCGCTCGGCGCCTGCACCCTGCCCAATCCGCAGCTCTTGCTGCTGGACGAGCCGACCGCCGGCGTCGACCCCAAGGCGCGTCGCGAGTTCTGGGATGAAATCCACAAGCTGGCCGGGCAGGGGCTCACCGTGCTGGTGTCGACCCATTACATGGACGAGGCCGAACGCTGTCACGAGATCGCCTACATCGCCTATGGCGAACTCCTCGCCCAGGGCACCGTTCAAGAGGTCGTGGGCCAGTCCCATCTCGCCACCTATGTGGTCACCGGCCCCGGCCTCGCGCAGCTCGCCGATGAACTGCGTCGGCGCGACGGCATCGACATGGTGGCGCCGTTCGGGGCAAGCCTGCACGTCTCCGGCCGCGACGCCGGCAAGCTCCGGGCGGCGGTAGACTCCTATCGGGCCGATCCCGTGCTGTCCTGGCAGAATGCCGAGCCATCGCTGGAGGACGTCTTCATCGAAATGATGGGGCGCAGCCAGGACAATTACCAATGAGCACCATCGCGCTTGACGCTACCGGCGGCTTCTGGCGGCGCACCGGCGCCATGCTGCTCAAAGAGTTCCTGCAGCTGCGCCGCGACCGCTTGACGCTCGCCACCATGATCACCATTCCGCTGATGCAGCTCCTGCTGTTCGGCTACGCTATCAACACCATGCCGCGCGATCTGCCGACCGCGGTGCTGCTGCAGGAGAACAGCGACGTCGGGCGCTCCATCCTCAAGGCGCTGGAGAACACCCGCTATTTCAAAGTCACCCGCGTGGTCCGCGACGAGGCGGAGTTCGACCAGCTGTTGCAATCGGGCGCTGTCCTGTTTGCCGTCGAGGTGCCCGCCAATTTCGAGCGGGCGCTGCGGCGCGGCGACCGCCCTGCCCTCCTCGTCGCAGCCGACGCCACCGATCCGGTGGCGTCGGGGTCGGCGCTCGGCACGCTCGGCCAGCTCGTGCAGACCGCGCTCGCCAACGAACACGCCATCCCGGACCAGACGGCTCCCGCCTTCGATATCCGCCAGCACGCCCGCTACAACCCTGCCGGTCTAAGCCAGCTCAACATCGTGCCAGGGCTCCTCGGCGTCATTCTCACCCTCACCATGCTGATCTTCACGGCGCTTTCCGTCACCCGCGAAATCGAGCGCGGCACCATGGAGAATCTGCTGGCGATGCCGATCCGGCCACTGGAGATCATGCTCGGCAAAATCACGCCCTATATCGGCATTGGCTTCCTGCAAGCCGCGCTGATCGTCGTTGCGGCCGTGGTGCTGTTCGGCGTGCCTATACTGGGTGACGTGAGCGAGCTCGCTGTGCTCACCACGCTCTTCGTCGCCACCAACCTGTCGATCGGCTACACCTTCTCGACGCTGGCGCAGAACCAGCTCCAGGCCGTCCAGATGGCAATGATGTTCTTTCTCCCCAACATGCTGCTGTCGGGCTTCCTGTTTCCCTTTGCCGGCATGCCCAAGTGGGCCCAGTATGTCGGCGAGACCCTGCCGGTCACCCACTACGTGCGCATCGTCCGCTCAATCATGCTCAAGGGCTCGTCGCTTGCGGACCTGCAGGTCGACGCGGCCGCGCTGGTCGTCCTCATGGTGGTGGCCATGACGATCGCGGTGACGCGGTTTCGGCGGACGCTGGATTGATGGATGGGCGAATTCCCTGCGGCAGGGAATTTTGCAGGGAGTTTTTTTGCGAGTTGCAGCCCTTCCGGCATGGTCCCGCGCTGCTTCGCGCAGTAATTCCAGTGTGTTGCGCGTCGTAGCACAGATTTCCGGTCTGGCCAGCGCAGGGAATTTAATTTTTCCGGGCAGGGAATTTAATTTGGCGGGGCAGGGAATCTTTCGGCAGGGCAGGGAAATCCATTATTATGCGTTGAACCGCCGCGGCGGCTGCTGCCTTCCCTTGCTGCATCAAAAATATTATTGCGCTTATAGTTCAAAGAAGACTACCGATGAAAATTCTTCTTGTCGATGATCACGCCTTGATACGCGACGCTCTGCGCAGCGTTCTCAAGGAATTGATTGCCGAGCCGATCGTTCTGGAAGCCTCGGATTGCCGCCAGGCCATGCGTGTGATCGAAGCGCATCCTGACCTTCATCTGATTTTGCTCGATTTGAATCTGCCGGACCGTGATGGCTTCGCGATGCTCGCCGACCTGCGCAAGCGGTACGCGACGATTTCCTTGGTGGTGCTATCGGCCTCCCGTGACCGCGAAACCGTCATCAGAGCGCTTGATCTGGGCGCCCTTGGCTTCATTCCGAAATCGGCTCCGCGCGACGTGATGGTGAACGCGCTTCGTTTGGTATTTGGCGGCGGCATCTACATTCCGCCCGAGGCCCTTGGCCGCTCCGAGTCGAAGGAGCAGCAGCCTGTCACAGAACGTTCGGTCTCGCCGGCCGATCTCGGCTTTACGGAACGCCAAATGGAAGTGCTGGCGCTCATGATGCAGGGGAAGAGCAACAAGGCGATCTCACGCGTTCTCGATGTTGCCGAACCGACCGTGAAGCACCACGTCACGGCAATTCTCAGGGCGTTGAAGGTTGCAAATCGCACGGAGGCGGTTGTTGCAGCGGGATCGCTGGGCTGGCAGTTGCCGCAGGTTCCTGAACGGTAGGTTGGTCGTGCGATACAGTCACTTCCGTGCTGCATTCCGCCTCCTCGCGATCCTTCAAGAGTTGGTTGACCACGGCGCGAAGCGTGATCGGCAGCACCGGCTTGTGTAGCAAATAATATCCGCTCGCCCTCGCTTCGCGCAGCCGCTCGGGTGCGGCGTCCCCGCTGATGAGGAAGGCCGGGATCGGCGCGCCGAATGCGCGACGTATGCGCTCGATCACATCGAAGCCGGTTTTTCCGTCGTTCAAGCGATAATCGGAAATGATGATATCCGGCGGCCTTTCACCCTTTGACAGGGCGGCGAGCGCCGCATCCTCGGAAGTCGCAGTGACGACATTGCAGCCCCAGCTTTTGAGGACGCCGCGCATGCCGTCGAGAACGAGGGCGTCATCGTCGATCACCACGACCGATTTTCCCATCGCCTGGTCCACGGCCGCTTGAGCCGGCTGTTCGGCTAGCTCGACGGGCGCCGTCAAAGGCACCGAAACGACGAACCGCGAGCCCCTGTCGGGGCTCGATGTCAATTCGATCGGATAATCGAGAAGGCGGCAGAGGCGCTCCACAATTGCAAGCCCAAGACCTAGGCCACCACGGCGGTCCTGCTTGACCGATGAAAGTTGATAGAACTCACCAAAGATATTGCGCTGCTGATCCTTCGGAATGCCGATCCCGCTGTCCCAGACTTCGATTCGCAACACGCCCCCACGGCGGCGACACCCCACGACTATTCCGCCTGTCTGCGTATAACGGACGGCATTCGATACGAGGTTGAGGAGGATGCGCTCCAGTAGAATGAAATCGCTGCGGACCCAGGCGCCGTTCGAGACTACGCGCAATCGCAAATTCTTTTCCCGTGCCGCCGCCGTGAACGTCATCTCGATCCGCTTGAGCAGCTGATCAACCGGGAATTCCGAGATGCTTGGAACAAGCACGCCGGCTTCAAGCCGGGACATGTCCAGAAGCTCGTTGAACAGCTGATTCATGGCGGCGACGCCAGCATCGATCTGCGCAATGATCCGGTTCTTTTCGGCCTGATCCGTCTCGGTTCGCAGTTGCGAGACGAACAGGTTCAACGCGTGAAGCGGCTGCCGGAGATCGTGACTTGCCGCAGCAATAAAGCGCGATTTCGCGAGATTGGCGTCCTCAAGTTGCTGATAGAGGCGGCCCAGCTCATCGGACATCCGGTTGACGTTCGTCGCCAATGCACCGAGTTCGTCGCGATTGACCACATCGACGCGCTGGGAAAAGTCGCCGGCGGCAATACGGCTCAATCGGGCTTCGACCTTGGTGACAGGTCCGATCAGCGACTCGGAGATCGCGTAGCCAAGGATAAGGGCTAACAGGCTGCTGCCCAGCGCAAAGCCCACGACTGTCCACTGCGAGGTGACGTAGGCCTGATTGCTGGCCTCGATGCCCGTCACCATGTCGGCCTCGGCCTTGTTGACCAGCTGGTTGGTGAGGCGCTCAAGGCGATCGGCCAAAGGTGCGGCCTGTGCGGCCTGCAGTTCTCGTGCTTGCGCCGCCCGGCCAGAACGGATCAATTCCACGACCTGCGTCACGATGTTCGTGAACCGCTCGTATTCCTCCCGAAACCGGTCGAGCAGCTCGACTTCGTCCTTGGCGACGAATTGCAACCGATCAACGTTGTACCCAAGCTGGTTGAGCTGGCGCAGCGTGCTCGACAGCGTCAGGTCGTCAGACGAAAGCAAGACCGACGAAACGCTGTAGAGCTGATTGGTCGTGTCGTGCTGGACTTGTCGATAGGCTTCGATCTTGCGCTGCAGCCTGATGAGCTCGTCAGTGCGCTGATTGACGCCGCTCAAAACCTGCAGTCCCACCGCGCCCATCACAATCAGGAGAACCTCGATGGCGAGGAAGGCCGCCAGCAGCTTGACCTGTACGCGAGCGGGCACGCGCGAAACAAGGCCGGCCAGCGTGCCCGCTTTTCGCATTATCGCTCTCGCGTGAGGCTTAAGAGATCGCGCTGAAACTCCTCCGGGTCGAAGCGAACGCCGAGGTATTGGACACGGAGGATGCCGCGCTGATCCATGATCGAAGTCAGGAACGAGTGCTCGATATCGCCGTCCGCATTCTTCGCGGCGAAGACCCCATAGCGGCGCATCAGGTCGGCAATGACCGGCGGAGGACCGGTGAGGAAGCTCCAGCCGGGGACATCAGCGCCGTAGGCCTGCGCGTACAGCTTGAGCATTTCCGGCGTGTCGTGCTCCGGATCGACCGTGATGGAAGCAAATGCGATCTTGGTGCCGAAATCCCGACCGAGCCGATCCTGTACGAGCAACATCATCGGCGTCAGCACCGGGCAAGTGGCGGTGCAGCGGGTGAAAATGAATGTCACGGCCGCCACCTTGCCGCGGAGGTCCGCGAGACTGACCTGCGCGCCGTCTTGCGAGGTCAGCGTGAACCCCGGCGCCGGCGCGATCTTCGGCAGCGACTGTTCCCGGGCGATGTCGTGCCGGTCGTGCCGCGGCCGCAACAACATCATGGACGCCAACACCACAAGCCCGAGCACGAACGCGGTGCGTACAGTCAGGCCTTCAGATCGCGTTTGAGCTCGTTGAAGAAACGCCAATCCGTGCCGACGGCAAGGATCTTGTTAGGAGCCGCCCTGATGAAGCCGGACTCGCGTAGCCGCAGCGAATAGAACCGGATCGTGTCCTCGGCGTCGTACTCCCGCCACTTCGCGTATGAAATCTCCTTGAGGGTCTGGAGCGCATAGTCATAGCGCGGAGTAAATCCGGCATCGACAATCCGCCGCGCGGCGCGCTCCGGCTGGCTACCGCAAAGGTCGGCGGCCTTGATGATCGCACGCAGGAAGCGCTTCGTCGCGACCGGATACTTGCGGACAAACTCGCGGTGTCCCGCCACCATGCAGCAGAAGTACTGCGACCATGGGCGCTCCGTGGCGCTGTTGAAGATCACGTGCCCGATGTTGCGGGCGCGCAACTCCTGCGGCTCGGGCGGAAGCCCCAGAAACGCATCGATCTTTCCCACCGCGAACAGCTCCATCGGCTTCGGCGAGGAACTCGTGACCCAGCGGATATCCTTTGCGGGATCGAGGCCGACATACGAAGCCATGCCGCTCATGAACGAGTATTGGCTTGAGCCCAAGGCCTGCACGCCGACGGTCTTGCCCTTGAGGTCCGGGATCCCGCGGATGCCTTCTCTCGCAAACAATTCAAAGCAGCCGACATGTTCGCCGCCCACGATCGTAATCGGTTCGCCCGCATCGATCGCGATGATGAGTGGTGGCGAGAAGTTCGTCGTGAAATCGAGTTCGCCGCGGGCGAGTGCAAGGGCGGCCGCAGTTCCGGGCTCGGTCAGCACATAGCGGATATCCGTAAAGCCCTCAGCGCGCAGCAGTTCATCCGCGACATACTGTGGTGCGATGCAAATGCCGGCGATTTTCGCGATGCGGATGGTTGTTGTTTCCAGTCGGCCGTCTTGAGCCTTTGAATTAGGCGGACCGATGAGCCCCGCAGCGCCCGTCGCGGCGAGCGTGGCAAGGAAGCGGCGTCGATTTTGTGCCATATGTGTCATGTAATTTCCTCGCTCTGAGCGTGAGTACAAACGCGGCGCGCGTGATCAACCCTTCAACTCGCGTTTGAGCTCGTTGAGGAATCGCCAATCGGTACTCTCGGCGATGATCCGGTTGGGGTTCGACTTGATCATGCCGGCTTCGCGCAGGCGCAGCGCGTAGAAGCGGAGCGTGTCTTCGGGATCGTAGTCGCGCCACTTGTTGTACGGGACTTCCTTGAGCGTCTGCAGCGCGTGGTCATACCGCGTTGAGAATCCGCCTTCGACCATCCGTCTTGCGGTGCCCACGGGATCGCTGACGCAGAGATCGGTCGCCTTGAGGATCGAGCGCAGCACGCGCTTGGTTGCGATGGGATTCTTGCGGATGAAATCCCTATTGCCTGCCAGCATGCAGCAAAAATACTGCGACCATGGACGGTCCACTGAACTATTGACAATCACGTGGCCGATCTTACGGGCGCGCAATTCCTGGGGTTCCGGCGGAAAGCCGACGAATGCGTCGATCTTTCGGTCGGCAAAAAGCTCCTTTGGTGCAACGGTCGGGCTGGTAACCCAATTGATGTCCTTGACGGGGTCAAGCCCGACATAGGCCGCGATGGTCGATAGGAAAACATGGGTGCCTGCACCGAAATCATGCACGCCCACGGTCTTGCCCTTGAGATCCGCGATCGTGCGGATGCTCTCGATCGCAAACAGCTCGAAACACCCCACATGCACACCGGCGATGATCGTGATCTTCTCGCCGGCATCGATGGGGATAAGCACGGGCGCCGAGAAGTGCAAAGTGAAATCGACCTCGCCTCGCGCGACCGCTTTCGATTGGTTTATGCCAGCATCGGACAGCACATAGCGAACGTCGGTAAAACCCTCCGCCCGCAGTAATTCCTCGGCCGCATATTGTGGAGCAACGCACAAGCTCGGACTTTTCACGAGTCTGATGGTCGTCGTTTCCGGCGGCCCATCTTGGGCCAACGAACTCGGACCACCGACGAGCCCTGCGGCGCCGGTCGCCGTGAGCGTGGCAAGGAAGCGGCGTCGACTCTGGGTATCCATGGCAGTCTCTCCCGATACCGTTCACGCACGCGACACCGTTCAGACTAGCATGCGCGAAGACCTTCAACCATAAGCCGCGTGCCGGCGCATGGGGGTGATTTCGTCGGGCCCGCACGTGTTATGCGGGCCCGATGCACACTCTTCATCGCGAGGCGGCCTCGACTGGCTGCATCACGTTTTTCACGACGTATTCACCGATCTGAAACCCCATACCCGTCCCGACGCGCGTCGAGAACCGGTAGTGGAAGCCGGCCCAGATGCGGGCGTTTGCAACCTCTTCGGTAAAGGCCGCCATGTTGGTCCAACGGTGGGTTACGCCGGGGGCCGTCGGGCTGGTTACGGCGATCTCCGGGATGTCCGCGCTGCCGAGCGCCGTCTTGACGACAGCCGCGACGCTGCCGCTCAGAATGCAATGCGCGCATGGGTATTCCGGGTGCAGCGGCGTGTTGTCGATCGGCTGCCAGGTTGCCTCACGATCAGTCGCCGGATTGTTATCGATATCGCCGTTGCGAATAGACGTGATCGGCCGCCAGAAGTTGTAATGGTACTTGGCGTCGAACACGGCGATGAGCGCGTCGTTGAGCCCAAGCGCCACCAGCGCCATGAACTGCGCGCTGTCGACGACACTCATCTGCTTTGCGGTCACAAGCTGGCGTGCGAACGGATGATAGGCTTGTGGACCGGCCATGAGCCAGAACCGCGCGGTCTCGGTCTGCTGGGCCGTCCGCTTAACGCTGTTCTTTCCGCCATAGTCCTTAAGCTCATTGAAGTCTGTCGCCCACTCCTTGCTCTCCAGCGAGATCGGGGCCTTTGGCCGAAATTGCGATCCCTTGGCCATGGCGAATGGCTTCACGTTCGGCCACATCGAGGCCGCCGTGATCGGCGTCGGCACGTAGACGCCCGGCGTGGTCCTTGGACGGTACGCATCGGGCGCATCGGAGCCGTCGTTCGCCCGCGCCGCGACGACCTTTGCGGCCACCGCCTCGCCGAGCTTTATGCCGTCCGATTTCGCGGCGCCATCGGGGATCGACACGAGATAGCTGGCCAGCGCGGCTTTCATTTCGCCGGCTGTCTTTGCATCAATTGTCGCCAGTACTGCGGCGGCGGCTGCCGCAGCGGCGGCTTCCTTCGATGTCGTGGGGTCCGCAGGCAACTGCACCAGGTACGGCCGGTAGCGCGGCTCAATCGAATTGACGGCATCGAACATCGCAGCGTCGACCATCCCCATTATCCGCTGAGCCGTGTAGACCTGCTGTGTTACGCCCGCAGGTCCCCCTGGCATCACGACGGCAACGGCTTTCTCGTCCCACTCGGTGATGACGTTGGCGAAAGCCGACTGCGCTACCCCCGTCAGGGCGACAGCGAACAGTCCCTTGCAAAGATTGGAATACATGTTGGGCTCCTCTCATCCAGGCAATCCGCATGTGCGAATCCCTGCCGTGACGTTGTCGGAGCTCGCGTTTGGCGTAAATGGGCCTGACGGATCGCCTGACGGCCTAGCTGCAATCCGCAGCGAACAGCTCAACTTATTGCGCGATGGGCGCTTTTTTCATTGGGCTTGCGGCCGGCCGAACGATACGTTGGTGCTACGATTGAAGTGCCGGCACCACATTTGTTGCGCCGGCGATGTCAGCCGATGGCGCGTCCCGACCGCCGAAGGCGCGTCCGAACGAAATGGAATCGGCGATGACGATCAGGGGATCGAAATGTTGGAATCAGACCGCGAGAAATCGCATAGGTGGATCGCGATGGTCGGGGTATATCAAGGACGCGCGTAACTAACCTCGCGCCTCATTTCGCGATGGCCTTTGGATCAATCAATGAACGACGTTTCCCTTCCGTACGAGCAAGTCGCCACCGCCGCCCCGCAATCGCCAGCCGCCAACCGGCGCGCCATCGCGTTTCTCAATCTTGCCCACGCGATCGACCATTTCGTGCTGCTCATCTTCCCGGCCGTGGTGATCGGGCTTGAGGTCGTATTCAAGCGCCCCTATGCGGAGATGATCGCGCTGTCGACCGGGGCGTTCGTGGCGTTCGGGGTGTTTTCGATTCCCGCGGGCTGGCTTGCCGACCGCTGGAGCCGTCGCAACATTATGGCTCTGTTCTATTTCGGTTGCGCCGCCTCGCTCGTCGCCGCCGGCCTGGCGCCGACGCCCCTGTGGCTCGCCGTCGCGATGTTTTTCCTCGGCATGTTCGCCGCCATCTATCACCCGGTCGGCATGGCGATGCTGCTCGATGTCTCCAAGGCGCGCCCGCGCACGCTCGCCTTCAACGGCGTGTGCGGCAATCTCGGCGTCACGCTCGCCGCAGGGATTTCCGCCACGCTGGCGGCGTGGATCGACTGGCGCGCCGCGTTCCTCGTTCCAGCCGCGATGTGCCTTGCGGCCGGCGTCGCCTATCTGGCGCTGGTGCCCGACGACCGGCACCGCATCGGCAAACGCAGCGCCACCGCCAACGTGGCGCTGTCGCGGCGCGCCGCCGCGGTGATGTTCGGCAGTTACGTGGCGATCTCGCTCGCCGGCGGCCTCACCTTCAACACCGCCCTGATCGCGCTGCCGAAGCTCGTGGACGAGCGGATCGGCGAGGGCGTGCCGCTCATTGTGGTGGGGTGGCTTGCGACCGGCATCTTCCTGTGCGGCGCGCTGGCGCAGCTCGCCATGGGCCGTCTCCTCGAGCGCGCGCCACCCCATATGCTGTTCGCCGCGGTGGCGACCGTTCAGGTCGTCGGCGTGGTGTGGGCCGGGCACGCGACCGGCGCGGCGCTGGTCGTTGCGCTCGGAGTGGCGATCGGCGCCATCTACGGCCAGACGACGGTCGGCGACATCGTGATCGCCCGCTACACCGCCGACGCCTGGCGCGGCCGGGTGTATGCGGTGCGCTACTTCCTCACCTTCATCACGTCAGGCATCGCGGTCCAGCTCATCGCCCAACTCTACGGCCGCGGCGGCTTCGACCTCGTCCTCGCCGCCATCGCGCTGACGGGCTTCGTGATGATGGCAGGCGTCTATGTGATGGCGGTGGCCGTCAACGGGGCCGAGGCGGCGCACCGGGCGGCGCAGCCCGCGGAGTAGGGGCTGGCCAGGACCGAAGGGCGCAATAAGCCACCGGGTCCGGCCTTTGGCCGGCCCGATGGCTTATTGCGCCCTACGGCACGTCTGGCCCCGGTAGCGCGCGAAGCTCCGACATCGCGATCAAAGCGGCATCGCGCGCTCTGGTCAGGAAATCGAGAAGCAGAGCAAGCTCGTCATCGCGATACTTCGACAGGACCGCCATGGCGGTGCGCTCCATCGGCTCGAACAGGGGCGCGACGCGCTCTGAGACGGCGGGCAGCATGCTGACCAGGGTCTTGCGACGGTCGTCGGCGTCGCGCTCACGCCGCGCAAGGCCGGCGCGCTCGAGCCGATCGATGACGCCCGTGATCGCACCGGTCGTCAGCCCGGTCAGCTCGGCGAGCCTGCCGGCGGTGAGCGGGCCGCGCGAGATGTGATCAAGGCACTCGAGATCGGTGCTGTTCATGCCGAGCCGTTCGGCCACGGCCTGGCTGTAGAGCACGCCTTGGCCGCTGACATCGCGCATCGCCGCATTGAGCGCGGCCTCCAGCTCGCGGCGCCGCTTGGTCTTCGTTGACATCGTTCCGCAATTTCCTTATGTGCTAACTATCTTAGATAGTAAGATATATGGAGTTGACCATGAAGACCTCTGTGGAGCGGAAGCCAAAGCCGTACAAGGGCATAGGCATGGAGGGCATGATCGCGACCTGGTACGCCAAGAACACCGGCAAGAGCATCGCCGAATATCGCAACTTGGCCAAGCGTATCGCCGGTTCACTGCGGCCCGGCGACCGTGTGCTCGAAGTCGCCCCCGGACCCGGCTATGTCGCCATCGCGCTGGCGCAGCTTGGTTCCTATCGCGTAGCCGGGCTCGACGTCAGCCGGACATTTGTCCGCATGGCGCGCGAGAATGCCGCGCGCAGCCGCGTTGAGGTCGACTTCCAGGAAGGGGACGCAGCGGCCATGCCGTTTGCCGCCGAAGCGTTCGACTTCATCGTCTGCCGGGCAGCGTTCAAGAACTTCAGCGATCCGGTCGGCGCACTGCGCGAGATGCATCGCGTGCTGGGGCCAGGCGGGCGGGCGCTCATCATCGACATGCGCAACGATGCGTCGGGCAAGGCCATCATCGATGAGGTCGCGAAGATGCATCTTGGCCGCATCGACGCGTTCCTCACCCGGACCACTCTGTCCGCGTTGAGGAAGCGGGCCTATTCCAAGGCGGATTTCGAGCGGATGGCGCAGGACACGCCGTTCGGCCGCTGTGACATCGAGGAGCAGCCGCTCGGCTTCGAGGTCGGATTGATCAAGTAAAATCTATCTGCTCGCGGCAACGCGGGCCGGGTTGAGCGGCAGCGAAACCCCGGGGCGGCGGCGCCATTTGACCGCCGTCCCGGATTTCGCTGCGCTCAATCCGGGCTACGCCGCTTGCTTGGAGATGACGTGATATGCTCAGTCTCTCAGCGATGCGCCGAGCGCATCGAGCAGATGGCCGGTGCCGTGCTCGCGAGACCCCGCGTCGTCGTAGCCGTCGAGGAACGCCCCCTGCTCGGAGACCTGCAGTGTGGTCTTGTCCCCCTCGGCCTTCAACTGCATGGTCGCAAGCGACACGGAGATCTTCTTGTCGTTAAGGTGCATCACGTAAGAGTAGATCAGCCGTTCGTGCGGGATCACATCGTGATAGGTGGCGTCGAAGGTGGAGACCACGCCGCCTTCCCAACGTCCCTTCACCCGCTCGCTGCCGCCGACGCGCACATCCATGTGCCGCTCCAGCACTTCCCAGCGGCCCGATGTGCCGCTGAACCACTTTTGCTTGGCTTTCTCATCGGTCAGCGCCTTCCACACCCGCGCGACCGGCGCATCGTATGTGCGCTCCAGATGAAAGGTGGCATGCACCACCGAGCGAACGGCGGTCTCGGCTCCGCCCTGCATGCGCACGACCTCTTTCTCCAGCTTGTCGAGCGTGGTGCGCCACCCTTCCGGCGCGCCTGCCACCATCCGGGCCGCAATCGACGGATCGAAGAAAGTGTAGGTCTGCACCACGTCCATGCGCGTTCCGCCGAGCGCGTCGGAGAAGTCGACCTCCGTATAGGCGCGAAACAGCGGCTCGCCGGCATAGCCGTCAACGCGCATGTCGATCACCAGCCGGCGGTGGGGCGCGACTTCGACGAACGTTCCACGGCTCCAGTGCTCCTGGCCTGCGGGTGAGCGCATGCAGACCTCGAACGGGCCGCCGACGCGCATCTCCACCTTGGCGTCTGGGACGGAATAGGTCTCCGGGCTGAACCAGCGCTTCACATGGTCGGCGGAGCTCCAGGCCTTAAACACGGTCTCCCGCCGCGCATGGAAGACACGGGAAAGCCGCAGCGGCGGCGGTTGCGGTACGGTTGCCTCTTTATTCGCTTCAATGACCCGAGCCATCGCCATCTCCTTCGTTGTCCAGGGTTTCGTTGTCGAGGGTTTTCAAGTAGTCGCCCAACCGATCGAGTCGGTGTTCCCACTCAAGCCGCCGGGCGTTGATCCATTGCTCGGCCAGGCTGAGCGTTTTGGACTCAATGGTGCAGGTGCGCACGCGGCCGATCTTTTCCGAACGCACCAGGCCCGCCGCCTCCAGGACGCCCAGGTGCTGCATGGCTGACGGCAGCGACATGGGTAGAGGACGGGCAAGTT
>Ga0137359_10002715_pt1 | contig 14210 bp, 13 predicted proteins | sample Mad1_40_16metaG_FD_108281 | JGI IMG/M metagenome (GOLD analysis project Ga0137359, IMG submission 108281) | Vadose zone soil microbial communities from Angelo Coast Range Reserve, California, USA - Mad1_40_16 metaG | ecosystem: Environmental > Terrestrial > Soil > Vadose zone | place: USA... | reverse complement strand
TGTTCATCCGTCACAGACATATCTTCCGAGTGGAAATGGCATTCGCGGATGCCTTCGGGACTGGAATGCCTTTGCTTTGGGACGCGCAGCACTTCCAGTGCTGCGATAAAGGTTTAGCCGCAGGGGTAGGGGCGGCCGGCAGGCCTGTGATTTCTATACGATTACTACATCCCGAAAACCGCAGAATGCGCCTTCAGACTACGCTGCTTTCTGGACGCTCCCCGGTAGTTTTGCCGCCAGGATATCTACTTTCTCAATGCTAGGCGGCTCCGCGAGAAGCTCGGACGCTTTTGACATCAGCGCCTTGGCGACTTCTCCGGAAAGATGCGCCTGCCGGCCAGCTTCATCGGGAAAGGTATCGAAAATTCCGAAGGTTGACGGCCCGAGCCGGATGCCGAACCATGCAGTTGTAGCCGGTTCCTGCTGCACTAGAGCCAGGCCTCCGCGTAAGAATTTCTCCACATCGGCTTCCTTTCCCGGCTTTGCCTCCAGTCGAACGAAAAGTGCGACACGTGCTGCGTCAGTCATATTTGCCTCCTAACCAAGACTATGAATTCCAGAATTTGCTGCAGACCGGTAAGATGCAGTCGCGGTGTAAAAGTTTCCGCAGTGACCAGTTGGCAAAGCTGGGACTTGGAATTCGTAGTTTCCCAATTTGTACATCTCAAAAAGCGCGAAAGCCTGTCCTGATTTCGCCGGAGCCCTGAGCGAGGTCGAAAGGGACACCCGGGTGTGGACTCGCCATCAACTCTAGCGTCCCAAGCTGGGACAGCCGGTGGACAATATTTGCTTTTGGCGCAGCGCTTCCAGCACTGCGATAAAGTGCCAAATACAAGCGGCTTTGGCCGCTGAGGTACTTCATGGCCGCTCCCCCGCATGGCAATACCGGACACGGTTGCTACTTCATTACCGCTTCCACTTTTCAAAAGCAGAGCCTTTTTCATTCAGAGAGAATGGCTCGGCTGTTTGTGGAAGTCCTGCAGCACTACCGACAGCAGCGAAAATATCTTCTCCACGAGTTTGTGCTGATGCCCGATCACTTTCACCTGCTGATTACGCCGACTGTAACGTTGCAGAGAGCTCAACAAATGATCAAGGGCGGATTCTCTTATCGAGCTAGAAGAGAATTAGGATTTCAAGGTGAGATTTGGCAGCCAAGTTACTATGATCGCCGGGTGCCCGATGGGAGTGAGTATTGTGCTTTCAGGGAGTAAATTCATTTAAATCCGCTGAAGAAAAGATTGGCGGTTAATCCCAAAGAATATCCCTACAGTTCTGCAATGTTTGTTTTGGAGTTGGACAGCTTCCCTCAGCGGCTAAAGCCGGTCAGTATTGGAACTTGAATCGCAGCGCTGCAAGCGCTGCGCCACCCAAAGACGCTGACAAGAATGTCCGACCCACACTGGACTACCAACCCCGAGTCTGCAACATGCTGGCTTCATCCAGCCCGGACACGGCCAGACCTTTCATCGAACTCGGCAGGTCTTCGCTGACTTCAAGTAATACTTTAGGGTCGTTGAAGTGGGTGGTGGCGCGCACGATGGCCTTGGCGCGGCGCTCGGCGTCCTGGGGAGGAGCGAAGGTTGTGGAATCGTTCATGAAAATTCCGGATCCGACGAACACGGCTTCGGCGCCCAACTGCATTACCAGAGCGGCGTCGGCAGGAGTGGCAATTCCTCCGGCGGAGAAATTCGGTACCGGAAGCTTCCCTTCTTTCGCGACCAGCTTCACCAGTTCATACGGAGCCTGCAGGTCTTTGGCTCTGGCGTAGAGTTCGGCTTCACTCAGCACCGTGAGAGTTTTCATGTCGAGCACGATCTGGCGGATATGCTTGACGGCGTGAACCACGTCGCCGGTCCCGGCTTCGCCTTTGGTGCGGATCATGGCCGCGCCTTCGGCGATGCGGCGGAGAGCTTCTCCCAAATTGCGCGCGCCGCAGACGAATGGAACTTTGAAGGCGTGCTTGTCGACATGGTGAGCTTCGTCGGCGGGGGTCAGCACTTCGGATTCGTCGATGTAATCAACGCCCAACTCTTCGAGAATTTGCGCCTCGGCGAAGTGTCCGATGCGGCATTTCGCCATGACCGGGATGGAAACCGCCGCCATGATCTCGCGAATTTTCTTCGGAGCAGCCATGCGCGCGACTCCGCCTTCGGCGCGAATCTGCGCCGGAACCCGCTCGAGCGCCATGACCGCGACCGCCCCGGATTTCTCGGCAATCACTGCCTGCTCGGCGGTCGTCACATCCATAATTACGCCGCCCTTTAGCATTTCGGCGAGGCCGGTTTTGAGGCGAAGGCTGGTCGGATTTCCATTGTTTTGGGACATAAGCAACTCTTTTCGAATCGCGAAGAATCGGCGCGAGAGCTCGCCGTGATGCTGTCAGTCGCAGACCTGTTCTATTCATTTTACAACTTGCGAAAAGTTTTCGCTGGAGACCGGTTGAAACGAGGGCGACTTGCGGACAGAGCCCTCGACTTCACTCTGGGCACGTTTGGGACGGATGAGGACATCCGCCCTACATGGTCTAGCTTAGTTTCACACCGAAGAACTCCCCGATGATTAGCGGGGTTTGACGGGTGCCTTGAAGGCGCTTGATGCCCACAGTTGGAGCTTGCGGCCGCCTGCCGCGGGATGTTGTTTCTGAAGCCACATGAGCCGGCGGTCGGTCACCGTCAATGTCCACGCGGCGGCCACGGGGTCCATCTTCGATTGCTGAGTGCTCTCCAAACATCCTGTCATAAGACCTCTTCGTAGTTCATTTAAGTGGCCGGGTGCCCCATCCAAGCTCTGCTTGGGCGGGGATTTTGCTTGTGAGTACCCAACGGCCAAGGCGAGCGCAGGAACGAATGACGTTCATCTCAACTTTACCAAGCCATGGTGAAAGTTATCTGGTCAATTTTGACCAGCCTTGAAGTGCCCTTTCACGGAATACTAATGAGACGCAAGTTTCCACCTGCGGTCAAACACCGAGCCAGAAATCCGAAACGGCGATCGCTTCGCCTGTCTGACCCTTCAGCAACTGTTCTCATAGCCTAACAATTAGGGATACATGTCACTACCCAACACAATATTTCCGAAAGCAGTCTTGGAAGTCGTCGGCGCACGCCCACCGGCGCGAGACGCGGCTTCCACGGCCCGACCGCGATTTCGGTCAGAGCCCTCCTTGCCTAGTCGTATTGCGGTGATTGGGAATTATCTTCCGCGACAGTGCGGGATTGCCACATTCACAACCGACCTCTGCGACGCCATTTCGGCAGAGTGCGGGACGGCTCGACTATTGGCGCTACCCGTGAACGACACCGCTGAAGGCTATGACTATCCGGCTCGGGTGCGATGGTCGCTCACCCAGGACGACGTTGCGTCTTATCGCGACGCCGCGGAATTTTTGAACTTCAATAACATCGACATGGTTTGCCTGCAACATGAGTACGGAATTTTCGGCGGTCCGGCCGGAAGTCATATTTTGCATCTGCTGCGTGGCCTGAAGATGCCGGTGGTGACCACGCTGCACACGGTCCTTCGCGAACCGAATCCTGACCAGATGATGGTCATGGAAGAGATCGCGGAGCTTTCGGACCGGCTGATTGTGATGAGCCAGCTGTCATCGCAATTCTTGCAGGAAATTTACAAGGTGCCCGGCAGCAAGATCGACATGGTTCCGCACGGAGTTCCCGACCTGCCATTCCTCGATCCCAATTTCTATAAAGACCGCTTTGGCGTGGAAGGAAAGGCAGTGCTGCTCACGTTCGGGCTGCTCTCGCCGAACAAGGGAATCGAAAATGTGATTCAAGCGCTGCCGCAGATTTTGTCTAAACACAACAATGTCGTTTACATCGTGGCAGGCGCGACCCATCCTCATGTGTTCCGCCGCGAAGGCGACCGCTACCGGACGCAGTTGCAGGCTTTGGCCAAGGAAATGGGTGTCGAGCCGAATGTGATCTTCAAGAACCGTTTCGTCAGTCCTGAGGAGATGGTTGAGTTCATTGGCGCGGCCGACATTTACATCACGCCTTATCGGCATGAGGCGCAAGTTGTTTCCGGGACGCTGGCTTATGCACTCGGCGCGGGTAAAGCAATTATCTCGACTCCGTACTGGCACGCGATTGAGTTGCTGGACGACCGCCGGGGCGCGCTGGTTCCCTTTGAAAACCCGGACGCCATCGCGCAAAAGACAATCGAGCTTCTGGACACGCCGGCGATACGCCATGGCATGCGCAAACGTGCTTATCTGTTCGCGCGCGAGATGGTTTGGAAAAAAGTGGCGCAAGGTTACATGGACAGTTTTGCGCACGTGCGCAGTGATCGCATGGAAAGTCCACAAGTGCGGTTCTCCTCCCGGGTTACACACAAAACGCTGGACCGGCTGCCTGAGTTGAAGCTGAATCACCTGCGCAGGATGACTGACGACACGGGAATGTTGCAGCACGCGATTTTCACAATCCCTAACATCCGAGAGGGATATACCACCGACGACAACGCTCGCGCACTGATTCTCTCAGTGCTGCTGAATGAACGGGAGAAGGAACAACCAGTTAACGACGGGCGCGAGAAAGCAGAATCAGTTACAGATTCAGCCTTCCGCTATTTGGCATTCCTGGAGCATGCATTCAATCCGGAGAAGGGTCGATTTAAGAACTTTCTCGAATACGACCGTCGATGGACCGAAGCTGAGGGTTCGGATGATTGTCATGGCCGCGCTTTGTGGGGACTTGGAACTGTTCTAGGGCGATCCGAAGATGTGGGATTGAGGGGCGCTGCCGGGCGTCTGTTCGAGTCTTCCCTTCCCGCCGCGGTGAAATTCAGCAGCCCGCGTGCGTGGGCGTACGCGCTGCTCGGGATTCAGGGATATCTTGATTCGTACCCCGGCGACCGTGATGCGCAAAAAATAAGGTCCACGCTGAGCCTGCGATTACTACAAATGTATGAGTCGGTCCGGAAGCCGGATTGGAAGTGGTTCGAGGATGTACTGGCCTACGGAAATGCACGATTACCTCAAGCCATCCTGCTCGTGGGTTCAGCCAGCTCAGATGATCGTATGGTTTCCGCCGGCCTCGAGTCGCTGGATTGGCTATTGAAAGCACAGCATTGCGAAATCAACGGCCACTTTGTACCGATTGGGTCGCAGGGGTTCTATCGCAAAGGTAGTGAAAAGGCGCGCTTCGATCAACAGCCGATTGAAGCTGCAGGCGCGGTGTCTGCGTGCCTCGAAGCGTACCGCGTTACTGGCGACAGCCGCTGGCGCAACGAAGCCTGGTCGGCATTCAACTGGTTTCTGGGCGACAACGATCTGCAACTTCCTCTGTATGATGCCGTAACCGGCGGTTGCCGGGACGGGCTGCATCCCGATCGCGCCAATGAGAACCAGGGCGCGGAATCAACCCTGTCATTCTTAATGGCACTACTTGAAATGGGTTCGCTCCAAGAATCTGAAGGTCCGGGAATCACCGGTCAATTATTTGCTACTTGTGATCAAACATTCACCACGACTACGGAGTAAAGAATATGAGCGTTGCTGTTACAACTCTTCACGAACCACTGCTGCTTCGGCATCCTGCTAACCCAATCTTGAGTAGTAAGGATTGGCCGTACTCGGTAAACAGTGTGTTCAATGCGGGGGCGACGCTACTGGCGGATGGTTCTACCCTGCTGCTCTGCCGAGTCGAAGATCGGCGTGGCTTGTCTCATCTTTGCGCGGCGCGTTCACGAAACGGCGCCGACGGATGGCAAATTGACAGCGAACCGACGATGATGCCCAGCCCGACGGATTATCCGGAAGAGATCTGGGGTATTGAAGATCCTCGCATCACATTCGTGCCCGAACTGCAGCAATACGTAGTCACTTACACCTCTTATTCGCGCGGCGGCCCGGGAGTGTCTCTGGCCCTGACCAAAGATTTCCGAAGTTTTGAGCGGTACGGCGTAATTATGTCGCCGGACGATAAAGATTCAGCGCTTCTGCCTCGCAGGATTAATGGATACTGGGCGCTGATTCATCGGCCTATGACGCCGCTCGGGTCGCACATGTGGATTTCCTACTCTCCTGACCTGCGCCATTGGGGCCGACACAGATTGATGTTAGAAGCGCGCCGCGGCGCCTGGTGGGACGCAAATAAGATTGGGCTGTCGCCGCCGCCGATCGAGACTTCCAGAGGATGGCTTGTGCTTTACCACGGAGTGCGGCACACACCTTCCGGCTGTCTCTATCGATTGGGATTGGCGCTGTTCGATCTGGAAAATCCGGAAAAATGCTTGCTGCGAGGAGACTCGTGGATCTTTGGCCCGGAGGCGGAGTACGAGCGCAATGGCGACGTCAATGATGTTGTGTTCCCATGTGGCTACACCATGGATCCCGATGGCGATACCCTCAATATTTATTACGGAGCTGCTGACTGCTCGATTGCCCTGGCGCGGGCCAGCGTGACCACTCTATTGAATTGGCTGGATGAGCATGGAAGTTGCGAGCGGCGGCAGAGAGCGGGAGACCTGTAAAACCGCTGTCCTGGGCGAGGAGCACGAGAATAGAATCGCAGACCGATAGCTTCCGAATGGGCGATCATACGGAAAAATAACTTGGTGGTTCGACTCAAAATCCCGAGTGCGGGCCGCTTCGACAGCCTAAACAGGGTCGAATGGTAGTGGTTCAGCTGAATTATTCAGAGTTTGTGCTCTTGGCTCTTGGATGATCGGCGCAAACATGCAATGTAAACTCTTTGTCGCGCTGCAACTCGAAGTTGCGCATCAATTCATCGAAAGATGTGGCGGTGGGGGCATTGGAAGACTTAAACCGCCAGCCACATTCGGAGCAACCAAAACCCCGAAAACGCTGTTGCTCAATCCATACCAGCTTCCGGCTCATGGCTGTCTATGTCGCTTGTACCCGGACGTCGTCTGACCGCATGCCTAGTACCCGCTTGCCGTCAAGGGACGAACCTTCTCCCTTCGTAGCTGCGTAGTGCATGATTGCAGAAGAAAACCCGTCACCCCGTCTGGGCGTTGCGGAAGATGCGTAAAGGGACGGAGTTTACATGCTCCAATTTGAATGGTCTGTCGGGCATCCTACATACATGGAAGATTTGTGTTCGTGCAATAGCGGAATCACTTAGGGTTGGTTCACGCTGCGTGCGTCGCAGTGGGGGAAGGTTTCGAGTATGATCTAGTTTTTTAAGGACCGTCTGTGGAAAGCAAAGGCCTCCAAGTCGTGCAGTCTGGTGAGCGGACGAATACCGACGGGAAACCTGTCAGCAACATAATACTTCTATCGATCTCCGATAGCGACTACAGCTCACTTCGTCCTCATCTCGAATACGTCAGCTTGCCAAACCATCTAATCCTTCACGATGGGGGTGGAAAGCTGGAATTTGCGTATTTCCTGAATCGAGGCTTGATTTCTCTTGTAGTCGTAATGAAAGATGGAAGGTCCGCCGAAGCCGGCATAGTTGGCAATGAGGGCTTTACAGGAACACCCGCCGCAGTTGGCCTGAGCAGCAGCCCGCTTCAATCGATAGTGCAAATCACAGGGGATGGGTTTCGGGTAGAAGTTGGAGCTTTGCAAAGCACTTTGGAATCCGCTCCACACCTTCAATGGATGTTGAGCCGCTATGCTATAGTTCAGGCAATGCAGGTTGCACAAACCGCCGCGTGTAATCGGCTGCACGGTATTGAGCAGCGCCTTGCGCGTTGGTTGCTAATGACTCAGGATAGAGTGGATTCAGAGTCGCTGCCCATTACCCATGATTTTCTGGCAACGATGCTAGGGACAGACAGACCTACCGTGAGCTTGGCAGCTAGTGTTTTGCAGAGCAAGGAACTCATCGAGTACACCCGTGGCGCTGTGAAGATCGTGAATCGCAAAAAACTTGAGGACTCCGCCTGCGAGTGCTACGGGATTACCCAACAGTACAATGGCGAGCTGGGCTTGAAATAAGTCCGTGAGTGAATACTGGTTCTGTTTTTTGAACAATCAGAGACGTCCAATAGTTTGCGGATCAGGTTCGCCGGCAAAGTATTTCTGTAAGGCATCTGCGAAGATCTGATTTTCGGAAGTGGTGCTGGCAAACAAAGTCATCGAAGATCGAAACTTAAGGTCGTCACGGTATCCGAAAATTTGATTGATCGACCGCCCCTCGACAAGCATTACGAGGTGAGTGCACTCCCTTAATCGCGGCCCGAGAACCGCGTGCTTCAAATACTCCTCGGCTTCGTCCCGCGAAGAGATCGCGAACTTGGTCGCCATCTCGCTGTGACCCAAGCCCCTGAGCTGAGGGAAAATGAACCAAATCCAGTGTCCTCTTTTCTGGCCTCTTCGCAACTCCGCACATACCTGTTCAAAGACAGGATCCTGTGCTTCGACAAAGCGCTGAAGGTTATAGTGATCGCGCATAGGGTTTTAGTTTAATAAAGGAAGCGGCTTTCATTGTGTTGGCCTCAGCGCCTGAAGGTGGTTTCGTGGTGTGGCCCTTGCGGCACGGCTGGAAGCCGCGCCCTGATACGAAGCTTACACCCCGCGGTGACCACACACACCGTGCCCTAGATGAAGCTTAAACCGCTTCCTGACAGGAAGCATGGGTGCCCGAAAGCATGACAACGAACAGAAACAAGCGGTCAGAACCTCGAATGGTCGGCTGGTCTCCCCTGTCAAGGCGCACGACGTGAGGTTCGTTGAGCATCGTGATTTATTCGGCCAAGTAAAGTGGTAACATCCATTCGAATTTATGAGTTTGAGGTAGAGGACCGATCGATGGATTGGACCGCCATCCTGTTGACCCTGCGATTAGCTCTCGTAGTCTGTTTGATTTTGTTAGCCGTCGGACTCCCCATTGCTTATTGGGTAGCGTTCTCACGATGGCGATTGAAATTTCTGGTCGAGGCTGTCGTCGCGCTACCCCTGGTAATGCCGCCAACCGTTCTAGGATTTTATGTGTTGCTGGCAATGGGGCCGCGCAGCCCTTTGGGCAGGTTCTATCAAACGTCCACCGGGCATACTCTGCCGTTTACGTTTACGGGTCTGGCTTTGGCTTCGGTTCTCTACAGCCTTCCCTTCATGGTGCAACCCATCGCGTCGTCGTTTGCTTCCGTTGACCGCAGACTCATCGCCGCGTCGTCAGTGCTCGGAGCAGGCAAGCTCAGAACTTTCTTTCGTGTCGTGCTTCCTCTGTCGATCGGCGGGTTGATTACCGGCATCGTCTTGAGCTTTGCTCATACGCTCGGTGAGTTTGGCGTTGTGCTCATGGTGGGCGGGAACATTCCAGGCGTGACTCGTACCGTCTCAATATCAATCTACGACAGCGTGCAGGCGCTGAACTATTCCGCGGCAAGCCAAACGTCTCTTGTTCTGCTGGTTTTCTCGCTGCTGGTTCTAACCATCGTGTACGGCATGAACCGTAGAGTATGGACGGCATGGCAACCCAAGGTCTCGAAATGAACGTGAGAAGATTGACTGCGGTTACTGCACTTTTGATTGGGCTTGGCGGCTTCTGCGAAGCCCAGGAGATGACGGTCGCGGCAGCGGCCGACCTGCAATTCGTCATGCGGGACATGACCGCCCGATTCCAGAAAGAGAGCGGCAAGAGTGTGAAGCTGATCTACGGCTCATCGGGAAACTTATTCCAGCAAATTCAGAATGGCGCACCCTTCGACATGTTTTTCTCTGCCAATCTCGACTACGCCAAAAAACTGGGAACCGCTGGGTTGACCGAGCCAGGCACGTTTTATCAATACGCTGTTGGCAAGATTGTGATCTGGGTGCCGAAGGACTCGAAGCTCGACGTAAGTTCAGGCCTGCAAGCCCTGCTGAATCCTGCAATCAAGAAAATCGCCATCGCCAATCCACAACGTGCTCCTTATGGCCAGGCCGCAGTGGCCGCAATGAAGAAAGAAAACGTCTACGACAAGGTTGCTGACAAATTGGTATTGGGCCAAAACATTTCTCAGACGGCATCTTTCGTGATGTCGGGATCTGCTAACATCGGCATTGTGGCGCTCTCGCTGGCTTTGTCCCCCAACATGAAAGACAAAGGCCGGTATGCCGAGATTCCCGGTGGTGACTATCCGCCCATCGAACAAGCCTGCGTGGTCCTGAAGGCTTCATCCCACAAAGACACGGCGAAGGCGTTTCTCAATTTCATCAAGACTCCAGCAATTGCCGGACCTTTTCGAAGCTACGGCTTTGACGTGCCGAGCAGTTCTTCACGCCAATAATTTACCCGGGAACTGTTTAGGGTTCTTACGACTGCGTGACGCGAAAGACTCGTCAGGATGTGGCTTAAAGCCGTATCGAAAATGTATTTCACGGGGAATCTCAGCGGCTGACCTCAGCGCCTAAAGGCGATTTCATGGCGCGGCTCTTGCGGCACGGCTGGAAACCGTGCCCTCCCGACATGAGCGACTCGCCTGAATGGTATCAGCATCGGCCCTCTCGGCATCAGCATCGGCATGCCTCAATGGCATGAACTCAGCACGCTTCAAACCGTGCCCTTCCGCATGTGAGCTATCTTGCTCAGACGTGAGAACGCGCACCTGTCATTATTTATTCTCCTGAGTGTGTAGACGGAGCCGCGGACCGCTGATTCGCAGCTGTCATTCTCAGTCGCTGTCAAGTCTCAAGGAGAACGACAAGCGACCACATCCAGCCAATCGGCGTTCTTCATCCGTGTGCTTGCCGAAACCTTTCGGCGGAACATGATTCGACCCTAAAGATAAAGATCTCGACATTGAAAACGGGTAACACCTTGAGACGGATGCGAGGCGGTAGCCCGCGAACGAAAGAAGGTTAAAAGGTCATGCCTTTAATTCAACTCGTGGAAATTCTCATCGTGGTAGGTGTTCTTCTGTGGATGGTGAATCGCTTCATTCCAATGCAGGGGACCATTAAGTCAATTTTGAACGGCGTGGTAGTCATTGCCGTGGTTCTCTGGCTACTGAATGCTTTTGGACTCTTTCATTCCCTTTCCCGTATCCACGTTGGATGACATAAGGAAGGCCAGTCAAGAAGGCTGAACGCACCGCCGAGATTCATAACAACGCAACACCGCAGACATCTGTCCGAAGGAGACAAATTGAAAACCAATCTTTTGCTAACAGCTGTAATGGCACTGAGCATGAACGCACTCGCCCAGAGCAATTCGCAAACCGCCACTGTTGTCGAACCTATGGCTTACACGCCAACCTTTCGAGTCACCGTAGTCAGCCGCAATGTAAAGGCAGTTAACTACAAACATCGCGGCGGGGCCACCAAGCTGGATTTTGCCGGCACCGACTTGATGCCCGCGGCGAACGGCCAGGCCAAAGTAGAAAGCAAGAAGGGCTACATCGAAATCGAAGTGGAATTTGGCAATCTGCAGAAGCCCACGACCTTCGGCAACGAGTATCTGACCTATATCCTCTGGGCAATCTCACCCGAGGGCCGGGCAGTAAACCTGGGCGAAGTCATAGTAGGCGACAACCATCGCAGCAAACTGGATGTCACCACCGACCTTCAGGCGTTCGCTCTGGTGGTCACAGCGGAACCTTATTATGCGGTCCGGCAGCCCAGCAATGTAGTGGTGCTCGAAAACATAGTCCGCGAAGACACCAGGGGCACTATCGAGGCGATGAATACAAAGTATGACCTTCTGGAACGCGGTGGCTACATTCCCACTGGCTACAAATTCGATCCGGTGGTCCTGAATACCAAGTTGCCTTTGGAATTCTTTGAAGCGCGCAATGCGTTGCGCATCGCGGAATCCGAGCGAGCCGAGCAGTACGCCAGCGATAGCTATCAACATGCTGAGCGGTTGATGAACAAAGTCGATGAGTATGCCACAAACAAGCACGTCGACCGAAAAGCCATGATCGCAGTGGCGCGTGAAGCGGTACAGACCGCGGAAGACGCTCGCGAAATTACGGTCAAAAGGATAGAGCAGGAGCGCCTGGATAACGAACGTCAGAGTGCGGCCAACGCGCAGGCCCGAACTCAAGAGCAGGCCGACGACGCTACACGACAGAAGGAACGTGCGCAGTCGGACCGAGCCCAAGCCGAGTTTGCCCAATCCCGGGCAGAGTCGGACACTGCCAGCGCACAAGCCGCTAAGCGACAGGCGGAATCTGACACAGCAACCGCACAAGCTGCCACAGCGCAGGCCGAGTCAGACACAGCCAATGCACAAGCCGCCAAGACACAGGCAGAATCCGATACAGCAAGGGCCCAGGCCGAATCTGCGCAAACCCAGTCGGACTCCGACCGGGCCAGATCAGATATGGCTGACAATCAAGCTGCTTCAGCAAGCGCTTTATCTGCCGCCCAGGCTGATGCGGAACGATCGCGGTTGAATGCGCTGAAATCGGATCAGAGCGCGCAACAAGCGGAAGCCGACAAAGTGGCGATGCGCGCACGATTGTCCGAGCAGTTGAATAGAATCCTCCAAACTCGCGACACCGCGCGTGGACTGATCGTCAGCATGTCTGACGTGTTGTTTGATACCGGAAGGTACTCGTTGAAACCGGGTGCACGGGAGAAGCTGGCGAAAGTCGCCGGTATTCTGCTCGCCTACCCTGGACTCAACATTGAAGTCGGCGGCTACACGGACAACGTCGGCGGCGATGCAATGAATCAACGACTGTCTGAAAATCGGGCCGGCTCCGTACGCGACTACCTGGTGCAAGAAGGCGTAGCGACAAATTCGGTTAGCTCAAGAGGTTTCGGCAACACTTTGCCGGTGGCCTCGAACAATAACTCCGCGGGCCGGCAGCAGAACCGCAGAGTCGAACTTCTCGTATCCGGCGAGGCGATCGGCAACCCGGTCAACGCGACAACAGGTAGCTTGCGCTAGAGCAGGCGTACAAAACCCAGCAGTAATGGAGGTAGCACTCATGAAAGTAACTGGAATCATCAGCACAACGGCGCTGTCCTTGTTTCTCGGAATCGCTGCTTCTGCCTACGCACAGCAGGAGCAGCAGGACGAAAAGAAAGGCCATCCCGAACAGCAGCAGAGCAAGCACGAACAGGCCAAGCCGGAACAGCAGCATGCTCAACCTCAACAACAGCGGCAAGATCAGAACCGGCAACAAGATCGCGCCCAACAACAGCAGCGACAGGACCAGAACAAGCAGCAAGAGCACGCCCAGCAACAGCAGCGGCACGACCAGAGCCGCCAGCAACAGTACGCTCAGGAACAACGAGGTAACGACCGACCACGACGCACAGAGGAGCAGCAGCGTGTCGAGCGTAGCGCATGGCAGGAGCATCGCTCACAACGCTGGGATTCCGACCACCGCACCTGGCAACAGCGTGGCGGCTACCGCGGCTACCGCATCCCTGATGACCGATTCCGTGGGTACTTTGGGCCGGAGCATGGGTTCCGTATCTACGGCCTCCCGTTCCTGGTTGTGGGCGGCTACCCGCGCTTCCAGTACCAGGGCTATTGGATCAGTGCCGTTGACCCTTGGCCGGAATACTGGGGGAATGACTGGTACGACAACGACGACGTTTATGTCACCTACGTCGATAACGGCTACTACCTGTACAACCGCAGGTATCCTAACGTTGGAATTGCGATCAGCATCTCGATGTAGCGGTTTACCGAGTGCAGCCTCCGGAGAGGCTGCACCAGATCGGTGGAATATTCTTGTCTGAGTACAGGAAAGTAAGGAGTGAAACATGCTGGGAACCATATTGATCGTGATTTTGGTCTTAGCACTTTTGGGTGCGGCTCCAAGATGGTCGCACAGCAGAAACTGGGGCTATTACCCGAGCGGCGGATTGGGGCTGATCCTCTTGATCGTTCTCATTCTCGTGCTTGTCGGCCGGATCTAACCATGCGTCAATCGGAAACATCGCCGCGCGGCACATCCGTCTTCCTGCGAAATATGCGTTGGCGCCTGGGTTCCGTCCGTGCGGCGGCACTTTTTCTCATCGTGCTCATATGCAGCGGTGGTTCCTTCGCATACTCCGTTCTTACGCATGAGGAGATCGTAGATCTCCTATGGGCTGACGAAATTCGTCCTATTCTGCTGAAGCGATATCCCGGACTTTCGGAAGAACAGATCAAGCAGGCGCATGCCTACGCTTATGGCGGCGCCGTCATCCAGGATCTCGGCTACTACCCGTTCGGCAGTAGAGAATTCAGCAACCTGGTGCATTACGTTCGCAGCGGAGACTTTGTTCGCGAGCTGCTGCTCGAAAGGCAGGATGTCAACGAGTACGCCTTTGCCCTGGGCGCGCTGTCGCACTA
>Ga0137359_10002713_pt1 | contig 14212 bp, 10 predicted proteins | sample Mad1_40_16metaG_FD_108281 | JGI IMG/M metagenome (GOLD analysis project Ga0137359, IMG submission 108281) | Vadose zone soil microbial communities from Angelo Coast Range Reserve, California, USA - Mad1_40_16 metaG | ecosystem: Environmental > Terrestrial > Soil > Vadose zone | place: USA... | reverse complement strand
TTTCGGCCAAATAGATGGTTGCTCCAAGACTGGTTGGCTCGGCGGATTGAGGGCTTGGCTCATTGACCATTCGTTGGAGGAGGAAGCAGATGTCTTGCGCAAGGTCTTCTAGCTTGTCCCAGAATCTCCTATCTTTCTCTCCTCTCGGACCAATTTCATGATCGTATTCGCGGAAGCGCCCGGAGGCCTGATCGACCGCGTAGAATTCATAGCCGAGCATCTCCCGCAACGCTGGCGGATGATCTTCGCGCGGGATCTGAGTCTTTACGACTTTGAAGACACGATGTTTGTCACCTATCCGAAGTCCGCCATTCTGACTAGCGAAGCGGAAAAAATCTTTAAGCTCCTGTTGGCAAGCTGACGATTGTAGATACCGTGGTGTTATGACCGAAACTAGGATGGCGGTCTTGGAAAGTTCGATCACGATGGTTTCGTTGAAGACATCATTGCCTGCCAACTTACGATCGCGCCAGATCTTGACGGGCGCACCCAACAGTTGCGGCAAGCGCCAATTCAACCCTTCGTGCAATAGGTCTATCCAGCCTTTCGAGACTTCAGGGATGTGACCATTGTCGATGTGCGAATAACTGATAAAGAGTTGATTTTCGAAGCTGAGGACAGCGCTCATATGCCCCCCTAGAGAAAAACTGCTCCACTCCGGCAGAGGCCTCCCGAAGAGGCAGAACGGCCCAAGGAGTTGCGCACTTCTAGAGAATCAGATCGGAACGAGGAGTACTTGGTAATCGCCGGATCTTGAGGACCAGCCCTGTGCGCCGACCGAGACGCTCGCACAGTATTACAGATGCTGTAGTGAGTCAATACCTATGCTGAACACTGTAACGCGAGACGAAGCAGAACATCTTCAAGTACCGCGAATTCTCCAACGAGGTGAGCCCGATCCTTTGAGACGTCTTGTCCAGACGTAATCAGAAACATGGTCGCCGTATCGTTCCATGAATGGCTCTTTGTAGTCCGTTCCCCTAATTATTCTTCTGCACTCCGCCGCGCCGCAGGAACAGTTGAATTCGGCCATAGGCTCACCACAGAATGTGGCGTAGTCCATAGTGATCTCTCCGCCCGGGCTTATCTTCCTGCGCGCTACCAGATTCAATCCTTCCAGCCAGGCATTCGGATCGCAGGAATGATTGATCGGCTTCCAGTGCTCCGGGTCATGACTCCAGGTCACGAAAATTTCGTCGCTCAGCGGATAGGCGTATTGCGAAAACCACTGCTGCTGCTCGACATTCCAGTCTCGCCTCACGTGCGTTTTGCTCACGAGCACGTGTGGCTGTTCTTCATAGGCTTCGATGATCTCTCCGGCTTCGATAGTCTGCACAGCATACAACCCGTATTCACTCTTGCCGTCAAGCAACAATTTCCATTTCTTCTGGCCCCTCCGATGTCGTTTCAGAGCGGCTTTGATAATCTTTTCAAAGAAATCCCTGTGACCCCAGGCCTCGCGCAGCAAGATAAGATCCGCGCTGCCTGCTTCCTCTAAAGGATAAGCAACGTCACAGTTCGGATTGATCTCAAGCATGAACAACTCGCCCTTGTGGTTCATGCGAATATCACAACGCCCGTAGCCGGTACCATTCAAGCCAATGAACAACTTTTTGGAAACGTCTTTCAGCCGCTCGGCCAGCTCCCCTTCGTCGCACGGGACACAAGTCATTGCTTGCCAGTTTTTCCATTTGAGATCGAAGTGTTTGAACGATTCACCCCTTGGAAAGCGGAACTCGATGGGCTGATAAGCGAACGGGTCACGTTCGTCATCCGCGTTCTCAACTACGAGAACGCTAAATTCCCGGCCTTCGATGAACTCTTCAATAAGGGTAGCGCCAAACGCCGCAATCATTTTCTTTGCCTGAACTTGTAGGGCAGCCACCGTTTTGACTCGGGACTTCTTTGTCAGGCCGATGCTGCTGTAACTACAAGGATGCTTGGCGATTAATGGAAACCGAAGTGATTTAGCCGCCAACTCAATGCTCTCTGTATCGGTTCCGATGACATATGCCGGCGCTTTAATTCCCCAAAAGTGGCAGACCCTCTTCATCATCTCGCGCGACGGATCGTAAAAGTTTGAGGTGGCACCGGTAAAAGGCAAGCCAAGCCTTTCCAAAGCCTGCACCACTTCAATACCCGGTCGGTCTTCGTCCCACGCGCCATCACAGAAATTGACAAAAACATCAAAGTTTTGCCGCGCCAAGTCGACGACCTGCCGGACCGCGGTAGCCTTATGGACGTAAACTGTTTCGCAGTCATGACCTTCAAGGTGACGAACCACGTCGGAAGGAGGATCGTACTCTTTCATCGGACTATCGGAATTTTCGTAAGAAGGATCAAGGATACATATCTTCAAGTGCTTTACCCCCAGGTGAGATTAACGTCGGAGCGCCTTTATGCCAATCCGTTGCCTGCTCAAAAGCGTGGGCAAATGTACACACTTGGGGTCAGGCTTGCGATTTGCGATTCTCCGTCACTCGCGACTGTTGAATTGTTGAATGATATCGGGGCCAGCGCTTTAGGATCGCAAATCGCAAGCCTGACCCCGGTTTCGGTTTTCGTTTCGACACATTTCGCGTCTCTGAAACTGAAGGTCATACTTTGGGAGGAACACTTGAGGGAGAGAGAAAGCCTAGGATGTGAGGTCAGCTCTCATTGTTTTCCACAACTGTTCCGCCCGCGGTTTTTCCCAATCTGGGTACCTGAGCGGATCGCGAAGAAAAGCGACCCAAGCTTCATTCACAAGGTCGCAGATAGCACCGCTTCCCGGAACATAAGTCGGGATCGCGCTTGATGTAGCGGCATCAACATCTTCCATCACTGCCACAAACAACTCGTCCGGATGATAATCATCATAGTTAGGTGGCTTCTGGGGGCTCATTAGGTGAAGGTATTCTTGCCAGCGCCTTTCCATATCCGCAACTTCCTTCGCCCAGCCACAGCGCTTTAGCACTCGGAAGATGTGACGCGTTCGGGCGGCGTCGGCCGGGTGTTGGGAACTAGAGTAGATCTTAGCGTGGCGTATGCAAAGGTGGAGATTGCACCAGCCGAACGCGGGACCAACGAGCCTTGCGGCAAGAGTATCGCACGCGACCTCCTCTGCCCAATGCTCAAGCCACCTAAAAGAAATGTTCCCCGAGAGGTCCGATGGCAGCGGACGAGAATACCTGCGAGCTTGCTGCTCAAGTTCGTAGACATAATCCGCAAGAGCCTGAAGGAACCGAGGTTTGTCAGATAGAATGTTTGAACTCTCGTGTAGTACATGACCGAACTCGTGGTAGAGATCAGGTAGGATCAAGAGTTTTTGCACATCGTTTGGTGGGGCGAAGACAATTCCAAGCGAAGCCAGTGTGCAAAAGTATCCGCTGGTGCTCGCAATGGCGACAGGCGGATCACCAGGCAGGTTCGCTTCAAGCCATATCGTAGCCGACGCAAGCGTGAGAAACTCATCTGAGTCGCTGAATCTTACTACATGCCCGGCAAAGAACTCCTCAATCGCGTCGATATTCCGTCTGAGATCGCGATAGTCTTTGAGGTAACTCTTGATGAAAGGCTCGGCGTCAGAACTTGCCAAGCGTCCTCGAGCAATAGACTCCCTTAGATCTTGGAGATCTCTCGAACGATCCCTAATCTCCTGCAAATATCCTTTCGTGTCGTCACGAACACGCCGACAGTGCTTCGTCACCGAAGGTGGAACGGCAGTCACCTTCTCGAGTTTAGCTACTATTTCCTCCCCTCGAGCCGCAAGAACGGCTAGCGCGCCAGCTAAGAATTCAATCATCGCTGTATGCGTCTGAAGAGAACTTCTGAAGCCGAGTCCAATGCGTCAGTGATTTTGTCGATCTTCTCCAAATCTTCCGAAGTCAGAGCCGACAGTCCGCCAGTTATGCGGTGCCGTATCGCAGTAACATCGTTCGAAGAGACCTCTTGGCGATCCGGAACCTGCCGTAAAACATCCTCGAGACTGACCGTTACGGTTCCATGCCTTGTTACGGAGAGTTCTCTTGTAGGACTAAGTTTCTCCAAAGCATCATCAAGTTGATCGCGAACGACCCGCTGTTCCTCAGACGACGGCGGATTAACTCCGAAAATGACTCGCCTCGCAGCCAGTGAAGCGCGGTTCAACTGCCGAAGGAGGTTGGACAGTCGCTCATATTCGCTGTATGTGACACTCAATTCACTCATCGTTGCATCCTCCTCTCTAGATGGTTGAATTTCTGCTGCAGCGTTATTGTCTGCTCGTCCTGATTTAAACCTTCATCCCAATTGGGTACGGCTGTGCCTGGGGTGCTTTCGCGTAGAATGTAGTCGGCTAGAGCAATCGTAAACGGTAGACGTAGACAGCTTCCAGGAGCTGTAAATGCGAGATGCGACAAAGCGTAGATGTCATGTGCTATCTCCATAACATCCACATCTCCGCTTACCACTTCAACATAGAGGGGGTGAGCCGTTCCCGCTCGTAACATCGGTTCCCCAGTGGTGAGCACAACCGCCTCATATCGGCCAAATCGAACGCAGGTACCCATTTGAGGATTCTCAAAATTCGATTGACGACGGCGGTAGATTCTTGGCCTGACCGAACTATTCTTATGGATTTCTACTATCCCAACCCTAAGATCCGCTGGCAAGATGTCCATTTGGGGGCTTTGGAGATACTCAACCGCCCGATTAATCCCGCGCATTTCCGAGTCAAAGACTAAACCGTCTCTATGAAACACTATCGATCTTGGCCTAAGTCGCAATTGAGCTAAATCAGCTCCAAGGTTTTCGATCAGCGCATCTCGTACGTCGTCGGCGGAGAGTTTTTCGGGACGAGCTACATCGTCGATGATATGGAAGGTAATCAAGTCGGCATCGCCATATACGAAGGTAAGAACTGCAACGCCCTTATAGACGTCAATACCTACGTGAACATCGTGCTTCATCGTTCCTTCGGCGAGCTTCCAGAGCCACTTTCGATTGACCATCAAGAATCCCAAAGCCAATTGTTGAAGGTAGGAACGATATCTACTCTCTTTCCCTTGGCGCACCACCCATGTCGAATCTTGATGCTTTTGAACTTCATGATAGAAGTCAAGGATCTTAGTGGCGGATGCACACTGTGTTTGCACTTTTCGCCACAGTCTCCGCTTTAAATGATCATGCAGTTTCGTGAGTTGATTCTGATCCTCGTTTGCAGGAAGAACCAACAAACCATAGCCACTGTGCGGTTGCAAAGCCTTCTTAATTGCGCCAGCCTTTTCTCTAGTCCGTGAAGACTTCGTATCATCGTACAAAAGGAGATCGGGGGTGTAGGGCTGACCGTAAAGATCATTCACTTGAAGGCAAAATCTTCGCTTGAAATCCGAGCGCACCCCGTCGGGTAACGACTCCGGCAGAACAATGAGCTGGTGATCGTGAAAGGGCGTGCTAACTGCAGGACCGAGACCGCGCAACGCATCCATGCGTGAGCGACCTGCGTTCTCTAAATCGTTCCTTACTTCCTGGTCACCCGCAAAACGAAGAGACGGCGCCGCAAAAAACTCGATCGCTTCGGGAGGTAGGGCTTGTAATCGTCGACTAGGCTGCATCTTTCGACCAAAAAGCCTCAATTGAGAACTGAGTCCAGCGATGATCTCCTCAGTACGTTGCGCGCGAACGTGAGGACCCAAAATAGACTCTCTGTGAGGGAGTGTGATCCCTTCCTCGTCCTCAGACTCGACCCCTGGCAGTCTATATAGTAAGTCTGAAAGGGCTCGACGAGTCTGCAACCCAATAGTCTTATATGCGACTGTAGGTGCATCTCGAACGAGATTGTCTATACTCAGCAACCCCTTATTTCCCCACCTCTTGATCGCTCTCTCATAAATACTGATGGGCTGTTGAGTTTCAGGATCAACCATCATCTCCTTGTTAGCTGGCGCAGCCACGCCCAAAGCATCGACCTTGTACCACTCATCTCCGTAGCAATGAAGATATCGGCCCCCCTTTATCCGCGCGGGAATATTTTTCCCGTACTTCTGATACAGACTTTGGCGCTCTACGTAGCACACCGAAGGATCGACCGCGAGTTCCAATGTGCCGTCCCTACCTGGCAGGATTCCAAAATAGAAAGCTGGATGGACCACTATCTCGTTGGTCGACGCCCTTTCATCTGGACGGCGACTGACAAAACGTCCGCCATAGCGCCACCAATCGGGCTTCGGGAAAGCCATCGAGCGTTCAATAGCCCATATGACAGCCTTTCGCGCTAACTTTGTCATCGAGCCGTGTCCCGATTCAAATTTCAATACGCTAAGACGCGAATCAATATCCAAGTATGCAATCTCTGGGGTAAGGGGTAGTTGCTCGGGAAGTTGAAGCTCGCTTAACTGCTCATGCGAACCCGCAACTGCCAGTCTGCGATTATTACCGTCCCAGAATGGCTCAACAGGCAGTCTCAACTTGCTTGATAAAAGAGTGGCTAAAAGCCGAACCTTTTTCTCATAGTCTTCATCGTCTGCGAACAAGCCGTTGAAACTTATCAGACGATAGTGAGCATCGAGATCATGCAGGCCGTCCAATCGAAAACAGTTCAAGCGGAAGGACGTTGCTTGCTGATTGTTTCGGTATAACGCTTCCATTACACACCTCCAAAACAGAACAATGCTGACACGCCCCTGGGCCGTCAGCCGTCTCGAAATCCATCGGCGAGCAGTCGAGAGCGGGTTTTTCAAAGACTTTTATGAGTTTGTCTACGCCGCTAAAAATGCGGTCATCGACGTCAGCAAACACTTCCTCGCCCGCCGAATACGTTATTCGTTCTCCGGTAACCAAATTTGCTTCGACGAGCTCAAACCGATCTGACTTGAGTTCTGGCCACCAGCCAGAAGCCGCAACGGCAAAGGCATACGCTTGTAGCTGCTCCCGAGCCGTACCGTCGGTCCTTTCCCATAGCTTCCAGTCAACAATTAGGCACCGACCATTCGGTTCACACAACATAAGATCTAAGATAGCCTCGATGAAAATGTCCTCATCCAGTCTGAATCGCAATTCCTTTTCGCTGTAGGCCCTCCGCGCATTTCTGACCCGAGCTAGGAGGTCTAGGTGTTCCTCCTCAAGAATGTTCAGAGCTGCGATCACCGCTTCTTTGGTTTCTTCCAACTGCTCGTTGGACAATCCAGTGCCGAGTAGATCGTCTCGGAGAACACAATACTCAAGCCCGACAGCAGACGCAGACTCTAGCTCGTACCTCGCAAGACGCGAAAACTCAGCCTGTTTCACGGCCAGGGTCACCGCCTGCTCTTTGACTTTTTCAAAGTCGGGCCATATGCGCTTTTTCAGAGGCGGAATGATCCATGTGTCAATAGCAGCATGAACCAAGCGTCCGCGCCAGACAGGAAGGTTCAGCGACTGCCCAACTAAAAACGCCTTGAAGCGCGGCGAGCCCTTCCTCGCAGTCGGCGATGCGAAGTGCGATCTTAGAAAAGCTCGCCGCGGGCAAGTACGAACCATCAGATCCAAAGAGTGACTCCATTTACGCATAACTCATCGTCTACCCCTCTCTCGCCGATCCAATCGGTGCCGCAACATCTGAGTTAGGTCTTCCCAATCGTTACTCTTCAGGCTTCGCTGTCGAATAAGTTCGAAAAACTCCCGCGCCGACGGCGAGCCAGCTAGCGATTGCAATTCATTGGGTACCTTTTGAGCTAGCGCCAACAGCTCAAGTGAATCTGCACCTAGTGTTTGAGCCATCAATCTGAGCGTCTCTTCTGAAGGTGTATATGGCAACCGGCCAGTTTCAATCTTGCTTATGTATGACTCATCTACTCCTATGGCGTCTGCTAACTGCGCTTGCGTTAGCCTCTTGTCTTTCCTCAGTCTTCGAAGAGCCTCGCCCAGCTTCCCCGCTCCATTATGCTCATTAGTCTTCATGACTACACCCTACTACTGACTTGACTTCAAGTCAAGTCAGTAGACAGCCGATGAGAAAAACTTGAGGTGCTCGTGTTTCGCTTAGGTCTTGCTCCTTCGTGAACGTAGAAATGCTAGGTATTCAAGGAGCTTCTCCTGTTCGTCTTGAGTCAGGTTGTCATTGTCAAACAGGGATACCCGTCTGCGGATAGATCTACCAGCGCGTAATTCACTCCCGACCGCAGGAGCAGGGGAAATGTACCCTGCTTTTTCCATAAGCAGTTCATAAGACACACCATACACCCGCGCTAACGCATGTAAAATGTTCGGGGAGGGCCGGCTGATTTTTCCAGTCTCAAGCTGCGAGAGGTAGGCGTTTGATACTTCGCGATCGGTAGCTTCCTCAACATCGCGCAAGGTCAGCTTTTTAATGCTGCGCGTGTAAGCCAAGAACTCAGCGAGAGTATGCGCCACAGAGCGCGGCGACTCATTTGTACCTTCTGGTTTGTCGTCAGCCTTTCTCGCCATCATCCCCTCCAAAGCCAAATTATCCCAGCCAGAATACACGGAAACGCTCAGAACTGCAAGCTTGCTAATTCCGTGCTTGACATGCTTAGCAAATCTGGTATTCTGAGCATACGGGCGGGAGGGCGAGGTCCAGGACGGCTAAGACCACCCGCCAATCTTTAATCGCAACAGGAGGTCATATGACCACAAACTTAGAAGAAATCAAAAACCGCGATCGCTACCAGGGAACAGAGCACACTTGTGCGCGGCTCGCGAAATGGGCGGTGCTCGTCGATGACAACGCCATACCAATGCCCCAACGCGATGTGAAGGCTACTGTCATTAGAGCACAGGCGTGCGTCCCCAATGGACGGACCCTGATACGCGATCACAATTCACCGCACGACGTAATCGTACAAGACAACGAGATAGTCGACCTGGCCCAAGGCAATGTCTTCTACACTCTCGAAGCCTGCGAAGTTCAGCCACGGCAAGCATGTGAGGCGCCGCCAAAGCTTGCATACTTCGTGGACGACCGTCCCGAGGTTACTTTGCGAGTCGATCAGACAGGACAAAGTATCAGGGAGCTTTTTAGCGTCTCCTTAAACGCGAATCTCGTCCGTGATACCGAGGGAGGGATCGACCAGCCCATCGCGCTGGTTGATGCTGTGCATTTCAAAGACGGCCCCGTGTTCTACACGCGCGCAGTAACCGTCGCACTTAGCATCACGGTCAACGCGCGAGTGTTTACTGAACACGACGGGGTCAAGCACGCGATGACGGGTCAAGAGATCGCCGCCCTGGTCTATCCGGAGCGCCCACGCGAGACGCGAATTTGGCTCGTCTCTGATGGGAATCGGGAGATCGGGCTCGATGAGCGAATCGAGCTTCAAGGTTGCGAAGTCTTTGATGTCGTCCGAAAGAAAGTTGACGGAGGCTACGAATCTTCACGCGTCGACCGGGAGCTCGAAGAACTTCGGGCTAGTGGTCAAGTCGTCACAGCCGTTACAAGTCCCGTAACGGCTGTTGTCTACCACGATCTGCGCACCAAACCTGGAAACGCAGTTGTGAAAACAGACGTCTTGGTTCTTATTCCCGGAGGCTATCCGGCGCAGATGCTCGACGGCGCCTACCTGCCCGAAGGCTCGAAGCTCATTGGCCATGTTAAGGGAAGCCCGCAAGATCATTGTGTCACGGTGCTCGGGCACGTTTGGCGTCAGATTAGCTACCACCCTCACAACGGTGGCGGCGGTCCTGGCTGGAACCCCGCGATTCACGGCCTACACACTTATCTGGGAGAAATCATCTCATGGCTATACGACGCGAATTAAGCGGTCTTCCTCTCACCGAAGACAGTAGATATTCCATCTTGCGCATTCGCTCTTTGGATCTCACTCGATTAGAGAAGCACGTTTATCGCCGGTATCCCAGTCGGGAGTGGGGAACCTTTTTTCTGTTTGGCTACCGACGTTCTCCGTGGGGATTGGCGATCACTTACATAGATGGGTTTTGGCCAGAACCTGGTGACCTGGATCATCAAGTGGCGCTCACAAGGTTTCGTGATCAGTATTCGCGCAGGGCGTTTCACCAAGCCGCTTCCAGCTCACTGGCAATAGGTGTGGTCCATTCACATCCACAGGGTTCCTCCACCTGGCCCAGCAGCCTCGATGATGATATGGATAGTTACTTTGCACGTGAGTTCGGGGCGTACGGTAAAGGGAGCCCATACTGCAGTCTCATACTTCAACGTAGCCCGGCCAGCGGACTCACTTTCACAGGCCGCGTGCATGATCGAGGCGAATGGTTGCCCGTGGAGAAACTTCTCACTATAGGCGAACGGATTGATTTGTTCGTGTCCGAAGCAAGCGAGCCACCCGAAAATAACGAGAACAGCGACTCTGCTGAATCGACTCGCAGCCGTTTGGCATCAGTTCTCGGTCAACTCTCAGCTTCCCGACTTGAGGAGGGAACGGTCGGTATCATTGGTTGCAGTGGGACGGGTTCACCAGCGGTGCACGTATTGGCACGCGCGGGCCTCGGCAACTTCGTACTCGTCGATCCGAAGCGTTTTACAACCTCCAATCTAGAACGACTGCACGGGTCGAGATGGGACCATATTAGTCAAGAGCCACAGTGCAAGGTGGAATTAATGGCACAACTCATAGAGTCCATCAATCCCAAGGCCCGAATCACAGCTCTTGCTGGAAATATTTTGCACGAGAACGTCGTTGACGAGCTTGTTCGTTGTGACCTGTTGCTCGGCTGCACTGATGCGCAACACGGTCGTGCAAAACTCAGCGACCTCGCTGAACACTATCTTCTCCCTTCGTTGGATTTGGGCGTGCTGATGGAAGGCCAAAACGGCAGGCTAACCTCGCAGCTGGCGGATATCTCGATCTACTCACCGGATTTACCCTGCGCATTTTGCTGCGGCCGTATTGATGGCACAGAGCTGAGTAATGAACTGATGTCAGAAGAGGAGCGACTACTACGTCAGGATGCTGCTAAAAACGCGGAAGCTCTGGGAGCCGATCCAGATCAATACTGGCGACAGAACCCTCGGCAGCTACATACAGTTGGCTACCTAACAACGATGTTAGGTTCACTTGGTGCCGGCTACATTGAAGGCTGGCTTACAGGTACCTTTGCTGTGCCGCACCCGTGGCTGCAATTTGATATCGGACGCGAGCGCCTTGGCGTTGTTACACCACCACGGACTCGAATTGACGGTTGTAGCTGTGGGCACCACATAGGTTGGGGAGACTTAGCCAGATCATATCAAAATGTTTCCAAACCGGACCATTGGCCAAATCGGGCCGTGCTCTTACGTCGCACATAGTTGAGAGGGCGCGTCGAAGGATGAACAGAGCATTATCAAATTCACGATTTCGTTTACGGCTCCAGGGAGACTACGCCGTTAGCCTGCTTCTTCTTGCAGTATTGTTCGATATCCGCCAGAATTATTGGTCACCTCGAACAGAATGCTTATTCGTAACTGGTTCTTTCGATCATAGATTGTTCGATAAAGTGAGTTCAATGCCAAAGACTCGAACACGCGGATGGGAACAATGGCTGCCAAAACTTGCGGAGGCAGGACTCTCCGGAGATCATCAGCGGCTCGAACAACTCCTTATTACGATGGTCCGTCGGGTGAGGGGTGAATCTCCAGAACTCAGCCAAGAACTGGGCGCTCTCCTTGCCCAATATTCCACGAATCACGGAGGTCTGCGCTGGGCGAATGTAGGTCCCCCACCATCGGATAGAGACGAGGGTTTCGCCCTCGTACGAGACGAGACGCCTTTTGGCGCTCTCGCGCCGGTTTTGCCTCCGGAGGTTTTTGAGACGATTGACCAATTCGTCCGCGAACGACAAAAAAGCCAGCAACTTTTCAGCGAAGGGTTCTTACCACCGTCATCGCTTCTGTTGACGGGATCTCCCGGAACCGGAAAGACGATGCTCGCTCGATGGCTGGCGGCAACCCTTGGATTACCGTTACTTGTCCAGGATCTGGCTGTATCGATTTCGAGTTTCCTTGGCAAGACAGGTTTCAACCTTCGTCGCACTTTGGATTATGCACGAGGACGACCGTGCGTGCTCTTACTCGATGAATTCGATGCCATAGCGAAACGGCGCAATGACGATTCTGAATTGGGAGAACTAAAACGAATAGTTAACGTGCTCTTAAAGGAGCTAGAAGATTGGCCAACTAGTTCGGTGCTCGTCGCCGCAACGAATCACCCCGACCTGCTCGATACGGCAATTGGAAGACGCTTTCATGTTGTGCTGGACCTACCGCTTCCCGGCTGGTCGGAGCGGTCCAAGATTCTAGAGCGAGCTGCGGGAAGGTTCAGCGAACAAATCCCAGCTGAGTTTCTAGATGCCTGCGCAACGATAGTAGAAGGAAGGACCGGAGCCGATATAGACGCGTTGATGCAAGCAGCCGTGCGAAGGCACATAATAACTGAGACCAGCATGATTCAAGGAATTCTTATCGAGTTGCGAAAGCGCTCGGGCCAACGCTTTGACGGCAAGACGGTCGGATTCTTTGTGCGAGCCTTGAACGAAGCGTCTCAGAATAAGTTCACTGTTCGCGAACTGGCTTCATTCTTCGGCAAAAGCGCTTCAACAATTCAGCATCACCTAAAGAAGGAGGCCAAGGTTGGCTGATTCGCAGAGGCGTCTTATTTTGGGAAATGGAGAGCAATACATCCAGCCCATAAAGAAGTCATCACCTGGCCGCGGAGCTGAACCTCCTCGGACATATGAGGAAGCGCGCGAGCACGTCAAGATCGGTGTACGCGCCGCATTGGCCTCGTTCGCTGCATTACCCCCTCGCAAAAAGGTGGCGGATGAGGCGATATTTTGTCTGCGACTCCATCCAGATGCGACAGCAAAGTCCTATGACCCAGTCCACTTATTTGAAGAAGTGCCTGAACTTCGCAAAGTTGGTTCTCGCAGATACCGGGAGCACCCTGCAAAAGTGGCTCAGACTCCCAGAATCGAGAAGCAGCAAGCAAATAGAATTTCTGAAGTGGAAGGCCGCCTTGTATTTGTACAGAGTTCGCCATTGGGCTTTCAAGGTCTGCTACGGCAGCTCGATCGGAGTGAACGTCAAGTCCGGCAGGTCACTCGGGATGAGATCCGTAGGATTGAGCGGTTTGATACGTTAACTATTGAGGAGCAAATCGTCGGCTTTGGATCAGAATGGAAAGATGGGCGAGTCGAGCTGGTAATGCATCCCAGTCGCAACCAAGAACGACAGATCACTTTTCTTACGTCCTTGTTCGATGAAATTGGAATCGATGTAAACCGAAGTAATGTTCGGCCATATCCGGGAGGACCTACGTTCGTGTCGTGTCGGCTGACCTTGGAATCACTCCAGCGCCTCGCGGGAGCGAATCCATTAAGGGCGGCGCATCCTTTAGAGTTTGAGGATATTACCGACTTGCGACAGGCGCTAACGGCGAGGGCTCCAAAGGTCCCAGCTTCTGCTACCCGTTCTACGATCAAAGTCGGAATGTTCGACGGCGGCGTCGATCTGACTGTCCCACTCTTACAGGGACATGTGGAGGAAGACACCTCTCAAGAGATCCGAACTCCAGCAACAGCGGAGTATGTTGCCCACGGGACTGCTGTGGCCGGCGCGTTACTTCACGGGCAATTGAACGGAGTCTCGCCAGATATTCGCTTGCCAGCGCCTCCAGTTTATGTTGTAAGCTTCCGGGCTTTGCCAACGTCGGATCCACGCGACGTAGATTTGTATGAAGCGATTGACGTCGTGGAGCGTGTCGTCCCGGCTCGAAACGACATTAAGGTTTTCAACCTGAGTTTTGGGCCCAAGGGACCAATTGCTGATGATAGTCTGTCACGCTTTACCTGGGTGCTAGATGGTCTCGCAGCAAATCATAAGGTTACATTCTTCGTTTCAGTTGGTAACACCGGACATATTGCGGATCTCGAGCGGATTCAGTCTCCATCAGACCTCGTCAATGGAATTGGCGTCGGAGCCTTTACAATGTCGGGTAATGAACCCATCCATGCTTCCTATTCGTGCCGAGGACCTGGTCGCGAATGCGGTAAAATTAAGCCTGACCTAGCGGCTTTCGGAGGGTGCGAGAACACTCCATTTCACCTGGTTTCGACGACGCCTGGACTGAAAGTACTAAGTTGGGGGACGAGTTTCGCCTCGCCGTTAGCAGCCCGTCTTGGCAGTCAGGCTGCTGAAGCATTCGAGCGAAGTTCTGCCTTGCTCGCTCGCGTCTTACTAATTCACACCGCCATTCATCCGGACGGCAGACCAGATAATTTGCTCGGGCACGGTTGCGTGATG
>Ga0137359_10002711_pt1 | contig 14213 bp, 14 predicted proteins | sample Mad1_40_16metaG_FD_108281 | JGI IMG/M metagenome (GOLD analysis project Ga0137359, IMG submission 108281) | Vadose zone soil microbial communities from Angelo Coast Range Reserve, California, USA - Mad1_40_16 metaG | ecosystem: Environmental > Terrestrial > Soil > Vadose zone | place: USA... | reverse complement strand
TGACTATGGCAGCTGCTTTTTTACTCGTGTTTATGACCAGAGATTATGAAGGGACAAAGTGGGAGTAGTATAGCATACAGATACTTCTCTAAACGGAACCAATATATCATGTTTAAGTATGTGGCATCCTTCTCCAGGCTTCGGGTATGTGGATCATTGAACATAGACTTGGTTTGAGGCAGACTTTTTAGGTGAAATAAAGTCTGAGAAAAGTTGTAGAAAGGATAAAAGACTTTTCTTCAGTGATTACATACTCATTGCTTTATAAGGTAATATTATTTCTTTATAAGGCAAATGATTGTATAATCATTGAGAAAAGTTTTTTTCAACTTTTCTTAGACTTTATTAAAAAGTCGTGGTCAGGGATGTTAAATTTAAAAGCAAGAAAATGTGATTCATCCTAGAACATGGGTCAAGAACAAGAAACTTCTTAGACACATAGCTTTGGCCCCAGGACAGTCGCAGTGCCTCAACAAGAGCCTTGTCATCAAGTTGAATGTGAGAATCCGTCGTTTAGTGGCCCATTTTTCGTCTCTGCCGCACACTGCTTTGATGAGGTGGGCCCTCGTAAAATATGTTAAGCCGAACGATGGAAGAATTACAGTGCGAGTGTGGTAGATACAGCTGTTAGTAAACTTATGATGTTGATCGGTAATGTAAGTTTTGAAGTTGCCCCAGAGCTATGGGAAATTTGTGGCGGCATAGTATGCGCTTGGGGAACACCTGCAACTCCCGTCCCGGAAGATGGAGAAAGAATGGAAGGTGCGGCCTCTGAGGTCACTGCGAAAACGTCAGTACGTTCGGCGGTTGTCCAGTGACATAAAATCGTACCGGGAAAGTTACCAGCGAGTGTGGCATTGGCTAGCTGAACTGCGGCTTGTAAGCGTTGTGCGGCGTCTGAAGGTACAGTGGAGAGGAGCCCGATGCGAGGCTCGTCTTGTGAGGGATGAGTTAGATTGCCGTAGTAGAATGCAACGAAGACGCTGCCAGAGAGGTTGGTAACTTTCATGGAATGGACAACCCACTTACGATTTCAGAAATGGGTCACCGATGCTCCAACTATATAGAAAGCCTGAGCCTGGAGGGTCCGTCACGGCAAGATTTGGTGTGCACCGCGATACTGTATTTTCAATGGTCTGTACACCGAAGTCACGTGGATCTACGGGATACAGGTTCCCGCCGATTTGAAAAGCAAGTGAGTGTGCTTCTGCACAGTCATAGGTAGTGTCTCCAAGTTGCGCCATTATGGCGTCCAGAACGTCTTTGGGGCCTCGAATACGTGAATTTCCCTGCGTACAAAGGCGCTATGAATGATATATAAGTGCAAGGTAAGGGACGAACTGTGTCAAGCAGGGCAGTCAGAGTAATGTCTGACGGAGCAAGGGCCGACCGTGGCAACTTTCGTCCATCGAAATACACATCATCCACAGCAACTTCCCAAGTTATGGGATAAACCTACCAAATATTTGACTCGAGTAACACATGGAGATGAGCCAAAATTGATACCTCGTTCGGGGAGTCCTCCGGGGCCGGAAGTCCACCTTCTGCAACAGTGTATCCGCGTAAAGGGACCCATGTCAAGTTTTCTGCTGCCATGCCAGCTGGCAACTCTCCGATCGAAAGCATTCCTTGATTTCCACCAATATCGACGGTATCTCGCTGCAGCGATATTGCAAAGATTGGGGAAGCCAGTGCTCCAGTCAATATGAGTCGAGGAAGAAGTGGCCCATTTGCAGCGAAACTCGCAAGCACATCACCCATGTTCAGAAACGATGACCCATCCAAGGTATTACGTGTAAACCGGGGTCTTCCACGGATTCCCGACAGATCGGGAAAGCTGCGAGTACCGAAAGAAGGGAGACTCCGATCTTCGATGCCTGTTTCTCGCGCTGATTTAGTTACTAGTAGCTTATTCCAAATTACACTGTAGCAGAATCATGTTGTCAGCGCGAGTACGTAGAGTCGATGGAAGTGAAAGGCTGTTTTATGGGACTGCTGCGTCAAAGCACCACATGTAGACCAAGATCGATGACGCTGCACGAGACAAAAAAAATATGCAAGACAGGAGCAAGGAGCGTCCCATAGCCTCCGCAGAGAGCACTATAGTAGTGGTCTCTTGTGTCACCAAATAAGGTGTTCCGGTAAGATCGTAAGCACACAGTGGAGACGCCTGGCACGGACATGGCATAGTAAAATCAGGAGCAAGAAAGATAAGGCCCCGACACTGAGATACCCGCGTTGGTTTTCGGCTCACGATGAATGATGGGAAGCTGTTGATCCGAGTGGGCACCATGAACTGACCTGTTAACCGGGAACCCCAGTCCAAATATCCCAGCAGAACCTGTCTGCAGTACGCTTGTATTTGTTTCCAGAATCGCGGCAATGTACTGATCCTGGAGTCGCAAGCCAGCGACACCCACAACGTCCTCCCCAACTGGTCCTTGGGCATAAGTTCCAGTCTGGGAGTCACCATAGACGAGACGAACAGCAAGGCCGCTTGGTTGGAAGGAGGTTTGCGGATACAGTGGGACAGTGACAGAGAAACAGTCCGTCGAACAGGAGCTAGAGAGCACCCAAAGATCGGAAGAACCGGTGTCTATGGTGGGCAATCAGCATGTCGATATATGCACTGCTTTTGGAATTACGGAGTATACCAAGAACAAGAGGTGTGAGAATCTCGCCTACTTGAACTAGCACGTTGTAGGTTCTATTCGCTCGGTGAGAAGAGCCAGAGCAGTTTATAATGAATGCTCACACATCTATATCGTCTCCCAACCCGATAGAGTTTTGTTGAAGTGCTCGTCTGCGAATGTTGGAAGCCGCCTCCCGTCTATACAACGGGAGATGGAGAGCGAACCTTGATGAGGTAGCTGGTAGTGATATAAGGGTTCCCCATGACCAGGATACGCTCAGGAGCAAGTATAAGTAGAGAAGAATAGGCAGCATTCCCGTGCCACCAACGTCGAGAATCAAGGCCCTCTGGCACTCTAAACTCTAAGCGTGTCGTGTCGAGACAAAGATTACCTTACATACACCACCACAACAACACTCGACCGTTCTTCATTGCCCAAGGAGCATGGAAGTTTGAGCTGGGTCCCAAGGACCTTTTTCTCCTTCGAGAACAGCTCCCTATCCGTTCTTCGTTACGGCAACCCGCCCTTAAGAATGGACACGACCCTATCAGAACAGCAACAACAAGAAATCACCGCTCTCAAATCCATTTACGCCGATGACTTTATAGAATGCCAGCCTAAGGCGTGGAAGGTACGCTGCACGCCAAAAATACGATAGTAAGGTGTAACTTACTGGCCTTGTAGGGCGCTGCGAGGCTTCCTGAGTTCGTCCTCAAGATCACTCACCCGGACACAGAGCACGCTGCTAAGATCCATTTTCACCTACACACCATGTCAGTCTCATCTTTTCGTCCAACGTCTGTAGTTCATCTCGCACTTTTAATAATGATAGATTTCCCCGGACTTATCCTGCAAATGCACACCCCATCTTCACTGTTCAACAGCCCATCCAGGGGATCTCTGATGATAATGTCACGAAGCTCTCGAATTTCATTCGGGTTGAGGCGCAGCAATCTCGCGGAACAGAGATCGTCTTTCAGGTAGGCAAACATTCGTAAATTTGAGAATGCAGCACGCCTTCGCTATCTCTTCGACAAGTCGTTGGATATTAGAGGAACAAATTTTGGTCTTCTACTCATGCCACCGAGTTTATCTTGTTCTGATTCCCTTCTGTCTTTAGGTAGTCACAGCTGCGCAAGACTGGATTGCTACCAATATCATGCCGCCCGTACAAGCTGTTGGTTCCTTGGCTTCAGAAATGATCAAACGGGCATCAGAAGAGGAGAAAGTGAGTAGTCTGTTGAACATCATGTCCCTCGTTTGTGCTGAGGGATCGTCTATTCCATAAGGCGAAGAAGCGACGTGAAGAGGCCGAAGCGCAAGAGGAGGCGGAGCGTGAGCGACTTTTCGCCGAGGCTTTCAATGAGCAGATGCAAGCAGATGCACACCGAGACCAGGCGGAACGCGAGAAGCATAGAGCCCGTCATCGGGCACGGTCTGATGCGACTGAGGTGCCTGAGCTTACCGATGATATTCTTACACAATCGTTTGACTGCGAACTCAAAATCAACGAGTTGTGTTTCCGCGCCGTCAAACTATTTCACCCACAACATGGTTGGTCGTCATTAAATTTCCGGCGTCTGCAATCTAAGGTGTCCTTAGATTACCTTGGTACCATCTATCAAGCTGAACCTATTTGCGATGATGTTGCCGCAACGCTCCCGCTGGAGGTGCACCTGGTCGCATTTGACACTCACTATTACACCACACATCAAGGCCGTAAGAAGTTGAAGCTCGTTCAAGAAGAGGTCCAGCGCCTCATAGGAATCCGTCATGAGAACGTAGCCAACTTGTATGCTGTCAAGCTCACCCTTCCTCAATCTAGCGGTGGGCCCCAGCTTGCGGTTCTCATGGAACAGAGACCACATTTCACTTTGCAAGACTTGTTAGAAGATTGTGAGACACTGCGCGAGGAGCGCGCATCGGTGCGTACATTGATACATGACACGTTCTACTCTGTTTGACGTTGCAAAGAGCTATCTCACGCAAATTCTGACAGGACTGAATGAGGCACATACAGCGGATCTCGTCCACAGAGGTAGGACCGTTCCTTCTCGCATGAGTCGCAGCTCATACCTTAATTAGGTCTCTCATTGCGCTCCATTGGTCTCTCCAGCCGCGAGAAGTCCGGCCGGTCCAAGCTCGTCAAAGTCATGATGACAGGTTATTATGTCAAGTTGCTGGACCTCCACAGATCAAACCCATTTGGCTCGCTCCCTGTGGTGGATTCGATGAGTCTTCCAGAAAGCTGGTGAGGCCTGATTTTGTCCTGAGAAACATGTGACCAATTCGCCATAGGCTGGCGAAGGATGTTCACGATTCGACACTCATTTATACGAAGGCTCGTGACATACATTACGCTGGGGTAATCTTCTTGCAGATGCTTCTGGGACACGATGTCGTGGAGCGTTACCCGGATGCACAGGCGGCACTTGCATCATGTGAGTCATGGGTATAGATCACCAGCGCATCTTACACGCTTTAGCGTCGATATCCCCGCCCCTTCAACGGATTGCATCGAACATGGTCTCGCAAAAGAGGAAATACACATCTTGTGCCACCATTCTCATAGAATTGGCTCAAATCTCGTTTGCCACTCGAGTTGTTGCCATTCCTATTTCAGGTGAATTTGGGAGATTCAGACCGCGACTGTCGTGTTGACTGTGATCGGTCAAGATCAAAGAACCCCTGTGCCTCATGCATACGCGAGTTCACCTGAAATTGACTATTTTAGGGCCCCAATGCTAAGACAGCAAGCTAGCCGATGGAAGGAAGATTGGGAAGAACTGGAATTATTAGTGCGTGTCATCGGGTATAGTGTTAAGGGGCGGCTCTCTAAACAATGAGTAGGGTCGTGGCGCGTTCGGTTCAGTAGTCAAAGCGCGCAACAAAATCGACTCCCGCATCTACGCTGGTATGGCCATCTCTCATAGGTGATCATCTGATGATGCCCACTTTTCTCCAGTCAAGAAGGTGCGCTTGCGGACCCCAAATACCGACAATAAAATTCTACGAGAAATCAACGCGCTCAGCCGGCTATCGCACCGGTTCATTGTGCGATACTATACAGCCTGGTTCGAAGACTCGGAGTCGCTATCTACGACTGCGTCTTCAGATGATTCTAATGACGAGACCGCGGACGGAGTCACATCTTTTCTGGGCAGAATCCGTCACCGCGATGACTCGTTGGACCCATTTAGTATAGATCTCGATGACCTTGGTTCAGGCAGCCGCTCTTCTACGTCTTTCCCAAGTATTCATTTCACTGGCTCTGGGTCGGACGTCACGGATTGCAGTGATGGGGATATTGACGGCGACGAGACCGATGCCGACGATCTTGCTAGGGTATTCGAAGCCCCACGTAACGGATCCGCGGTCATTAATGTCGTGCCTCGAACGCCACCTCCCTCTCGCCCTCGTACACTTTACATTCAAATGGTTGGCGCCTTCTTAATCATGTTAAGAGAGAGACATAACGATTGCACAGGAATTTGTGGAGCGACAAACCCTTAGAGAGGTGCGATGACATATACTATTCCCTATTTTATGCCGATATTAAGGCGTTCGTAGCGCATTGCGGAGGGCCTTTCGGAAGAAGAGGCATGGCGATTGTTTCATCAGCTCGTTGATGCACTTGTTCACATGTCGAGTTTGGGGATTGTCTGTGATCCGTTTGGCACCATTGTCTTGTGGGCTAATTGCTTGCAGCTCCACAGGGATATCAAGCTGACGAACATTTTCATCGGTGCGGCAGAACGGTCTCGATCCGATCCTTTACCTCGTTCTCATGATCGTCATAGACGGTAAAGGTGACTGTAAAGGCGGGTCGTCGAAAGTGTCGTTTTTATACTCGCGTTGACTGGCTGCCTCAAGTTGGCGACTTCGGTCTCGCTACATCCAGCCTGGCAGCGGCAGTCGAGTCTCACGAATTGACCCTGCATGCCATCACAGCCGACGCCGAAATGACTTTGGGTATGTCCCTGATTTCTACCTTTTGGGTACTTCTAATTTTCGTCTACGCAGAGGTTGGGACCAAAATGTACATTGCACCGGAGGTGCAATCACCAAAAAAAGGCCCGCGAAACCATACCAAGGCAGATTTATATAGTCTCGGGGTAGGGCTGGCCGCAACTATGCGAAGAAGCACTAACTGTCTGTAGATCGTGTTTTTCGAGATGAATTACTTCTTTTCAACAGGAGCTGAGCGTACTGCTGTCATCGAGGACCTGCGCAAGAAGGACGTCATCTTTCCTAGTGACTGGGATGCCCATCGAACGCGCCAGCGCCAGAGTAAGACTTCGCGTAAAGTTTTTAGTGCGTTTGCTGAAGTGACCGATACTTCTCAGTTATATCCTGGTTGCTCAGACATAACCAAGACGAACGTCCAACCGCCCTTGAGTTGTCGCAGAGTAGCTTACTCCCCCCGAGATTGGAGGATGAGTATTTTAAAGGTGCTTTAAGGATGATGAGTGAGTTTTTAATCCAGATCTTGAGTAGCTACTCAGCATTCTTCAGTCAAGCCCGATTCTCCTCACCGACAAGCGGTCCTTGCAGCACTCTTCAACCAGACTTCCCGTGGGATACGAGGATTTCTTTACGATAGCGATGTCGAACATCCGGAACACGCATCGCTGAACGGAATCGTTAACGACACCTTGACAGCCATTTTCCGCTTGCACGGTGCGATCGAAATGGAGCCCCCATTATTGATGCCAGCCACTGACAATAACGACGACATGACGCGTGTGCTATTTTTGGACAAACATGGAGAGATTGTTGGGCTTCCCAATAACGCATTGACCCCCTTTGCACGGGTTGCCGCGCGAAACAACCTCGAACGGATCAAGAGATTTCATATCGGTGATACGTACCGCCCAAAGTAGGTCTAAACACAAACCAATTTCATTGGTTCACGCCGCACTTAACTCACGCCGCACTTAACAATATGTCAGCCTGGTCGCTGGTCATCCTAGGGTCTTTAAAGCTGCAGTTTTTGACATTATATCGACTGACACGACCAACGGCGGGCCCGTCTCGACTGCGGAGTCAATCATCATCATGAACGAGTGCTTAGATTCGTTTCCAAATCTTTCACAACACTATGAAATTCACATTTCTCACTCGAATAGTAGGGTCCTCGATCACTGAGCTATTGGGGTTGTCCAGTTTGATACTGACTATGACCAAGTCATAGAACTGACGATGGGCCGAGTCCCGCACGATATTCGCGACCCTGTCGTTGAGATCATCACTCAGGCCAAGTCTTCCTGGGCCCAGAAACGAGCTATGCTTCTCAAGAAAGGGCTTTTGAGAAGCACCGTTGATGAGCTCGAGGTCTTAAGTGATATAGGTAACCCTCATTCATTTTTTAGGCCCATGCCAGCTGATTCAGCGAACGTAGATGAGGACATCGATTCACTCATTTCGCGGATAGAGAGGATCTCGCCGCAACTCGTGACACTGATGGCACAGCCCCTGAGGGAACTTAGGCAGACTATCCAATACACTGCCCTCGCCGGAGTTGAAAGGCCCATAGTATTTCATCCTTTGATGATAAGTAGCCATAACACTTATTTCAAGGGCGGTGTATGCTTCGAAGTGGTCAGACGAAGCAAACGCAGCGATATATTAGCAGCAGGTGGCAGGTTGGTGAATTGAACCATGGATCCTCAATTTGATTAATGTTAAGCACTAGATATGATGACCTCATCTCTCGCTTCTCTCCGCCGAGAGCTGGGGGCAACAGCGTATGCGCAGTGGGGCTGCAAATCTCCTTGGAAAAGGTGCTCGTCGCTTTGGCCGCGTATCAGGCCGTCTCCGTAAAGAATCTGCTTAAAGAGCAACGTTCTTTCGGGTTTTGGAGCCCCAGGCGGTGCGATGTTTACATTGTGTCCTACCAACCTGGGTATCTTAGTGAGAGACTGGAGGTCGCGTCGCTCTTGTGGAGACACAACATCAGTGCAGACATTATGTATGAAACAAGCCTTCCTGAGAACGAACGTGAAAATCATTTGGAGTTGTGTCACCGAGAGGGTATCCTGTGCGGCTCGATTGGTTTCCCCTAACACGTCGTCTTGACACACTCGTAGGTTTTCCGTGTGTCCTCGCCCACGCCCTGCACGGCGTGATCAACCAGCGTTTAGAATCAAAAGCATTCTGAAGGGCACGGAATATGATGGTCAGTTATTTGACTTCGATAATCCTGAGGGGAGTGGTTACCAGTGACAAATATTTTGGCGTAGTTTCGAGATCAGAGCTCGTGCAATGGCTTCAAGAGCAAATTGTCGAGCAAAAGCGGGTCGACGCCGAAACATCTGGCACTTCTCTCTTTGAAAATTCGCAAGGTCCGATTCGGTCTAAGTCTTCTGGCCCTATGCCGGATGTTCGGCTAGTACTTCCAGGAGACTCTCGAAAGCAGCGGAAGCAAACCAAACAAATATTTTTCGATAAGGGTGAATTCCCCATATGCCGTTCCATCTGACGCTAACGATAACGACACCTTTTCTTTTGCTCACCTCACCGATAGCGTTTGAAACGGCTTTACATGTCTGTTCTGCTTTCCAGGAAGGTATCCCTGTGGTGGCTATTGATACTCCAGTGAACGTCTTCGAGATCTTGTGCAAGTCCCCCAGTTGGATCACAGACGACGACACGTGGAAGGCGGTGGTATCCTCGTTCCCGAATTCGAGCTCAGGCTATGCTCTTCAAATCCGCGATGCAGTCTCCCGTCGGCGTGCGGAAGGTCATCATTTTATCCTGCTGTTCGCTGTCCGAGATGGGCGTGTGCATCTTCTTACACTATGAGTGAACTAGACAGATGGCCCTGATTATCTACTGTGCACACTGAATGTGTCGCGATCTTACTAAACTTATATCAATTTCCCTTGTTAGTTCGTGTACAATATATCACCACACTCATCGCTCACTCACAACACGTACATGGCTGGAAGGAATCCTTCATTGTCGGCTGCCAACAAATTTATCGCGCTGAATGGTCACTAATTTACATCAACAAAAGATGGGACCGGGTCAAAGAATGCCGTTCGGCGTTAACAAGGGTACAGAAAGTTGGAGGGCACGGAGACCGTGTATTCACACACTCCACTCCACCAAGACGACCCCACACTTGAGTGTTCCTAGAATCCTTGCCATACCATTTGATCCTGAGTTTACACCCGGTATAAGGCACTATCCATACGGGTTACCAGCTTCAAGATCTGCCGTAAACCCGGGAACAGAGAGTTGAGGAAATAAGCCCGCGACACCAAAACCATCACCTTCGAAAAGAGCCATTAACTCAGCCGACGGCATGGTCACTGAGCCCGATTCTGATATGGGCTTGGGAAGCTCTTGGTTACCAGCCCTTGCTCTCGAAGGGTCAAGCTGTTCTGTGGGTGGAGCTGTTTCCGCTGAGAATCGTCGCGGAGATTGAGTCTGTGCGACACGAGAAAATCCAGCAGTGAGATTGAACTGCGGATTTGGAGGAGCGGTAGAGACGGAGCTACTGGTAAATTCCGACGTATCCAGCGGTGGAGACTCTGCGCTACCTGTGGAACGAGGACCGGAAGGATTCTTCTTGCGAGCGGGCCTGATCCAAGGAGGGTGCGCAGCAGTTGTCATGAGTTCCTCGGAAATGGTAGGGCTTTCAAGAGGAATCTGCGTGACTACATGTGACATTAGAAGTTGTTATGTCTATGTCCATATGTGAACATACGCCGGCAAAATTCCTCCATCATATCACACGAGCGTTGGCCACACACATAACGACCACTGAATCGGTGCAAAAGGCCTACACAAGATCGCAAGCCATCGAGCGCAGGTGCGATTAGAGGTCCCAGGACGTCGACTTGGCAATTCAATAAGAAGCCAATGAGGGTGCGCCCAGCTTGTGTGAGTTGGTGAATCACGTGGACACCATCTAGAAACAGGTCGTGTCAAAACATTACATCGCGACATTACATCGCACAAATGGTGTTTGACGTACAGTACGTCATTAGACCTTTTTGCGCAATTTGTAGCTGAGTAGAGATCAGCTGCAACGCAGCAGAGTGTGCAACAGTCATGGCATCACGCTCTTTCTCATTCTGTTCTTGTTCGCCAATGGCCGCACGTCCCGCAACGAGGTCAGAGAACCGATGGCGCATAATGAGCATCCGTACGAATAATGAGAGACAGTGAACGCGCTCGGCGTGTGTGATGCGAATGACGTCTTCACTTGCGAGTGTTTCGGGTGAGTGTCGCCAATACGCGGGCACTGAGGAACAGACTTCGTTAAGTAGTATCTCCTCCTCGGGTAAGCCCTTGTGACGTCGAAAACCTGCTAGTGTGGATGTTGCACGCCTCAAGAAGGGTGAGGAGTCGCCGAAGTCCTTGGAGGGAGGTGTATCGAGCACCGACTCGAGCACTACGAGTAAGCGCAGTACATAAATAAAAGCCCCCATCCTACTCGGTATTTCTGTTGGTTGCGGTCCAACGGAATCGCGGGTGATAAATTCGTCGTCGACTGCCGCGGGCTCAGAGACATCACAGTCACGTAACCGCACAAGCGGCGGTCGACCGAAGTGGGCACCTGCCTGCTTATCCCACATATAAACGCACCAAAACGTACGCTTACGAACCTCCTCTTCGATTGCATTGAAGATGTCGTATGCATCCGTGGATCGATGGAGCCCGGCATCGAGGGAGAGCGTGACTGACTCCGAAAAAAGCGCAAAAGCCTTGGATAATTTACCCCACCCGACAGCGTACACCCCTGCGACTAGCGTAGCTTGAATAGTGTACAATGTGGGCCGGTCAGCCCCTGGAAGCGTGCGCAAGCGGCTGAAAAGGTCAAACCACATGGTTCCGGATGAAACCCCTTCGTTCGGGTTCGCACGTACTCGTGGATCATCGATATGGCGCGAAGCAAGGCAACAGACTGCGACTACGAACGCGACAAACCCCGGCTCTCCCCATTTTTTGGGGTCGCCATAGTCCTGAAAGTACATAGAATCAGAAGGCTTTTAGTCCTCGAAGGACGCACTTTGAGGAAAGTTGGGACGTGAAGGAAAGGCATCGAGTAATATGAGGTCGATAAATAACACTGTACAAGACTTGTCCATGAGTAGATTGGCGCTGCAGTAGTCGAGATATGCGACGTGAACGTACCTATCCATCAAATCGGGAACAACGAAAGAGGTAACTAGCCTCCAAATCCGTTCTGGGTTCATGTCCGTACGATGAGTGGTGCGACCAGGAAACCATGTACTGTCTGGATTGGATGAGCTGCCATTTGACCAATCATATCGTGGACTTGGTTCTCGCTCCTTCTTTGGTGAAGGGTGATGCCGTTCGATGAGAAGATCCAATATTGGGAGACCAGACGTTTCTCCCTGCCAGCGAGTAAAACCTTCGTCATCGACGTAGATATAAGAAGATGAAAGTGACATGCGAGCAGTTTCTTCAGAGGGATGCTCCGAGGCTGAAGCCTCGCCGTTAGCTGTACTCTGATAATCGGATGACGGTGCAGTGGCTCGTGGGCTAGACTGGCAGGGCCCATTCGGCTTTAAGGTGAAATGAGTAGATGGGTTTATCAAGGGGATTGCACTGAGGGATGGGGGAGGAACTGCAGTAGGATAATTATGATTTGGGAGTAACGGAAACGAAGGGTGCCGGTCGAAAGGGGAAGACGGGGAAAGAGCTGCGCCACCCGCGGCGAAAACAGCAGGGGGTATTGCTTGAATCAGACTCTCAAGATGGTGCATACGATCTTCTAGCGTAGCAGTACGTCTAGAGAAAGGGCAAACATCAGAGTAACATCAATTGAACAAGGTGACCGACAAACTTGGATTTGTGGGGATTACTTCTTTTGCCGGGCTCATCGAACGTACATGCAGAGTGTGCACCCAGACAGGCCTGGCATGGGTGACCTTCATCGCATTTGATCCTCCTGCGCCTATAGAAATGATACAAACACTGCCAAGGATATACAGGATATGAACCGACACCCACCGACACCGATCACAAGCCCTGTACCGGATGAGTGAGAACAAGACGGTGCTATGGCCGAAAAGATATACCTGCTCAGCTTGAATCGACGCTCCTTTTGCATAGATGAGGGCATTTCCGAGGTAGGGTCCTCTGCTTGTGTAGATGACATGATGTGGGAGGGAGAGAGTTAACGAACCTGAGCGTGCTTTGCTTGGGTGGATCACGAGATCACGAACCCAGTGCGACTAAATTCCCCCTTATAGTAGTGCTGAAACCAAAGGATATGGATATCATTGTAGTACATACACACAACATAATAGATCACGACCATCGATTATGGCCGACAAAGATGGTTCCATACTCTTCTCAAATCACGAATCGTCGCTTGGGATCCTGAAAAAAAAGAAAAAGAAACAAAACTCAGCACCCACAGTGGAAACATTGAATCGAGGACACTCACGATACGGTGTGACGCCGACAGTTGCGGCTTTTGACTGTATTTGCGAGTGGCACGTCGGAGGTCCCGCAGTAACTCATCGTATGTTGGCCGCGGGTTATTACCTGACGACGATCAGCTATCGTGTCGCCGCTCCCTTCAAGAGAAGACCGACGTAGCATTCTCAAAAATGCATAGCTCATTGCACCTACGGCAAGACCGCCTTCGTGCTCATCGGTAGAAGTACCTGAATCTGTAGAGCCGCTCCAACAAATCACGTCAGCCGGAGAGGAATTTTCTCTGATAGACTCTTTCGCGAGACTACTGTTTTTGATGCGGCCATCCGAATGATACTATATCACAATGAGTGAGCTGCGCTGTCAACAAAATGGGAGTGAGCTGCGTACATGAAAAGGTATATCTATCGGAGGACACAGATGATTAACAAGAGGCCGCCAATCAACATTGTAGAAAAATCCCCTACCAAGAATAGATCCGGAATGACACGACTGCAGCCTGTAAGTAGACCGTCTACGCGAGAAAGGACGCCACGCACATCGACAACGGCCTGAAAACGGATTGAGGGTTAATAGATATTGAAAGCGCGTATGTGAGGTAGGTGGGCATACGGTTAGGCGGCACCCAGGTGGGAGAGGTTTAACCTACAATACCAGTCCTACTGTTAGCTGAAAATTTAAAAGTCAAGTGATTGTAGGTACAAGATTATGATGCAGTTCCTTTATATTTCATCAGCGTCTGCAGAGAATGTACGTTGTGAATACCCTCACGTCGTCTACAATTGTCCCGCTCTGAGAATAATCCACAGGAAATATCACTACCGTGGGTTGAAATGGGAAGACACCGAAGAGAACTCCCGTGCATTACCTTCATCATTTCTCTCGTCTCCATTCTGATCTCGGACTTGGGCACCATGTCCTGAATCTGTAGGAGTATATCAGCAATCCAATCAGTACCCGGAAAGGAACGCACAGTGGAAGAATAACGAGTCGTGTTTGCGGGCGCCCCGTACGAGCCAACGCAATGCACCAAGAATGTTCGCCCGCGTGGGCAAATTACGCGGGTCGCGTGCCTCGTCAGTCAAACGGATGATGTCGCGAGCGCGAAAGCCCAGCCGATCTGTAGGGGAACGGGAGACCGTCAGGAAGGGTCACCAC
>Ga0137359_10002707_pt1 | contig 14226 bp, 10 predicted proteins | sample Mad1_40_16metaG_FD_108281 | JGI IMG/M metagenome (GOLD analysis project Ga0137359, IMG submission 108281) | Vadose zone soil microbial communities from Angelo Coast Range Reserve, California, USA - Mad1_40_16 metaG | ecosystem: Environmental > Terrestrial > Soil > Vadose zone | place: USA... | reverse complement strand
GCCTTCCCTGATACCTTCGTTGTAGCCCGCGTTCAGAGCGGTTTGGCGCAGCTCCGCTGAGCCACCGTAGTTGTCATACCGATCCCAGTTGCGGTCGCGGCGATTTTGATCACCGTTTCCGTTGCCATTCTGGGCGTTGCCTGTTTGGCTTGAAACGGCGCCGACGACTAACAGCAAAGTGAACCCTAATGTTATTCCTGCGCTCTTGTAGACTAACTGTCCTATTCTCATATCGAACCTCCTGATCTGTTGCAAAGCTTTCAATTGGAGGACTTTTCGGGTGTAAATAGGGTGGGATTGCTAACATAACCCGTGCGAAAGTTCTTGTCTATGCTGTAACCCACTTATAAGACACGCGGAGGTAGGGTTTTGTGAAGACTCGGCCTCTTCTTCCGTTTTATCCTTCTCATCCTGATCATTTGTTTGCGGCTAAGGTCACTGCGGTAGCGGGCGGCATTAGGAGAACCCGCCCGCTACCCGCAGGCGGTACTTGACACGGACCAAGTGACAAATACCTCAAAGAGCCTGCTCGATGCCCCTCAACTTCAATTAGGTAACTGCAGGCGTCGCGTATCGCCGGGCAAGATTTGCTACAACGGTCGTCAACTCGGCTGGCTCAACCGGCTTTGGGATGTGCATCTGGTAGCCGCTCGAGAGTACGCGCATCCGGTCTTCGACTCCGGCGTAAGCCGTTAAAGCCGCTGCCGGGATTCTTCCGCCGCGCTCTGCCGGAAGCTGGCGTACTCTTTCAATCAGTGCATAGCCGTCCATTGACGGCATGCCGATGTCCGAGACCAGCACGTCGAATTGTTGGCGCTCCATTTCTTCCAGCGCTTCACCGGCTGAACCGACAGAAACTACTTCGGCGCCGCGCGCCGTCAGCACTGCAGCGACAAGCTCGCGGGCGTCCGGTTCATCTTCAACGATGAGCACCCGCAGATCATTAAGCGATGGCTGCCAGAAGGTCAGAGTTTTACTTCCGATCAGGGTGGGGGTCATATCTATGTCGCTCAGTGCTTGATGAATGCTCAATAGTGGAAGTAGTACCCTGATTATTGTGCCAAATCCTTCACCCGGACTCTGAGCCGTTACCGTGCCGCCGTGCAACTCAACCAGCTGTCTAACAATTGAGAGTCCGAGTCCAAGACCGCCGTGCCGTCTTGTGCTCGATGAGTCAGACTGGCGGAAACGTTCGAAGATGTGCTCCAAAAACTCCGGGGCGATGCCCTGCCCAGTGTCGCTAATGGTGATCTCGATGTGGGAGTGAACGCGCTCGAGCCGAACGTCTATTTGGCCGCCTTTGGGTGTGAACTTGATCGCGTTGGACAACAGATTCCAAATTATTTGTTGGATTCTGTCAGGGTCGCCGGAGACCGGGCTCATTAGAGACTCAAGTGCTGTCTTCAGACGGATCTCTCTGGAATCCGCCGATGGGCGCACGCTATCAACGACTGCTTCGATTATCGGCGCAAGTTCGACGGGGCGCACATTGAGGCGAAGCTTGCCCGTGACGATGCGCGACATGTCGAGTAGATCGTCAATCAGTTGTTTTTGCGCTCGCGCGCTGCGGACAATTGTCTCAACAGCACGGTTTGCTGCCTGCTCGTCGAGATTTCCAGTCGCCAGCAGATTTGACCAGCCGAGAATCGAAGTTAGTGGAGTACGCAGTTCATGTGACAAGACGGCGAGAAACTCATCTTTAATGCTGTTAGCGATATCAGCCTCCGCGCGCGAGGTGTCAGCCTCAGTGCGCAAAGCCAGCGCATCCTTCAGAAGCAGTTCACGTTCTTCCTCTCGTCGCCTGCGTTCGGTGATGTCGCGGATGTTGCACTGAATAACGTGATGGCCATCTTCGTCATTGACGTTGCTGACAAACTCCACCTCGCGACGAAGCCCGTCTCTTGTTTGCAGTGGTAAGTCCTCGTAACGTATGTAGCCTGTCAGCTGCAACTCTCGAAATACAGCCTGGCTCGCCTCCTTATCACTGAACATGCCGATTTCCCAAAGCTCTTTCCCGAGAAAATCGTCATGTGAGTAGGCCAACAACTCGGTCATGAATGGATTCGCGTCAGTGATCTTTAGAGTGGTGGCATTAAGGATGAGGATCCCGTCGCGTGCGGCCTCGAAGAGCCGCCGGTAACGGATTTCCGAAGTGCGCATCCCATCGAGCGTAGGACCAGGCTCGGTGAGGTTGTTGGTCTTTTTGGGCAGTGCGTCGAGTCGCCTGCTTTCAACCGGCTTTGCAGATTGCATCGGGAATGCTCTTGTTTAGTCGGGTCATGAAGTAACGACGGCACAGTCGGGCGAGGACCGTCGCAGTCTCATTTTCAAGAGCCGAAGCTTTACACAGACCTGGAACGACTGTCTGTGTGTTACCACACATATACCCCCGAAACTGCATAAAACCCCCGGATTCTTGCCTTGAAAGTAGGGCCATACAGTGCTTACCGCACTGAGGCCCCCACGAAGAGCACGACAAGGCCTGTGCCCGAATCAAGAATTAATACACGCCTGTACGCGTGCATAAACATTCGCAACTATGTCTCTCGCCTTGGCTTCTTCTTCTGACTCGGCCACGACGCGGATGATCGGTTCCGTATTTGAGCCTCTTACGAGAAACCAGCCTTCGGGGAGAATCACCTTTATCCCATCACGCGCATCAATCGGATAGTTTGCATACTCCCTGCTAATCATTCTCAGTACTACTGCGATTTTGTCAGACGGGCATGCCAGCTTCTCTTTAATCATGCTGAATCGAGGAACACTATTCACGCACTCGGTGATCGTTTGCCCACTCTGTGAAAGGTGATGCAGAACGAGCGCCATACCAACCAGGCTGTCACGCGCGAAGTTGACACGCGGATAGATAACTCCGCCATTGCCTTCGCCGCCAATCACAGCGTTTTCTCGCTGCATTACTTCGGTAACGTTGACTTCGCCAATCTTCGAGAGAAAGAGGGAACACGCGAAGCGTTTGGCGACATATTCGAGCGCCGAGGTGGTGGCGAGATTCGCCACCACCGGACCGGGTTGTTTGCCAAGAACATAGGTGGTCGCGAGAACCAGGGTCTGGTCTTCGCCGATTGGCACGCCCCGCTCCGAAACAATTGCCAGGCGGTCTGCGTCCATGTCTTGCGCGAACCCAACGTCCGCTTGATGTTCCCTGACTGCGGCGCAAAGGTCCCCAAGATTTTCAGCCAATGGTTCTGCCGGACGCGGAAACAATCCGTTTGGAGTCGCATTGATAGCTATAACTTCGGCGCCCAGAGCCGCAAGTAATTTTGGTCCCACCAATGAACCCGCACCATTACACGCGTCGATTACAACGCGTAGCCGCTTGTCTCGATGCGGCAGTGGACCTAACGCTTCCAGGATAGCCCGAATATGCAGATCAGTAGCACCGGAGGTCTCTTCCACTCCTCTCATGTCTGCGTCTGTGACCCTTGTATACTGGCCCTGATGATAGATATCCAGCAGCTCGCGCGCCTGGCCAGCATCGAGAAACAAGCCATCAGGACCAACAAACTTCAGCGCGTTCCACTCTGCCGGATTATGACTAGCGGTAATCGCGATGCCGCCCTGGGCGCCACGATGACGAACAAGCAGTTGAACTGTCGGCACCGGACACATACCGATATCAATAACGCGACATCCCGTTGACAGCAAACCGGCAACGACGGCTTGCTTGACCATCTCTCCCGAGGTGCGAGGATCGCGACCGATAACAATCGCGCCGGAACCGACATAGGTACCGAAAGCCTGCGCGAAACGGGTCAACAATGTGGGCGTAAGCGACTCACCGATTACACCGCGCACACCCGAAATACTTATCTTGAGAGTTGGTATTGCTCGCATTGGTCTTTAGTCATTTCTTCAATCTATCGCGCGCCCAATCCAGCAGGTCTCGTGCTGTTGCAGCTTCTTCGGCTTCGACAATAACGCGAATCATTGATTCGGTATTCGAAGCGCGCACGTGTATCCAACCCTCCGGCAGGATTACTTTGATGCCATCAGTCAAATCGTGTTCCAGATGCTCGCGTTCGATCGCGCCGCGGAAGTTTTGCAGCACGGAATAGAGGCGATTGGGTTCCACCGGCACATTGTGCTTCAACATCCACAATTGCGGTAGTTGCTCAGCCACGGCCGATGCTCGCTCGCCCGTGCGCGCCAGTCCTTCCAAAATCAGGCCAACCGCCGCGGCACTATCGTGCGTAAGGTGTACTTCAGGCACAGTCACACCACCGCTCCCTTCACCACCAAGAATCGCATTTTGTTCGCTCATTGCCTCGGATATGTACGCTTGTCCAACCGGCGTGCGCACCACGCTTCCGCCATAACGCGCGGCAATTAAATCGACGGTGCTTGTGGTTGAAACATTGGTTACTACAATGCCGGGTTTTTCTTTGAAACGAATCCAAGAGGCGAAGGCAAGCGTCAACTCTTCTGAAAGCGGTTCACCCGATTCAGTGGCGATTCCCAGTCGCTCACCATCAGCATCGTGAGCAAACCCTATATCGGCATGTCCCGCTTTTACTACCGCCTTTAGTTGGGCCATAGTCTCAGGCGTAGGTTCGGGCCTGTGAGGGAATGCTGCCCTGGGATCGTCATTTACAGCGAGAACTTCGCAACCGAGTTCCTCGAGCCAACGCGGAATAAGTCGTGAGCACGCGCCGTTACAGCAATCGACCGCTACCTTGAACTGGCGCGTCCTGATCATTGCGACATCAAACGCACTTCTCAGCACTTCCAAATGATGTTCGATAGGATCTTCATATTGAATTGCTCGTTTGATTTCGTCCCAGGTCGCCTTGGCAAACTCTCCCTGATGGAAGACGTCCAACAGTTCCTCGCCTTGCATCTGATTAAGATAGAGTCCATCGCTCCGTACAAACTTCAGCGCATTCCAATGCGATGGATTGTGACCAGCGGTGATCGCGATGCCACCATCCGCATTGAGTCGCGTAATTGCCAGTTGCAGACTAGGTGTAGGGCAAACGCCGAGATCGATCACTTCGCAGCCGGCGGCGAGCAAACCTGCAAACACTGCGGCGCGCACCATGGGTCCGGATGGCCGTGTATCACGACAAACCAGGATGCGTCCACGATCGAGGTAAGTACCGAACGCCTGCGAAAATGCGACTACCACTTCCGGCGTAAACGTTTCACCGACGACGCCACGCACCCCTGTGATGCCAATTTTCAGCGGTTTCATCTTTTATGCAATCCGCTTAGAGACTGAGTAAAAACTCAGGAGTCCCACGGCTTGGGCGGATTGTTTCAGATCCAAGATACAGTACGAAAACAGACGCTGGTGGTCTGACTTCAACTCTCTGCGCTCTCGGCGTCTCTGCGGTGAATTGGCCCGTAACATAAGGTGCACCGCAGAGACGCCGAGAGCGCAGAGGAAGGCGCAGAGACAGATCTTTAAACCAGGAGACCACGGATTCTTGAATTACCACCAAAGTAAACCACGGTTTGATTAAGAACATTTTCCGCGAAACCTTCCAAGGTGAACGGCGTTGGAATCACACTATATCGTGCTGCGGCGATTCGAACCCGGATAATAGAAATTGACCAAAAACAAACCCTCATCATACAATTTCTTCAATCCGCATAAGAAGCAATTTTGATGTTCAATTCGCAAACGAAGGGGACTGTCTACATTGCTGCGACCCGGTCTCAAGGGATCGTGGCGGTCTACTGTGAAACGCCATGCGAAACCATTCTCTAGTCGCTGCTCTCTTTACCATTCTCTTAGTGAGTCTCAGTTCCGGGTTTGGCCAGGGGCCAGCCAGAACGCCCTCTTCGAACTCAGCAGGAGTCGAACAACGGGTCGAATCTCTTCTAAGCAAAATGACCCTCGAGGAGAAGGTCGACATGATCGGAGGCGTTGATGACTTCTTTGTCCGTGGTATCCCGCGGCTGGGTCTGCCTCGATTGAACCATTAAAAAAGAGCCTCATCAAGATAACAAGAGTATCCGCAGATTACGCAGATTTCACAGACAATGAAGACAGGAAGCAGGAGCGGCAGGCAGGAGCAGGACTCACGAAGCAGGATCCTTTTGTTCCTGCTCGTGCCTTCTGCTCCTGCCCCTTTTTCTTGAATCTGTGCAATCTGCGTAATCTGCGGATAGTCACTCCTCGTCTAGCGCTTCTTCACTAAAGGAACCAAAAGCGATGGACCGTTCCAGCTTTCAACGGCAACTGATGCAGGACCTGGCGAGTCCTTGATTCTAAAAATTCCTGTTACTTCCCTGCTCTCGCCCGGCAGCAATGAGAAATAGTTGTCCTGCCAGATGACAGGCAAGACGTTGCGATCGTTCGGTCCCTGTTTGATCTGCAAGTGAATAAAGAACGCCAAATTACGACCGGGATTTGAAACGGTTACATGTGCGTGCTCGTCTGTGCCGCGGCGGCCTGCATTCGCCGATACTGTCAATTTTGCCGGCTGTAGTTTTTGCAGTTGGGTCATATCTGCGTAGGACGTTGTAGGCGTGTACCACCACGTAGGGTTTTTCCAATCAAGCACATCATCCCTGCTCGACAGCCAGTAAAAGTTTCCGCTCAATATTGCCCCGCGCTCGTCCTGCAGTGTAAGACGAAGAAAGTAAGTGGAAGAGAGGTCCGAGATCTGGGGAAGTGCCAAAGCTTTGACGTTGCCATCTGCAGGAAGATCAAGATTGGTTACTTGGGAAAACTTTTCTTTCAGATCGATGTCGTATAGCTGCGTCGTCAATTTCAGATTCGGCAAACTCTGGTGGGTCGTATTGAGCACAACTATCGACTTGTCGTCGTAAGAGTACTGAGCGTGAACCGGCTCGCATGCTTTCTTGGTCCCAAAGTATCCACCACCAGGCATCAGGTAATAGTCGTAAAGGTGCCAGATCATCGAAGGCCAGGCGTTGTTCAGCATCCACTGAATTACTCCCGTTGACTTGTAACGGCTTCCCCCATATGCCTCAAACATTGCGCGTTGACCTTCATAACTCATTAATTGAGACTTCAGAGCATAGTCCTGCACATCTTTGGCTGGTCCATAGCGCGCCTCAAGGGCGGCAGTAAAGACTTTCAGGTTCTTGAACTGTCCGCCTCCCGCATGGTAATTCCAATATTCGTCAATGGGCCACATGTGTTCTTTGGGTAGCATCTGCCGCAAGCTCTCCACCGGAGGAACCGCGGGTCCCGGACTAATCTCGGTCGCAAAGCCATGTGCACCACCCTTGTTCTTATCGAGTAACCAATATGAAGCCGGCACCCATTCGTAAGGCCCTTCCATCTTGACACCTGAAACGCCAGTGACTGTTGTCGTCTTCGCTGTGGCGGACGACAGGAACGGATTGGGCCAGTCATACTTTTTCAGGATGTCGAGGTACATCTGTTCGACATCTGGAGGCGGCGGGTTATCACTGCCGTTGAGCCAAACCAATAAACTCGGATGATTACGCAAGCGTCTGATTTGATCTGACTGCGATTTCGCCGCAATTTCGTAATCCTTTTTCTCCCACGTCGGACCTTCTTTATATTCGGAGGTGTGCTTCCAGTGTTCCCAATGAGAACAACAACACCAACCCGCCATGATCAGAATTCCCGACTCGTCAGCGAGATCAAAGAAGTAATCAGGCTGTAGTTGTCCTTCCAGCCGAATCGCGTTCAGGTTCATGTCCTTGACGTACTGGAACTCCGCTCTTATTCGCTCAGGCACGAACCTCAGAAACATATCGGAAGCCCAGCCCCCGCCCCGGATGAGAGTGTTGTGGCCATTGACCTTGAAGACCCGGTGATTCTGAGCATCCAGTTCCGACGTAACTTCCCGGATGCCGAAGCGTGCGTTTTGTCGATCAGAACGTTTGGCGCCTGTTATAAATTCCATTTCCAGTTCATACAAATTCGCGGCACCCAGATTCACAGGCCACCAGACCCGCGGGTGTTTGACGTTGAGTTGCGGATAAAGATCTGGTGTGAATGTGACGGCCTTCGTTTCCTTTGGTTCAAGCTTCACTTTCTGCGAGAGCTGCAGTCCCTCAATCCGAGCACTCAAGGTGCCTTCGACTGGGACTTCTGAGGAGTTATGCAGCTCGGCGTTAACAGTTAAGTGCGCGGTCTCCAGCGACGGCAGATCGAAATGTGTGACCACCTGTGGATATCGCAACGCAACTGGTCCACTACTTGTCAGATAAACGTCGCGAAAGATCCCCATATTCTTGTCGGGAGGCATGGGATTCCAATCTACGAAGGTCCAGGCGAGATCGTCGGGCTGTTGCGGAAATACTTCGACGGCCAATGTATTCAGGCGGCCGGCGCGCGCCACACTCTTGATATTCAGTTCGTGGAGGCGGAACGTCCCTGCTATCTCGTCCGCGGTGGCAATCTGAAGACCGTTGAGCCAGATATTTGCGCGGAAGTTGATGCCGTCGAAATGCAACCAGATATTCTTACCGGCATAACTAGCAGGGAGATGAAAGTCAGTTCGGTACCACCACGAAGAGCGAAAAGGACTGTCTTCGGGCATCGGGAGATTTGAAAAGTTTGCGCCAATGGGATAACTGCAGCCCGGGATATTTCTGAGATTCTGACCTACGAATGGCTCAGGATAGACCTTATTTTCCACGAGCGTTCCCACAACAGTGGATGGTACGGTGGCGGGATACCAGTCCGCTGGTTGAAACCCATTCCGTGAAAGAGCACCGCCCTTCTCTGTGATTTGAGCTGAAGATTGTATCCGCCAGTTTTCTCTTAGATAGAGCCGGGGCGTTTGGGTCACATCACGTTTGCCAGTTCTTTGTGCGAATCCAACGTAAGTCACAAGTAGCACGACTCCTGTTGAGACTAAGAGTTTAATCATCTGCATCCTCTCGCAATCAATCACCGGCACTCTGAACGGCCGGACTAAAGGGCCATCGTTGTGTGTGCCAGGACCAGATAAAGAAAAAGATCGCGCCCAGGCTGAGCGTCCCCAGGCCAAGAAGAATAACCGGCAGATTGGCCGTCGCAAAGACAAACACCCAACCGACGAGCGCAATGATACTCGGCAGCGGGTACAGCCACATCCGGTATGGACGTGGCATCTCAGGAGCCCGTTTTCTGAGCAATATGAGGCCGAATATTTGGCCAATGAATTGGACCAGGATTCTGGTTGTAATCAGCGCGTCGATGACAACGTCGAGTGAGAAGAAGCTGCAAATAATAGAAATCACGCCGAGCACAATCAAAGCGACGTAGGGGAATCTCTTGGTCGGATGAAGCCGGCCGAACACTTTGAAAAAGTATCCGTCCAGTGCTGCCGCGTAAGGAATGCGAGAGTATCCAAGCAACAGGGCAAACACTGAACCAAACGCCGTCCAGAGCACCATCGCGGTGAAGACTGTGGCGATCTTTGTGCCATAAATCTTTTCCATCATTAGCGAGACCACAAAACCAGATTCAGGATGCGCCTCGGCCGGCACAAACTCGCGCCATGGAACTACTCCGATAATCGAAAGATTAATGGCGAAATAAATAATAGCCACGGAGATCACGCTGATGATGATCGAGCGAGGGATCGTCTTTCCGGGATCTTTCACTTCGTCGCCGATATAGCAGATGTCGTAGTAACCCAAATAATCGTAAACGCCGATGCGAGAAGCGGCGCCAAGACCAAAAAGAAACCCTAGTGAGAACGTGAATGCTCCCGGGGGAAAATCGAAAGCGCGCGCAGCACTGAAGTGCATCGCGCCGGTAACCATTACCGCCAGTGTCGTCAGCAATGTTCCGATCCACAGACTGACAGTGATTGTGCCGATCGAAGTGATGCGGCGATAGAGCAACACGATATTGATTACTCCGACTATGGCGGCAACCAGCAATGTCTCGCGCGAAGTAATTCCCTGCCACACATAACCGGTGTAGCGGGCGAAACCAATGTAACCTGAGGCGATCTCCAGTGGTCCACTGAGGATGAACTGCCAGATGAAGAGAAAAGCCATTAGCCTGCCAAACGTTTCGCGGCCGTAAGCCTCGCGTAGATATAGATAACTGCCTCCAGATCCGGGCATCGCAGCGCCGAGTTCGCTCCAGACCATCCCGTCAGGAATTGCGATTAAGACAGCCACGACCCATCCCAACATTGCTTGCGGACCGCCCAGGGCCGACATCAAGAGAGGAATTGTGATGAATGGTCCCACTCCGATCATGTTGGACATGTTCAGCGCCGTCGCTTGCAGCAGCCCAAAACGTCTCGGCAGTGGCGCGCCTTTTTCGGTTGTGGAAATGGGATTCATTCGAAATTGAAGACGCCCATAATAGCGAAAGATACAGTGCTGTAAAGAAACTTTATTGGTTAACAGGTTCTTCACTCCAGAGGAGTGTGATGTCTATAGCTCGGGAACGAATACCCCTCCGGCGCCGTTCGGAGGAGCGGAGCATACCTTGACGAGTACCGGTCCAGTTGCAGTCCGCTCCTCCGAACGGCGCCTGGTTTTTGTTATGTTCCAGTCTATAAACATCTCACTCCTCCGGAGTGCAGAACTCTCCCGATCCAACGAGGCCAAACCGCGCTAAACTAATCACTCCACTACTTTCTGACATTTTGCCTTAACGAAACTTTTGTTTGACATTTCAACCAAGGAAACGTACTTTTCGCGCAAATATATCTGGTCTTACATACTGGAGAGTTTGTTTTCACGATACGACAGCGTGTGTCGATTTCATCAGACGAGATAAACCAATGCGAAAACAGATTGCCGCAATAGCAACCGTGCTTCTAATCGCCTATCCTGCCAAGGTGCTTTGTCAGACAGAACCGTCGCCGTCAGTTCCGGCCAAAACCCTGGTGGAACGCCTTGGCTATCCGCGTGACACAAAACTATTGATTGTGCACGGGGACGATCTGGGCATGGCCCATTCAATCAACGCCGCTTCGATCAAAGCCTTCGAGACTGGGTTGGTCAGTTCAGGGAGCATAATGGTGCCGTGTCCATGGCTCTCGGAGATAGCCGTTTATGCGCACAGTCACCCGCAAGCCGATCTCGGCTTACACCTGACGCTAACCAGCGAGTGGAGTCTTTACCGGTGGGGTCCTGTGCTGGGAAAAGATCGCGTGCCGTCGCTATTGGACAGCAGTGGTTATTTCTATTCGCTGGAATCGGAGGCAGCGGCGCATATTGATGTTAAAGAAGCAGAAGCCGAGGTCCGCGCTCAAATTGCACGCGCCGGAGCACTAGGTATTCAACCTACGCACCTCGATTCTCATATGGGCACGCTTTATCAAAGCAAAGCGCTGTTCGAAATACTGCTGCGCGTAGCGCGCGAGAACAAACTACCTGTTAGAGTCTCGCGGCAAATGTTTGTTTCAGCGTCGTTTCTGCCTTCGATTCTGCAGCCTGACGACGTTGTCATAGACTCGATCGTAAGCATTGAGCCGAGCGTCACTCCCGAAGGCTGGTCTAAGTACTACAGCGATGCGATAAAGAATCTGCAACCCGGAGTAACCGAGATGGTCGTTCATCTTGCTTATGACGACGAAGAGATGAAAGGTGTCGCGTTCGACCATCCCAACTGGGGCGCTGCATGGCGGCAACGCGATTTTGAATTTATGACGAGCGACGCCTTTCGCAAACTCCTTCAGGAAAACAATGTCAGGCTCACTACCTGGCGCGAAGTCGGCAAGCTGGCAAGGAAATCCGCTGAAAACCCTGCGTCCTCCAAATAAATGCACTTGACCACTTCATAATCACCTTATCAGCATGAACGACTTTGCCTAACTCTCTTTCCAACATCCCAACCCCCAGTCAGGACCAACAAATTGGCTTTCGCTCGAGCTACGGCTTCGCGTTGTTTCTGATCAGTCTGTTAATCCTCTTTCTCGAGCTGGCCACAATTCGTTGGTTCCCAGCCCATGTGCTCTTCCTGACATTTTTTACAAATACAATGTTATTGGCCTGCTTCCTGGGCATGTCGATAGGCTGCCTGGCTGCTAACCATCGGCGCCGCTACTTGATCTGGACACCGCTCTTACTCGCGATCGCCATGGCCGCAGCGCATGCCATTGAGGCGAGCAGTGGATCATTCGCAAAATTCGTCGACGTCGGCCATCAAAGCTCGCCGGAACTTGTTTATTTCGGCGCTGAGTATCACACCGCCGATTTATCTCGCTATGCAATTCCCATCGAGCTCATCTGCGGTTTCTTTTTCGTTGTCATTAGCCTGGCTCTGATCGGTCCCGGACAGGAGCTGGGACGCGAACTCAATCGTTGGCCCAATCGCGTGCAGGCTTACACTCTGAATATCCTGGGAAGTATCGCAGGGATAGTTCTGTTTGCGGCTTGTTCATGGTTCGAGCTGGGACCTATTTGGTGGTTCTTACTGGTCGTCGCAGGACTCACTTGCTTCTATTTCGTTTCACCGGACCGTGCTCGACCTGTAAAGTCTTTCGAATGGGCGGGGCTGGCAGCTTTACCGCTGGTTGTTTGGCTGGCCGCTTTTACTCCAATCGATAACCACCTGCAGGCCCATAGCGGCGCAAAAGACTTTTGGTCGCCTTACTACCGGATCAATTTTCAGCCTGCGGATCTGTCACTTTCCGTGAACGGGATCTATCACCAGCAAATGGTGTCGCGAAGTGAGAACTTTCCCGCTTATGCTTTACCACACTTGCTGAATCGGGACGCGGGCAGAGCACCATTTGCCGATGTACTGATCATTGGAGCTGGTTCAGGGAACGATGTCAGTCGTGCGTTGCAGTGGGGCGCAAACCACGTTGATGCGGTGGAAATCGATCCGGCTATTTACCGGCTCGGTCGAGATTACCATCCCGATCATCCGTATCAGGATCCGCGAGTTGAAATTCACCTTGACGATGGCCGAAATTTCTTACGCTCCACCGATCGCAAATACGATCTGATCGTTTACGCGCTGGTAGATTCACTGGTGCTGCACAGTGGCTACAGCAACATTCGCCTGGAAACTTACCTTTTCACGCAACAGGCATTTGCTGATGTGCGCCGTCACTTGAAGAGCGATGGAACATTTGTAATCTACAACTATTTTCGACAGGGATGGTTGCTCGCTCGTCTCGAAGGTGGGTTGGAGGAAGTGTTCGGTTCCCGTAATCCACTGGTTTTGACGCTGCCTTACCGGAAAACGATTGAGCCGGAGAAACCCACCTTCGGTGATTTCACCATTTTCCTGGCCGGCGAAACCGCCGCCTTACGGACTGCGTTTGAGCGCCAGCCAGAATACTTACTGCGCAACGACCAACCGCCTGGTCCAAATTCACCAAACGGCTTTCTTGAGCCTGGACCACTGCAGCGTGTGTCGTGGCACGATCTGGCGGAGAGCAAACAAAAACAGGCGCCCTGGCAGCTGTTCGGATTGGCCACAGTAGTGGTGCCACCAAACGCACTGCGCACAGCAACTGACGATTGGCCGTTCTTTTATCTGCGAAAGCCAATGATACCGACGTTGAGTTTGCGTGGCATGACCGTTATGTCGGCGCTTGCACTGTTGCTCATTTTCTTGTTTCGGCCCGGGGTATTGCCAGGCAACAAGCACTCGAGATCTCTTAATGTTCAGATATTCTTCCTCGGTGCGGGCTTCATGCTTATCGAAACGAAAGCGGTTGTGATCATGGCACTGCTTTTCGGCAGCACCTGGGTGGTCAACTCCGTCGTGTTTTTGGCGGTCTTGCTGACGATCCTGCTGGCCAACATTTGGACGCTTAAATTCAAACCAGCACGAATATGGCCCTACTACGCGGGTTTGTTTGTGACGCTTGTTATCAGCACCATTGTGCCGCTTGACTTCTTCCTGGGAATGAATCGTGCGCTGCAAGTCTTCGGGTCGTGCGTATTGGTGTTTGCGCCAGTCCTGTTTGCAGGGGTGATTTTTGCGGAGTCTTTCAGGCGCACGCCCGAACCTGATCGCGCCTTCGGCTTCAACATTGCCGGTGCGATGATGGGCGGTCTGACTGAGTACAGCTCAATGATGCTGGGGTTCCAGTATGTCGTATTGGTTGCTATTTTATTCTACGTGCTCTCGGCTCTCGGTTGGAGACGATTCGCGAAACAAAATGTGGACGCTAGTTCCGATCTAAGGCTTCCATCTATTACGTAGCTCTTATCTACGACTTCCACTTAAAGGGAAAGAACCTGCCGGCCACAACCGGGTCTAGTTTCGTGCCCAGCATCAGAGCGGCTCGAGAGAGAACTGGATCTTCATGCTCGCGAAGATCTTTAGCTGTGGGCAGCAAT
>Ga0137359_10002704_pt1 | contig 14228 bp, 13 predicted proteins | sample Mad1_40_16metaG_FD_108281 | JGI IMG/M metagenome (GOLD analysis project Ga0137359, IMG submission 108281) | Vadose zone soil microbial communities from Angelo Coast Range Reserve, California, USA - Mad1_40_16 metaG | ecosystem: Environmental > Terrestrial > Soil > Vadose zone | place: USA... | reverse complement strand
GGCCTGGACCATCCCCCCACCGGCCGACACCGTCAATGTCTGCTGCGCCAGCTGCGTCTGGATCTCGGTAAGCCGCCCCTGCATCTGCTGGGAGAGCTGGAGCAGGCTAGATAAATCCGCCATACGTCGAAAGTTACCTCTAGAGAAACTGTTAGCAAGCTATTCGAGCAGCTCCAAATCTAATGCGTCTACGGCCGCGCTCAGCGTGGGATCTTTCGCGCGCAGACTCTTCAGTCGCTCCGCGCTGGCCCCGGCGGGAGTAATGCGGTCCGGACCTCCGCCACCCCCACCCCCACCCCCACCCCCAACCCCCCCGGCTACGATCGCCACGCGTGGGGCTTCGCTGATGTATTGCCCCAGCATCTGCGCGATGGTTTCGCGTTGCCGTTCGAGCCCTTCGGCATGCACCGCGTGGCCCGGTCGCAGCGTGACGATCCGCCCGTCGACGGCGACGACCTGCGCCTCGGCGAGGAGACTGCCGAGCACCGGAGTCTTCGCGCGGGCGTCCTGGACGACTTGAGCCCAAACCGCCCGGACGTTTTCCAGAGTTGGCTCCAACTTCTTCCCGGTTGGACGGTCGGACGGCCTGACGGCCGGACGGTCGGATTCATCCTTGGACGACGGTGGAGTAGGCGCTGGGTTTCTCGGGCCGTCGGGCCGTCCGGCCGTCGATCCTCTCAGCGCTTCCAACACTTCACCGATTTCGACCGTCCGATCAAGCATCGCCCATCTCAGCAGCAGCACCTCAACGAGCAAGCGTTGATTGGCACTGCGACTGAGACGTTCCTCCGAGTCACTCAGAATCGTCAGCAGCCGCACGATGTCCGCCGGTGGGAGCTGGGGTGCGTACTCGCGCACCACCGCCATCAGCCCCTCGGTCAGTCCTTCGGGCTGGCCGCCGACGCCGGCAAGAAGCAGGGCGCGCAGCGTTTCGCCGGCGCCGTTCACGAACTCGCCGAGGTCCGCGCCGGCCTCGAGCAGGCGGTCAACCAGCGGGAAGATGGCGGCGGGGTCGCGCTCAACGATGGCGCGGAGCATCTCGCCGTACAGCTCGTCGGGGATCAGCCCCAGGACCTCCCGCACGCGCGCCGCGGTGACCGGGCCTTTGCCGAACGAGAGAACCTGATCGAGCAGCGAGAGCGCGTCGCGCATGCCGCCGTTGGCGCTCCGCGCAATGAGGTGGAGCGCGTCGTCCTCGACCTTGAGCCGCTCGGCAGCCGCCACCTGCTTGAGTCGCGCGACGATGGCGTGCGGCCCGATGCGGCGGAAATCGAAGCGCTGCAGTCGCGAGAGAATCGGCGCGGCGGTATTCGCGATCTTCTGCGGCTCCGTCGTCGCGAACACGAACACGACCCGGGGTGGCGGCTCCTCGAGAATCTTCAGAAGTGCGTTCCAGGCCTCGCGCGTGAGCATGTGGGCTTCATCGACGATGTAGACTTTGGAGCCCGACTCGGTGCTCGCGGCATACATCGCGCGCTCGCGCAGATCGCGCGCGTCGTCCACGCCGCGATTGGATGCGGCGTCGAGCTCCACGACATCGAGGCTGGCCGCGCCAGTCCAGATGCGGCGGCAGGCATCGCACTCCCCGCACGGTTCGCCAGCATCGCCGGGCTTGCGCTGCTCGCAATTCAGCGCCATCGCGAGGATCCGGGCGGCGGTCGTCTTCCCGACGCCGCGGGGCCCGGCGAAGAGGTAGCCGTGCGCCACACGGCCCTGCGCGACGGCGCCCCGCAGGGCGGCCGCGACGTGGTCCTGCGCAATCAGGTCGGAGAACTGCTTGGGGCGGTACTTGCGAGCGAGGGCGATCATTGAGGACGGAATCTAACCTAGGTAGCTTTCGCGTGCCCCAGGTCCGCAGGCTTTCCGCTCGTGAACCGCGTCAGGCCCCCGCAGGGAGCAGCGCTAAACGATGTCGGGATTCGTTGCGGGGCGCCTGGGGCATTCCACATCCAATAATCAATGTCCAATGATCCATGATCATTGATCAATGATCATGGATCATTCGCCAAAGCGCACCGGTTCCTCAGCGGCAATCGACTGTTCCAGGTGCCGCGCGGGGTGGGACCGTTACCGTGAGATATTGGCGCATCCCATTGGCGATGACGGCGAGGCTCGTCGTTCCCGCCTGATCGGGCTTCAGCATCACGGTGCCGGCGGCACTGTCCTGCGCCACCGCGAGCACCCGGAAAATCCGCGCGTCAGCCACGGCGGCGCGAAGCCCCAGCAGGGGCGTGGGATTCGCAAAGGCGTCCTGCGCGGAGACTCGTAACGCAATCACGCTGTCGGGGCGAACGGCGAAATGTCCGGACACGCTGGACGCCCCACACATCACCTCGAGCTGCGCCGCCGGCCCTGCCGCGACATTGAACGCGACCTGCTTCTCGACCACCCCGATCGAACCGATGACGGTCGCCGATCCGACGCGCTGGCCCAACATAACCCCAACGCGCGCCTGCCCGGCGTCATCGGTGGCCACTGCGGCTGGCTGGATGCTCGCGTTGATCCCGGTGAACGTCACCGCCTGGCCGGGGAGCGGCGCTCCGGCGGAATCGCGCGCCTCGAACACCAGCGCGCGGGGAAGTTGTGTGCCGACACTGCCTCGCTGCCCACCGCCGGCGACGAAGCCGCTGCGCTCTGCTGAAACCGTGACGATGATGCGTTGCACTTGGAAAACGGCGGGTGGCTCTGCAGGCGGTGGCGGCGCAGGTGCCGGCGCTGACGGCGGGCGCGTGGCCGCGCGCGTCGTCGCGCCGGAAGCCGTTCGCCGTGGGGCCTTGCGACGCGCACACTCGTCTACCGCTGCGAGGAGCGACGCATCGGCGCCGAGCATCCGAAGGTCGTTGCGATCGCGTTCGGTGGGCTGGAAGGTCAGGCAGTTGCGCCGTACCAGCTGCGACAGGTCCGCCGAAGACATCCCCGCCCCGGAAAGCAGCCGCACCAGATCGGTCTTGCGCAATGACGCCGGGCTCCCGCCCTGCAGCGCGAGGAGCAGGGCGAGGAATGCGCTCAAGGCCGGGGGCATCCCGATTGCTCGAAGCGGCTTTCGACGGAGTCCACGGCCGCATAGACAGCTTGATCTTGGGACGCCCGGCGCTGATCGAACGAGGTCATCCGCCCGCGGCGCTCCAGGTTGTACGTAGGCCACAAGTTCTCGACCGCCACGAGCCCGGTGGCCAGGCCGCCACAATCCATGCGACCCTTCGCAAACAGCGCCGCACGATCCTGGAAGTTGCGCACGGCGCCCCTGAGCGAGTCACTCAGCCGATCGAAGCGCGCGAACGGAGACGGCGGCGCCACCGGCTGCGGCACAGGGACTGGCGCAGCCGGGACGGCGGCCGCCGGAGGCGGAGCGGGCGCGGGCGGGGGCGGGGGCGACCCTGCCGTCGGCCGGCGCCGTGGGCCGGCGGCGGGCGGTGGGGGGGGCGCCGGACTCCGTTTCGTGATGCGTGACACGAACTGCTTCCCACGATCCAGCAGTCCCGGGAGCAAAGTCGGATTGCGGATCGCGAGGTACCAATAGCCCCCCGCTCCCACGCCCGACAGTAACAGGAGAATTGCCAACCGCCGCAGCCACGGCCCGCGGCGTTTGCGGCGCCGGGGTTTGGGAGCGGCCGCAGCTTTTTTCTCTTCTTCCTCGTCCAGCAGGCGGAACGTGGGCGCCGGCGTGCGGCGCGGAGCGGGCGGCGGCAGCGGCTCCGGCATGCGAGACCCAACCTCCGCCGGCGAGATCTGCCACGGAATGTCGTCCGATGACCGCGCCCGTGGCGGCGGTGGCGGGGGTGGCGTGGGTGGCGGCGGAGGCTTGGGAGGAGGCGCAGGCGGCTCGTCCGGAACGAAGACCGGAGCGCTCTTGCGTGCTGCCGGCGGCGGCGGAGTCGGCACCGGCGGGGGCGCCGGCTCGTCGTCGGCGCTCGTCTTGACGACGGGAATGTCATCCGCGCTCGAGCGCATGATCCGGAAGCCGCGGTCACCACCCGGCGGCGGCGGAGCCTCGGCTTTGACTTCTTCTTCTTCTTCTGGCTCTTCAGCCTCCGGAGGTGGAGGCGCTTTTGGTTGCTCGGGCGGCTTCGGTTTGGGGCCCGTCAGCGTCGGGCCATACGGCTTGTAGTTCCTCCAGACAATGAATGAACGTTTCTTGCCATCGGCTTTGATCGAATCAGGTTGCAGCAGTTCGTAGAACGGCAGCGGTGTCTTGTGCCAATCAGTGTTGCCTTGCGTCGCGCGAAAGAATCGTCCGGTGACGCCACCCGCTTCCGCGGCGACCAGAATCGCAACGTGCCATGGCTCCGTGAAAAACTTCTCATGGGTCTCGACGTCGTGCGTCGTGAGGAATCCGCCCTGGCCCGGATGGCTGTGGTACCAGCCCAGGAGCGTTCCGGCCGCCTTCTTGAGCTGTTCCTGCATCCGGTCCCACAGCCGCGACACCACGACTTCAGTCTTGTCGCCGTAGATCGCCTGACTGAGCTTCAGCGTCTTGTCGATGACCGTGTACAGCGCGCCGTTTTCCGGATCGCGATAGACGTCCCCGATAAGGAACCCGAAAATCGCCAGCGTCGGCGAGCTCTTCAGATGGTCTTGCAGCGCGATGACCGCTTCCTGCTGAAAGAAGATCGGATAGGGCGAGCGGCTGGTCGAACGTCCCCCGGGACTCGTGGTGCCCGGCGCAGCCGGCGGGTTCCACAAGATCGACCGATCCATCGGCATCGGCTGCGAGCGGGGTTCGGGCCGGTCGCTCATCGGAGGGTATCGAGGATGATCCGGGCGGCGCGCTCGACGTCGGCACGCGTCACATCGAGATGCGTGACCGCGCGCAGCCGCCGTGGTCCCCACGGCGCCAGGCGAACTCCCGCCTGGGCCAGCCGTGGCGACACGGATTCGGGGGTATCACGCTCACGCAGCAAGTCGACCATGACGATGTTCGTCTCGGGGTCGGACGGTCGGACGGTCGGACTGTCGGACAGTATTGCGGCGAAGCGTTTGGCGTTGGCGTGATCGTCGCCGATACGGCTCAGATGATGATCCAGCGCGTACAATCCCGCGGCCGCAAGAATGCCCGATTGGCGCATCCCGCCGCCGAGGCGCTTGCGAATCTCCCACGCCCGCGCCCGCATCGACGTCGTGAATCCGAGACACGATCCGACGGGACAGCCGAGCCCCTTCGAGATGCTCACCATCACGGTGTCGGCCCCCCGCGTCAGGTGCGCGGGCGGCACGCCGGCGGCAACCGCGGCGTTCCACAGGCGCGCGCCGTCCAGGTGGACCGCCATTCGCGACTCGCGCGCGAGGCGAACCAGGGCATCGACCGCCGCAGCGTTCAGCACGCGGCCGCCGGCCGTATTGTGTGTGTTCTCGATCGCCAGTGCGGTGGCGCGCGGGACGTGCGGTGATGCCGCGCGGATCATGCCGCGCACCAGCTCGGGCGTCAGGAGGCCATCGGGTGTCGTGATCGGACGGATCTGGACGCCCGACAGCGCGGCGACGCCAGCGACCTCGGAGTGCACGAGATGCGCGTTCGCTTCGAGCAGGAGCTCCGTGCCCGGCTCCGTCACCAGCGCGATGCCGGTCTGATTTGCCTGGGTGCCCGATGGGAAGAAGAGCGCGTCCTCGGTGCCGAGCAATTCGGCGACGCGCTCCTCGAGCCGGCGCGTGGTCGGATCGCCGTCGAGGACGTCGTCGCCGACCTCCGCGTCCGCCATGGCGCGCCGCATCGCGGGCGACGGCCGCGTGACGGTATCGGAGCGGAGATCGATCGGTGGAGATGTCATCCGAGCTGCACGCGTTGCAGGCGCCGCATGCGCATCAGGTCGTACGTCTCCGCCACCTCGCCGCCCAGCAAGAACACGTACGCCGTGTAGTAGATCCACAGCACGAACAGCCCGAAGGCGATCAGGTTCGCGTCCGATGCCACGCGGTCGAACGTCACGAAGCGCGCCACATACAACGCGTAGAGCCGCTTGGCGATTTCGAACGACACCGCGCAGAACAGCGACGCGACCACGCCCGTCCGCCAGTAGATCCGCCGGCTCGGCAGGTATTTGAAGATCACGTAGAACAGCGCGGTGCTGAATACGAGCGACGCGAGCTGTGACCAGAGACCGCGGTTCGTGGACGCGAGGGCGATCGCGAGGAACAGCGCCCCCGCGACGAAGACCATCGCGATGTCGATCAGCTTGGCCCTCGGCCAGGATCGGTTCTCCTCGGTGTCGAACACCTCGTTCAAGGCCGCGCGCAGCCCTCCGAACATACGAGTCGAGAACCACAGGAACAGGGGCGCGGCGAGCAGTGTGAGGTGGCCGCGCCGCGCGACCAGGTCGCCGAGCGCGCGCTCGATGAAGCCGAACTGACCGGTCTCGCCACCGCTGGACTCGGGGAGGAAGCGCTCCAGCAGCTCGTGGACGTTGAGCTGGTGATTGGCGAGCTGGTATTGGGCGAGGTAGCCGACGACGGCCAGGACGAGCCCCACGAAGGGGATGGCCGTGAGCAGAACGTCGAACGCGACGGCGCTGGCGAGAAACGGAATGTTGTCTTCGTAGGCGGCCTCGAGAGTGCGCCGGACGACGCCGGTGACCGTGCGGTGCCAGCCGCCTTCAGGATTCACGCGAGCGGCTCGTCCTCCTCATCGGACGCGGGGGCGGGGGACACCGGCGGCCTGGTAGCCCGCGCGCGACGGCGGCGGGCGGCCTCGAGCCGGCGGCGCAGCTGCTCGCGTGTCGCGATCTCCGGCTCCTCCTCATCTTCATCGTCGGACTCTTCAGACGCGGCGTCCTCTTCCGCTTCCTTCAGCAGGCCGCGGACGTCGTCCACCTTTTCTTCGGCGAGCTCCTTCAAGTTGCGCAGGCCCTTGGTCACCTTGCGGCGCGTGCTTTCCCCGCCCTCGGTCGGCGCGAACACGAACCCCGCGACTGCGCCGAGGACGATGCCGAACAGAAAGGCGCCAAACCCACCGCCACGCTCGCTCATTCGCCGGCCTCCGCGTCATCCGGTGCCGACACGAGCGCGGCGCGCGGCGCGGCGTGTGACACGAGTTTCGGTTTGACGTACCGATCGGTCGCCGCGCGTGTGCCCTTCACCCGCAACTGCTCGAACAGGAATGCGAACGTCTTCTCGAGGTCGGCCCCGATGGCGGCGCGAACCTCGGCGGGAAGATCCCAGAACCGCCGCTTGAAGGGTCCGATCGCTTTCTTGCGACTCTTGTAGATGAACTGCTCCTCGGTGTCCCCCTTCTTCCACTCCTCCTTCGCTTCGCGCTTGACCCATTCGTTCACTTCGCGGCGCAGGGTGTTCGGTAGCGCGGGATGATCCATGACGATGGTCTGGAAATTCGTCGCGAGGTGGATCTCGACGGCCTCACACGCGGGGAACTGCGAGAACGCTTCCGGCGGCAGCGTGGAGGCGCCGTGCTGCACCGCGCCACCCAGCCCGTACTTCGTCCGCGCGTCGTGCGACAGCGCCTTCAGCGCTTGCAGGTCGAGCTGCACCTTCGCGATCGAGCCGTCGGGCAACACGACGCCGCCATGGCTCGTGCCGGTTTGCACGGAGATCTTCGAAATACCGGCCGAGGTCCCCAGCTTCTGCAGCGTCCGGTTGTAGCCGTCCATGAACGCCTTCAGCTCGTGCACGTCGCTGTTCTTGCCGCCGACTTCGCCGATCTCCGCACCGACGGAAACGGTGACGCCGTCCGGCTCGCGGTCCCGGATGAACTTCGTGAGCTCGGCGGCGCGCTCGTAGTTCGTCCGCTGTTGCTCGTCGAGATTTGGCTTGGAGAGATCGACGAGCGTGGACGTATCGATGTCGACGTTATAGAAGCCGGCGTGCAGCTGCTCCTCGATCAACGCGCGCAGCGCTTTGAGCTCCGCCTCGGGATCGGCCGCGTACTTCTTCGCGTTGACCTGGACATGGTCGCCCTGGATGAACAGCGGCCCCGTGAATCCCTCGCGCAGCGCCGCGGCCGTCATCACCGCGACGTACTCGGCGGGCCGCTGGTCGGTATAGGCGATCTCGCTCCGGGCGATCTCGCAGATGATCGCCCCGGCGTCGAGTCGCTTCGCCGCCCGGAAGATCGCCCGCCCGGAGTCGTAGGAGAGAATCCGGACGTTCATCGCGGGCGTGGTGAACGCCGGCACGTCGCCCCGGCCCCGCGCCATGTACAGCTCGTGAATCGAGGCGGGCCGGACGCTGGCGCGCTGCCCGATCTCCCAGATCAACCAGCGCGCCTGGGCCTTCTCGTCTTCGTTCCCGAACACGGCCTGACGCACCAATTCGTCCATCCTGGTGCTCTGCCGGACGACGGGATTGTCGAATTCCTTGAGCATGCGTCTCCTCGCGGCGGAATTTATGCCCCGGGTAGGTCGATCACCAGCCCGTCATACGCAGGCTCGATGCCGGGGGGCAGCTTCGCGGCAAGAGCCGCGTGCGTGTTCTCGTGCGTGAGATGCGTGAAGAACGTGCGCCGGGCACCGACCCGCTGTGCCGCGGCCACCGCTTCCGGCACGGACAGGTGGAGCGGATGTGGACGCGACAGCAGCGCGCTGAGCACCAGCACGTCGAGTCCCGCCAGGACGGTGACGACGTCATCGGGGATCGTCTTCACGTCCGTCAGATACGCCACCGCGCCCACGCGATAGCCGAAGACCGCGTGATCTCCGTGCGGCAAGGACAGCGGCAGGACCGGCACCCCGGCCATGGACACGGTCTTTCCCGACTCGACCACATGGGCCGTGAGCTCCGGTTTGCTCGTTCCGACCGGCACGACAATCGACGGATCGAAGATGTAGGGAAACTTCGTCGCCAGCTCCGCCATCGTGCCGCGCGAGCCATAGGCCGGCAGCATCGCGCCTTGGCGGACGGAGAGTGCGCGCAGGTCGTCGATACCGTGCACGTGGTCGGCGTGCGCGTGCGTGAACAACACCGCGTCGATGTGATCGACGCCGGCCGCGACGAGCTGCAGCCGCAGCTCGGGGGGTGTGTCGATCAGGAGCCGTTTGCCCCCGGTCTCGATCAGTGCGGCGGTCCGGGTACGCTGGTCGCGGGGGTCAACGGATGTACAGGCAGCACAGCGACAGCCGATCTGCGGCACGCCAAACGACGTGCCGGTGCCGAGAAAGATCAGCCGCACGTCACACTACCTCGACCTTGATGAGGTTGGTGCTGCCGGAGACGTCCCATGGGACGCCCGCCGTCATCACGATGCAATCACCGGGCTTCGCGTATTGCCGTTTGAGAATGAGATCGCGCACGACGGTCAGCATGGCATCGTAGCCGGGCACGTGATCCACGACGATCGGCGTCACACCCCACACCAGGGCGAGCTGCCGGTAGGTCGGCGCCTCGGTCGTGACGGCGAGAATCGGGACCGGTGGCCGCAGCGCGGCGACTTTGCGCGCCGTGAATCCGCCCTTCGTGAGCGTGACGATGAGCGGTGTTTTGAGCATGCGCGCCACCGCGTACGTCCCCCACGCGATCGCATCTTCCGTGTGTACGCTTCCGGTCTCCCTGCGCCGCTCTTCACGCCGCGCCGGGTGGCGTTCCATTTCACGGATGATCCGGTCCATGGCACGCACCGCTTCCACCGGGTACTGGCCCACAGCGGTCTCCGCCGACAGCATCACCGCGTCGGTGCCGTCGAGAATCGCGTTGGCGACGTCGGAGGCTTCGGCGCGCGTGGGGCGCGGGTTGTGCACCATCGACTCGAGCATCTGGGTCGCGGTGATCACCGGTTTGCCCTGGTGATTCGCCTCGCTGATGAGCCGCTTCTGCACCAGCGGCACCTGCTCGAACGGCAGCTCGACACCGAGGTCACCGCGCGCGACCATGACGGCATCGGATACCGCCACGATCCTTTCGAGATTGTCGAGTGCGGTGGCCTTCTCGATTTTCGCCACGAGTTTGGTGGCGGCGCCGCGAACCAGTCCCCGCAGCTCCTCGATGTCCTCCGGACGACGCACGAACGACAGCGCGAGATAGTCCACACCGATCTTGAGGGCGTCCTGGACGTCCTCGCGGTCCTTCTCGGTGAGCGCGGGCGCGGAGACCTGCACGCCCGGGAGGTTCATGCCCTTATGGGCCGTCAGAATGCCGCCATCGATCACGCGGGCGTGCACGCGCGGCGGCTTAACGGCGGTGACTTCCACGGAGAGGAGCCCGTCGTTCAGCAGGATTCGCGCGCCGACCCGGGCGTCGTTGGCGAGGCCGTCGTAGGTGGTCGGCAGCTCGTCGCCCCGGGCGGTCTCTTCGGGAGCGAACACGACCTCCTGCCCCGGCTTCAGCTCGCGCGGCGCGGGCAGGTGTCCGACCCGAATGCGAGGCCCCTGGAGGTCCAGCAGCACGGCGACCGGCGAGTCGATCCGCGCCGCGACCCGACGGGCGGCGTCGATCCACTCGGCGCGCATCACCGGCGTCCCATGCGAGGCATTGATGCGCAGCACGTTCGCACCGGCCTGGAGGAGGGCAGCGATCGTGGACTCGTTACCGGTAGCGGGGCCCAGGGTCGCCACGATCTTGGTGCGGCGGATCTGCGGGACGCCGTTCGTTCGGTTATCCACAAATGCACGCGGCGTTGGAGATGTGGAAAACTAGGCAGACTGAAACAGGCCGCCGAAGCGCTAGAACAAGTGACAGTGCGCCCACGAACATCGAAGTGAATACGTTGAATTGACTACGTCTAGTGAAAAACGTTGAAGTACTAGGTGAAGCGACACCGTGCCCCAGCAGGGGGACGGTGCGCTGCATAAAGATTCGCACATCTGTATACGCACTCAGCGGACCACCTCGAGCGACTTCTGTTCCAGCCGCGACTTCAACTCCTGCAGCACGTGGATGGTCCGCGCCATGGCCGAGGCCGGCATTCCCTCGATCGTGCGGGCGGCGAGGCGCCGCTCGAGCTGTCCGGCGCGCAGCAGCACCTCCAGCCCGTGCCGGCTAATGGTCACGCGCACACCGCGGTCGTCGTCTGGGTCGGTCGTGGTCTCGACAAAGCCCTTCGCCTCGAGCCGCTGGATGAAGGTGGTCGCCGCGGCGCGCGACACACCCAATTCGCTGGCGACGTCGCTCGGCCGGGCGCCATCAGGGCCGCCCAGGTCGACGGCCTGCATGACGGCGTGCGCCCGCTGCGACAGCCCAAACGCCTTGTACGCGCGATTCCCTGCCCGCTCGATGGCCTGCCGCGCCGCGATCACGGCGTCAGTGAGCTGCAGGGCCAGTTCGGAGCGATCGGGCATCGCGGTCGGCTAGCGCTCGTTAGTTGTTAACATGTTGATAGTTAACATACTAAATATTTTCACGCCCGCAAGCATCGCGGTTTTTAGGGAAGTCTCAGCAGGTTTCGGACCAGTCCACCTTCGCGTCCGTCTTGCACCGGAGGCATTTCAGCGAGTCGGGTTTACCACTGAAATCCTGACGCTCCTGGCACTGGGGACAGACGGCGTACGTGGTGGTGACCTCCTCCCCTTCCCTGCCGCCCAGGGTAGGGCGGAGCAGGCCGGTCCGGACGACGATGCTCCAGTGGTCGGGCGCCGTCTCGCGTACCGCGACGTCGATGCGGCTGACGCGCACCGGTTTCTTGCGCACTTCGATGACCACTTTGCCGTCGTCGGTTTCATCGACGATCGGATACCACGCCCCGCGCCGCAGAACGTCGGCGACGTTGTCTAGGCATCGCGCCCAGCCGCGGGGAGAGGGAGCCATGAGCGGGGGCCAATGTAGCACATCCTGCTAGATTTCGTTATGCGCACGATCGCAACGATCACTCGACTGCAGATTCAACGCGACTCGCTCAAGACGGGCGAGAAGCCCACCCGGACCTACGACCCCACGCCCCTGCTCGCCGTGCCCGCGTTGCACGTCTCACCCGACGGCGCACTCGGCGCGAGTCCCGGCGGCATGTGGGTCGTCGACGTCCACCATCGGTCGCACCCCGTTACCAAAAACGAGGACGGGCTGCACGGCATCTCGCTCGGCTTCACGTCGCATTACGACGCGATGCGCGAGCACTTCGGCGACCGCGTGGTGATGGGATGCGCGGGCGAGAACATCATCGCGACCAGCGATCGGCAATTCAGTTACGACGACCTCGCGGCCGGCGTGGCGATTCTGTCCCCCGAAGGGAAAGAACGTGTGCGGCTGAAAGTGCTCGAGGTCGCCCATCCATGCAGACCATTCACCGGATGGGCACTCGGAAAACAGGTCGAGCCCGAAGAGCTAAAAAGGCATCTTCAGTTTCTCGACAATGGGATGAGAGGGTTCTACTGCGTGGGTGAGGGGGTGGGCACTGTTTCCCTGGGTGATCAGATCGCAATCCTCTAGGCCAGGCAGGTCCCCGCTTTTGCTCTTAAGAGAGCTCGTCCCATGCCATGCCCGCCGACTTGTGACAACGATCGCAGGTCATGTCATTGGTCCGGGCTTCGATGCCCTGCCGATGTCTGCATGCCGGACAGACGGCGTACGTGAGTGGGAAAATTCGACCGAGCCGTTCGATGACGCGCGGCTCACAGCGGACGATCGTCCACCGCTCCGGCGGATGATAACGGATCTCGAGGAAGCGACGGTCGACTGGCACGTTGTGCCGATTGACGTCGAGCACCACGATGTTGCTCGAGGAGATGCGAACGACGGGGTACCACGCGCCACGCCGCAGTGTGTGCGCGCCCGCAGGACCGACGCGAGCCCAACCCTTCACCTGCAACCGCGTTGGCGTGACCATTCGGTTGGCGCTTTCCATGGCCTCTAGACTACCCTCATCGTCAAGGGACCGTCGTGACTGGAGTCACAGGGGCCGCGGTCGCGCCAGGGTTCACCCACACTCGGAGAACCCGCAGACGTGACATTTAGCACATCCCTCGATAAAGGCCAACTGCGAGCCGCAATCGGGGCACGCCCCAATGAAATCCTGCTCGGGTCCACGCGCGGCCCGCAGGGCAGCATCGCCCGCGGCCCCCCGCACGACCTCCGCCTGCGCCGGGGCGGTCGTGCCGGAGCTCTCCAGCAGATCCTGCTGGACGCCCTGCTTCTCCTGCATCCACTTCTCGATGGCGATGCCGATCGCGTCGGGGACGGACATCACCTTGTTCGGACCGAGGCCCACGGCGCGGTCGGATGAGATGCCGCGCAGCTGGCGGTAGATCTCGAGCAACGGCACCCCTGAGCGCAGCGCGAGCGAGATGAGCCGCCCAATCGCCTCGACATCCGCCATCAGTGCTCCGCCCGCCTTGCCGAGCGACATGAAGACTTCGAACGGCTGACCCTTGTCGTCTTCGGTGATCGTCACGTACATCGTGCCGAGCGGCGACTCGATGCGGCGCGTCGAGCCCTTGAGCAGGTCCGGGCGGGAGCGCTTGGCGCGACGCTGCAGGTTCTCCGCCTCGACGTCGTGCAGCCGCTCCTTCGTCAAATGCAGCTCGGTGTCCAGCTCCGCGATACGGCCGAGCGCTTCGACCAGGGCGTCCTTCCCTGCCCCTTCCTGCACTTTCTTCGCGGTCGAGCCGGTCGACAGCACCTGGTTCTCGCGCGCGCCGTCGCGATATACCGTCACGCCCTTGCAGCCGAGCTGGTAGGCGTAGCGATAGATCTGCTCGACGTCCTCCTCGGTGGCCTCGTTCGGGAAATTGCTCGTCTTGGAGATCGCCGAGTCGGTGAACTCCTGGAACGCGGCCTGCATCTGGATGTGCCACTTGGGCGTTACGTCGTGCGCCGTCACAAAGACGCGCTGCCACTTCTCCGGCACCGTGTCGAAGTGGATGCGACCCGCCGCGGCGATCTGCTTCATCAGGTCTTCGGAATACCAGCCCTCGCGCTTGGCGATCGCCACGAAGTCTTCGTTGACGTCGGGCATCAGCACGCCGGCCTGATTGCGCATGAACGCGACGGCGAACAGCGGCTCGATCCCCGAGGAGCACCCGGCGATGATCGAGATCGTGCCGGTCGGCGCGACGGTCGTGAGATTGCAGTTGCGGAGCTTCCGCATCGGGCGGATGCGCTCACCGCGCGCGTTCCGCGCGCAAGTCGCGTCCGGCCCCCAGATCGACCGCTCCCACTCGGCGAACGTGCCACGCTGCTCGGCCAGCTTCTCGGACGCGACCTTCGACTCTTCGTCGATGAACTCCATCATCCTGCGGCCGAGCGCAACGCCTTCATCGGAGTTGTATGGGATGCCGAGCCGTACGAGCAGATCGGCCCAGCCCATGATCCCGAGGCCGATGCGGCGGATGCGCTTGGCCAAATCGTCGATCTCGCCG
>Ga0137359_10002703_pt1 | contig 14229 bp, 14 predicted proteins | sample Mad1_40_16metaG_FD_108281 | JGI IMG/M metagenome (GOLD analysis project Ga0137359, IMG submission 108281) | Vadose zone soil microbial communities from Angelo Coast Range Reserve, California, USA - Mad1_40_16 metaG | ecosystem: Environmental > Terrestrial > Soil > Vadose zone | place: USA... | reverse complement strand
GTCGATCGCCTGATTGAGTAGTCCACCTGGATTGCCGCGCATGTCGAGCACAAGCTGGCGCATGCCTTCTTTCTTCAGTTTGCCAATCGCCTCGCGCAATTCTTCGTCGCTGGTGCTCTGAAAGCCACCGGTCAGTCCTACATAGCCAGTGCCCGCTCGGAGCATGTAAGCGTTGCGAATAGAAGGAAGCGGAACTGAATCGCGGATTATTGTAAACGTAAGTGGTCCTTCCGACCCCGCGCGATCGACTTTCAGCGTAACCGGCTCGCCACGACCACCGCGCACGTTCTTCGATACTTGTTCGCTGGTCCAATCACGCGCGTCTTTGCCGTCTACTTCCAGTATGCGATCGCCGTAGCGCAATCCCAGGCGACCGGCCGGAGTGCCCTCGACCGCGGACTGAATGTAGACACCGTCGCGATGCTGTATGATCGTTACCCCGATGCCGTAAAAACGCGAGTCCTGATCTTCTTTCAGCTTCCTGAATTCGTTGTATGGAAAATACATCGAATGCGGATCGAGCGTCGACAGCATCCCCTGAATGGCGGCCTGGGTCGCCTTTTCATAGTCGATGTCGCCGGCATAGCGGCCGGAAATCGCTTCGATCGCCTCGTTGTAATCTTTCTCAATATCGTCCGCCTGCGTGTAAGAGACGGCCCCGCTGGCGGATGTGCTACGGCGGAACCGCCGCGAGCGGCCAATCGTGCCGCCTACGAGCGCTGCAATCAAGACAATCGCACAGCCAATAATGGCAAATCTTTTACTCATATTCTAATGGTTAACCTTCGAACAACCAGCAAACCAAAGGAATATTAGCATAAGCGCGCGGGTTTCTTCTGCTACGGGCGAAGGCGGCGCGGTGTGGTATATTCGCCGCCAGAGCCTTACAACCATCGCATGACACTTTCCCTGTCCATTGTTGTCCCTGCTTACAACGAAGGTGCGCGCTTGACAGGATCGTTGCGAGATATAGTGTCTTACCTGCAAAACTATCCGGCGGACGCCGAATTAATCGTCGTTGACGACGGTTCTACTGACAACACGGCCGGCACAGCACGACAAGAACTGGCCAACTCGCAAAACGTCCGCACTTCAGTCATCAGCTACAAATCTAATTTGGGAAAAGGACGAGCAGTCAGGTTGGGACTACTCGCTTCTCGCGGCGACATCGCGTTGTTTACCGACGCAGATCTTTCAACCCCAATTACCGAGACGCCGAAATTAGTCGATCCGATAGTGCGCAATGAATGCGACCTGGCTTTTGGATCGCGCGCGCTTGATCGCAGTTTGATCGGCGTGCACCAGCCGTGGCAGCGGGAACAGGGCGGCCGGGTATTCAATCTTGCAGTGCGTGTCGCTACCGGTCTTCCGTTCTGGGACACTCAATGCGGCTTTAAGGCTTTCAGTATGAAAGTTTGCCGGCCAATCATCGAAGGCGCAACCATCGATCGCTTCGGATTTGATGTTGAGCTGCTGTATGTTGCCTATCGCGCCGGTTTGCGACTGAAGGAAATCCCGGTGCGTTGGGACCATGCTGAAGGCAGCAAGATCAGCTTCGCCAGCGATAGTGTGAAGATGCTGAGCGAGGTGGGAAGAATCCGCCAGCAAGCGCGCCGGGGAGTTTACGATCGAGCGATCAGTGAAGTGCGCGCGCTACAATAGGCGCAAGAATCAGATATTAGTTTTAGGCAATATGTTAACTCCCGATCAATTCCGCGGCCTTGCATTGGCGATGGACCACGCCAGCGAAAGCGCGCACATGGGCCATCCTGACTTTCGCGCCAACGGCCGGATCTTCGCGACGCTTCATCCTGGGAATGAATCCGGAATGGTTAAGTTAACGCCGGAGCAACAGCAGAATTTTTTACGCGAAGGACCGGATGCATTCGTGCCGGCGAGTGGCGCCTGGGGTCGCCAGGGATGCACCACCGTGAATTTGGCGGCCGTGGATGAAGACATGTTAGGCGAGGCCATCACACTTGCATGGCAGAACACTAAAAAGCAGATTGTTGTTAAGCCCCGGAAGAAAAAATGACTGCACGACTCAACGTCAATATCGATCATGTAGCTACTGTGCGCCAGGCGCGGCGCGCGCCTGAGCCCAGCGTTGTCGCCGCCGCCATGCTTTGCGAACAAGCCGGCGCGGATGGCATCACTGTTCATTTACGCGGTGACCGCCGCCACATTCAGGACGACGACATTCGCGCCTTGCGTCAAACCGTCACCACCTATTTGAATCTCGAGATGGCGGCAACTGAAGAGGTGCTGAAGGTCGCACTCGAGATACGACCCGACGCGGTGACACTTGTTCCGGAAAGTCCAAATGAAATAACCACCGAAGGTGGATTGAACGTAACCGCAAATGTCGCCATCGTTCGCGCAACGGTGAGCCGGTTGCGACAGGCAGGAATTCTCGCCAGTCTCTTCATCGATCCCGACACAAAACAGATCGAAGCAGCACACGAAATAAACGCACAGCAAATCGAGTTGTGCACCGCACCTTATGCCGATGCGACATTGGGCGCGCGCGGCTTTCATGGCGAGGGCGCGTTACGGGTTGGTCAGGAATTAAGAAGGCTGCGCGAGGCGGCGGCGTTGGGAATGCAGTATGGACTACTGATCGCGGCGGGCCACGGCTTGACCTACCGCAACGTCGGTGCGGTGGCGGCTATCGCAGATATTAGCGAATTTAATATCGGTCACAATATTATTGCGCATGCGGTGTTTGTTGGCTTGGAAAGAGCGGTTGTGGAAATGCGAGATGCGATTCGGGCAGGAACCTGAAGTTTAGAGTACGAGCTTTAGCTTGAGTTGTTACCAGTCAGCAACCTGAAGGTTGTACTCTGAACTACGAGAGTGCATCAGAACTACGAGAGTCCATTCGAGACTCGTGGTTCTCGTCTTAACTTCGTGAGGCGCCCGCCAATTGCAAACGGACCATTGAGCGTTCGAGTTTAGCGCGGGCTGTTTCAAAATCTTCTTCAGTTCCAGTCCAGGCAGTCAATTGTTTCTCGACGTGCTCGCGAGCCAGACGAGCGCGCGCCGCATCAATTTCTTCAGGTCGTTCGGCAACTTCCGCCAAAACGGAAACTTTATCGTCTTTTACCTCAACAAAGCCGCCTGAGACGTGCAGCTGCCAAGTCTTGCCGCCGGTGGAGTAGGACAGTACGCCGGTTTGTAACTGAGAGATCAGCGCGGTGTGACCGGGCAGAATGCCAAGCTCGCCACCAAGCCCAGGGACCGTCACCATGTCGACAGGTTCTGAGAGCACGCGGCGTTCAGGGGTTACTACTTCTAACTCAAGTTGGGCCATAACGAGCAAGGATGAAGGCGGAAGGATGAAGGATGAACTAAGAGCAGCGCGTCAATCCTTTTTTCATCCTTCATCCTTCATCCTTCATCCTTTCGTTACTGCGCGATTGTCTTGCCTTTTTCGACTGCTTCTTCAATCGTGCCGACCATGTAGAACGCCTGTTCCGGCAAATCGTCGTGTTTACCATCAACGATCTCGCGAAAGCCTCTGATCGTGTCCTCGAGCTTGACGTACTTTCCTTCAAGTCCGGTGAACTGAGCGGCGACGAAAAATGGCTGCGAAAAGAAGCGCTGCACTCTGCGGGCGCGCGAAACAATTAACTTGTCTTCGTCAGACAGTTCATCAAGGCCCAGAATGGCGATGATGTCCTGCAAATCTTTGTAACGCTGCAACACGCGCTTTACGTCTTGCGCAGTCGCGTAGTGTTCGGCGCCGATGATGCGCGGATCGAGAATGCGCGAAGACGATGTCAGCGGATCCACCGCGGGATAAATTCCGAGCTCAACGATTTGGCGCGATAGCGTCGTGACAGCGTCAAGGTGCGCAAAGGTAGTGGCCGGCGCGGGGTCAGTGTAATCGTCAGCCGGAACATAGACCGCTTGGATCGATGTAATCGACCCAGTCTTGGTTGAAGTGATGCGTTCCTGCATCTCACCCATTTCCGAGGCGAGGTTTGGTTGATAACCCACCGCCGATGGCATGCGTCCCAGCAGCGCCGACACTTCGGAACCCGCCTGCGTAAAGCGGAAGATGTTGTCGATAAAGAGCAGTACGTCGAGGCCTTTGTCGCGGAAATATTCAGCGACCGTCAGGCCGGACAGCGCAACACGCAAACGAGCTCCGGGCGGTTCGGTCATCTGGCCGTAGATCAGCGCTACCTTTGACTGGCCCACCGCGTTCATGTCCACCTTTGACATGTCAAACTCGCCCGTGTCATGAAAGTGTTTGTTAAAAGCGTCGCCAAATTGAATAACCTGAGACTCGACCATCTCGCGCAGTAGATCGTTTCCTTCGCGAGTTCTTTCACCGACGCCCGCGAATACCGAAAATCCTGAGCGAGCTTTCGCGATGTTATTGATCAACTCCATCACGATAACTGTCTTGCCCACGCCGGCGCCGCCAAACAAACCAATCTTACCTCCGCGCACAAACGGTTGAATCAGGTCGATAACTTTGATGCCCGTCTCGAACATCTGCAACTCGGTCGACTGTTCTTCAAAGGTAGGCGCGTGTCGATGGATGGGATAACGTTCGGTGTATTTTACGTCGCCGAGATTATCAACGGGGTCGCCGATAACGTTGAGAATACGGCCAAGAGTTCCTTCGCCAACCGGCATAGTGATCGGGCCGCCGGTATCGATGGCTTTCATGCCGCGGACCATGCCGTCTGTTGGCAACATCGAAACTGTGCGCACGCGTCCTTCGCCAAGGTGCTGTTGCACTTCGGCAACCACATTAATTGGCGTGGGCACATCAAATCCTTCGGAAACAATTCGTAGCGCCTGGTAGATAGGCGGCAAGTGTTTTTCCGGAAACTCAACATCAACCACCGGACCAATAATCTGAACGACGCGGCCGGCTGATTGCCCATCTCCATTGGCAGTTGCGCTGGACGTAGCCATACTTTATTTCGACTCCTCTTTCATAGCCTGTTACGGCGGAAAAACTGGCAGGTTTAAAAGCCAGTCAAGATACCACACGGCCGAAAGTTGCGCCAAGCGTACGTCTCGAAATTTGCCTGAGCTTCAGTTGCATCAATAGAAAAGCCCGCCGTTTTCATTAAGCGACGGGGCGTTCTCGTTGTTACTGACGACTGATCTATAGTTTTTCTTCAGGATCGATCCTAATCTTCATGCGTTGCAACACCTGCATGTCTTCGTCGGTTAGGTCAAGCGTAGCGTCCCCGCCTTCCGCGTTTTCTTCTCCCGCATGAGGCCGCAAACCAATTTCCAGTCGCAATGTCAGTTCCATTTCATAGCCGGCATCTCGCAATCGTTCGATCGCTTCGGCAACTTTCGACGAGTTCTCGACCGATTCGTTGATGGCTGTTCCGATTTCGCGAACAATCTCTTTTGCGTCGTCGTCTATTTCCAAAGCTGCAAGGCCCTCGGCAAACTGGAAACCAGAACCATTCAAGACTGTTTTGGCGTTGCCGACATGCTACGCGACCGTATGAAGAGGGTCAACTAGCAACTTTCCAAAGTCCGCCTTAGAATTAGACTTGGGGAATGGACAAGAAGTTCAGAGTCCAACCTTCAGGTTGCGTGATTGCGAAAGAGCAAGCTGAAGCTTGTACTCTGAACTACTCGAACTTTTATGAGTAACACAATTGGAATCTTAACCGGTGGCGGCGACGCTCCCGGACTCAACGCTGTAATTCGCGCGGTCGTGACCACGGCTGCCGGGCAATACGGCATGAAGGTCATCGGGATTGAGAATGGCTTTGAAGGATTGCTGGGAGAAACACATACGCGCGAGTTGACAACGGCTGATGTCAGGGGATTGCTCCCGCGCGGCGGCACAATCCTGGGGACGCGTAATCGCGGCCGGTTTGTCGAGCGTGATGCGTCCGGAGCGGCCATAAAGGTAGACGGCCTTTATCATGAGGCAGCGGACAACGTGCGGCGACTGGGGATTGATGCACTGATAGCGTTGGGCGGTGAGGGCACGCTTGCGATCGCGCAGGAGTTTGGCAGGGTTGGCATTCCAGTAGTCGGTGTTCCCAAAACGATAGACAACGATCTCGCTTGTACTGAACTCACTTTTGGTTTTATTACGGCGCTCGACATCGCTACTGACGCGCTCGATCGATTGCACACCACCGCAGAGTCTCACGACCGCGTGATGATCCTGGAAGTCATGGGCCGGCACACCGGTTGGATCGCTTTACATTCCGGCATCGCCGGTGGCGCTGATGTAATTCTAATCCCCGAGATTCCTTTCACGATGCAGTCTGTTGCCGACAGAATTCGCGCGCGCGACGAGGCTGGTTCCAACTTTAGTATTATCGTTGCTGCCGAGGGCGCAATTGAAACCGGTCACGACCTGATTTATCAGGACATCGGGGGCATTCATCACGCGCCCCGCCTGGGCGGCATCGGCGCGTATTGTCAACGAGAACTTGAAGCGCTGAGCGGCAAAGAGACACGCTGCGTGGTGCTCGGGCACCTGCAACGCGGCGGCAGGCCAAATGCTTTCGATCGCATGTTGGCGACAAACTACGGCGCCTGCGCGGTGCGCGCAGTCGTCGAAGGTAAGCAGGGAGTAATGGTAGCGCTTCAGGCCGGCGACGTGATTACTGTGCCCATCTACCAGGCCATTGCCAACGTAAAGACAGTGCCGGCGAACGGGCAACTGGTGCGCACCGCGCGCGACACTGGAATTTCCTTTGGCGCACCTGATGAAGCAGAACACCATAGGCCACAAAGCAAGAGTGGCGAACGCGTCTCCGCGTGCGGCGAGACAGCAAAGATAAGTTGAGCAAACTAATTGTCAGTCGAAATCAAACAAAAACTACAGGGCGAACTCGACGAACTCGAATCTGAGTTGCGCGTTCATCTACCCAAAGAAATCAAGCGCGCGCTGGAATTTGGCGATCTGCGCGAGAACTCGGAATATCGCGCGGCCCTCGATCGGCAAAATGTGGTGAAGGCCCGCATCGTCGAGTTGCGCCAACGAATCAGTGAGATAGCCTCTATCGACCTGTCAAAGATTTCACGCGACAAAGCCGGCTATGGTTCGACACTGGTGTTGTTTGATTCTGAAAAAGATGAGGAAGTCACTTACCGTTTGGTCACGCCCGAAGAGAGCGATCCGCAAAACGGTCTCATCTCGACGACGTCGCCTGTAGGCAAGAGCCTGATGGGCAAAGAAGAAGGTGACGAAGTTGTGGTGCGTACGCCCGCCGGCGCGCGCAATTTTGAAGTGAGACGCCTGACTACAATTCATACTGAGATGGAAAATAAAGGCTGACCTACCCACGCGCTCGCAAGCTCATTTTTCTACTGCTGGTAAGCCTGCAAATCTTGACGCTGGTTTTACCTCTTCCTACAATCCGCCTTCTTGTTTACGAAAAGCTATTATGTTCGTACAGTATTAGGCATAATATTCCTCCGGAGAACTGAACCAGAAATGTTTGTGAATGGTATTGGCCGCGGCGCGCAAAGAATCATCGATGCAATGGTGCGCTGGCTTGCCTACGGCCACATCAATCCAAACTTTCTGACTGTTATTGGGGTAGCTATAAATGTGGGTTGCGGGCTGCTGTTTGGACTTGGATACTTCTTCGCAGCGGGCATTGTTCTAATCGTCGCCAACCTTTTTGACATGCTCGACGGCCAGGTGGCGCGGCTTTCGGGGCGGGTAACCCAGTATGGCGGCTTTCTCGACTCGTCGCTCGACCGGCTTTCCGACATGGTCGTATTTGTCGGCTTGATGGTTTTTTACGCTCGCGACACTCAGTTTCACTCAACTCTTAACGTTTTTCTTGCAGGCGCAGGACTAATGGGGTCCGTTATGGTAAGCTACGCGAGCGCCAGGGCGGAGAGTCTGATTCACAAGTGTGATGTTGGTTTCCTGCGCCGTCCTGAGCGAGTGGTTCTTTTTATTATTGGCGCCTTAAGCACTCATCCGGGTTCGACCAACTTCTTCGCTAACCGAATGCCGGCAGTCCTGTGGGTACTCGCGGTGGGTTCGTATTGGACCTTTGCACATCGCATGTATCACACCTGGTATGAGTTGAACAAAGTTTCAAATAAGTCCGCGACGGAAGAAAACCAAGCGGCCGTTTCCGCATCAAACTCCGGGCCTGAACGACGAGCTGATCAACCATTGGTACATAAGGCTGGTTAGGCAGTATCCCGAAAACAATCGATTGATATCGGCTTTAAGTATTGAGGAACAAAACACCCGTGACAATCTGCCCCTGCTGCGGCGTCAAGTCCGATGGCTTTCTAAGTGACGGCTGTGTGTGTGGCGCGCGCGCCGTGGGCGAAGCGCTACCTAAGCCCGAACACGAACTGCCATCATATGGACGCTCTCTCGTGCTGGCCGTCACGGGAACCTTGATGGTTCTCGTGTTTCTCACGCAAACATTTGTTGCCCTGACTCAGACGTCTGCGCGTGGTGCCAAGTCTAATCTGGCACTCTTGTCGATGATCCCGTTTGATCCTTTACCCTGGCTCGCTGCCAGTGAAACTGCTGCCTGGCGTTTGAAATGGGTGGCGATTCCGCTTTCGATCTTTGTCCTGTGGTTTGGCCGGAAACTTCATCGCTCGATAGTCCATTCGCCTGATCGTTTTTGCGGCCTGCGTTATGCTCGCCGAGGTTGCGTCGCTTCGGCAGCGGTTCCTTTATTGATTCTGATTCTGATTGGCGTCACGGTGCCGGAACGGTTGCGCGCGCGCCAGCTTGGCATTGAAGCCGGTCTTAATGCTCAGGCTTATCGCATTGATCGAGCGCTGGTTGAGTATCGCGAGAAGTTTGGCGGTCTTCCCGATAATATGAGCGATCTTAGTCGTCTTCCTGACGCGGACGATTCGCTCGCCGCTGCGCTGCGAAATCTGGATGCTTCTACTTATCGTCCCAGCGCCGAACTCGCAGCTGTACCAAAGCAGAAACCGCAAACGCTTCGCGGCGCTGCCATTCGAAACGCATCAATAGGCGGCGCAGACGAGGCAATTACGGAGCGGCTTTCGTTTACAAATTATGAACTACTCCTGCCTGGCCCAGATAAACAACTGGGTACAGAAGACGATCTAATCCTGCGGGATGGCGTAGTCTACAAAGCGTCCGAAATTCCACGGCGCCCGGGCAGCACAGCTTCAATGAAGACATCAAGACGATAAGTTTATCCTGGCAATCAATTTGGATGGGCGGGCTGATATGCCCGCCCTTCTTGTTTGTAGGTGGATGCGAGCGGCGCGCGTTGCCACTTTACTCCGTTGGCGGTCTCCTAATTTCAGTTTTCTCTTGGTATCAAAGAGATTGCAGGACACTACAGCTCCGTTGTCCAGACTTCGATCACGACGGCAATCAATGATAATAATGGTAGTCTTTTCTGACTTCTGACTTCTGACTTCTGACTTCTGACTTCTGACTTCTGGCCATATGATTCGAAAGGTTCTAATTGCCAATCGTGGTGAGATCGCAGTGCGCATTATTCGCGCCTGTCGCGATCTGAATATTTCGCCGGTGGCCGTGTATTCGGAAGCAGACGCTGGGGCAGTTCACGTCTCGTTGTGCGACGAAGCGGTTTGCATTGGACCTCCGTCATCGGTGCAAAGTTATCTCGACATCGCGAAGATCATCGGCGCCGCAAAGAGAACGAACGCGGACGCGATTCATCCGGGCTACGGTTTCCTCGCCGAAAATGCCGACTTCGCCGCAGCCGTCGCAGCGGCGGGTCTCCGGTTCATTGGCCCGGGCGTGGAAGCGATGCGCGTGATGGGTTCGAAGACGAGCGCTCGAAGTGCGGCGGTAGCGGCTGGAGTGCCAATTGTTCCGGGCACAATCGCGCCGTTGAATTCGTTTGCAGAAGCTGAAGCAACTGCAAAACAGTTTGGTTATCCGGTAATGCTGAAGGCTTCTGCGGGTGGCGGCGGCAAAGGCATGCGGCTGGTCGCATTTCCGGGTGAGTTGCGCTCGGCTTTCGACAATGCGAAATCGGAAGCAGCATCAGCGTTTGGCGATTCCGCAGTCTACCTCGAAAAAGCAATCGAACGACCGCGTCACATTGAAATTCAGATCGTCGCAGACACGCACGGCAACGTGGTCCATCTGGGCGAACGTGAATGCTCGATTCAACGCCGACACCAAAAAGTTATCGAAGAGTGTCCTTCGCCAATCAACGACCCTGAATTGCGCGAGCAGATGGGCGGCGCCGCCGTTAAGCTCGCGCAGGCGGTGAATTATGTGGGCGCCGGCACAGTGGAATTTTTGGTCGCCGATGATACGCACGAGTTTTATTTCCTCGAGATGAACACGCGCTTGCAAGTGGAGCATCCGGTAACGGAACTGGTAACCGGCATAGACCTCGTACGCGAACAGATCAATGTTGCTGATGGCGCGCCGCTTTCATTTACGCAGGAACAGGTTAAATGGAATGGCCACGCAATCGAGTGTCGCGTCTACGCCGAAGATCCGGAAAACAATTTCTTCCCTTCACCGGGAATGATTAGTCATTTGCGAGTGCCTAACGGTCCGGGAATCCGAGACGACAGCGGCGTTGAGCTGAACTCAGAAGTCTCTATTCATTACGATCCGATGATTTCCAAGCTTGCGGCCTGGGGACGCACGCGTGCAGAAGCCATCGATCGATTGCGGCGCGCGCTCGATGAATATGAAGTGGGCGGTATCAAAACGACACTTCCCTTCTTCCGCCAGATCGTCCGCGACGAAGTATTCATCGCCGGACAATTGGACACGGCATTTATTTCTCGATTTAACGAGCGCCGCGAAACCGCACAGACCTCAGCTTCGGAGAGCGCGGGCCAGACGCAACAAGACATGGCGCTGATTGCGGCCGCAGTTCATTACGCCAGATTGCAAAAAGAAGCGTCTCCGCTGCCGCTGAAACAGCCTGGTCAAAGTCGCTGGAAGATGTCAGGGCGGACGTCGGCTTTTGAACCTAAAAGCAAGCCGCGTTTACGACGCAGGAAGTCTGGTGATTAAGGCAGTCGCATGAAGTATAAGGCGCAATTATTGGACAGCGAGCGCGCAATCTCTTTGGACATTGCCGCTGAATCCGCCACTGCCGATATCGACGGGCGGCATTACGAAATTGAGCTTCGCCAATTCGGCGGCGGTGAATACCTGCTAAATAGCGGTTCCAATGTTTACAAGTGTCGCGTCGAGGGTAAGCATGATTCAAACAATTCTTTTGCGGTAGTTCTTCGCGGCACCAGCTACCAAATCACCATTATCGATCCCAAGCGTCTGCGCAGCGCGCGAAGTTCTGCGGCGCACGATCACGGTTCAGCGGAAATTATTTCGCCGATGCCCGGCAAGGTCGTGCGCGTTTTAGTCGAAGCCGGCGCGACGGTTAAGGCAGGTGCCGGTATCATCGTGGTGGAAGCTATGAAGATGCAAAACGAAATGAAAGCGCCGAAAGCGGGCGTGGTCGTGTCCGTCAACGCCGAACCCGGCGCGACCGTTAACGCCGGCGATGTGTTGGCGGTGATTGAATGAAGGATGAAGGCGGAAGGATGAAGGATGTCCTAAAGGATGAAGGCGGAAGGATGAAGGATGAAACCAGTTTCGATGAGGTTTCATCCTTCATCCCTCATCCTTCATCCTTACGAGTTCTCCTTTGGGACATCGACGGCACGTTGATGCGCTCTATCCGCGCTGGTTCATTCAAGGATTACACCATTCCCATGCTGGAAGAAGTTTTCGGCACAGCGGGCCGCTTACCGGAAATGAAAGTTTCGGGCATGACCGACTTGCAAATCGTTGGCGAAGCTTTGAAGCATGAAGGGTTCACTCATGAACACATTCGCGAGCGCGTGCACGAGCTGCGCGAAAGTTACATGAACGCGATGCGAAAGTTTACTGGCAACGGCGAAGAAGTTTTCGAGGTTTTACCGGGAGTGCGCGAGGTGCTGCAAGCGGTCAACGATCATCCGCGCTATCAATCGGCACTAGTCACCGGCAATATCGAGCCGGCAGCATGGTTAAAGATGGAGATTGCCGGGCTGTCAGAATTCTTCACTTTGCCCGGTGCGTTCGGCGACGAATCGCACGACCGTCGTGATCTTCCCGCGCTGGCTGCGGAACGCATTCGCAAACACCTGCAAATGGATCTCGCGCCTGAACAATTCATCGTCATCGGTGACACGCCGAACGACATCGAATGCGCCAAACATTTCGGCGCGCGCTCGCTGGCTGTCGATACCAGCCGCTTCTACACCACGAACGGACTCCTTGCCTGCAAACCCGACGCGCTGCTGCCGGATCTTTCTAACCTCGAATTAGTGATGGAGACGTTGGCCAGTTTGTGAGCCTGGGAATAGTGAGTAGCAACCAAGCGCCAAAGGCGCGAAATGTAATAGCCTGGGCCAGCGGCCCAGGATCTCCGTAAAAGAATTTATAAACGCTGAAGGCGCGGAATGAATTGGGACTGGTCGTCCCTCTTTGAACCGATATCCCGCCCCTACAGGGCTCAGATCTTTTCTGCAACTGGATCCCAGGGGCGACGCGACTTCGTCGCTTGCCCCTGGCTATTACATTGCGCGCCTTCGGCCCTTCAGAACTCCGCTGACTGAATTACCTTAGCCTATGAGCTCCCTAACCAGCCGCTCGACGTGAATTTTTGTGGTATCGAGAAGCGGAATGCCGTTGTGCTCCTCATCGCGCAACAACAAAGGCAACTCAGTCCCGCCGAGAATCAGGCCTTCGATCGCGTGGCGCGATTTAAGTTCATCGGCGATTGCCAGCATGCGCTCGCGAGTTTCCGGCAGAAAGATGTTATTCAGCAGTTCGCCCATGTACTTTTCGTGAATGTAGTTCTGTTCGTCGTCGTTCGGAGTGGTGAGCGTAACGCCCGCCCGTGAAAACACTTCCGGATAAAATTTCCCCTGCATCGTAAAGCGCGTGCCAAACAAGCCAACTTTCTTCAAGCCCAGCATTTGAACCTTTTCACAAGTCGCTTCAACAATACTAATCAGTGGAATGCGCGAACGCCGCTGCACTTCATCAAAAACAATGTGCGGCGTGTTCGCAGTAAAAGCTGCGAAGTCAGCCCCCGCGCGAGCAAGTTGCTCGATTGCAGCGGTGAGTTCCTCGGTCAACTCCTCTAATTTATTGGCATTCACGAGCGCCAGCAGCAGCTTGAGGTTCACGCTGTTGACGATGATTAGAGGATAGTTGCCGTCTCGCTGCTCGCGATACGCTTCAATAATCAGCCGGTAATACTCAATCGTCGACTCCGGCCCAGTGCCGCCGATGAGACCAAGTGTTTTCATAGCTTTGGATTTTAGCAGGAATAATTAGCCGCGGATTAACGCGGACCAACGCGGATTTAATTAAACATGGAGTCTAGCGGCGGCTAGATCCGATGGAAGCCTTTGAGAATGTCGCGCGTGGCAAGGCGGAGAATAACCGGGCGGCCGTGCGGGCAAGTGGTTGGCGAGGATGTTTTTAGTAGTCGATCAATTAACCAGCGCATCTTTTCCGGTGTCAGCGGCATGTTCACTTTGATGGCAGCGTGGCAGGCCAGCGAGGCGGCGATGTCGTCACGCAAAGTTTCACGCGCACTTCCCTTCTTTTCTGCGTCAACGGTGTCCAGAATTTCCGCCAGCATGTTGCGTGCTTCGCCCGCAGGCAAATCGGCCGGCGCTGCTTTTATCGCCACGGTGCGGCCAGACAAACGCATCAGCTCGAACCCATAACTTTCAAGTTCAGGCGCGACTGAATCAAACATGGCAGCCTGCGCCGGCGTTAGATCAAACGTTTCAGGAATCAGAAGCTGCTGTGACTCTGACGTTCGGGCAGATTCCCGTGCCCGATACTTGTCGAATAAGATTCGTTCGTGGGCCACGTGCTGATCGATTAACAATAGTCCGTCGTCGTCGGTGGCAATGATGAAGCTCTCATCAAGCTGTCCCAGCGGACGGATGTTGGTGGATAACGATTCGACTGAAACTTCACGCGCAAATCTGTCAGCGGAGTTTAGGGGCGGCAATGACGACGCCTCTCCTTTTGTCTGCTCCAGCTCTGCGGCTTCACGCTCAAAGCCAAGATCTATGGCTGTGTCGAGACTGACCGTTTGCTCCGCCAACCCCTGACGCATGATCGCGTCGAGGTCGGGCACTGTGTTCGACTTATCCGCTTTAGATGAGATTGACTCGTTCAGCAACAAGTCTTCATCCTCCTGAATAGACGAGTCGGCAAAGTCGATGCGTGTCTGCGACGCGGTC
>Ga0137359_10002699_pt1 | contig 14234 bp, 11 predicted proteins | sample Mad1_40_16metaG_FD_108281 | JGI IMG/M metagenome (GOLD analysis project Ga0137359, IMG submission 108281) | Vadose zone soil microbial communities from Angelo Coast Range Reserve, California, USA - Mad1_40_16 metaG | ecosystem: Environmental > Terrestrial > Soil > Vadose zone | place: USA... | reverse complement strand
TTTGAAGAATTTGTCCGCGAAGCGCTTACTGAAGCCGGAATTGATACCTCGCGAGTTTCAGCTGTCAGTATGAATTCATTGGATCGGCCCGCGCCTCGCCCCCGAAACTCGCGATTGAGGTGTCTGCTGTCGGAGGCGGTCGGGTTAAGATCCCTTCCGTATTGGAAACATAGTTTGAGCGATTTCGTCCTTTCCTCCGGAGGGTGACGAATGATGTCTGACGCAAAATCTCCCCCGCAATCGGTCTGGCGTCCGATTTTAGGTTGCCATTAACTGCATTATTGGTGGTATCCTTATATTTTCCGTTTTCTGACTACAGGAACAATCTATCGATAGGGCTCTAAATTATGGTATCTCAAGACAATCGCCTACTACCGCTGTCGACAGGGGAACGCGCCGTTGACCGTCCGCTTGATACGACTTTGTCGCGGGGTTACGGGTACACAGGGGGCAACGCTGAGGCTAATGTTCGTGATTACCTGAAGATCATCCTCAAGCGCAAATGGCTTATTTTGACGCTCATGCTCGTCGTAACCTCGATCGTTACCATCCAAATGTATCGTTTACCTTCAATCTACGAAGCTGTAGCGACGATACAGATCGATCCGAAACGCGACAATGTTCTAAAGTCGGGAAAAGAGATTGTCATTAATACAGGCAATCAGCGAGATCCTGCCTATTGGTCGACCCAGTTAAAACTTCTCGAGAGTCCAAAACTTGCAAGACAGGTCGCCGTTACATTGGACCTTCAAAATAATCCTCAATTCTTCGGCAGCCAATCACAGGCGGGTATTTTTGCTTCACTGCGTCGTATCGTGTCGCCGCCAAAGCCTATAGATCCCGCTCTGGTCGAGAAGGAAGATGTCTCTGTCGTCAGCTCAAAGACCGACGAACAGATGTCTGCGGAACAGTTGGCTAAACTCGAGCCTTTTGAAGATGCTATCCGAGGCGGGCTCTCGGTCGAGCCTGTAACCGGTACTACGCTTGTTAATCTTCACTTCGTGCATACTGATCCGGTGCTTGCTTCAAAGGTTGTCAACACCATGGCGGATGTTTTTGCCTACAACAACCTCGAGAACATCAGCGATGGTACGAAAGAGTCAGCGCAACTCCTCGCCCAAAAAATTGCGGAGCTTCAGTTAACGGTCAAACGCCAGGAGGAACAAAAACTTAACTTTGTTCTCCATAACAACCTTCCTACATCTGATGCCCAGGGAGCAAATCTTACTCTGGCGCAATTGAATGACCTGAGCAGGCAGTTGCTCGATGCCCAAAACGACCGAAAGAATATCGAAGCGCTTTATGAATCTGCCGCTAAATCGCCTGACCCAATGTCGATTCCCGAGGTTGCCGGTGATAAGCGAATTCAGACGCTTCGTGACCGTCTCGACCTGTTAAACCAGAAAAAGGCTGACCTTCTCGCGGTTTATACCGAAGAGTGGCCCGAGGTTCAAAAGGTCGAGTCTCAAATCAATCTTGTGAAGAAAGATTTGGAACAGACTCCAAAGGAGATCGTTGCCTCGCTCAAATCCCGGTACGAGTCGGCAAAGTCGAGAGAAGATAAGCTTCGTTCTGCCTACCAGGGGAAATATGGCGAGTCGACAACACAAAGCGGTGCCGCGATTCAATTGGGCGCGCTCAGTTCCGAGCTGGAGACAAATAAACAATATTTGCAGACTCTTTTGGCAAGAATGCACGAGATTGAGAATCTCTATGGCGGAAATACCAGCCGGATGAATAATGTAAGTGTTCCAGAGCCCAGCCGGGTGCCTCGTGCTCCTATCGGGCCGGCTAGAATGCGAAACGTCGTTATTGCATTCCTCATGTCCTTTGGGGCTGGTATTGGCCTTGCATTCCTTCTCGATTATCTCGACGATACACTGAAGACAGTTGATGATGTTGATAAATACATCCACTTGCCCGCTCTTGCCCTGATTCCTTCAAACAAATCAGAGCGCTTGAAGTTGCGAGGAAGGTCCGGCCCGCAGACCGAGGGCGAAAGCAACGCACTTGCCTTGATCGACGACGTTAGGTCGCCGATCGCCGAGGCTTACCGCCACCTTCGAACGTCTCTGTTGTTATCAAGTGCTGGTCAGCCGCCCAAGACGATTCTTGTGACGTCCAGTCAGCCCTCTGAAGGCAAAACTACTACTGCTGTTAACACTGCCGTTATGTTGGCCCAGACCGGCGCGGAAGTTGTTATTTTGGATTGCGACCTGAGGCGCCCTCGGCTTCATTCGCATTTCGCACTTCCTAACCTGCGCGGTGTTACCAACTTCCTTTCAGGCGAATCCGACCTTGACTCCTCCACCCAGACATATGAACGTCTGCAGAACTTGAAGATTATGACGTCGGGCCCGGTTCCACCGAACCCCGCCGAATTGCTTGGCTCGGACGAGATGAGGCGGTTATTGGCTCTCCTGGGTGAGCGCTTTTCTCATATTATTATCGACTCGCCACCGGCAATCTCGTTTACGGATGCGTCGATCCTTTCGACGCTTGTCGACGGTGTAATGCTGGTGGTCCATGGTGGCCGCAGTTCTCGTGCCGTTGTTCGCCGTGCCAAGCAGCAATTGCTCGATGTCGGCGCTCATATCTTTGGCGTGGTTCTCAACAACGTTAAACTGGAAAGCACGGATTACTACTACTATCCTGGTTACTATTCGAACTACTATTCGAACGATCAGGATGATGCCCCGGATGGCGCTTCGGGTGCAGGAGCAGGCGGTTCCAGGTGATGCCAGGTCAGTTTTGCGTGATCGCGCCCGACGTTAAACTCGGGCGCGACGTTTTGATTTACCACTACGTCAATCTTTACGGCTGCGAGATTGGTGACGAATCCAGGATTGGATCGTTCGTAGAAATTCAAAAAGGGGCCAGGGTCGGCAGCCGCTGCAAGATTTCCAGCCATTCGTTCATCTGCGAAGGCGTGACGATCGAGGACGAAGTCTTCATCGGTCACGGCGTTAAATTCATCAACGACAAGTATCCTCGAGCAACAACTTCAGCCGGTGCATTGCAGACCGATGCTGATTGGGATGTGCTGTCTACTCACGTCGGACGTGGCGCGAGCATTGGAACAAACGCGACCATTCTCGGGGGCATCAGAATTGGTGAAGCCTCGATTGTCGGGGCCGGCGCGGTAGTTACAAGAGATGTCCCTCCTGGTGCGACAGTTGCGGGCAATCCTGCGAGAATAATCCCGTCTTCAGCCTGAGGAATCCTTTATTGGGCAGTTTAAATCTATCTTTTCCCCATTCTCGCGCGTCAGACATGGAAGTTCCGTTTGTCGACCTTAAGGCGCAATATCGTTCGATAAAGTCTGAGATCGACGCTGCAATTGCGCGCGTTATAGAAAACACATCGTTCGTATTGGGTCGCGAAGTAGAAAACTTCGAAGAGCAGTTTGCAGCATACGTCGGCGCAAAGTATTGCGTCGGAGTAAATAGTGGGACAGCCGCCATCCAGCTTGCACTTCTCGCGTGCAACATAGGAACTGGCGACGAAGTAATCGTGCCGGCCAATACCTTCTTTGCGACAGCCGAGGCGGTTTCAAATGCCGGGGCTACTCCCGTATTTATCGACGTTGATCCGGTCTCCTATAATATTGATCCCGCGCGAGTCGAAGCAGCAATTACTCCGAAGACTCGCGCCATTATACCGGTTCACCTTTATGGTCAGGCCGCGGATCTCGATCCAGTACTGGAAATCGCAAGCCGACACCGGCTGCGGATGATTGAGGACGCCGCTCAGGCACATGGGACCACCTACCACGGGCGCAGGGTTGGGGCGATTGGCCATGCCGGCTGTTTCAGCTTTTATCCCGGTAAGAACCTCGGCGCATATGGAGAAGGAGGCGCTGTTGTCACGGATGATGAGGGCGTGGCCGCTCAGATTCGACTTTTGCGCGACCATGGTGCATCGCGAAAGTACCATCACGATATCGTGGGCTTTAACCTCCGGCTGGAAGGGATCCAGGGGGCGGTGTTGGCAGCAAAGCTCCCGTTTTTAGATCGATGGAACGACCTTCGGCGCCGGCACGCTGCCACCTACAGGACACTTCTCGCCGACAGTGGCCTGGTGCTTCCTGTTGAAATGGAATACAGCCGGCATGTTTATCATTTGTTTGTAGTTCAGGCCGAGGACCGTGATGGCCTTCACCGTAAACTAGAGGAGCGCGGCATTCAGACTGGCATGCATTATCCTGTTCCTTTGCATCTGCAGAAGGCCTATTCATTTCTTGGGTATCAGACAGGCGATTTTCCCGTTTCTGAGCAGCTTTCGGCCGGGTTACTCTCATTGCCGATGTTTCCGGAGTTGACGATCGATCAAATAGACTATGTTGCACGATGTATTAGAGAAGTGCTTGTCGCGGTCAAAACCGCGAATTGAACGGACTAACCTGTAACGAAAATCCGTAACCTCTTGTTTTGTTGACAAGAAGTTTGTATTTGGCTTTTAGCCCCGGATGGGCGAAAGGAATTTAGCCTGAGGTGACGCTCTGGGAACCCCAGGTCAGGCTGCAAATTGAGCGTGAGTGAATTTGTACACATACTTCCCACACGGACTTCTTTGGTCGCCTGTGTTCGCGCAAGTTAAATCATTTTAAGGACTTATGGAAGAAATATCAATCGGCATCGTCGGCTGCGGTTATTGGGGACCGAATCTTCTGCGAAATTTTGCGGAAATCATTGGTTGCCGTCTGCAGTGGATCTGTGATTTGGATTCGCAGCGTCTTGCGGTTATGGGGCGACGCTACTCGTCGGCGAAATTAACATCGGATTACAACCAGCTTTTGGCGGACAGGGAACTTGATGCAGTGGTAATTGCGACACCCGTCGCTACCCATTTCGAGTTTGCTCGACTGGCGCTTGAGGCCGGCAAACATGTATTACTGGAAAAGCCGTTTACTGCCAGCACGATCGAAGCAGAGCAGTTGATCGAACTTGCCCGCCGCAAACACCTCACGTTGATGGTTGACCACACGTTCATTTACACCGGTGCGGTTAAACGGATGAAGGCTATAGTTGATTCCGGTGACCTTGGCGAGCTGCTTTATTTTGATTCGGTCCGTGTAAATCTCGGTTTGTTTCAAAAGGATATCAATGTTGTCTGGGATCTTGCTCCCCACGACCTTGCGATAATGGATTATATCCTTGAGTACAAGCCGATTTCAGTGTCGGCGACCGGCAGTTGCCATATCGAAAAGGGAATCGAAAATATTGCTTACGTGCTGCTGCGATTTCCGGGCGAGTTCATCGCACATTTTCATTTCAACTGGTTGTCGCCTGTCAAGATTCGAAAAATGTTGCTTGCCGGAAGTTCCAAAATGGTGGTTTATGATGACATCGAGCCGACCGAGAAGATACGCGTTTATGACAAGGGCGTGACTTCAAATCGTAACGGCGAGGAACGCGAGAAGGCATACGAGACGCTGGTCAGCTATAGGACCGGCGATGTCTGGGTGCCGAAACTTGATCATACTGAGGCATTACATTACTTGTGTACCGAATTCCTGGATTCTATCAGAGAGAAACGCCCCCCTTTGACAGATGGAAATGCTGGCTTACGGGTGGTGCGCCTTCTCGAGGCCGCTGAGCAGTCTATGCGCGAAAACGGACGCTTCGTTCCAGTTTAAAAGCGCGCATGTTTAGCCAAGTTTAACAAGTCTCGTGGTGGCTCATATGGTTTCACGCATAAAACAACATGTTTCACGTGAAACATTTTGACTATTTTAGGAATACCAAAAAGTGACCGAATCGACTAAAACAACCGAAATTTCAGTTCCATTGCTTGACCTTCAGGCGCAATATGCGCCGCTCAGGGCGGATCTCCTCGCCGCCGTCGAACGCGTAATGGACTCGCAGCATTTCATTCTGGGGCAGGAAGTTAAGGCGCTCGAAGACGAAACAGCCTCCTACTGCGGCACCACGCATGCCATCGGCTGCGCATCCGGGTCCGACGCATTACTTCTGGCGCTAATGGCGCTCGGTGTTAAGGCAGGGGACGAAGTCATCACCACCCCGTACAGTTTTTTTGCCACTGCCGGTTCAATTGCGCGCCTCGGCGCTACTCCGGTATTTGTGGATATTCAAGCTGATACCTATAACCTCAACCCGGATCTTCTTGCCGCGGCGATAACAGATAAAACGCGAGTAATTATGCCTGTGCATCTATATGGCCAGTGCGCCGACATGGATGCGATTTCGGCTATTGCGGAACAGGCGGGCATCCCAATTGTCGAGGACGCGGCGCAGGCGATTGGTGCGGAAGATCGCGGGCGCCGGGCCGGTTCCATGAGTGCGGTTGGCTGTTTCAGTTATTACCCATCGAAGAACCTGGGCGGACTTGGGGACGGTGGCATGATGTCTACAAGCGATGACACTATTGCGCACAAACTGAGAATTTTGCGAGTTCACGGCGCTGAAACCAAGTATCGTCATAGTGCTGTTGGCATCAACAGCAGGCTTGATGCGATTCAGGCCGCTGCACTACGGGTAAAATTCCCCAGGCTGGACAACTGGTCGGCCAAACGTCAGTCGAACGCGTTACGGTACTTCGACCTCTTCAAGGAAATGGAACTGTCGCACCTCGTGACGGTTCCATTTGTTCGTCCTGACGTGCGACATATCTTTAATCAGTTTGTGATCCGCGTGGATGCCGCAAAACGCGATGGCCTGATTGCCTACCTTGGGACCAGAAAGATCGGGGTGGACGTGTATTATCCAATTCCGTTGCATCTGCAGGAATGTTTCAGCTATTTGGGATACGGTGTCGGTGATTTCCCTGAATCTGAGCGTGCCGCACTCGAGACAATTGCGCTTCCCGTTTATCCTGAGTTATCAGAAGAACAACAGACACACGTTGTCAGTTGTATTCGCGAGTTTCTGTGATTTTAATGGATAATAAACATTCGAACGACACTTAAGGCAACATCGAATGGACGAGAAAATATTCGAAGTCAAACGCAGTACAATCCAGGGCAAGGGATTGTTTGCGGTATCTGATGTAAAACCTCGTAGCAAACTGGGCGAACTTACAGGCGAGATTATTTCGCAACGCGAGGCCAGACGCCGCGCACTAGGCATGAAGGCGATAGCTATCGTTGAATTCGAGGACGGTACCGCTCTGGATGCCACCGATTCGAAATGCATCTTTCGATACATTAATCATTCCTGTTCCCCAAATAGCTATATCCGGCGGTTCAACCGGCATGTGGAGTTCTATGCTCTGAGACAGATTTCCCCAGGTGAAGAGATTACAAGTGACTATGGCGAGACTCATCACAACGGAACACTGAAATGCCGATGTCAGAGCGAGAACTGTAAAGGACGGATTTAGGACAATTCATAAAACAACTCGCAGAATAATCCCGGGGTTTATTCTGCGAGTATAGGTTTAAACAGTTTCCCACCGCACTTTTTTGTTCCCGGTCGTTCCGTTGAAATCATGGGCCGCCTGTTCCTGTTGCGCCAGCTCGAGGTCGTGATCAACCATAATTTTGACTAGTTCAGGAAACGCTACCCTTGGCTCCCAGCCGAGCTTTTCCCGTGCCTTTGTAGCATCGCCCAGCAGCAGGTCAACTTCCGTCGGTCTGTAATACCGCGGATCAATCTCGACGTACTCCTTCCAATCCAAATCGAGCATTCCAAAGCTCAGGTCCAGGAACTCTCTGATTGAATGGGTTTCGCCCGTAGCAACGACGTAGTCATCCGGCTCTTCCGCCTGCAGCATCAGCCACATCGCCTCAACATAATCGCGCGCATAGCCCCAGTCGCGTCGTGCGTCGAGGTTCCCGAGATAAAGTTTTTCCTGCAGCCCGAGTTTGATTCGCGTCGCTGCTCGTGTGATCTTTCTCGATACGAATGTTTCGCCACGCCTTTCCGATTCGTGGTTAAAGAGAATTCCGTTACAAGCGAACATATTATAGGATTCGCGATAATTCACTGTTATGTAATATGAATAGGCCTTGGCGCAACCATAAGGCGAACGCGGATAAAAAGGTGTCTTTTCCGTCTGCGGAGTTTCCAGAACCTTCCCATAAAGCTCAGACGAAGAAGCCTGATAGAACTTCGGCATAATTCCCGCCTCGCGAATTGCTTCAAGTAACCTCACGGTTCCCAGTCCGGTCACTTCGCCTGTATATTCCGGGACATCAAAACTGACCCTCACGTGTGATTGCGCGCCGAGGTTATAAATTTCATCAGGCTGAACGCGCCTCAGTATTGTATTTAGTGAACTCGAGTCGTTTAGATCCCCATAAAACATCCTCAACCGCGTTTCCGGTACGTGAGGATCCTGGTAAAGATGATCGATTCGCTCAGTGTTGAAGGAAGAAGATCGCCTGACGATGCCGTAAACTTCGTAGCCCTTTTCCAGGAGAAGTTCGGTAAGAAACGAACCATCCTGACCGGTGATACCTGTAATTAAAGCGCGTTTTGCCATTTAAATAATCTACCCAACGCTATTGAAAATTGAAAAGCATGAAATCTATTGCCTGAAAGTCCTTGATACCTTACTTAAAGCTTTCCGATTCGGCAAGGGGGCAGCGAGTCCACATAGGCCCTGCTGCAGATGTAAATTCAATGTAATAATACAATCAAACGACGATTAACTGCTGCCGTGATCGTCACTTCCGCCAACATTGACAAATCGAGGTCAATGCTTCGGAGCCCGAGACGAATCCTGCTTCGGGTTAGAACCTCGGCAATGGTCGTCAGTAATTTTACATCAGGGTATTTTTTGTTACCATCCGATGCGCAAAATGATAAGGACGAGAAATTAATCAATGGATAAATCGATACAGAACTTACCTTACGGCAAAATCGTGGTTACGGGTGGAGCAGGTTTTCTGGGCCGGTTCGTGGTCCAGCGTCTACAGCAGTTCCCTGGGGTTGAGGTCTTTGTTCCGCGAAGTCGTGACTATAATTTGATCGACGGCGCAGACGTCGCGCGTTTATTGGACGAGAAGATGCCCGATATGGTCATCCACCTCGCGGCAGTGGTCGGCGGCATCGGCTATAACCAGCAGAATCCCGGACGGTTTTTGTACGAAAACCTGATGATGGGTACTCAGATGATCGAGCAGTCCCGAAGGCGCGGCGTGAGGAAGTTTTTGGCGCTCGGAACAGTTTGCGCTTACCCAAAATTTACGCCAGTCCCGTTTAAGGAAGACGATATCTGGAATGGATATCCCGAGGAAACAAACGCACCTTACGGCCTGGCAAAAAAAATGATGCTGGCACAGGTGCAGGCTTATCGAGAGCAGTATGGGTTCAATGGAATTTTCCTCCTTCCAGCAAATCTGTATGGGCCTGGTGATAATTTCGACCTCGAGACATCGCACGTTATTCCTGCACTCATTCGGAAATGTGTCACCGCCAGAAAGAATAATCTTCCGTTCGTCGAGGCATGGGGCTCTGGCGATGTGTCGCGTGAATTTCTCTACGTTGAAGATTGCGCGGATGGGATAATTCGGGCTGCTGCAACCTATGACGAAAGTGAGCCTGTCAATCTTGGCAATGGTCGTGAAGTGTTTATTAACGATCTGGTTGTGACAATCGCTCGCCTCACGGGTTACGAAGGTGATATCCGTTGGCAGCCAAATCGGCCAAATGGGCAACCGCGAAGATGTCTTGACACGACCAAAGCGCTTGAAAAGTTTGGATTTAGCGCGCAAACTTCGCTCGAAGCGGGCCTGAAAAAAACCATCGAATGGTACGAGGCCAGCTATACCTAGTACAAACTGTTTTAGATTTTTGCCCCCAGGGATGAAATGGATCCAAGAGGTAACTTCTACCGGTATCATCCGGCGCAGACAGGCGTTGTATCTCCTTCAGCTTGACGAGTTCACGACAATCCGTTCTGCTCGAATGCCGGTTTGAATTTCTCCAGGTCATTCAACAGGATTTTCCGACCTGATCAGCCCTTCTATGTCTCCTAAGATAAGCATCATTACCCCTTCGCTTAACCAGGGCGCTTATATTGAGGAGACTATACTTTCAGTACTCGATCAGGGAATTGAAGGGTTGGAGTACATAATTGTCGATGGCGGAAGCACTGACAATACGATAGATGTGATCCGAAAGTATGAGAGTGTGCTGTCTTATTGGGTTAGCGAAAAGGACAATGGTCAGCCTGAAGCTATCAATAAGGGAATAGCACGCGCAACAGGCGAAATCGTTGGGTATCTGAATAGCGACGATCTTTACCTGCCGGGAGCACTTACAGCGGTCAGCTCATTTTTTCAGGAAGATCCGCAGAGGGAATGGATATGCGGGGACACGGTCTTATTCGGTGAAGGACTGAAAACCACGGCTGTGGAAACCAGGGTGCCGCGCTCGATTGGGCACTGCCTGTCGTGGGCTTACAAGGCGCCTCAACCAGGAATGTTCTGGCGACGGCATCTTTTGTCCGGAGGGTTTAACAACAGATGGCGGTATTGCTTTGACCATGAGTTGTATGTTCGTTTGCTGCTCGCAGGGTACAAGTGCGAACATCTTCCGGTAGCGCTTGGCGCATATCGGCTCCATGCTTCCAGCAAGACAGTCGCTGAAGGTGACCTTTTCGGGCGGGAGTTTGACGAAATTGCTGAAATTTATGAACCGCGTCTTAAGGGCTCCGCACGCCGATGGTCTACCGCTACCAGACTTATGCGCAGGTCTTACGCCGCCAGTCATTCCGGAAATCCGGGAGAGGCAATAACGCTGCTTCTTCGCGCATTCCTCCTTTACCCTGAAAGTGTTGGACTAAGGCCATTTTGGGGTTGTCTTAAGGGTATAGTATCCAATTCGCATGCTGAAAAGCCGAGCTGAGACGCGAATGAATGCTGCTAAGATAGACTTGCTTTGCCTCCGATGAAGACTTTGTCTGAAATGAAGATCAGTGTAATTGTCCCGGTCCTTAACGAGGGAAACACAATTTGTGCGCTCCTTGATGGACTGTGCGGACAAACACGCCGGCCGGATGAAATTGTCATAACTGATGGTGGCTCGACCGATAATACAGCCGAGCTTGTCGAAGCTTATGACGGGAATGGCGTTAAAATACGGTTGTTTCGTGAACTCGCTGCGCTGCCTGGTCGCGGAAGGAATATTGGAACGGCTAACGCCGAAAACGATTGGATCGCTTTTATTGACGCGGGTATTCGCCCTGACCCTCGATGGCTTGAGTATCTGGAATCTGCCGCGCTTGCTGATCCTGAACTCGAAGTTGTCTACGGCTCGTGGGAACCTGTCACCGATACGTTTTTCAAAGAATGTGCGGCAATCTCTTATGTGCCACCGCCGAACTCCCTCCACGGGAAAAGTATGCGGCCACATTCGATCGCATCATGTTTGATACAACGAAGAGTCTGGCGGCTGGTCGGCGGATTTCCCGAACATTTACGCTCAGCCGAAGATCTTCTCTTTATGAACGAGGTCGAACGCGCCGGTGTCAGTATCGGGCATGCTGAACTGGCCATGGTTCGATGGGATTTGAAGGACGCAATTTATCCCACTTTTCTTCGCTTTATCACTTACTCTCGGAATAATATTCGGGCGGGTCTCTGGAAACATTGGCAGCGTGCAATCTTTCGCAGGTATCTATTCCTCGCGGTTGCTGCGATTTTAGCCATCGCTTCTGGCTGGCGATGGCTTGCGGTTCCCATGTTATTTTGGACGGCGCTTTTATTCCTTCGGGCGATAGTTGCGATTCGACGAAATCTTGACGCTTATCCGGCAAATATCGGCAGAAATATCCTGCGGCTGTTTTTGCTGGTGCCTATTCTTGCGGTGCTTGACGCCGCTGCGATAATTGGCGCGATGATCTGGCTGTTCAAAGACAAATTCAGCTCGGATGCTGCTTTGACCGGTGCTAAAAATGGGGCTTGAAGGGGAGCGGGTTCTTTACGTCTCGTATAACGGCATGCTCGACCCGCTCGGGCAGAGCCAGGTCATTCCTTATTTACGCGAGCTTGCCCGGAAGGGGGTTCGATTTACCATTCTCAGTTTTGAAAGGGAGCGGGCCTGGACGAGCGAGGGAAAAGAGAAGTGCGCCGAATTGTCGCGCTCTTTGAGTCAGGACGGTATCGAATGGCACTGGCTCAAATATCATAAGCGTCCTTCGCTGCCGGCTACTGTTTATGATGTTTTCGCCGGAATTCGAAAAGCCAGCGAGTTGATTCAGTTGCGCCAAATAAGCATGGTGCACGCCCGAAGCCATATACCCGCTACAATCGCGCTTTCAATGAAACGGCGCCATAACACCAAATTTATCTTTGATGTTCGGGGTCTTATGGCCGAGGAATACGTGGATGCCGGACATTGGAAAAAAAACTCGCTACCATTTCTACTCACCAAGAAAATGGAAAGAAATGCCTTCGCGGCTGCGGACGGCCTGGTTACTCTGACCAACCGAATATGGCCGATAATCCGCGAGTGGGACGGTTTGCGCAATCGAAGTGTGGCTCACGAAGTTGTGCCTTGTTGCGCTGATCTCAACCGGTTTCAATTTAACGTTGCCGAGCGCGAAGCCGTGCGATCGAGGCTCGGGCTTACAGGACGATTCGTCGTCGTTTACAGTGGCTCTATCGGTGGCTGGTACATGACGGACGAGATGGCTGATTTTTTTGCGGCAGTGCTCCAGGACCAGGCAGATGTCCACGCTCTATGGCTGACGCCTTCCGGGCATGAGACTGTTCGTTCTCTTATGCGTGCGCGTGGTGTATCCGACGAAAGATATACCGTGATTGCCGCAGAATCGCAGGAAGTAAGCTCGTATCTTTCCGCTGCCGATGCCGGACTTGCTTTCATTAAGCCGTGCTTTTCAAAGCTCGCGTCTTCGCCGACAAAGAATGCAGAATATTTGGCGTGCGGGCTATCTTTGATTATTAATGCCAACGTAGGCGACTCTGATGCCCTAATCACTGAAGAAGGGGTCGGGCAACTATTGAAGGAGCATTCCCGGGAAAGCTATGTTAGTACGCTAATGAAACTCAGAGCACAAACCAGAAACCTGGAAGAAACTCGTCGACACAGCAGATCGGTAGCTGAACGGCTGTTCAACGTATCCGGGGTTGGGCTGGAAAGATATTCGCGACTTTATAACAAAGTATTAAACGACAGGCCAGCTGGATCTATCTCTCCTAAACTTCGTCGCGACGCGGCCGACGATTTAATGCCGAAAGCGGACTTCGAGCCATGATATGAGAGTTCTTGGTCTGGCATCATATCCGGTTGAAGCTGCGGCGACCCGTTACCGGCTCGAGCAGTTCGTGGCTCCGCTCGCTGAACGGGACATCGAGTTGACAATAAAGCCATTCCTGGACTCGTCGCTGTTCGCTTCTCTTTATCAGCGAAACCGAATGGTGCAAAATGCCGCGGGCCTGTTACGGGCTGCGGTTGGGCGTATTGGGGACATCGTTCGAGCGCGGGAGTTCGATCTTCTTCTTGTTCAGCGTGAGGCAATGCTATTCGGGCCACCCCTTGTCGAGCGCTTGTCGATGCTATTGGGTGATTGCCCGATGGTACTTGATTTGGACGATGCGACGTACGTCTCCTATACTAGCCCAACGTACGGAAGACTAGCCAGTCGTCTAAAATGGTTCGGCAAGACCGATAAGCTTATAAAGTATTCCGCGCTGGTCACTTGTGGGAACAGCTCGATTGCGCAGCACGTCACCATGATGGGCAAAGAGGCGAGTATAATCCCAACCGTGGTTGACCTGGACAAGTTTCATCCGGATCCCGCGAAGACCGATAATGGAATACCAACGGTTGGTTGGGTGGGAACACATTCGACGTTTCCATATTTGGAATCGATCTTCCCGGTACTCCGAGAACTTGCCAGGACACGGCGCTTTCGGCTGAAGATTGTTGGGGCAAGCGTGGAACAAATCGATTTGCAAGGGATTGAGGTCGAGAACTTGAAGTGGAGTCTGGAACGAGAAATTACTGACTTTCAGTCGTTCGACATTGGGCTTTATCCGATGGTGGCAGACGAATGGTCATCCGGTAAATCCGGCTTTAAGGCGATTCAGTATATGGCTGTGGGTATTCCTTACGTGGTAACACCGGTTGCGGCATGTGCCGAAATCGGTATTCCCGGAGAGACACACCTGGCGGCCTCGACCCCGGAACAATGGTACTCTGCACTCGAAAATTTGCTGGACGATTGGGATGTCCGAAGATTGATGGGCAGGGCGGGTCGTGCTCATGCGTTGGAGTTTTACAACCTGCCGTTGCAATCGGACA
>Ga0137359_10002695_pt1 | contig 14240 bp, 9 predicted proteins | sample Mad1_40_16metaG_FD_108281 | JGI IMG/M metagenome (GOLD analysis project Ga0137359, IMG submission 108281) | Vadose zone soil microbial communities from Angelo Coast Range Reserve, California, USA - Mad1_40_16 metaG | ecosystem: Environmental > Terrestrial > Soil > Vadose zone | place: USA... | reverse complement strand
GATTCATCCCGGTTACGGATTTCTTTCTGAAAACGCGAACTTTGCGAAAGTCTGTGAAGCGTCTGAGATCACGTTTATCGGGCCGCGCCCGGAAATAATCGAAATGATGGGAGAGAAAGACCGTGCACGGCGCGAAGTGAAGAGCGCCGGGCTGCCCACCATTCCAGGAAGCGACGGCGCCATCGAAGGCGAGGAGCAATTAGGGAAAGAAGCCGCGAAAATCGGCTACCCACTGATTTTGAAAGCAGTGGCCGGGGGCGGCGGGCGCGGCATGCGCGTGGTGCGCAAACAGGAAGAGCTTCTGGCCGCATACGAGACCGCACGCAGCGAGGCGCAACAGGCTTTTGGCACTCCCGATGTTTATGCCGAGCGTTTCATCGAAAATCCGCGGCATATTGAGTTTCAGGTGCTGGGCGATCAGCACGGCAAAATTATTCATCTTGGCGAACGGGAATGCTCGATTCAGCGCCGTCATCAAAAATTGATCGAAGAATCGCCTTCCCCAGTGTTAGATCCCAAAGTGCGTAAGGAGATGGGCGCTAAAGTCGTCAAGGCGCTGCAAAAAGTTGGCTACACCAACGCCGGCACGGTCGAGTTTCTGATGGACCAGGACGGCTCGATTTATTTTATCGAAATGAACACGCGCATCCAGGTGGAACATCCAGTGACTGAATTTGTGACCGGCGCGGATCTGATCAAGGCGCAGATTCGAATCGCGGCGGGCGAAAAACTGGATGACGCGGTCGGGGAAATTCATTTTAGCGGCCACGCCATCGAGTGCCGCATTAACGCGGAAGATCCGGAGACGTTTGTGCCTTCTGCCGGACGCATCACGACTTTTCAGGCGCCGGGCGGCACGGGAGTCCGCGTGGATTCGGCGGCTTATGCCGACGCGGTGATTCCTCCCTATTACGATTCGATGATTGCGAAGTTAATTGTGAAGGGCCGCGACCGTGCGGAAGCCATTGGCCGCATGAAGCGCGCGCTGGAAATGTTTGTAATCGAAGGCATCAAGACATCGATTCCGCTGCACCGCCGCATCCTTGCCGATCCAGACTTCGCGGCGGGGCGCTTTGACACACATTTTATCGACCGGCTGTTTGCTGGAAACGGCGCCGGCCAATCCACAAAATCCAAGAAATAAATGGCGAACCGCCTTGCACTGCCGCCGCTCTACGTGATACTAGACGCAGCATTGCTACCTTCCGATCCAATCGAACTTACGAGAAAGATGCTCGATGCGGGGGCCCGCCTGTTTCAATATCGCGATAAAACCTCCTCCTCACGCGAGTTGCTGAATGCTTCGCAGGCTTTGGGTCTTACCATTCGGCAGCGCGGGGGCACTTTTCTGGTAAACGACCGCGCGGATATTTCGCATCTGGTCGGAGCCAGCGGAGTGCATCTTGGCCAGGACGATTTGAGTGTTGCGGCGGCTCGGGAAGTCGTGGGAAATGACTGCCTGATCGGATTGTCCACGCACAACTTGCGGCAGTTTAAAGCGGCCGCCGAATCAAGCGCGGACTACATTGCCGTGGGTCCAATTTTTTCTACCAGCGGCAAGAGAAATCCCGATCCAGTAGTCGGCATCGATTTCATTCAAACGGTTAGAAAATTGACCACCAAGCCGATCGTAGCGATCGGCGGAATTACCCTGGAACGCGCGCGCGAGGTAATCGATGCGGGAGCGGACAGCGTAGCCGTGATCAGCGACATACTGAAAGCAAAAAATCCCGCCGATCGAGTACGGCAGTATCTGAAGATTGTTCCCGTCGCGGCACAATCCGCGGGGAAGTGAGGCGACTCATTTATGGCTGAAATCGCGCGCCCGGCGGCGCTGGATCATTCCAAAAGCGAAGAACCTGGATTCGTTCGCGCCATCGGGTTATTCGACGGCACGATGATCGTGGTCGGTTCGATGATCGGCTCCGGAATTTTTATCGTTGCCGCAGACATTTCTCGCGTGACCGGTTCTCCCGGCGGCCTGCTCTTGACGTGGATCATTACCGGACTTCTGACAATTTCGGCCGCGCTCGCATATGGCGAATTGGCTGCGATGTTCCCGCATGCCGGAGGACAATACGTCTATCTGCGCGAAGCATACTCGCCGCTTTGGGGATTTCTCTACGGTTGGACTTTATTCCTCGTAATTCAAACGGGAACCATTGCCGCCGTGGCAGTCGGGTTCGCAAGATATTTGGGTGTTTTATTCCCTGCGATTTCGCCGAATACATGGATTATTCATCCGATTTCGCTGGGTTCGAAACTGGCTATCAGTCTTTCCATTCAGCAATTCGTGGCCATTCTGATGATTATGCTGATCACTTTCCTGAATACGCTCGGCGTCAGGCTCGGCAAGCTGATCCAGAACATTTTCACCTCGGCCAAGACGCTTTCCTTGCTTGGGCTGATCCTGATCGGCGTGTTTGTGGGCAGAAATCATGCGGCCATCGCGGACAATTTCTCAAATTTCTGGACGGTTCGAGGAGCAGCGACGATTGAGCCAGGCGCGAATTTTTTCAAGGGCTGGTTTCCCACGCTTACCGCAGCCAGCGGCTTCTTCGGGCTGGTAGTGGCCTTCGGCGTATCGCAGGTGGGCTCGCTTTTTTCCGCTGACGCTTGGAACAACATCGGCTTCACTGCAGCCGAAGTGAAAAATCCCAGACGCGATGTAGCGCTGTCGATGGCGCTAGGCACCATCATTGTTATCACGCTGTATTGCCTGGCCAATCTGGCGTATCTGTTCGCGCTGCCGCTGGCGCAAATTCAAAACGCTCCGGACGATCGCGTTGCAACGGCCGCGTTAAACGCCATCTTCGGTCCGGTCGGTGCGTCGTTGATGGCCGGAGCGATTATTATTTCCACGTTTGGCTGCAACAACGGGCTGATTCTTGCCGGTTCGCGCGTGGCGTATGCCATGGCCAAGGACGGACTGTTTTTTCGCGCCACCGGAAAATTGAACAAGAAGGGCGTGCCCGGCACGGCGCTTATCTACCAAGGCGTGTGGATCGCAGTATTGATCTTGTTGCGAACCCAGCGCGCGGACGCCGCCGGAGTAGTCACCTACGGCAATCTTTATAGCAATTTGCTGGACTACGTGGTTTTTGCCGCACTGATGTTTTACGTGTTGACCATCGTCAGCGTGTTTGTACTTCGCAGAAAACGGCCGAACGTGGAGCGCCCATACAAAGCGTTCGGATATCCGGCGGTGCCGGCGATGTACATCATCGCGGCTTCGGTAATTTTGTTTGTTCTGTTGTTTTACAGAACAGAGACAGCCGGTTGGAGCCTGGTCATCGTATTGTTGGGGCTGCCGGTTTACTGGCTTTGGTCACGGCAAAGCGTTAAAACAAAAAACACCGCATAGAAAATTTGTTGTAGGGCAAATTACGGCGTACCCCTACAATGGGCGAGTCCAATTTGGCAGCTTAGCGTAAGTGGTATTCCACCTGACAAAGGAGGAGTTGCATGGGCAACCCCTTGTTCGCAACCAAGCCGCTCGACACTTTGATGAAAGAGGCTGCCGATACCGGCGAGCACAGTCTCAAGCGAGCTCTTGGTCCAGTGAATCTGGTGACGCTTGGAATCGGGGCGATCATTGGCGCAGGCATTTTTGTACTGACTGGCTCGGCGGCATCGCTTTATGCCGGCCCAGCGATCATGCTTTCCTATATTCTCGCGGGCACGGGGTGCGTTTTCGCTGGGCTGTGCTATGCCGAATTTGCATCCATGATCCCGATCGCTGGCTCTGCCTATACGTATGGCTATGCCACGCTCGGGGAACTAGTAGCCTGGATCATCGGATGGGACTTGATACTGGAATACGCGTTCGGAGCGGCGACCGTTGCGAGCGGGTGGAGCAGCACGCTGGTGGCGTTCCTGCAAGACTATGGCATCAGCCTGCCGCCGCAGATCTGCGACGTGCCGGGCGCGCAATGGGCCCAGTATCATGGCCGATGGGCGCCGGTAAGTGCTTTGGGTCTCACACCCGATCAACTGGCCCCTTTGCCGCACGCGACTGCATCCTTCAATTTGGTTGCTTTCCTCGCGATCCTCGGGGTTACCGCCATTCTTATCGTTGGCATTAAGGAATCGGCGAACTTTAACTCGGCTGTTGTATTTGTGAAGTTGGCTGCGGTGCTCACCTTCATCGCCGTGGCCCTCCCGTTTGTTCTTAAGAATCCACATATCGCACATGAAAATTGGAAGGTCTTTCTCCCGCCCAATACCGGAAGCTTTGGTTCCTTTGGCTGGTCTGGTGTGATGCGTGGAGCAAGCGTGGTGTTCTTCGCTTACATCGGGTTTGATGCTGTTTCAACCGCGGCTCAAGAAGCGCGCAATCCGCAAAAGGACATGCCCATCGGTCTGCTGGGCTCACTTATTGTTTGCACCATCCTCTATATCGTCGTATCCGGGCTGCTGACGGCAACGGTGCATTATTCCCGCTTGAACATCGGCGCTCCAGTCTCGCTGGCCATTCGCGAGACCGGTGTCCGATGGGGAAGTTACGTGATCAACGCCGGGGCGCTTGCTGGACTCAGTACGGTAATGCTGGTCATGCTGCTTGGCCAATCCCGCGTCTTCTATTCCATGGCCCACGACGGCTTATTGTGGGAATGGGCCGGCGACATCCACCCGCGTTTTCGGACGCCTTGGAAGTCCACCGCCATTGTTGGCGTGCTCGTGGCCATCGTGGGGTCGCTTGTGCCGATTGGCACGCTCGGCCAACTGGTCAGCATCGGCACGTTGTTTGCCTTCGTCATCGTCTGCGCCGGTGTTTGGGTAATGCGGGTGCAACGGCCAGAACTCAAGCGCCCCTTCAAAACTCCGTGGGTTCCATTCGTGCCCATTATGGGGATGCTGATTTCACTGGCACTGATTGCTAGTCTAAATCTGTTGACGATCGTGCGGTTGTTTGTATGGCTGGCCATTGGCCTGGTTATCTATTTCACTTACAGCGTGAAGCACAGCAAAGTTCGCAACCAATCGTAACCCTGACCGTTTCGCCGGCGTGGAGTTCCTCCGGACCGGCGCTACTGATCCAAATTTGTACGCGCCGTATGCGCACTCGCATCGGGTAAGGTATTCTTCTCGTGCGTCCCCGACATGACTCCGACACGCGCCAATCTCTCAAATCTCTGGCGGCGTCTTTCCCGGCCGGACATCGCGGCAATCGTTTTGACGCTGCTGGGCCTGCTGGCCGCAATTTCTGGCCGATCCGGCGGCGCCTATAGTTTTGCCAAATTCGTCGGACTGCTAAGCGCGGTGTATCTAGCGTTTCGCGCCATCTCCTGGTGGCGCAATCGTCTTCTGTGGAGCCTGCGCAATCGCCTGATCGTCGCTTATCTCTTCATCGCGGTCGTTCCCGTGCTTCTTCTACTGACGCTGGCGATTCTCGCCGGGCAAATCCTCTATTCGCAGCTCGGCGGTTATCTCCTTTTCGAAGACATTCACAGCCGCCTTGGCCGTATGGCGGACTCGGCTAGAAGCATTGCCTCCGCCGAAAAGACTTTGCCAGGCTCGATCAATGACAAAGTGGTGGAAGAGGCGCTGAATGCGCAAATCCAGATGGCTTATTCGAATGAGCTTCCCGGCCTGAAGGTCGAGTTTCACGCCGACCCGCGACGGCTACAGCGCATCGCCGGACCAAACACCAAGGAGTTTACCGGGATTGTTCAGTCCAATGGCCAAACCCATTTGATCGCAATGCGCGAAGTCGATTCGCCGCGCGGCAGGAATCTGGTGGAACTGAGCTTGCGCGTAACGCCGGAATTTCTCGAAACCGTCGCGCCCGGTCTTGGGCCGATTCAATTTACCGCGCTGCAGCGCGCTGACGGCGACGATTCAACCAATACCATACAGCTTGGCAACGTCCGCTACCGTTTCCTGAATCGCATCGCCACACACCATCGCACTCTGCCAGGCGCAAATTACTGGTTCGATCCGGTCATCGAGGGTTTCTCCAAGCTGGACGCTACTTATCTGGAGGCCGGAGAGAAGGCCGGAGAGAAACAACCGGTCTTCGCCTCCTTTTCCGCTCGTCCTTCCGTATTGAACGGGCGCATCTTCAGTTCGCTCGGAGAGTTCAGCAGCAGCACCGTGTTCGGCTTTGAATTGATCGCCATATTTCTTCTGCTCATTGAAATAGTGGCGTTGGTGACCGGAATCGTTCTGACCCGCGCCATTACCAGCGCCGTGGACGAACTCTACCAAGCAACGCAACTTGTTCAGGCTGGCGACCTGACACACCGGGTAAAAATCGAGCGCCGCGATCAACTGGGTATTCTCGGCGAGTCGTTCAACTTGATGACCGGCTCGATCAGCAGTCTCATCGAAGAGCAACGCCAGCGCCAGCGCCTGGAAAACGAACTATCCATCGCGCGCGAAGTCCAAAACCAGCTTTTTCCGCAACGCATGCCGTCGGTACCGGGTGTGCAGATCGAAGCCATCTGCAAAGCGGCGCGCACCGTTAGCGGCGACTATTACGATTTTATTCAGTTGAGTCCGACGCGTATCGCGATCGCGATTGCGGATATCTCAGGCAAGGGAATTTCCGCCGCGTTGCTGATGGCCAGTTTGCAGGCCTCTCTGCGAAGTCAACTGCTCGCTCCAGGTAGTGAGTCCATGAGTACCGCAGAATTGGTTGGGCGGCTGAATCTCCACTTGGTTCGCAATACCGGCGACGACCGTTTTGCGACTTTTTTCGTCGCGGTTTATGACAGCTCGACGCGGCTGCTTCGCTACACCAACGCCGGACACCTGCCGGCTTTTTGCATCTGTGGCGACCATGCCTTCTACCTCGACAAAGGCGGGATGGTGCTTGGTGTGATTGAAGAATATCCATTTGTGGAAGGTTCGGAAACCGTTCCGCCGGACGCGATCCTGGTTGGCTACAGTGACGGTTTGGTGGAACCGGAAAATGTCTATGGCGAGGAGTTCGGCATCCAACGTTTGCGGGACGCGGCAATTCGCCTGAATGGTTCTTCGCCCCTGGCGATCGCGCAAGGAATGATGCAGGCCGCGGAAGAATGGGCTGGCACGCCAGAGCAGGCCGACGACATGACGGTAATCGTCGCGCGCCTGCGTTGATGTACTTAGTGCTGCTTATGCGGCTGGGCTATACTTAAAAAACTTAAGCTCTTCGAAACGAGGATGGGAATGGTACTGCGCAACCGGGTTGCGTTGATTACGGGGGGAACGCGCGGCATCGGCAGGGGAATTGCCCTGCGCCTGGCGAAAGAGGGCGCGCGCATCGCCATCGGCTACCGTTCGAACAAAAATGTCGCGCAGAATACTTTGCGCCAATTGCAGGCGGCCGGCGCCGACTGTGTTGCCGTTGAAGCGGATATCACCACCGCAGAACGCTCGGAACAATTCGTCAATACCGTAACCGATCGTTTTGGCCGACTCGATATTCTTGTCAACAACGTAGGCGATTTTCGCTGGGGCACATTGGCCGAAGGCTCTCTCGAAGATTGGCAGGATATTTTCGCGTCCAACTTGATGAGCGTTGTGTTTATGAGCCGCGCCGCGCTGCCTCACATGCGCAAAGGCCGTTGGGGCCGCATCATTAATCTTGGAGCCGTTGGCGCCGAGCGTGCGTTCGGCCAGGCGAAAATTTCTGCCTACGCTTCGGCCAAAGCCGCGGTCGTTGCGCTCTCTCGCTCGCTGGCGCTCGAAGAGGCAAAAAACGGGATTACTGTGAATGTAGTAAATCCTTCGAGCATCGACGAAAAAGAATTGAGTCTCGACGAAGCGCGCCGCATCAAGGACGCGCGTTTTCCCATCGGCCGACCGCCTACCGTGGACGACGTCGCAGCGTCGGTAGCGTTTTTCGCTTCGGAAGAAGCCGAATATGTCACCGGACAGGTGGTTAACGTCAGCGGCGGCTGGATGCTCTGATTTTTTCGAAGACCTGCCTCTATGAAAGCTCTCACCGCAGCTGAAATGCGAGAAGTGGATCGGCTCACGACCGAGCGTTACGGAATTTCCGGTCCGCAACTGATGGAAAACGCCGGAAAGAGCGTCGCCGATTTTGTCCTGCACGAAATTTCACTTCGTTTTCAGTCGCCGGTTCGATCAGTGGTGGTGCTTTGCGGAAAGGGAAATAACGGTGGCGATGGATTTGTCGCAGCACGCTACTTGCGCCAGGTAATTCGCCATACTTCCGTATTGCTTCTTGGAGCGCCCGCGGAATTAAAAGGCGACGCCGCTCTGAATTTTCAACGTTGGCGTGAAAGCGGCGGCGAGACCGTTGTAATCGAAAACGAAGCCGCGTTACAGAACGCATGGCCCCGCATCGCGGCAGCCGATGTAATTCTCGACGCTCTCCTTGGAACTGGGTTGCGCGGCGCTGCCACTGGGCTCATTGCAAAAGTCATTAGCGATCTGAATTCTTTCTCGCGCAACGCGACGTCCGCGACTCCCGCACTCATCGTCGCCGTGGATATTCCTTCCGGTATGGCATCCGACGGCGAGCCGGCGGAAGGCCCGGTTCTTCGTGCGCATCATACGGTCACGTTCACCGCGCCAAAAATTGGCCAGCTCATTCCGAATGACGCGTCATGCTGCGGCAGCCTGAACATCCGCTCAATCGGCTCGCCTCCGGCACTGATCGACGAGCTCGGCAAGACCAACCTTCGTTGCGCAGGGCCCGACGAATTCGCCAAGCTTCCGCTGATTCGTCCAGCTGATTCGAACAAAGGTCTCTACGGTCACATGCTCGTGGTTGCAGGGTCGGCCGGCAAATCCGGCGCGGCTGTGTTGGCCGGAACCGGGGGACTCAAAGCTGGCGCGGGATTGGTGACCATCGCGACGCCCGATACCGTGCAATCCGTCGTCGCTTCGAACCAACCCGAGTACATGACCGAGCCGCTTCCCACACTCGCCGATGGCTCCATCGCCGTTGAAAATCTGGCTGACGCCGCCTTTGCAAAAATCGTCAAAGGCAAAACTGTTCTAGCCATCGGTCCCGGACTTGGCCAGGAGCCAGGCACACAGAAATTCATTCGCACGCTCGTACGATCGACAACTCTGCCTACGATCCTCGATGCCGACGGCCTCAATGCTTTCGCTACAAACGGAGACGCCTTGCGCGAGCGCAAATCGGAATTTCTGGCAATCACTCCGCATCCCGGTGAAATGGCGCGGCTGCTCGGCATGACCACTAAAGAAGTTCAGAAAGATCGCGTTCGAATTGCCACCGAATCCGCAAAACGTTGGAACGCGCACGTGTTACTGAAAGGCTTTCACACCATCCTCGCTTCGCCCGACGGGCAAATTTTTATCAACACCACTGGCAATCCCGGATTGGCTAAGGGCGGCTCCGGGGACGTTCTGACCGGCATTCTTGCCGCGTTGACTGGCCAGTTTGGCACGCAAGATTGGCTGCGCGTTTTGGCGCTCGGAGCGTGGCTGCACGGCCGGGCCGCGGATACCTTAATCGAAGACGCCGATCCTTCCGGCATTTTGGCCGGCGACGTAGCTCGCGCGTTGCCATATGCGCGATTCGAACTGCTCGAGGAGATTCGCCGCGGTGGCTGAGGAGTTCATCACCCATTCCCCAGAAGAGACGACGGCGTGGGGCAGGGAATTTGCCTCCCGATTAAAGCCGCCGGCGCTGGTACTCCTTTCCGGCGACCTCGGTAGCGGCAAAACGACTCTAACCAAAGGCATCGTCAGCGCGCTCGGCGCGGCTCGTGAAGAAGATGTAACCAGCCCCACGTTCACGCTCCTTCACACCTACGGCGAGTCGCAGCCGGTTTTTCACGGTGACCTGTATCGTATCGAAAGTTTTCACGATTTCGAAACGCTGGGCTTGGAGGACCTGTTCGCCAAGCCGGCCGTGGTAATCCTTGAATGGTCGGAGCGGTTTCCGCTTCCTTCGCCGTGGCCCGAAATTCGCATACGGCTCGAACACCTGGGCGGCGATTCGCGCCGTATCAGTGTGCTCTGAAGCATCCTAACTCTCACGCTACCTTAAACTTCCGGTTTCTTGCCCGCCGCCTTTGCCGCTGCTAGCTTGGAAAAGGTCCTTTTTAAGCTCAGGGTTTGTAAAACTAACCCTGAAACCCGTTCCGACTGCCACAATGGCTAACGAAATCCTATTTGCGTCTTCCGACACCGCTCCGCGCATCGAGCTGACGAGCTATAACCTCACGCTCCCGATGGCCACACTGGCCATTGGCGTGGACAACATTCACCACGACGTCTATCTGAGTCCGAAATTCGTGCACGCCTCGCGCGACTACTTGTTCGAGCTGATTCGCCAGCACACAGCCGGATCATTTATCTCTGGCATCGAACTGCGCAACGCAAAGACCATTGATGGAGCGGGATTTCGCAAGCTGCTGACCGATTTGCTGCAATCTTCGGTGACGCAAGCCAAGTATCAGAAAAATATTGAGATCGACCTCCTGTTCCGGCTGGCCCTTCTGAAATTCCTGACGCAGGAGCTCGGCAACCAGTTCGCCAATCTCATCCTCGAGGGCAAGGAATGGATTCGCCAGCGCGGTGAACATTTTGAACGCAGCCAACAGGCCCATGTTATCAAGGCCAAACTTTCCGAGTTGCAATCGGCGAGGCGCGGAGTGCTGCGCAACGTCGGGCAGCAGGTCGCGCAGATGGTTGTGGACGCCGAAGAAAATGTTGTCTGCAAGGCGCGCCGGGCCCTGTTTGGCGAAGAATTCACCGTGCTCTACGACCTGTTGAAAAATCGCTTGATCTTTCTCGACGGCGGCAAAGACGATTCGTATTTCCTCGAACATTTTGTGCTTCTCGGTAATTACGTGCGCGACCCGGATCGCTTTGAAGCGATGGACGAACTGTTTCAGGAATTTCTGCAGCAGGCCGGCGTGGCGATTCCGCGCGAAGCCAATTTTGTCGAAGCCCAGCAGGGCTACAAGGCCATGCTGGACCAGGCGCAGGCGATGCGCGACGAAATCGCCAATCTGGAAGGGCAGCGGGAATTGCTGCGCAAGAAGCTGGACCGTGGCGACAGTTTCCTGAATAAATTTCTCGGGCCCAGCGATCCCGCCAACATTAAAGCTTCGCTGAACGATATCGAGCTGCGGCTGAAGCACCAGGAACTGAAGCTGGAAGAATTTGGTCCGCAGATCGAAGCAGCCAAACAGAAACTGGATTTTTTTCTAAAGGACCATAATTCGCGGCTGGGTGATTTCCTGAACGACCCGCAAAATGCCCGCCGCTTGTTCGATCCTGCCGCGGAACCCGAATCTTTGCGCTCGGTGCGCGCACAATTGCTTTCGCAGTTGCTGCAGCGGCTTGAACAGCATGAAGTGCTCTACCACATTCTGGCTGGGTACGAAATCCGCGCGATTTCCGCGCAATTCCACCCGCCGTTGCACTTGCAACAACTTCGCAAGGCGCTGGTTTCCAAAGACGAATTGAAACGCGTCGAGCAGGTGCTGAAGCAGGTTCATGCCAAAAAGCTTTCCGCGAAGCCCATCGAAGATCTCTCCCGCAAGATTCGCCGCTATTCGCACGACGAAACGGAAGCCTTGGTTTTGCGCTTTGCAGTCGATTTTCTGCGCCTGCGCCGCGAGTTGCGCGATGCCGACCACCTCACCACTTGCATGGAGCGCATCAACCTGGTCTCAACCGAACAAGCGCGCGATCTTTCCCGGCTGAATAATCGTTTGTACGAGTGCGTGCTTCCCGAAGAAGCCAAACCAAAGCTCGACCCCGTGGTATCGCACGTCATTATCAAGGCCGACGTGCGTGGTTCCACGCGCATGACGCAGGATTTGCTTTCACGCGGGCTGAATCCGGCTTCGCATTTCAGCCTCAACCTGCATGAACCGGTAAAGAAGTTGCTGGATCGCTACTCCGCCAAAAAAGTTTTCATTGAAGGCGATGCAATCATTCTGGCCATCTTTGAAACCGAATCCAGCCGCGCGTACGCGCGCCCGGTTGCCAAAGCGTGTATCCTGTCCCGGCAAATTCTCTCCGTTTGTAATTCTTACAATGATGGCGCGTTGCAATCCAATTTGCCGGCGCTGGAGCTTGGCCTGGGCGTAGCGTTCCAGGGCGATGCTCCGACCTATTGGACCGACGGCGACTCGCGCATCATGATCTCGAAAGCGCTGAATCTTTCCGACCGCCTTTCCGGCTGCACCAAACTTGCCCGCCGCATGCTCGCCGACCAGAAATCCAATTTCTCGGTGTTTCATTTTCTGCAAGCGATGAAGGGAGCCTCGGCCGAGGAGCTCGACGAATTTCTGGTGCGCTACAACCGCAACGGAATCGAACTGAACCAGGAAGGCTTCCAAAAGCTTTCCGAAGAAATTTCGCTGGAATCGATTGAAACCAAGCTAGACTTGCCCTGGGGAAAAGAAACTGTGACGCTGTTCTACGGTGAAGTCCCGATGGGCGAAACGGTCGAACTGCTTGTGTTGCGCAGAGGGACAGCACGGGAACTGCTGCAGGACGGGAAACTGGGCAGCCCTTCAGAACATTCCTATTATGAAGTTTGCACGGCGCCGGCGTTGTTCGATCTGGTCGCCGCATTGATCCGCACCAATCAATCTGCCGTAGTTGTTTCCAGCCGGAGCTAACCTTGCTAACTCAGGGTTTGCAAGTACAAACCCTGAAGCCCGGCGGCCCCACCGCCCCTTCTTTTGCGTAAGTATTCATTCTAATCGGCTTAAAGTCTTTTAGAATGAATACTTAGAAGATATTTTATAAGTATTGTAAATAAACGGCTTATGGGTTAGGTAGCGCCGTGTTGTGGATTTTAACACAGCGGGGGCAGAGGCCGCGGAGAAGATAGATCCTTCGCTTCCCTCAGGATTTCGCATCCTCTTCGGATGCTCAAATTGTCAAAGAGCTGTTCGGAGACGGTCCTGCCTCTCCGTTATAAACTCTGGCGTCGTGACCTGTTGGTGAATCGTTGTCTACTGAACTGAGGGACAGACAGGATGAGGAGAAAGGACAGGTCCGCGTTGCAAATCTGCGGCGCGAAGATAGTCGCTGTACTTGCGCCGGAGGCGGCCTCTATACTTTTTGTGGAGGCGAAAAGGGTCCGGTGATCCTCCCGGTCTTCAAAGCCGGCGATTCGGCTCTTGGCGAGCCGAGTGGTGGGTTCGACTCCCACACGCTTCCGCCAAGTACTCGGAAACAAATACTTTAAGCATTCTGTTCTGTACCAATTGGAACATTTGTACCGATTGAGCGCTGGCCTAGGCTTTCCATGAAATCTCTATGAGTCTCGGAGATGACATGGGAATAGATTCGCAACGTGGTACGCACATCCGCGTGCCTCATCTGCATCTGTAGGACTGGCATCGGCACAGAGGCGTCCGCTAGCTCGGTCGCTAGGCCATGCCGGAACGCATGAAGCCCAACGTCCTTCGTTGGCATCCCCAGCGCCTTTAGAGCGCGATGTAGGCCGTACTTCACAACGTTGTCACGACTGCGCGGACGTGTGCCCTTCCGGTTAGGGAAGAGAAGTCCGGGCGCGTTCGGCGTCCAGTGCTTTGCAAGATAGTGCCGCAGCATAGCTTCCAACGCGGACGGCATCGGAAGGATGGCTGTAGACTTCTTGGTTTTGGTTTCGCGGATTAGGCGCGTGTTGTCGTCTGCGCTCCTAGAGATAGACACGGTTTTTCTGTCGAAGTCCAAGTCGGAGACTTTCAGCGCAAGAAGTTCTCCCGCACGGACGCCAGTGCCAGACGCGACGGCGAACAAAGTTTTATAGGGTTCTGGCGCTGCCTGAATGATGGCCGTGGTTTGCGCGGACGTGAAGAACGGCGCGGGCGCTGGGTTAGCCCCACCTAGCGTTAGGTCACTGAAGCAAACCTTGCAAGTCCGCATTTTGCACGTCTCCGCGTACTGGAGAATTGCGAAGATCGTTTGCAGAATGTTCTCTATGGTTTTAGGCGCGAGTGTTCCGATTAAGTTCGTTGCGAATTGCTGGAGCGTCGGAACGTCCAGATCGTAGGGTGCGGACTCTGCGAACTTCGGGAGAATATGGATTTTTAAGTGACTCTCCATAGCCCGTACCGTGGCCGGGGAGAGTGCGGGCGCAATAGCTTTACGCCACGCGTTCACAGCGGCTAGGAACGTCTGGCCGTGGATCGTGGGCGCTACACTACCGCGCTTTAGTCACAATGGAACGACCGGCTCCGATTCGCGGTACGTGGGTTATGCTGCGAATCGGAAGAAAAGCAGTACAGAGCCACAAGCAAAAGGAGCCGGTCTATGAAGAGAATAAAATTTGTAGG
>Ga0137359_10002691_pt1 | contig 14246 bp, 7 predicted proteins | sample Mad1_40_16metaG_FD_108281 | JGI IMG/M metagenome (GOLD analysis project Ga0137359, IMG submission 108281) | Vadose zone soil microbial communities from Angelo Coast Range Reserve, California, USA - Mad1_40_16 metaG | ecosystem: Environmental > Terrestrial > Soil > Vadose zone | place: USA... | reverse complement strand
AGATGATATCTGAGATCGAACGCGCCGCCGATTACTACCGTAATCGCGCTCACAACTGGGAGCGACAGGCGCTTATTCGCGCGCGGGCCTCGGCCGGCAGCGAACAGGTCGTAACGCACTTCCTGGATATGGTGCGCGACGCGATCTTCACACGGGATGCGCTGCCCGACACGCTCGAGGGAGTGCGGCGAGCCAAAGAAAAGATCGACCGGAAAGAGGCGGCGCGGATGCGCGGCTTTAACGTCAAGCTGGGGCCGGGGGGCGTTCGCGAAATCGAATTCATCGCTCAAGCGCTTCAGCTCAAGCACGGCGGGCGCGAGCCATGGGTGCGTTCGGCTCAAACACTGATCGTGCTGGCGCGGCTTGCAGAGAAGCAATACCTGACCGAGCCGGAGCGGGCACGCTTGTCCGCAGCCTACACCTTCCTGCGAACGGTCGAGCATCGTTTACAGATGGAGCACGGCGCCCAAACACACACGCTGCCCGCGTCGCGCACGAAATTGGCGCTTCTCGCGCGCCGTTGTGGCTACGTTCAATCGGATGACCCGGCAACTCCTTTCGTCCGCGACCTCGAAAGACACACCGCCGCGGTTCGCGCCGTCTATGATCGAGTGTTCATCGAAGGCGCACAGTCGCAATCGCCAGCGGAAGTTCGTCCGGAAGCCGCTCGAGCGGACGTAGTCGACGACGAGACGGCGCGACTCATCAAGCAGGCCGCCGTGCGGTTGCATAAAGTGATCGGGACAGGTCCCGCCGAAGCAGCCCAGTTTTGGCGCAATAGTGTCGGCATCGAACGCGTGCTTACGTCTGCGCTGCCGTGTTCGATCAACGCTTCGAGGGCGTTGCGTCACCTGGCAGCCTGGGCCGAGTCATTGGCGACTTACAGTACCGAAAGTTTTCACGCGAGGGGGTGGGCTGTCCGTGCCGGCGATTGGGCGACGCTGATCGAGCGAGTGCTTCTGGTGCTGAGCAGCCAGTACCTGTCACATCTGCTGGTGTCGCGCCCTCTGCTGGCAAGCGTGCTGGTCGAGGACGTCCCGGAGCGCACCCCGGCCGATTTCATTCGCGTATTGCGCGACGAAATCTACAAGGAAAGCGACACGGCTTCGAAGCCGGACGCGTTGCGCCGTGCGTGGTATCGGCTGGTGATCGAGATAGGCTACCGGGATATGTCGGTAGTCCGTAGTCCGTGGTCCGTAGTCAGTAGCCCGGAGAGCCCGCAACTGACCACCGACCACGGACCGCTGACGGCCGACCACGGGCTACGGATCACGGACTACGGACTACGGACTAATCACCATCTCCGCGTAATCAATCTCGCTCAGACGGCTCTTGCGGAAGCCGTGCTGCGCATCGCTTCAGAGATAGCGCTCGAGTCCATCGGTATCACGAGTGTGCAGCCGGGCCAGTTGCCGTTCACGATCCTCGGACTTGGAAGGCTCGGTCACGCGGGAATGGACTATGGGTCGGATCTCGACCTGCTAGTCGTGTTTGACGACGATCAGGAATGGCCCCCGCCGAGTCTGGTGGGGTCGATCGCGAGCGGCGGAGCGGGCTCGAATACGCCGCACGAGTTTTATGCGATGCTCACTGCGCAGATTGTTCGGGTGCTGTCGTCGATCACCCGTGAAGGCCTGCTTTATCGCTGCGACCTCCGGCTCAGACCTGAGGGCAAGAGCGGCCCGGTTGCGCTGGGGCTCGCCGGATTGGTTGCTTACATCACGCATCGAGCTTCGGCGTGGGAGCACTCGGCGTACCTCAAGGCTCGTGAAGTCGCAGGTGACTTGCAGTTCGGCGAGCGGGCACGAATCGCGATCCGCGAAGCGAGCTTTGGCGCGGCGTCGCGTAACGAGTCGCTTCGCGAAGAGCTGCGTGACATACGGACACGGCTTGTGAAGGAGAAGGCGCGCGGCGCTCGCCCCAATATCAAATGGGGACGCGGCGGAATGACCGACGTTTATTTCGTGACACGCTACTTGCAGCTTCGCGACCGGATCTATTTTCCTCCCGAGCGAGGTACGACCGCGTTGATCGCGCATTTGGGCGAGCGAAGCGCTCTTGGCAGGGAGGAGACTCGGGCGTTATTCGAGGGATACACTTTTCTGAGAAGGCTTGATCACTGGATGCGGCTGCTTCTGGATCGGCCGAGTCCCGTGCTGCCTGCTTCGTCAGTGGCGCTCCGAGACATCACTCTTGCGTTGGGCATGTCGTCGGTTGAAGACTTCGAGCAGGCATTCGGGCAGCACACAACCGAGATACGTGAGGTTTATGACCGGATTTTCGAGGAGCAAGATGATCGCGCAACTCGATGACCGAAGGCCTTTCAACTTAACCCGCCGCGGCGGCCAGGAGGGCCTGCGCGGCGACGTAAACGTCATCTACTTCAACCCGAGTCATACAACGATGATCGATCGGGCACTCGCGCAGCATACACGGCGAGCACTCCACATCGTGGCGAACGACCACCGAGCGCTGCGAAAGCGGACGAGTTGAAACGTGCTCAGTGGGACCGAACACGACGACGGTCGGGACGCCCAACGCCGCTGACACATGAGATGTTCCCGTGTCGTTTGAAATCACAAGCGCTGCACAAGCGAGCACCGCTTTCAACTCCGCAATCGAAGTCTCTCCCGCAATCACGGCCGCGTCAGTGCGCATCAGCCGCGCAACCTCTTCGGCTACCGGCCTGTCTCCGGCTGCTCCGACGACGACGGTTTGAAAACCCTCGCGTTCGTTCAGATGGTCCGCCGTCCTGGCGAAGCGCTCGGCGGGCCATCGCTTCGCGCTGCTGTTAGTAGCGCCCGGATTGATAGCGAGGATGCTACCAAGGCCAGCGCCGGCGCCGACGCCGAATCGCTCAAGCATCGATCGAGCGTGTTGTCTCTGCTCTTCGCTCACCTCAAGTCGCGGCTCGCAGTGAAAGTCGACCGCGCTCTTGCCGGTGATCTCGGTTTCGATGTGGGCGGCGATGTTCAGGTAGTAACGCACCTGATGCAGCGTCTTGAAGCCGGGCTCGAATGGAATCACCTGATCGAGCAGCAACCGCCTCGCGTCGGTCGCGTAGCCGGCGATCTTTTTCGCGCCGCCCGCGCGAGCCGCCAGCGCCGTCCCGAACGAGTTGGGAAGCAGCACCGCGTAGTCGAATCGCTCGCGGCGAAAGCGGGCGGCCTCGCTGACGAAATGGGCAGCACGGCCAAAAATACCGCCGGAACCGGCAAGTGAAATGAGATTGTCGGCGAGCTGTTCGCCATCGAACAGTCCCAGGACCCAGGGTCGCGCCGCGAGGGTGATGTGCGAGCCGGCGAAGATCCGCCGCAGTTCTCGAAGCGCCGGGAGCGCCATCACGGCATCGCCTACCCAGTTGGGCGCGCGCACCAATATTGTCCGTAGTCCGTGGTCAGTTGTCCGTAGTTGGCGGCTCTTCGTCATACAACAACTTCGTCATGCAACAGTCAGTCGAGGGGGCTCGCTATGGAAACTGGGCTACGCACCACGGGCTACGGACTACGGACCACGGACTACGGACCAACCTGGCTGTAGTCAGTCACGACCGACTTGTCGCCGAGCACTGCGCCCTTGATTTCGACTGCGCGCCCGATGTGACAGCCCTTGCCGATCACCGCCCCTTGAACCGTCGAGCCAGCCCCGACGCGGGTGCCGCCGCGTACGACAGAGTTCTCTATTCGGGCGCGTTCTTCGATGTAGCAGTTGCGGCTTACGACTGAGTTGATGATCTGCACGCCTGCTTTCAAGGTGCAGCTCGGGTCAACCACTGAAGGCGCTTCGATGCCGGCGGTCGCGTCGAACTTTTCGCCCCGCTCGGCGGAGGGCGGGTCTAACAACTTCACGCGGCCGGCGATCACATCCAGGTTCGCCTGGAGATAGCTCGAAGCCGTTCCGATGTCTCGCCAGTAGCCTCGCCAGATGTAGGCGAAGAATGGTTCCTTGCGATCGAGCAGCCCCGGGAACACTCCGTACTCGAACATGAACGGCTCGCCTTCGGGAACGTAATCGAGCACACGCGGCTCGAGTATGTATATGCCCGCGTTGATCGTATCGCAGGTTACCTCTTCGGGCTTCGGCTTCTCGAGGAAGCGGCGTACGCGGCCGTCCTTTTCAGTTTCAACCAGACCATACGCCGTGGGATTGGGCACGGGCGCGAGCACGATGGTCGCCGCGGCCTGACGCTCGCGATGGAAGCGAATCACTTCGTTCATGTCGATATCGGTCAGCACATCGCCGTTGAACACCACTGTCGTTTCGCTTATCAAACTTGCGGCGTTGCGATAGGCGCCGGCGGTCCCGAGCGGCGACGCTTCGACGACGTAGCTGACACGAACATTGTAGTCGGTTCCATCTCCGAGCTTGTCTTCGATCTTCTGCGGCTGATAGGAGAGCGACAGGATCACATCGCGCACGTCGGCCCGCTTAAGCAGTTCGAGTTGATAGAGCAAGAACGGCTGATTAGCGATTGGAACTATTGGCTTGGGGGTGTGCATCGTGAGCGGCCGGAGGCGAGTGCCTTTGCCGCCCGCCAGGATTAGTGCCTGCATCTGAGACCACTGCTCCTAATGAATTGTGTGTGGCGACTCAACAGTTCTCGAAGTCTATCACCGGCCCACTTGATCTGACAAACGACGTACTTCCGGCTCTGCGCCTCGCAACTGAACTCGTTCATCGCTTTTGTTGCGATGTGATAGAATTGGGGTCTTCGACAAGGAAGGTGTGAGCTTATGAGCACAACCCTAACATTGACTGAGATCGAACCGCTCGTCCTCCACTTTAGACCCGTCCTCAAGAGAATGAGCGATCACGAATTCTACGAGTTCTGCCGGCTCAACGAGGACGTCCGCATCGAGCTTAACAGCGACGGAGACCTGGTAATTATGCCGCCAACGGGAGGAACGACAGGAGAGCGCAACTTTAAGCTAACGGCATTTTTTGCCAGATGGGTCGAAGCCGATGGAACAGGCGTTGGCTTTGATTCATCGACCATGTTCACGCTTCCAAATGGCGCGAAGCGTTCGTCGGATGTTGCGTGGGTAGCCCAGTCGCGGTGGGATTCGTTGAGCCAGGAAGAGAAGGATGAGTTCCCGCCATTGTGCCCGGACTTTGTCATTGAACTGCGGTCACCCTCAGATCGGTTGGCTAGGCTTCATGAAAAGATGCAGGAGTACATCGATAACGGCGCGAAGCTCGGGTGGCTCATCGATCCCTTCGAAAGGAAGGTCTACGTCTACCGTCCCGATGCTCCAGTAGTGTGTCTGACTCACCCCGCAACGGTGAGCGGCGAACCCGTGCTGCCGGACTCCAACCTGCCGGTGGCAAGGCTGTGGCGCGATTAGGCCACGTGAACTGCTGTGTGAATCACGTCGCTGGAAGTGATGATTATGCTTTAGGAAGGAACTGATCATGACCGATGCTCTCATACTATCAGGCGCAAGGACGCCGGTCGCGAGACTGCTCGGCGTGTTGAAGGATTTCAGCGCGGTGGATCTCGGGGTAATTGCCACTCGGGCGGCGCTGGAGCGCGCGGGCATCGATCCGAACCTGACCGACGAAGTCATAATGGGCAACGTCGTTCAAGCAGGCAACGGACAAAACCCCGCTCGGCAAGTCGCGCTGCGAGCAGGCATTCCCAACAGCGTCGCCGCTCTCACGATCAACAAAGTCTGCGGTTCCGGATTGAAATCCGTGATGCTTGCGGCGAATGGAATCCGGCTGGGCGAGATCGACGTCGCGGTTGCGGGAGGCATGGAGTCGATGACGGCAGCGCCTTACTTGCTGAAGGGCGCGCGGCAAGGCTACAGGCTGGGCAACGGCGAGTTGATAGACTCGATGATTCACGATGGCTTGTGGTGCGCGTTTGACAATTGGCATATGGGCTGCACCGGTGAAGTCGTCGCCGAGCGTTATCACGTCACCCGCGAAGAGCAAGACGAGTACGCGCTGAACTCGCATCGCAAAGCCGTGGCCGCGATGAAGGAAGGCCGCTTCGATAAAGAGATTGTTCCGGTAGAGGTCCAGCGGAAGAAAGGTCAGGCGTTGGTCATTCGAACCGACGAAGGACCGCGCGAGGACACGTCGCTTGAAGCTCTCTCGAGACTGAAGCCGGCATTCAAAGAAGGCGGAACCGTTACCGCCGGCAACGCGCCAGGTGTGAACGATGGCGCCGCGGCAGTCGTGGTTGCGTCGGCTGAGGTCGCCCGCAAACTTGGGCGCAAACCGATGGCTCGCATCGTTGCCCAGGCTACCAGCGGCGTCGAACCGAAGTTGGTGATGATGGCCCCGGTGACGGCGATTCAGAAGACTCTCGAGCGCGCGGGATGGGACCTGGCGGATGTCGATCTGATCGAGTTGAACGAAGCATTCTCGGTTCAAGCTGTCGCCATCACGCGCGAGCTTGGGATCGATCCGGCGAAGCTGAACGTGAACGGCGGAGCGGTGGCGCTTGGTCATCCGATCGGCGCAAGCGGCGCGCGCTTACTGGTGACTTTGCTTCACGAGATGCAGCGGCGCGACGTGAAGCGCGGGCTTGTTGCGTTGTGTCTTGGCGGGGGCAACGCAGTAGCGATGGCGGTTGAGCGGTAGGGGGGCGAGTTTCTAGTTTCTGGTTTCTGGTTTCTGGTTTCTGGTTTTTGGGTTCGGTTCTAAGAAGTATTCGAAGTTGAAGGTCGCGAACTAGTGGCTTGTAACAGGCATATCGCTAGTGAGGGCGCAGTATCCATGCAAATCCGTCGAATCAGCGTCATCCGTGGTCTATCCGGCACTAGCAAAGCGATTCTTTTGAACTCATAGACCACGGATGACGCGGATTTGACAGATTCACACGGATTCTTGCCCATTTGATCGCCAGCGAGATTTACAAGCCACTCTGCCCAATTACCAACTCTAGGATGGGAGAAAACGATGCGCAGACGAATGATCACATCGACAATGCAGGTGCTGTTGATCGTCGCGATGCTCGCGCCGCTTGGAGCATCTAGCAAGACTGTGAAAGCCAGACCGCCGGATCCGCTCTCGGCGGGGCCATTCCCCGTCGGCGTGACTACCACGGTATTCGTCGATACCACGCGAACGGATAATCTCACCAAACAGCCTCGCACTCTGGTCACCGAGATTTGGTATCCCTCGACTGACGACGCGCGGCGCATGCCAAAGAATAAGTACACGGACTTCATTCCGGGCGGCGTGACTCCTGAAATCGACGAGCTGATCAAGAAGACCTACAAGATGAGCGCGGCTGAGATCGATAAAATCTATTGGAACGAATCGCACCGAAACGCGCCGGTGCGCAAAGGGCGATTCCCGCTGGTGGTTTTCTCGCACGGAAACGGAGGTTCGCGCAATCAAAACACGTTCTGGTGCGACTACCTCGCGAGCCACGGCTACATCATTGTCTCGGCCGATCACACGGGCAACGCAAGATGGACGATCATCGACGGCAAGCCGATTGTGTTTCAGGGCGGCGAACGTAACAACTCCGCCAAAGACCGGCCCGTCGACGTGAGCTTCCTGCTCGACCAGATGATTCGCTGGGACAAGGGCGCGGATAAACGATTCGCTGGCCGCATTGATACTGAACACGCAGCAGTCACCGGCATGTCGTTTGGCTCATTCACCGCGCACTGGGCGGCCGATCAAGAGCCGCGATTCAAAGCCGTGATTGCGATGTCGGGCGCTCCGGTCGCTCACACGAATTTGACCGTGCCTTCCTTGCGAATGCTTGGGACTGAGGACCGAACGCTGGGCGTCGCGGGAAACACCGCGATTCGCGACAATCACGCGAAGCACACCGGCCCATCTTATTTGCTGGAGCTGAGAAACGGCGGACATTATTCGTTCACCGACATGTTCAAGATCAACAAGAACTTTGGCGACGGAGTGGGAGCAGGGAAGCGGAGAGACACGAATGAGCCGTTTGAGTTCACTGCGATGGAGCCGACTTACGAGATCATCAACTCTTACAGCGTTGCGTTTCTGGGTTACTACCTGAAGGGTGAAAGCTCTTATCTGACTTTCTTGAGCGAGAACCACTGGCCGGACGTGACGAAGTGGGACGTGAAGGGCCTGGGAGCGCAGGCATCCCTGCCTGCTGCTCGCAGCGCGGAAAGATAATGGGCGTTAGCTAAGCAGAGGGAGGCAGGGATGCCTGCGCTCCCAGGTCATCGAAGATCAAACTCGTACAAGTCACGCCTGCTTCGGCCTTCTGCAACTCAGACACATCTATCGGTCTCACTCGAAAGCCGCGTCGCTCGAGCAGGGCGCGTGTTTGCGGGAAAGACTGTGCAAGAACGACAACGTCTTTTACCAGCAACACGTTCGCTGCGGCAGGCTCTTCCTCTGGTACATCGATCAGTTCAAAATTCAGGAGTGGCTGCGCATCTATCCACACCCGGTTTATGAGAATCGTGTTGTTGCCAACGTATGAGCACGCGCTTTTGAGATGTAGGCAGCCGGTTACCGCGACAGGATTCACCTGGTAGTCGTAAGGCCGAAGGATATCCCTCAACTGTGCAATGCCTTCGCTATTGGTCCGCTTCGATGAGCCGACAAAGACTGTCCGGCCGATGCGCATCACGTCTCCTCCATCCAGTGTCGCGGGCTCGGTGAGAAATCTGATCGGCCGGTATCGAGAGAGCGCGTCTGCGAGGCTCTTTGCTTCAGGCCGCCTGCTCGGCGCCTCCATAACGGAGATGACCGCGACTTCTTCCACAACGACAGCGGGGTCTTCAACGAAGACTGCATCTGGCAGATCCGGTTCGGCGGGCAGCGACACCATATGAACACCGAGTTCGGCAAGACACTGTTGATACGCTTCATGCTGGGCGATGGCTTTGGCCACATCGATCGGCTGCCTTGCATGAAATGACAGCTCGCACTGATTAATGGTCCTGCTGACCTGACGGGTAATTGCAGTTAGCATCTGTACGAAGAACTCGTTTCGCGCAAAGCACGCAAAGACTCGCGAAGAACGCAAAGAGCAGCTACTTTCTGCAAGCTGCCGAATCAGGCATTTTCCCCTCAAGCAGTTCCGCCGCGGCGCACGCCCATCGTGCGGCAAGCTGGGAGCTGGCGGAGTTCGTCTCGTGATAATGATCGGGCGAGCCGGCCGATTTGCACGGGTCCTGCGCCTGGCGAAGCCCCCGCGCCGGATCAGGCGACGGCGGGAGGAAATCATAACCCGGAACGATGTAGCCGAACTCATCCGGGCACAGCCCAAAGACGAACTTGTATTTCTTCGTCATGCGATCGCGGACGCCGGGTTCCGCGGGACGCCTGGTGTCGGCCCCGGCGCAGTCGCGGCGGCGGTACTTTTCCACGCCGTAGAACACTTCGGGAAACAACTCGCCGGGAATAGTGATGATCTGCGCATCGCCGATCGTGATGGCATAGACAGTCGTTTCAAGGTAAGGCCGTTCACCCTCGCGAGGCATTGGCATCGTATCAAGCACGCCTTTGCTGGCCAGGAACAAATAGCCCGCGTTGTCCATGGGCGCTCGCAGCGTAGCTTTCTTCAGCTCGATTCCCGACACGCCGCTCCACTCGCTTCGGCCCAACGCATCGAATACAGCTCTTGCCACATCCCGGCCGATGGCTTCGGTCCGCTCAAAAGTGTAGTCGGGGCGTTTGCTGCTGGTCTTCAATGGATACTCTTTCCCGTCGAATCGGATGCGATCATCGGCCTTATTGTTCGAGTCCCCGATGATCTCGACCGCGCCAATGTCGCCGCTGATGTAGATCGCAGTGCCGCCGTACTTCTTCTCGACGGCTTCGCGCACCGCGTGAGGGAAGTCTGATGTGATAAGCGTGTTTCCGCTCTCCATCGACTCAGGGTGAGTGTTCCAGTTGATGACGGTGGCGATCACTCGGTCGAGAGTTGTTCCGGAGCCGTCGAAGAACTGCATCACGCGCAGTTCCTGATCGAAGAAGTCGGGGGGCCGCCCGCGGGTGCGTGTTTGCATTCCCGCGATTGACGGAGAGACCAGCGGGTCAGTGCTCCCGAGCTTCATCACCGTGCGCACGGTTGAGGCAGCCGCTTTGTTGATGGCTTTAGCAATTTGCCGATCGATGAATCGAAGGTACTTCGGGTACTTTCCGTCGCTGAGCGCGTTCGGTCCCCACGCGCCGATGGTATCAGGAGCTTCGTGATCGTGAGTGCTGGCGACCAGGATTTCGGTCACGCCGAGCTTCGGGTCAACGAGCTTCTTGATTTCGCCAAGTCCGTAGTAGTTTGCCTTCGAGTAATAGCCGATGACATCGATTGAAACTATTGCAATCTTAGTCGTTAGGTATTCGAGAACGATTGCCCGCGCCCAAAGGTCATCGTGCTTGCCGGTGGCCAGCCGGTTATTGCCAAAGCCGGCGAGGAATATCCCGTCGTACTTGCCCTTCGAGCTCGAGTCGAGCACATCATTGCCGGGATCATCTTCAAAGGGCTCGCCTGTGTCCCAGCGGCCGTTGTGATTGGTATCAGTAAACCTCTCGCCCCAAACGCCTGAGTCAGTGATCGTCCCGTCCCAGTCACGATTCTGTCCGAAAGGCGTAATTGGCAGGGCGGCGACTCCGATTTTCAGGCCGCGCTTTTCTACGCGCGCGGCGGGAACGATAAGGCTGAGCTGTCCGAACAGCAGGGCGACTGCCAGCAGGGGTGTAAGCCATCTCGACATTCTCCCTCCTAACGATCTCGATTCGATCGGGCTGTAAACCGAAGATCGCGGCCATGATAGTCTCAGCCGCCCTCTCGCTCAAGGAAGGAAGTCTCGGTGGCTTCTTTTGCTCGCGGCAAAGAGATCTCCCTGATTGACAACGGATAGTTGGCAAAACATCTGGCATGGCCGACCGACCGGACGGTCGGCCGACTGAGCGATGAATAGTTCTTTTGGCAAGTTTTCGCAAGGCTCAGTTTCAGGGGCTGCAGGTGTGGAACCCCTTAAACGGACAACGCCGATTCGAGTTGCCGAACCAGCGGGTTGGTCAAACGTTCGGTTCCGGCGGCCCACGCGCGTTCCAGTTTGCCGCGCGGATGTCGTTCTGACCTGTCCGGAGAGACACCTTGAACTCAGATGTTGCCTCAGCGGAACTGGCCACTCGGTCGGTTCCGCTGTTCCTTTTCTGGCGTCCTTGTGAGCGGCTCCCCGCAAAGTGATTGATGCCCAACTGCTAGTCCTTTTGCTCCTCGCCTGCGATTGACACCCGGCGAAATCCGCTTGACAATCCGGCCCGAAAAACTAATCATATGCGTCTACCTAAGCTTCCTAGGTTTAAATTCATAGTATCGTCTAATAGTATCGTTTATAGGTTGACGGGCGCGTGTCGGGGCGCCTTTAGAGGTGGTCGTCATAGCTGGCTTTATGCACACGACTGATATCCATCGTTTGTGGTCCACCACTCCCGTGCGACCATTGGACGAATCAGGATGGGTCTTTGGCTCACTCCGTTTATTGAACGGAGCCTGGATTGAAACTACCCGCTCACAGGAATTGAAAGGAGACAAGCATGCACAAGAAGTTTAAACTCCTGCTGCTAGCAGTTGCGCTTTTGACGCTAGCAGTAAGGACGACTATCCCAGTTCTGGCGCAAAATCCAACTGGTTCGATCCGCGGCACGGTAACGGACCAACAAGGCGCTGTTATTCTAAACGCCACAGTCACCGCCACGAGCAAGGCGACTGGTGACGCGAGAAAAGTCAACACAGGCAGCGATGGCATTTACGCGATTGAGAATCTGCTGCCCGGTGAGTATGACGTAAAGGTCGAAGCTCAGGGCTTCGCTACGCAGAACATTACGTCATTGGTGGTACAGACTGGCAGCACCACTTCAGGCGATGCCTCTTTGCGCGCAGGCGGCGCAGGCGAGGTAGTGGATGTGGTTGCAGAAGCGCCAATCATCGACAAACAGAACTATAAGATTGACGGTGTCATAACCCGGCAGAAGATCGATGCGTTGCCGCTGAACGGGCGCAACTTCCTCCAGCTTGCGTTACTCGAGCCTGGCGTATCGGTCAGCGTTGGCAACGTTGGCAACGCAAACAACCTGTTCAACGTGTCGATTGGCGGCGCGAATTCGGCCTTAACCAGAATAACGGTGGACGGAGGCAGCGTGCTCGATCCGGTGACCGGTGGAGCCGCGCAGAATTTTTCCACAGAGTCGATTCAAGAGTTCCAGATCTCGACGTTCAGTTTCGACCTATCGACCGGCGTGACATCGGTGGGCGCAGTGAACATCGTCTCGAGGACTGGGACCAACAGTCTCCACGGTAGCGCATTCCTGTTTTATCGCGACCATAGTTTTGCTGCGTTGCCGACCTTTTTCCGCCCGAACAGGAACTTCGATCCGTTCTTCAGGCGCTATCAGTACGGCGGCGCGGTCGGCGGTCCGATCAAAAAGGACCGGGCGTTCTTCTTCGGCAACTTCGAGAAACTGCACCAGAGGGCGATCGTTTCGGTGTTTCACACCGGCGCTCCTGCCTTTAGCTTGTTGAACACAAACTTTGAGAGCCCTTACGACGGCTACCTTCTAAACCTTCGGGGCGACGTCAAGATCAGCGAGAAGAATAATCTGTTCACGCGATTCAGCCGCGACAAGAACGACGCATTCGCGCCAAACGGGACCAACAGGCTTCCTTCGAACTGGCGCGATAACAGGAACCGCGACAACAACATTCAGGGCGGACTCACGACGATACTGAGGCAGAACATCGTCAACGATGCGCGTGTCAATTATCAGCGCATCAACAACACCAGCGACATTCCCTCTGACAGCAATTGTCCGTCTTCCAACATAGCGTGCATGGGAGCGCGCGGCGCGCAGATTCAGGTCAACGGCAGCAACATCGTGATTGGCAACGAGACCAGCGCACCGCAGAACCGCATCCTGGACCGCTACCAGTACCGCGATGACCTCAACTGGCAGAAGGGTTCGCACCGAATTCGCTTCGGCGCGGAGTGGGAACACAACTACGGGAAGGGCAGTTGGGACTTCTTTGATCCGGTGCTGATGGTGCTGCACGACCCAAGAGACGTCGCAGCGACGAACGCATTTACTGCCGGCACCATCAATGGAATCCCAAACTCAGTCATCCCGGCGCCGGTGAAGGCTGCCATAATAGCGGGGCTGACTATTCCGATTCCGGCGGCTTTTCAAGCTGGCTCCACGACGGCGCCGACGCTGGCCGACATTCTTAACCTCCCGCTGATCGCCGGCGCTGCCGGTGTTGGCGACAAGGTTCAGCCGCCGTCGTTCCATCAAGACATTGCCCGCCAGGGCAATCGCTACCGCTTCTATGCGCAGGACTCGTGGCTTATGCGTCCGGGCTTCACTCTGTCATACGGAGCCTCGTATCAGTACGAGACCAACCTGCTGAACCACGACCTGACGAGGCCCGCGCTGCTCCTGCCGATCCTGGGCTTCATTGGGAAGTCACCAACCGACAAGAACAACATCGCGCCGTCGCTTGGCTTTGCCTGGGACGTGAAGAACGATGGTAAGACCGTAATCCGTGGCGGAGCCGGTCTGTACTACGACACCGTGCTATTCGTCACGCGTTTGCTTGAGCGTCCGCTAATCGGCCCGGCCGGCGATGGACGCCAGTCGGTTCCGACGGCTTTCTTCCGTAACACACTCGCGTTCCCGCAGCTTGGACTGACAGGCGGGCTCGCGGCATTCAACGTGATCAACCCATCCGTGGGAACGAGTCTGAATTTTCTCAACAACCTGCCTGGGAATACGACGCTTCCAACCAAGTTTACGGGAGCGAACCTGCTGACGATGCTGGGCGCGCAGGTTCCCGCATTGCAAGCGCTGCTCAACGCGGGTGCCGCACAAGGCTTCACTGGGATTCAGTACACCAAGACGGCTTCGCTGCCTGGCACGCTGCTCGATCCAAACCTGGTGTCACCCTATTCGGAGCAGTTCAGTATTGGTTTCCAGCGCCAACTGCCGCACAACATGGCGCTCTCGGTCGACTTTGTTGATCGCAAGCGCGTGCACATAACCTCTGACTTCGGTGGTGCATTCGACCTCGAGCACTTCCAGCGAAGCGCGGCTCGCGGTGGCCGGGTGCTGCCGCAATGCACGTCGGCCCAAGCTGCAGACCCGACCGCCATCTGCGCCAACGGCCAGATTCAGGTCTTCCAGAGCATCGATCGGAACGACTACAAGGCGATGCTTGTGAAGCTCGATAAGCGGTTCTCGAACCGCTATCAGTTCACCGCTTCCTATGCGCTTTCAAGTCTGACAGGGTT
>Ga0137359_10002688_pt1 | contig 14249 bp, 12 predicted proteins | sample Mad1_40_16metaG_FD_108281 | JGI IMG/M metagenome (GOLD analysis project Ga0137359, IMG submission 108281) | Vadose zone soil microbial communities from Angelo Coast Range Reserve, California, USA - Mad1_40_16 metaG | ecosystem: Environmental > Terrestrial > Soil > Vadose zone | place: USA... | reverse complement strand
CCGGCAACGCCGGACGAGCCGGCGGTGCCTTGACGGTCCCGTGAGGGCTGGAAATAGTCGGCTGCATTTGCACGCTCAGTCCAAGAGGATTTCTTTTTCGCCAAAAAGTCGTTCCGCCGTAATTCCTCGCCGTTGGCAGGTGTCTATCAGACGATTCGAATGGGTGATAGGATTGGAGGTGTCTGTGTACTTGATGCTCATGACGTAGTTCAGCCAAGGCTCCTGCCCCATGGCGTATACGTAGACATCTTTACAGCGAAATTGTTCGACGATTGCCAGAGCTCGTTCGTAGTTCGAACCGGCCAAGCGGCGGGAATGATCCTTTTGCCGTTCAAGTCTTTGTGTCAGTAAAGGACCGTAAATCCAGGACATCGGCGCGCCGTCGCATTCCATGCCAACAAATAGCGCGTCCACATCGCCAACATCACGATGCACGTGCCGGTACAGTTCCGGCGAAATGTTGCAGGAATCCGCAGCAAACAGGACCTTGTGTTTGCCCAGTCTCAGGAGGTAAGCGGATTTGGTGAGCACGTTCAGGTCGCCGTGTTCACCAAGAAAGGGCAGAGCGGTGACGGAGCCGTCCTCGAAGGGAATTTCTTCCATCTCGGAGATTTCACGTACGTTCCGAAAACCGCACTGTTGCAAAATAAGTTTCAGCGATGGATCTTGCAGCGCCCCCGCCCCGCTACGAGGTACCACCACCTGTCGAATCCGGTGGCGAAGCTGTAGCAACGTTTCGAAGAGGATGTGGTCCTGATGATTGTGCGTGATTAGAACGTAGTCGATAACTTCAGGAAGGTCGTCGTAGGTGTAGCGCGAAATGTTGCTCTCGTAGGTATAGCTGAGAACGGGATCAAGCAGCACGTTGACGCTGCGTGTTTCCAGCAGGATACAAGCATGGCCAAAATAGCGCCAGCGAGCGCCGGCACCGTCGTATCCACTGTAAGGCTTCGGCCGCTCCGTTGTGAGAAAAGACCGGAAACGCGCTTGGTCCTGAGCGTCCAGACCGAGTGTGTCGGTGATCGCGCCTTCGGATGACGGCTCGCCCTTCATTCGAAAAAGCGAGTCGAGACGTTCGCTTGCAAATGGTATCTCGATGCGGAGGGTGTCTTCGTCCTCCAATCGCGGCGTGCTGAGCACAAACGGCCTTTCATCTTCGCTGATCTGGGAGAGCGCCATCGTCTGAAGCCAACAGTTGTAGTAAGGGCTCTTGTATAACAGGGGTTCGATGAGTCGAAAGGACGGATGATTGTTGAGATCGTAGACCAGCTCAACGTACCCACGCAGCGCTTGTGGCACTTCGAGATATAGCGGCTCGAGACTGAAGCCCGCGGCTTTCTCCCGCAGCTGGCCGTCCAACTGTTCGATGGCGCGCGACAATGCTATGAGATGGCCGCGTTCATGGACAGTGCGCTCGCGTAGATTCTCTACGTCTTGCACACGCCTCTGTTTAAGATCCATGAAAGGGCCCCCAAGAAGCCGCGGATCTTTCACGGCGGCTTCGTGGGTTTCCGGCGACTCGATATATGACTCGATGATCTTCAAGTGCCGCTCGGTAATGTTTCGAGACATGGTAGCTGGCGGAATTAAATGGGCCCATGCATACCAGCCATCGACAAGGGGTTCCGCCACAATATTTGGCTTCAGATAGTAAGAACTCATTGGCACCGCTTCAGCAAAGGCCTCGGTAATAGAATTAGCGCAACTTCGCTCTCGGCGTTGCGGCTGGGAGATTGAGCCAGGCTCAGAGACTTCTTCTTTTTCTTTCTGCGCTTTTCTTCGGACCCGGCAGACAAAACGGCACGCGCCTATACGCTAGCTGATGCGCTCTACAAGTCGATAAGGCACAAACCGTATATCCCTACAGATTTCTGCGTAGCTGCGTTGCGGAGCACCACAGAAGCTGCGAGCTTCACCACAGCGTGCGACGGTACAGGAAAATCCTGAGTCCTGTACAAGGAGGGCCTTATCGACATTCAGGGACCGGCAAGCGATAAGAGTTAGATGGTAAGTGTGTACTTTCCTGGATCAGTTTTTTTACTTTTGAAGCGGTACGCCAAAATGCCAATGGATTCGATAGGGACGAAAATATTAGGCATTGCTTCAGTCTGGATGCTTCGGGAGATTGAGTAAGGAGCCAGTGTTACAGGCGAAAGCGCGTCTGACGCGCTCAATATGTTCCTCGGCAAAAGTTTACGCGTTGCCTAGGATTTCATCTCCAATGTCAAATGCCAGCACAGCGGCGCTATTGTTCGCGTCAATTAGGTTTTGGTTTCACGCGCAAAATCAACCGAAGGCCAATCCTGCAAGGGGTGAAGTGTGAAAACGCAACGACGTTGCACGATTCTCTTGGCGATAGCGGGTATGGCGACGCTCAGTGTGCCCGCGCTTCCGCAGGGGCAAAATCCACAGGACGCCCCACCGCAGACGACACAAACAGCATCCGCAAAGCCTGTGGCAGCGCGTCCAGAAGGTGAGAATCCTTCTTCGAAGGTAGGCAAGGATTACGTCATCGGACCGGATGATGTTTTGGACGTGAGCGTATGGAAGGAGCAAGAGTTGACTCGCACGCTGCAAGTGCGCCCGGACGGCAAGATTTCCATGCCACTGCTGGGCGATGTTCAGGCGGCGGGGCTGACTCCGGGACAGTTGGCGCAAACCGTCAGCGAGAAGCTAAAAAAATATCTGACCGCGCCGCAAGTAACCGTGATCCTTACTCAGATCAATAGTCAACGCGTCTACGTGATTGGCGAAGTGACCAGACCTGGAGCGTATCCCGTGCTTCCAGGTATGACCATCCTGCAGGCAATTTCCAGCGCCGGAGGCCTGACACAATTTGCCAACGGAAAGAAAATTTTTGTGATGCGTGAAGAAAACCACGTTCAGACGAAATACCCGTTCAGCTACAAGGATGTACTTGACGGCCGTAAGGCCGAGGAGAATCTGGCGGTTAAAGCCGGCGACACGATCGTTGTGCCGTGATGGAGCGAACATTGAAGCTAAGCGCATACGCATGTGTGATGGCATTCGGTTTGGGCCTGGTCGCAGGCACGAGTACTTATGCTCAGAGCTCGGGCTCACAATCACAAGGCCAAGGTTCGCCTGTACAGGAGCCGACGCAACCTGCGCAACCTCAGCAGCCAACAAAATCGCCGGACGAAAACTCCAACAAGAATACTCAGGACCAATTCCCCACGCCCCCAGTCGTGGCGGGCACGTCTAATGATGCTCCGCTCACGGGCGCCTCGCAGCCGATCATCGGTCTTGTCGCTGCGCGCAGCTACGTCATTCCGAGCGTCTTTTTCTTCGGGCAATTGGATTCTAATGGCTACAACACCTCCGGAAATTCTTCCGGATATCACTTCGCGTCCATTAACACAATTATGGGGAGTCTGGCCGTCCAGAAAGTGGGACGCGCTTCGCAACTAGATTTCGGTTATCTAGGCGGGCGCTCTTTTTCCAATCAGGGTGGCGCGTACAATTCAACGACTCACGAAGCCGCTGCTTCAGAACTGTGGTCGCGCGGACGCTGGGACGGGTTCATCGTCGATAAATTTATATACAGCTCGCAGGCCGCTTATCTAGGCGGCGCAACACCTTTCGACGTCGCACGCCTGAACACGGTGGCAGGTCTTGCGGACACTGGGCCCGTGATTCTGCGCAATTCGTTTCTCCCAGGGCAGGGAATCTTTACGACTTATGGGCCGCGATTGAGCAACGCCGTTGTGGCCCAGGTGAATAATCACCTGAGCAGGCGCACCTTTTTTACCCTCGTCGGAAACTACGATGTCTTACATTTTTATAATTCAACAGCCGCTAACCAGCCCTTCGGTTTGCAAACTTCCGGCCTCAAACTAATTAACAGCTCTGCAGCCGGCTTTCAGACTGGAATAGGGTATCAACGTTCTCGTCGCGACACCTTCGCCGTAGTTTATCGCTTTAACGATCTATGGTTTGGGGGACTGCCGGTGAGCGTTAGGGACAATGTATTCGAGGTCGCATATCAACGCCAAGTGGGAGAGCGCTTTCTTCTTCAGATAGGTGCTGGGCCCGAGGCGAGTTTCATCCACGATCTGAGCCTCACTGGCAGCGGTTTGCCATCCAATACGCGCTTCTCCTGGAGCGTCGACTCCTTGCTTCATTACCAAATGAGTCGGGCAACGGGTGTGACGGCCGGATACAACCACTTTTTGAATAGCGGCAGCGGTGTCTTCCTCGGAGCTATCACTGACCGCGTATTTGTAGGGCTGAATCGAGAGCTGTCGCGAGTGTGGACGCTGGACCTGACTGCGACCTATGCGCACAATCAAAATCTAATCCCGCTCTTCAGCACGACCACGATAACAGCGCCTCCCAACGCCACCTTCGATTCGGTTTACGGAGGTGTTGAGATGCGCCGTCGCTTGGGCAGAGACTCAGAGTTGTTTTTCGGATACCTCGGCCGCTACCAAACCTCCAGCTTCACCGTGTGTCCCCAAGGCATTTGCCTGGGTGCGGATCTGGTGGGGCGCCAGGTCAATTTCGGATTTGCCTGGCACCTCAAGCCTGTTCCTATCGGTTGAACCGCAGCTGGGAGAAAAGAAGGACATGATCGGACATCGACAGCTCACTATGGAAGACTACGCGGCAATGTTCCGCCGCCACAAACGCACGGTGATTCTGCTAGCTATCCTTGGGCCTGCGTTGGGATATCTCTTGTGCCTTGTCTTACCAAAGGAATACACGTCGCAGACCGTGATTCTCGTGGAGCAGCCCGCTGTTCCCGCGAGTTATGTAACTGATATCAGCACGGGGGATCTTAAGCAGCGGCTGACTTCGCTGCAGGAGCAGATTCTGAGCCGCTCCAGGCTCGAAGGAATCATCAACAAATTTGGCCTTTACCCCAAGGAGCGAAGCCAGCAGATTTCGATGGAGGCGTTGGTGGATCGCCTGCGTAAGAAAATTGTCGTGACACCGGTCAAGCCAATGGCCGAGTCGAATAGCACGCAACTCCCAGGGTTCATCATTAAAGTCAGCGACCGTAGTCCTGCGCTCGCGCAAAAGATCTGCAGTGAAGTCGCCTCCGTGTTTATGCAAGAAAACCAACGCGTGCGTCACGAACAGGCGAAAGGGACCACGGATTTCCTGACCACAGAGCTTGCAGATGCAAAGACGAAACTGGACGATCAGGACTCGAAGCTAGCCGCGTTTAAGGGGCGTTATGCGGGAAGCCTTCCCGATGACCAACAAGCCAACCTAAATTTGCTGTCAGGGCTGAACACGCAGTTGGATGCGGCCACGCAGGCTTTGAACCGGGCACAGCAGGACAAATCGTTTGCCGAGTCTATGCTTGCCCAACAAGTGGCCGCGCAGTCCGGCGACAATCCGTCAGCTCAAAAGCAGTTGACTGACATGCAAAGCGACCTCTCAGCGCAGCTCGCGAAGTATACGGAAGACCATCCTGACGTAATCCGATTGCGGCAAAGTATCGCGGACCTGAAGCGGAAGATGGCCTCGGAAACCGGAGGTGCCAGCTCCACTAGTGCAACTGCCAGAGCTGCCGCGGTGGAGACGCCGGAAATTCAACAATTGCGTGCGCAAGTACATCAGTATGACGCCACCATCAAAGAAAAGACCGCGCAGCAGCGTGAGGTCCAAAGGCAGATCGCGTTGTATCAGAGCCGCGTACAGCTGAGCCCCAATGTCGAAGAGCAATACAAACAGCTCACCCGCGACTATCAGGCGGCGGCTGATTTCTACAACGACCTGCTGAAAAAGCGTAGCGAATCCGCAATGGTGAGTGACATGAACCACCAACCCGAAAGTGCGGAATTTCGTATCCTTGACCCCGCAAATCTTCCCGAAGGGCCATCCTTCCCCAATCCCTTGTACTTTTTACCCGGAGGACTTGCCGCCGGGCTCGCGTTGGGTCTTGGGATCGCGGCACTACGCGAAGTGCGCGACAAAACTTTACGCACAGAGGAAGACGTCGAGTTCTTCCTGCAACTACCTACGCTCGCCAATATTCCGTCAGTCGAAGGTGCGCGGCGTCGTGCGGCCGCCGGCAAAGATCCTTCCGAGGGCCCCAGGTTGGTGGCGAGTGCTTGAGACTAACTAATGTACAAATCTTTCTTCGGACTGCGAGAGAACCCATTCAACGCCAATCCTGACCCGCGTTATCTGTTCTTGACGCGTGAGATCCAAGAGGCGCTGGCGGGGCTCGCCTATGGCATCAAGAATCGCAAGGGGTTCATTCTGCTCACTGGTGAAGTGGGCACCGGCAAGACAACCCTGCTCAACCGCTTGCTGGATTGGCTGAATCTCGAGGGCGTCGCCACCGCCTATATCTTCAATTCTCAGCTCGATACAAGCCAGCTGTTCGATTTCATGATGGCGGACTTCGGCATCCCTTGTGAGAGCCGCGACAAGAGCCATGTGTTGATGCGTCTTAACCACTGGCTGCTGCAACGTTATCGCGATCGCAAAACGTCGGTTTTGATCGTGGATGAAGCGCAAAACTTGTCCTTCGAAGTCCTGGAGGAAATTCGTTTACTCACCAATTTTGAAACAGCGAGTGAGAAGCTGTTGCAAATTGTTCTCTCGGGTCAACCCGAACTTGAGGAAAAGCTACGCGATCCGCGGCTCCGCCAACTGCGCCAGCGAATTACCATGCGATGCCGAACTCAGCCTCTATCCCACGACGAGATGAATGGGTACATAAACGAGCGCCTGCGCATTGGCGGCGCCAACGGAACTCCCATTTTTTCTAACGAAGCCGTCGAGGCCATTTTTAAATATTCCCGGGGCATCCCTCGGGTAGCAAACCTGCTATGCGAAAACTCCCTCATCAATTCTTTCGTCGATCAGGTGAAGCCAGTTCCGCCGAGCGTTGTGCATGAAGCTGCTCGTGAATTTGAACTGGACCAATTGGATCCCATGGCTCGCCCTGTGGTGCGCAATAGCGAGGACCCCACAAAGACGGTAGAAGGGCTTTTGCGCAGCTTGAATCATCTCTTGGAAGAAATGGGTCGCAATAATTCAGTAACAAGCGGAGCACATGAAAGGAAGCCATGAGCAGGATCCACGAAGCTTTGAAGCGCGCTGAACAACAGAGGACGGTGCCACTTGAGGTGCCTCCCATAATGCCATCGGCTGTAGTGCCCGATGCCCAGAGCGACGCACAAGCGTCGTCGACCATCGCTCCCCCCGAAATGCTGGACTCTTTCGCGCACTCCGAGATTGACAACAAAACAAGGGCTGGCGAATTCCTGCGCTTTGATGACATTTGGACGAAGTGCAACAATCCCGGCTGGCGCTTGAATCTCGAACGAAATGTCTTTATTGATCCGGCTACCCCTCCCGCTGTGAGAGAACAGTTCAGGACTTTGCGGTCACGTCTTTATCAAATTCGTGACAAGCAGCCGCTGCGCAGCGTACTCGTAACGAGTTCCTTACCAGGCGAAGGCAAAACCTTCGTGGCCAATAATCTTGCGCATGCCTTGGCGCGGCAGCAAAATTGCCGAGTGTTGTTAATCGATGCCGATTTGCGCCGTCCGGATCTCCATATCGGCTTTGGCGCTCCGAACTCTCCAGGTCTCTCCGAGTACTTGAAGGGTGAACTTCCTGAGACGTCCGTCATCCAGCGAGGTCTGTCCGAATTTCTGTGCTTCATCGCCGGCGGCAGCAAACCACAAAATCCTGCCGAATTGATCGCGAATGGGCATCTGAAATCTCTTTTGCAAACGATCGGTCCCGTTTTTGACTGGGTGATTCTCGACTCTCCTCCGACTTTGCCGGTTTCCGATGCCCTGATCTTGGCCGAATTATGCGATGGCGTTCTAACTGTCATTCGCGCCGCGCAAACGGGCTTCGATAGCGCGCAAAAATCCTGCCAGCAACTTCGCGAAAAAAATCTGCTCGGTGTTGCTCTAAATTGCGCCGACGAAGGCGCCGCGTATGGCTCCTATTACGCGGAAGATATGAACACGGGAATTGCCAACTAAGATAAAGTTACGCACACCGAGGAAATTTGTAAGAAGGTGATTTATCAGTCACTCATTCGTTTCAAGGTTATCCCGGTACAGCAGTTCCCTTGTTGCGCTTAAGGGAAGCACGGTATGGGTACTTACCGTGCGTCGTGCTACATAGGTGGCAGAAGCCGTTTAGCCCTAGCGGCCGAGAGACCCTAGGGAGCGAGTTACAACAAGAAATGAGGAAGAAGGTCCTCTGGGACTTTCACGGCGGTAGCTTGGCGCAAACAGACCTAGAGATTCCGGATTCGATGCAGGGCGATGAGGTAGCAGCACCAGCGTTCACCGCAGCACCGTATCCTTGGTTCGCACTCCAGGTTCGGACGCGTCATGAAGTTGGCGTGGCGGACCACCTGAAAGGCAAGGGTTATGAGTGGTTCCTGCCTCTCTACAAGGCGCGCCGGCGTTGGTCGGATCGAATCAAAGAAGTCGATGCGCCACTGTTTCCTGGTTATTTGTTTTGCCGTTTCAATCCTCACAATCGTCTACCAATCCTGAAAACGCCGGGTGTCACGCAAATCGTAGGGTATAACCACGTTCCCGTTCCGGTAGATGAACAAGAAATTGAGGCGATACGGAGGCTGGTTGCTTCCGGTGTCCCAAATTCTCCGTGCGCGTATCTGGAAGTCGGAAGCAAGGTTCGAATTGAAGCCGGCGCCTTGCGAGGCTTGGAAGGCATGCTCACGGAAGTAAAGGGCAAGCGAAAGCTCGTATTATCGATAACGCTCCTTCAGCGCTCCGTTGCAGTGGAGATAGATTCGGACGCGGTCAGCGTCGTGGATGCGCCTGCGAGGCGCGCGCTATTAGAAAACTTCTCCCGGCCAGAATCTTAGAGTTCCTATGATGTCCTTACTTCTTAGAGTGTTGGACGCAACCATTAATCTCGAATCAAAGAAAGCCAAAACGGAAGAGAAGCTTGACACTCTTACCGATGCACTTTTTGAAGGTCTTGCAAAGCCTCTGCCAGAGGCCGAATTTCGCCGTGCTTTATGCCACGAGCGTAAACGGTCTGAGCGATCGCGCAAGAGCTTTCTTCTAATGCTTGTGCGGCATAAGAGCCCAAAGCTTTATGACGGAAAGCCTGCTTTGAGCCGCGTCGTAAGGCCATTGGGCGGCATAATTCGCGAGACGGACACCTTCGGGTGGCTTGAGTCAAACGCAGTCCTCGGCGTTATTTTTAGTGAGCTCGGCAATGCCGAACTCAGCGCGGCGGTGCAACGCATTGAGTCCAAGATAATCTCCGCGTTACAGCGCACGCTACAGGCCAATCAGGTAGAAGCTTTTGAGATTTCTTTCTACTCATACCCGCAAAGCTGGAAAGATGACGGCGGTCATGCTGTTCTCGATCCGGTTCTCTATCCCGATCTCTTCGATCTGGATGACAGCCAGAGGGTCTCTCTCCTGCTAAAGCGATTGATCGACATCGCCGGGAGTTCTTTAGCCTTGCTGTTCTTGTCGCCGATATTTGCCGTCCTGGCGGTGCTGATCAAGCTCACTTCCAAGGGCCCGATCTTCTTTCGTCAGGAGCGTCTCGGCCAATTTCAGGTGCCATTTGAGTTTTTAAAGTTTCGGTCAATGCACGGAACCACAGACGCTGAGATTCACAGGGAGTATGTGAAGAAGTTTATTGCTGGACGCGCAGAGCCCAATGCTTCCTGCGGCACCCGGAAGCGCGTCTACAAGCTGACAAACGATCCGCGTGTCACTTGGATCGGTAGGTTTATGCGTCGCACAAGCCTTGATGAGATTCCTCAATTCTGGAACGTTCTGTTGGGGCAAATGTCCCTAGTTGGTCCACGTCCTCCTATTGGTTATGAAATTGAAGCGTACGACCTGTGGCATCGCAGGCGTTTGCTGGAAGCCAAGCCGGGTATCACTGGGCTCTGGCAGGTACATGGCCGCAGCAGGACCACCTTTGACGACATGGTCCGCCTCGACCTGCGCTACTCCAGAACCTGCTCGCCGGTATCTGATCTGAAGATTCTATTGCAGACTCCCCGAGCCGTATTTTCGGGTGACGGTGCGTATTAGGGTAAACGGCTTTCGTTGACGTTCCGTTTCTTTTGGAGATCTCCCATCCTCTCCGACGTGCTTTCGCAATCATAAATCCGCAACTCAAGGTGAATGGATGGCTACTAGCATCAGCGTCGGAACTTCGGCCAGCGTTCCACTAGGCGCAAACTTTTCCACGGAGGCTATCCGCGTCGGCGTAATTGGTTACGGCTATTGGGGACCGAACATCGTTCGCAATTTTCAAGGCCATGAGAAGGCTGATGTTGTAGCGGTGTGCGACAAAAATCCCAAGTCGCTATCACGAGCGCGCCGCGCTCATCCGGAGCTGCCGGTAACTTCCGACCAGATGGAAGTGCTGACTAGCACGCAAGTGGACGTTATAGCAGTCGTCACTCCGGTGTGGACGCATTTTGAGCTAGCAAAACTTGCGCTTGAGAACGGAAAGCACGTATTCGTCGAGAAGCCATTTACTTGCACCGCGGCGCAGGCTGAACAGCTTATCGACCTCGCCGAGCGCAAGAACCTGAAAATCATGGTTGACCACACGTTCCTTTTCACAGGCGCTGTGAAAAGGATCAAGCAGTTCGTTGAGGATGGCACGCTCGGAGCTCTCTACTATTACGATTCCACGCGCGTCAACCTCGGACTTTTTCAGCACGACTGCAACGTGATATGGGACCTGGCGCCCCACGACCTCTCCATCATGGACCACCTCATTATGGCCAAGCCGGAGGCCATCGTCGCGACCGGCGCAAACCACCTCAATGGCCATGCAGACGTCGCCTTCCTCACCATCTATTACCCCAATAATTTGATTGCGCACATCAATGTGAATTGGCTTTCGCCGGTAAAGGTTCGCACCACGTTGCTTGGTGGCGAGAAGAAAATGTTGGTGTGGAACGACTTGGAAGCCGACGAAAAAATCAAAGTATATGACCGCGGCGTGCAGATGGTAAGCGGTGAAGCCGTCTATCAACAGTTGGTCAGCTATCGCACCGGCGACATGTGGTCTCCCAATGTCGAGCAGATCGAAGCTTTGAAAGTGGAAGCGTCATATTTCATAGATTGCATTCGGAACAATAAGCGTCCCTTTAACGATGGCGAAGCAGGATTGCGGATTGTGCGCATGCTGGAAGCCGCCGATGAGTCTCTCAAGCAAAAAGGGAAAGTTGTAAGGGTATAGGCCCGTCGCCCTCTATGGAAACGGAAGCGATGAAACTCTCCATCGTAATTATTTGCTGGAACGACCTGCGCGTGATTCGCGATTGCCTGCGCTCGATTTACGAGGGCACTCACGCGACAAACTTCGAGGTCGTCGTTTCGGATAATGGCTCGGTAGACGGTTCTATCGAATTCATTCGGAAGCACTATCCGGAAGTACGCATTGTCGAGAACCAGCAGAATCTTGGTTTCGCGAGGGGCAATAATGCCGGCATCCGCGCGAGTCGCGGCGAATACATCCTCATCTTGAATCCCGACACGGTCATTCATGATGGTGCGCTAGACAAACTTGTCGAATTTGCAGAGCGCCATTCCGAGGCTGGAGCGTTCGGCTGCCGAGTTCTTAACCCTGATGGTACGTACCAGGTTTCCGCGCGCCTCTTTCCCACGGTCTGGCGTTATTGGGTCAGTGCGCTTGGCCTCTCTAAGTTGTCGTCTTTTTTTATCTATGAGGAGTATCCGCGGTGGCGCGGTGATACCGAACGCTCGATCGACTGGCAATCCGGCTGTTGCGTAATGTTTCGCGGCAACCTGCTCAAACGGCTAGGTGGATTCGACGAGCAATTTTTCTATCATTTCGAGGAGGTGGATCTGTGCCGGCGCGTGTGGAACGCTGGCTATCCCATCCTCTTTACTCCCGAAGCGTTGATTACTCACCTCGGCGGCCAGTCGGTCGGTCGTTTCCCTGTGCGTTTTGAGATTGAAAAGCATCGCAGCCGCTATCGTTACTTCTACAAACATTTCGGCGCCAAGGCCGCACGAAATTGCCGACGCCTATCGATCGTTAAAATTCGCGTTCGCCAGTTGCGCTACGGTCTGCTTAACGTCCTTAGGCCGGCGGAAATTCTGCAGCGGCGGTTGGAGATGTACCGCGAAGTCGTTCGCTGGAATCAGGCGATAGATCCGGTGGACTTTGTCGAACGAGGGAAAGAGCCTGGCCTCGAACAGACCTCTGTCCCTCAGGTGTCGCTCTAATTAAGTTGCTCAATCTCTTTCGAGGTTCCAAACACAAAGGAAGGAATAGGGAAAAATGTCAACTTCATTGGTGACCGGCGGTGCAGGCTTCATCGGATCGCACGTTGCTGACGAACTCCTCAGCCGCGGTCACAAAGTCATTGTTCTCGACGATTTAAGCGGTGGATTTGAAGATAACGTTCCAAGCGGGGCGAGCTTTGTAAATGGCTCGATCTTAGATACGGAGCTGATTGATCGCCTCTTCGACCGCCATCATTTCACGTACGTTTATCACCTCGCTGCATATGCCGCTGAGGGTCTCAGTCACTTCATCAAGCGTTTCAATTACAACAACAATCTGATTGGTTCCGTGAATTTGATTAATGCCTCGGTCAACTATGGTGTGCGCTGCTTTGTCTTTACTTCCTCCATCGCCGTCTACGGTGCCGGGCAATCGCCCATGACGGAACAGATGGTGCCTCTTCCGGAAGACTCTTATGGAATTGCTAAAGTCGCGGTCGAAAACGAATTGAAGGCCTCACACGAAATGTTTGGCCTCGATTACGTGATTTTTCGGCCGCACAACGTGTATGGCGAAAGGCAGAACATTGGCGACCGTTACCGCAACGTCGTAGGCATTTTCATGAACCAACTTATGAAAGGGGAGCCCATGACCATCTTTGGGGACGGCGAGCAGCAGCGCGCTTTCACTCATATCAGCGATGTGGCCCCAATTATCGCTGCCTCCGTGGACGTACCCTTATCTCGCAATCACATTTTCAATGTCGGCGCAGACGTTCCTTACACGGTCAACGACCTCGCTCGGATTGTGGCCGGTGCGATGGGGCGAGATTGTAAATTACTCCATCTCGATCCGCGCAACGAGGTGAAAGTAGCTTTTTCGGACCATTCGCTTGCGGAGAGTGTCTTCGGTTTGCGCCCAAAGGTGTCTCTCGAAGAGGGAATTCAGAGCATGGCGGCGTGGGTGAGGGAACATGGCGCGCGAGAAAGCAGCATTTTTGAGGATATCGAAATTGCTAAAAACTTACCGCCAAGCTGGGCCAGCGTGACTCGCGTTCGGGTCTGAACAATATGAAAATCACCGATCGCAAGCAACCGAGCGGACCGATGCTTCCCGCGAAAGGAGAGCATCTCTGTATCGCACCCGATGTGCGATTGGGAGCGAACGTTAAACTCTCAAAGTTCATTAATCTCTATGGGTGCCTCATCGGAGATAACACAAAAATTGGCGCCTTTGTCGAGATACAGAAAAACGCGAAGATCGGCAAGAACTGCAAGATCTCCAGTCACACCTTTATATGTGAAGGCGTGGATATCGAAGACGGCGTCTTTGTCGGCCACAGCGTGACATTCATCAACGACAGCTATCCTCGAGCCGTCACGACCAACGGAGAACTGCAAACCGAACAGGATTGGGTCGTCGAGCGAACCGTTGTAAAGAAAGGCGCTTCCATCGGCTCCGGCTCCACTATTCTTCCAAATGTAGTAATCGGCGAAAACGCCATCGTTGGTGCGGGCAGCGTCGTCACCAAGGATGTTCCGGCAAACGCCATTGTCGCTGGCAATCCCGCAAGACTTTTTCGTTATCTCACTGAGGAGCAGAGGATCGCCTAAATGTCCAATAACGAGCCGATCGCTTTTCTCGATTTAGTGACGCTTCACAAGGAGCTCGAGCCGGAACTGTTGTCGACGCTAAAAGAAACCCTGCAAACCGCCGGATTCGTCGGGGGGCCAAAGGTAGAGGAATTCGAGCGGGATTTTGCCAAATTCTGCGACGTACCTTATTGTGTCGGTGTCGCCAGCGGGACGGACGCCGTTCGCTTTGCCCTGACGTCCGCAGGTGTGAAACCCGGCGATATCGTAGTAACGGTACCGCACACCTTCATCGCCACCACGGAGGCGATCAGCCAAGCTGGCGCCCGTCCTGACTTTGTCGACATCGACGAACGCACCCATTGCATGGATCCACGCAAGCTCCGGGACTACCTGGAACGTCACTGCTCAATGGACGCTAAAACAGGCAAGCTCATT
>Ga0137359_10002687_pt1 | contig 14250 bp, 14 predicted proteins | sample Mad1_40_16metaG_FD_108281 | JGI IMG/M metagenome (GOLD analysis project Ga0137359, IMG submission 108281) | Vadose zone soil microbial communities from Angelo Coast Range Reserve, California, USA - Mad1_40_16 metaG | ecosystem: Environmental > Terrestrial > Soil > Vadose zone | place: USA... | reverse complement strand
CGATAGCCCGTGCTTGATTGAATTTTCCACGAGGGGTTGCAGCAACATGCTTGGCACCATGACGTCGAGCGAAGCTGGGTCCAACTCTTTTACGACTTTCAACTTATCGCGGCCAAAGCGGACCACTTCGATGTCGAGATAATTATCAATGAACTCGATTTCTTCCTGCAGGGGCACGAAGGCATCGCTGCTGTGCAGAAGTCGGCGAAGAATGGTCGCAAGCTTAATAATCAGCTCGCGGGCGGTGTCCGGTGCAAATCGTACCAGCGACGAAACCGAATTTAGTGTGTTGAAGAGAAAATGCGGGTTGATCTGGTTTTGTAGTGCCGCCATGCGGGCTTGCAACAAGAGTCGCTCCTGCTCCTCCAGCTTGATCTGCAGGCGTACGCCGTTCCAGATTTTGAGCTCGATCACAATTACAGTGACTGAGGTTGCATAGATCAGGGCGCCCACCCAGCGTGAATGTGTGGGATAGGCGTAGTTCGGCATCCAACGTGAGGCTTGCGATTGGGCAAATCGCAACACCAGAATGCTCAACAGAAAGACCATTTGCCAGTCGGAGAAGCTCGGCCGCGGCTCAGTGCGCCTGATCCAGCGCACCAGGCTGAGATAGTTGAAGGGAGAGAATCGCCAAATCTCCTCGCGGTGAGGAGCAAATTCTCTGAGCTGCCCCGCGACCAAGCCGGTCACCACGTACAGCGGCAGCATGAGCCAGGCACCGCTGAACACTGCAGGCAGAGCCAGGAGCGCCCCACCGGTTACGCCCGCAAAACGACCGGCGATCGCGCCTAACAGGATGGTGGTTTCAAATGAAAGGTCGCCGGCAAAGGAACTCGGCTCTCCGAATCTAACCCACACTCCGAGCGCCAGTGCCTTACCGATCCACTCGGATACAACCAGCCAAAGAACCAGGTAAATTCGATCTCGCAGCGAGCGTTTCTCACGAAACAGCAGCGACTTGAACTCAACCGAGCGCACCAATCCAGCAGCAATGCCCGCAGCCAGGCCGAGCTTCACCAGCAGATTGATCAGGATCAGTGTCTGTTCCATGGCAAACTACGAGACCTAATAGGTGAATGTAGCACTCTTCTACGTGAATTGACGCGCTGGGAGACGGCTTAATAAGGACCGATGATACCGCCGATGTGTCTTGCCGCCGGCGCCGTCTTGTCCTGAAGGACATCGAGATACTTCAGCGCCGTTCCAGTGGTGAACAGCACAACTTCGTCTTTTTCAGAAAGGAAGCCGCTGGATCGTAGTTTGCGATAAGCAGCGAGGCTTGCTGCTCCCTCCGGGGCTGCGAAGAGGCCTGCGGTTCGCGCCCAGTGTTGCACCGCCTCCTTTATTTCTTCGTCGCTGACCGCGATCGCGGTGCCTTGGCTCTCCTTCAAAGCTTTGAGGACCAGGTAATCTCCATACGGGCGTGGAACGCGAAGACCGGCGGCAATGGTCGAAGCATCTGGCCAGGCATCGGCGGTTTCTTTGCCTTCATCCCACGCTTTAACTATGGGAGCGCATCCGGTGGCCTGGACAGCCATCATTCGCGGTCTTTCCTGTCCAATCCAACCCAGCTCCTGCATTTCATCAAAGGCCTTGCACATCCCGATCACGCCAACCCCTCCGCCGCTGGGGAAGATGACTGCATCTGGCAGCTTGCCTCCGAGCTGTTCGAACAGCTCATATGCCATGGTCTTCTTTCCTTCAACACGGTAAGGCTCTTTCAACGTGGAAAAATCAAACCAGCCTTCCTGCTCTTTGCGTTCGCTGACGATACGCGCACAGTCGCTGATCAGGCCGTTTACGAGGGTGACTTTGGCTCCATAGGCTTCGCATTCGATCCGGTTCGCGATCGGCACGTCTCGCGGCATAAAGATGTGAGCCTCAAGCCCCGATGCTGCAGCATAGGCCGCGAGAGCACTGCCTGCGTTCCCGGCTGAAGGCATGGCCAGTTTTTGCAGCCCGTAAAACTTAGCCACGCTAATCGCAACGGAAATTCCGCGTGCTTTGAAGGAACCGGTTGGGTTCAGACCTTCGTCTTTGATCCAGACATTCAAAAATTCACGGCTATGCAGGAGTGGGGTGAAACCTTCTCCGAGCGTAACTGGCTCGACACTGGGCAACACTTCGCGGTATCGCCATAGGCTTGCCTCTCTGCCCTGAAGAGCACCTAGCTTAAAGTTGTTCTTTAAGGATTGCAGGTCGTAGCGCGCGAATAGAACTCCGCCGTCATTGGGACAAACATTTCGTGGAATATCGGGTGAAAGGTGTGCTCCGCATTTGGTGCACTCAAGGTAGGCAACGGGAGACACGGAGAGAAGTGTAGCAGCTAGGCAGCTGGCAACTGCTTCAGCAAACCTTTAGCTTTGCGGAACCAAGGGCGTTCGCGGCGGCGTAAGTACCCGGGGAGGGTGGGTTTCTTGGCCAGAATCCGTTGGGTCCACTCACGGGCTTCGATGTTTCGCCCTTGGGTGGCGAGGAAGGTTGCGTAGTTTAAATAAGTCTCCGAGAGTGTAGAAATCCGTGTGGTAGTCGCGAAGAGCGCGCCGGCTTTTTCGGATTGCCCGGTTTGCGCATAGGCATGAGCCAACAAGCCGGAAGCGCGATAGAAGTCGTACTTCGGATCTCGTGAAACGACTCGCTCGAGGTCTGGAACCGCGGCGGCGAAATCTCCCATCTCAATTTCGGCCAGCCCGCGGCGATAGAAGGGGTCAGGCGAATCAGTGCGCGAGGAAATCGCTTTGTCATAACATTCGCGGGCGCGACCATACTTCCCCTCTTCCAGGTACAAGTCAGCCAATTCTTCGTAGTTCCCTGCCGAGGGATTGTCGAGGATGATCGCTTCCAGTTCGCGAATTCTCCGGCGGCGTGGAAACACTTTGAAGGAGGTCCGTAGCCAACCGAGATCAGGAAGAACTTCGACAGCGATGTAAACCAGCGCGCCCAGTCCCCCGCCAACCAGGATGATCCATAGCCAGTAAGTATCCGGCCGGCGTCGAATGAAGTGAACGATGGCGATCGCCTGAATAATCAGGTTCCACGGAAACAGGAATGAGTAGAAGTACCCCATGCGATTTGCGAAATATAGCAGAAGGAGTGGGCAGTGGGGCAGTGACCAGTGGCCAGTGGGCAGTGACGGGTCACGATGCCTCTAGGCACTGACCACTGGCCACTGACAACTGACCATCGGTTTTTTGGATGCTAAAATTTCATCAGTGACCCTTCCCATTCGTCTCCTGGCCGTGGATATAGACGGCACCCTGCTCAACTCTGAGTTTCAGATTTCGCCGGCTGATCTTGACGGTTTGCGCCGAGCGCACGACAACGGGATAGAAGTCATATTAGTAACCGGTCGGAGACATACGTTCGCTCTTCCTATTGCCCAGCAGCTTGGCTTCGACTTGTGGCTAATCACTTCAAACGGCGCGGTTACTCGCGCGCTCACCGGCGAAAGATTTCATCGTGACTTGCTACCGATGGAGACATGCCTTGAACTGTGCTCGGTGATGCACGAATTCCGTGGTAATACCGTTATCACTTTCGACAAAGAATCCAAAGGCGCGTTGGTGCTCGAACGTATGGATGAGCTGACCACAAGCATTCAGCGCTGGCTGGAGAAGAACCTTCAATTTATTGAATTTGTGGTGCCCATCGAAAACGCATTGGTGACTGATCCCGTGCAGGCCATGTTTTGTGGCCCGATTGCGCACATGCGCGAGGCGCTCAGTCGCCTGCAGTCGAGCACGCTTAGTGATCAGATTACCGTCCTGCGGACTGAGTATCCGTCCCGCGATCTGTCCATCGTTGATGTGCTCAACCGCGGCTGCTCAAAGGGCCACGCGCTGAAGCGCTGGGCTGGTCATCGCGGAATCCCTCGCGAGCAGGTCATGGCCATTGGTGATAACTTTAACGATGTGGAGATGCTTGCCTTCGCCGGAGTCCCGTTTATCATGGGGAATGCGTGTGATGAGCTGAAAACCAATGGGTGGCAAGTCACGCTGACCAACGATGAGAACGGCGTGGCGTCGGCCATTGGGGAAGTGCTCCAGGACCGCAGTCAGCTGTGAATCCAGTATTCCAACGCGGGTTCGTGCTTTTCGTGATCTCGGTTTCAGTCTGCGCTCAGGCTGCGGATCTTGCCGTGCTTCGCAACGGGAATTCCATCCGGCATGAGCACCGCCAAGTTGTGGGCCAGATTACAAGGTTGTACTTGACCGACGCTGCCAGTGGATATATCGAGATACCGACAGACCAGATTTTGCGCTTCGAACACGATACGGCGCCTGCAGTGGTGCTACCCAAACCGCAACCGGCAATTCCCCAAAGCGCACCACCACAACTTGCGGTCGCGAATCCCAAGGCGTCCGTCCCTGCGCAAATTTTGGACCGGGCGGGCCTGGATCAAATGATCAGCGGGGCGGGCGATCGCCATCAGATTGATCCGGATTTCATCAATAGCGTGATTCGCGCCGAAAGCGGATTCAAGCCTGGCGCCGTTTCGAAGAAAGGCGCGCAGGGGCTGATGCAGCTCATGCCGCAGACGGCGTCCCAATTGGGCGTGGCAAATCCGTTTGATCCGAATGCCAATGTTGAAGGTGGAACAAAGTATCTGCGTGAACTGCTGGAGAAGTACAACTTTGATGTGGTGAAAGCTCTGGCGGCTTACAATGCAGGGCCGAAGCGGGTGGACCGGTACCGTGGCGTTCCTCCTTATTATGAGACACAAGCCTACATCGCGAGAATTATTAAAGACTTCAACCGGCAGAAACTAGCGCAGAATCCGGCACTGGCAAAGAAGAAAGCCGGTACGTCTTCACATTCCACGCCGCCTAGTGGCGCCACGAAGAGTACGTCCGGCAAAGGCAAGAGCGTTGCGGTAAGCTCCGCATCGGAGGGCTCGCAGACGGCTTCCCGTTAGCCCTTCCGCCCTGATGACCAAAAAACAAATCTTCCTCTACGCAATGGTGGCCCTGCTGCTCGCCGCGCTTTTCTACTTGCAATTTCGTACGTGGCGAAGGTTTGACTGGGACGTCTTTCTGGAGCAGACACGACAAGTTAGGCTGTTCCACATTCTGCTAGGAATTGCCTATACCTACGCGGCTTACGTAATGCGTGCCGTCCGGTGGAGAATATTTCTGCGTCCGGTGAAGAGGACGACAACCGTCAGCCTGCTCGCGCCGACGATCATCGGCTTCACTGGTCTGGCATTGCTCGGCCGTCCAGGGGAAATGATTCGCCCTTACCTGATCGCGCGCAAGGAAAACCTTTCCTTTTCCTCGCAACTGGCGGTCTGGGCGATTGAACGAATCTTTGACATCGGCGCGTTCGCTTGCCTGCTGGTGATGGCGATATTTCTCACCTCTGGGCCGAGACATTTTGTCGAGTACTATCCCAAGTTTCGCGACGGTGGCCTGCTCTTGATAGCGCTGGTGGCGGTGCTGGCCCTCGTGGCCGGAACAATCCGAATGAAGGGCGAACTGATCGCTCTGTGGGCAGAGCGCAGATTTAAAGGGCATGCCTCTGGCCTGGGACACAAGATCGCTTCCCGCGTTCGGGAATTTCGCGGCGGACTGAACACTATTCATGGCGTGAGCGAGTTTGTGCAGCTCGTCGCTGTATCGCTGGCGATGTGGTACGTGATCGCGCTTGCGTATCAGCAAGTAACTGGGGCTTACGGGGTCGCTGTCCTCAATATTCCAGTCTCACAGGTGTTCCTGCTGATGGCGTCGAGCATGATTGGATCGCTGGTACAACTTCCCGGCGTGGGCGGCGGATCGCAACTGGCTACCATCAGCACGCTACAGCGCGTATTCGGCGCCCCTCCGGAATTGGCCGCCAGCTGCGGAATCCTGTTATGGATGGTCACGTTCATGTCAATCATTCCGCTGGGGCTGGTGCTTGCACACCGCGAGCGGCTGTCCATTCGCAGGCTGTCCAAGGAAAGTCAGGTTCAGGAAGAACTGGTGGAGGGGTAAGGCAGCACTCAGCACTCAGCACTCAGCACTCAGCACTCAGCACTCAGCACTCAGCAATCAGCTACCACTGTGTTGTTGAGTACCACGTTGCATTGAGCCATGCAGTCGAGTCGATGGCTGAATGCTGAGTGCTGAGTGCTGACGGCTCATCGCTAACTGCTACAATGCACTCAGTCCCCAATCATCATGAAATGCCCTTTTTGCGGCTTTGCTAACGACAAAGTCGTGGATTCTCGCGAGAGCAAGGAAGCGGACTCGATCCGGCGCCGTCGCGAGTGTCTGAAGTGTGAGAAGCGTTTCACGACTTACGAACGGATTGATGAGATTCCTTACATGGTGGTCAAGAAAGATGGACGTAGGGAAAAGTTCGACCGCCAAAAAGTCTTGAACGGGCTGCTGCGGGCGTGCGAAAAGCGTCCGGTGCCGATCAGCAAACTGGAACAAATTGTGAACGACGCAGAAGGGTTCGTGATCGAGTCTGCGGAGCGCGAGCGAAAAACCAGTGAAGTCGGCGAACTGATCATGAACCGGCTGCGCCGATATGACAAAGTCGCGTATGTGCGGTTTGCTTCGGTTTATTTGGATTTCAAGGACGTGCAAGAGTTCATGACGGAGCTGAAGGATTTGTTGAAGACGAAAGAAGCGGCAGATCCACGCGCCAAGGAAGCAGCGAAGAGCTGAAGGAATTGAGGCTCGTATCAGGGCATGGCTTTCAGCCATGCCGTCATCGTCTCAAATCGGACTACGGCACGCCTGAAAGGCGTGCCCTGATACGAACCACTCAACCTGAAGTTCTACATGCACCGCAATGATCCACAAAATCACCCTCATCCCCGGCGACGGTATCGGCACCGAAGTTACGAAGGCGGTGGTTCGCATTCTCGAAGCCACTGGCGTCAAGTTCGAGTGGGAAACGGTACAGGCGGGCGCTGAGGCTTACGAGAAATATAAGGAATACATTCCCAAAGCGCTAACCGAATCAATCGAGCGTACCCATGTAGCTCTCAAGGGGCCGATCAGCACGCCCATCGGCGGAGGCTTTGCCAGCATCAACGTCCAATTGCGAAAGCAGTTCGAGCTGTACGCCAACTTCCGCCCGATTCGCAATCTGCCGCACATTCCTACGCGTTATCCGGATGTTGATCTGGTGATCGTGCGTGAGAACACTGAAGGCCTTTATTCCGGACTCGAACATGAAGTCGTACCCGGGGTGGTCGAGAGTCTGAAGATCATTACGGAGAAGGCGTCCACGCGCATCTCGCGCTTTGCCTTCGAATATGCGCGCAATAACAAACGAAAGAAAGTTCACTCTATTCACAAAGCCAACATCATGAAGCTTTCGGATGGACTTTTTCTGCGCTGCTCGCGCAACGTGGCGAAGGAATATCCGGAGATCACCTACGGCGAGCACATCGTGGACAACGCCTGTATGCAGCTGGTGATGAATCCATATCAGTACGACGTCATGGTTATGGAGAACCTTTACGGAGACATCCTCTCCGACTTGTGCGCCGGGCTGGTCGGCGGACTAGGTCTGGTGCCCAGCGCGAATCTCGGCGACGGTTGCGCAATCTTCGAAGCGGTACACGGCTCCGCGCCGGACATTGCGGGCAAAAACATGGCGAATCCGACGGCGTTGTTACGCTCTTCCCTGCTGATGCTCAGGCACATCGGTGAGCACGACGCGGCGCTCAAGATCCGCAATGGGCTGGAAAAGGTCTACCGCGACCGCGACAAGCTGACGAAGGATGTTGGCGGCAAGGCGGGAACGTCAGAGTTCGCGGATTCCGTGATTGAGGCTGTGCAGGCTGAACCTGCGGCGGCGACGGTTCGCTAATATTCCGCACGTTTGCGAAGACAAGCAGCGACTTCTGTTCTCACGATTTCTCCGCGATGAAACTGCTAAAATGACTGGTTCCGACGGAGGTTTCTTGAGCTCCCAGTCCACGCCATTCAATCGCGGATTCCATCGCTTTGCAGTGTTCACCGCTTGCGCGACTTTCATTCTGATCATTGCGGGTGCACTGGTCACCAGCAATGATGCTGGACTGTCGGTGCCGGATTGGCCGACTTCATATGGGCATGTGCTGCGGTTGCCGCCCTGGATCGGCGGTATTCGCTATGAGCATAGCCATCGTGTGATTGCAGGGTTTACGATTCTGCTGACAGTCGGAATCGCGCTGTGGACGTTGTTCGCGGAACGGCGCCGCTGGATGAAGGCTCTCGCCGTCGGAGCGCTGGGGACGATCATTGTGCAGGCAATCCTGGGCGGCATGACGGTGCTGCATTTTCTTCCTCCGGCTATTTCCACGGCCCACGCCGCTGTGGCCCAAACTTTCTTTTGCATCGCAGTCGCGATTGCTGTGTTCACCAGCCAACAATGGGCGGTGGAAATTCCGCAGGCTGTTTCCGATGACTCTCACCCAAGTTTGCTTACGCTGAGCCTTCTTTCCATTTTCATTCTCTATGTCCAACTAATTCTCGGCGCGATGTTCCGGCATCATGGAATGCCGTGGTGGCCGCACGTGCTCAATGCGGTGGTCGTGGCGCTGGTGCTGACCTGGACGGGAGTACGCGCAATCTTGCAGTCTGGAAAAATAGACGCGATCCGGCGTCCCGCGGTAACTCTCTTATTCCTACTCGTAATCCAGCTCTGCCTGGGATTTGCGGCGTTTCTCACGCGAGTGATCTGGAGTGCAGATGCGCCACAACCGGAACTTTCGATGGTGCTTTCGACTGTGGCCCACGTAGCAGTTGGCGCGCTGTTGCTGGCAACAACGGCTGTGCTTACACTGCAAGTCTGGAGGCGTGTGCCGGCAATGGAGAAAGATTTCGTCCAATCCGCCTCTCACGCCCCGCTCGTCGTAAAATAGATCTTTGACCTCTGACATGTCTGCCTTCGCCGTTGTTGGGTCCGACCCGCAAGTTGAATCCCAAAGTTCTCCGGTCATTGCCGTGCGCGATCTAGTGCACCGCTACGATGGCCGCGCTGCGTTAAACGGCGTTTCCTTCGACGTCCGCCCGGCAGAGTTCTTTGGATTGCTCGGACCGAACGGCAGCGGCAAGACAACTATGTTCCGCATTCTTTCGACGCTCATGGTCCCAGTAGGTGGGCGCGCGGTAATCCTGGGGCACGACGCGGCGAAGGACCCTAGTAAATTGCGGCGCGAGATCGGCGTCGTCTTTCAGGCGCAGAGTATTGATTTGAAGCTGACTGCGGCCGAAAACCTGCGGCACCATGGACATCTGTATGGCCTGCACGGGCCAGGGTTGCGCAGAAGAATCAGCGAAATGCTTGCGCGCGTCGGGCTTGCTGACCGGGCCAAAGACAAAGCTCAAACATTTTCTGGTGGCATGCAGCGCCGACTGGAGCTGGCGAAAGGACTTCTGCATGGACCGCGCGTTCTGTTGCTGGATGAGCCGACCACCGGACTCGATCCGGGAGCACGACGAGACCTGTGGCAATATCTGCGAATTCTACGGGACGAAGAGCAGGTCACAGTCTTGGTGACCACGCACTTGATGGAGGAGGCCGAACGCTGCGATCGGCTCGCGATCCTGAACGAAGGCAAGCTGGTTGCTTTGGGCACGCCCGCAGAACTGAGGCAGGAAATTGGCGGCGATGTGATTGTGCTGGAAGCAAGAGATCCGGAATCATTGGCGATGCGCATTCGTTCACGATTCAATGTTGATGTTCAAGTGGTGGGCAGCCAGGTGCGAATTGAGAGAGAAAGCGGACATCGCTTTGTGACGGACGTGGTTGAAGCTTTTCCTGGAGAAATTGAAGCAGTTTCGATTGCGAAGCCCAGCCTGGAGGACGTTTTCATCCGCCGGACTGGGCACCGGTTCTGGAGCGAGCAAGGAAGTCAAGGCATGTTCACCACAGAGACACAGGGGCACAGAGAAAACCGAAGCAATTCATGAGTTCAACTGCTACAAGTCTTTCCCCGGCTAATCCGAGTAACGACGAACTGCTGCTGCCTGCTTTCACGCTGTGGTGGCGCGAAATCGTACGGTTCTATCGGCAGCGCGCGCGTGTGGTCGGAGTAATTGCGTCCCCGGTGCTGTTCTGGCTGGTGATTGGTTCGGGTTTCGGCACGTCGTTTCGTTCGGGAGGATCGGGGAACCAGCATTATCTCGACTACTTCTATCCCGGCGCGCTGATCATGATCGTGCTGTTCACATCGATTTTCACCATGATGTCAGTGATCGAAGACCGCAAGGAAGGATTCCTACTCTCGGTGCTGGTGGCTCCAGTCTCGCGTTCTGCAATTGTTCTCGGAAAAGTGCTGGGCGGGACAACGCTTGCCACAATTCAAGGGCTGATTTTTCTAGTATTTGCCCCGCTGGTCGGGGTGCACATAGGATTCGGCAGCTTTCTAATGGTGGCGCTCACCGTGTTTCTGGTTTCTTTTGCACTGACGGCGCTGGGATTCGCGATCGCGTGGCCGATGGACTCTAACCAGGCGTTTCACGCGGTCATTAACTTGTTTTTGATTCCTCTGTGGCTGCTGTCGGGCGCACTGTTTCCGCTCTCGGGCGCATCAGGATGGCTGCGCATACTGATGACCATCAACCCTCTCACTTACGGGGTCGAGGCATTGCGTGGTCTTCTATACCCCGCGAGCACGGGAGAGTTCTCGCTGGCCGCTTCGCTCGCGACTCTGGTGTTGTTCTCACTATTTATGTTCGGCCTTGCGTTTATGATGGTGAACCGGCGCACCACCAAACCCGCCGCATGATGCAAGTTCCCGCCCAATACGCCATCTTCCCGGTGATCAATGCGACGTTGAACGGCACCAGCGCCGTACTCTTGGTGACTGCGCATCACCAGATCAAAAAGGGACGACTGGCTGCCCATCGAGGGCTGATGCTGGCCGCGGTTGCCACTTCTTCGCTGTTTCTTGCCTCTTACCTCTACTACCACTGGCACGTGGGTTCGGTCCGGTTCCAAGGTCAGGGCGGGTGGCGGCCGGTGTATTTCACGATCCTGATTTCTCATACAACTCTGGCAGTGACCATAGTGCCGCTGGTCATCATCACTCTGGTCCGAGCCCTGCGTGAGCGCTTCGACCGGCACCGCGCCATTGCTCGCTGGACATATCCGCTCTGGCTGTATGTTTCGGTTACGGGCGTGGTGGTCTATTTCATGCTTTATCATCTGTTTGCCTCGTGAAATCGCCGAGACGAGTCCAGGAGTCATCTTCCTAGAGCTTCATCGAGCAGTGTGGCAAGTCGAAGGCCGGCCAGGGCCAGTCGCTCGTCCACAGCGCTAATGTTGGGCTTGTAGTAGGCTTCGTCAACCGAGCTGCCGTCATTCAGCCAGACTCTCTGTGCCAGGTGAAAAGACTCGTTTGCCCAAGCCTCAGGGGTTCCATTCGCGCGGCGCTGCAAGTGTTCGCGCGCAATCAGTCTTTCAAGATGCGCGACCCACTTCTTTTGCGAACGTCGGGTGTGTTTGATCAGGTCAGTGTCCCAAAGAAAGTGGAGATTACATGGACGGTCGCCACACTGGGTCCTGCCGAACTCAATGATGTGAATATCATTTCCTGCGTGGGCCTCGCCAATGGCATGCATCGGCTGATGGACGTCCGCAACAAGATGCACCAGGAACTTTAATGCCTCAATCCGATCCTGCTGGGAGGAATTGCTATTTCTTAGGACCTGTTGGAATAGAACGATCCGGTCAACCACACAATTGTGTGCGGCCATGACCCTATGCTTCTTTTCTGGCGGATTGCAATCCCGCTCCTCAGAGAAGCCGCTGGCATTTAGAGGAATATCAACGAAGTGCCAACCGGCGGTTTCAGGTCGCTGCTTTCTTATTTCATCCGCCCAAGTCGAGACTGCCGCGAGGTCATCGCTGCCCAGCAATGCTTGAATCTGCAGCCTGGTGGATTCCCTCAAATGCGCTTGCGCAATTCGCGCCGCGATTCGGTGTCCTCGAGGTCCCCAGGCAAACGAGGTTGGCGTAAACGCCAATAGAGCAAGAACCGCAGCGAACTTCCTCATCGTGATCCATCTTCCATCTTTTTGTGGCGATCATAACAGCCAATCTCGCCGCACCAAACTAACTAACAAACCTCATGCTTGCAATTGTTTGGCGCATGGTACTCTCGAATTGCTCTGGGATTGTTGCTCCCGCGAAACGGGTGGCAGCACAAAAAGAAAATTTCCGGCGGCTGTTGCGCACGGTTGAAACGCTCTCCGATCTCGGACCCGAGATGACGGCGGAGCGGGATTTTACTCAAACTGCGCACACCATGCTTTCCGCGCTGATGCACGCCACCAGCGCCCGCGAAGGCGTGCTGTTTGTGTTTATTGAGAAGCCTTCCATGCTGACCTCCGTGGCGGCGCAGGGCTTCGCGCTCATTCCAGAACCCTCCGTCGTTCCTCTTTTGCCGCGGCATGTTCACGCGCTCAGTTCCACCCAGGGCGCGGTGCTCCTCGCCAAAACTTCTGCTGACACCTTTCTCAGCGCTAACGGAAATGTCGCTCCGGAACTTTTCAAGTGCGTTGCACCGCTGAAGGTTGCTGGAAAACTCGTAGGCGCTGTCGCATTAGGACGACGCGATGGTGATTCGGTGTATGACGAGGACGGCTTGCAGTCTTTGGATCTGCTGTGCCACTACGTCGCGCTCGCGGTGCAGAACCATGCCCTCACGCAGACATTGGCGCAGCGCGTTTCCGAGAATCTGCGTCTGATGGCCTCATTGCACGGCTTCTATGACAATGCGCTGGAAGCGTTTGCCGCCGCGATCGATGTAAAACATGTAAACATTCATGGACATTCGCTTCGCGTGGGACGTTATGCTGCTGCGATCGGCGATGCGATGGGAATGGACTCGAACGATGTTGCGGCGCTTCGTTCGGCGGGATACTTGCATGACATAGGTAAAGTGGCGGTGGACAAGCGGCTGTTTGGCAAACCAACCTCTCTCGATCCGGAAGAGTTTCAGGAGATGGCCGATCACACCACTGTTGGACACCAGATCGTAACCGGCGTGCAATTTCCCTGGCCGCGCATTCCTGAAATTGTGCGCTGGCATCATGAACGGGCCGATGGCTCAGGCTATCCTGATGGGCTTCTGAACGACGACGTTCCTATGTCGGTCAGAATCGTGGGACTGGCCGACACTTTCGATGCTATGACCAGCCTGCGGCCGTACCGCGAGCCGATCTCGCTGGGTGCGACGCTAAGTGAAATCGTGAGAATTACGCCGCAGAAATTCGATCCGGCTGCGGTGCATGCGCTTCTGGTACAACTGCGCCGGGACGCGGTCGGCAGCAATCGCACCCCTTTCCTGGAAGGTTCAGCCGGACACCTGGGGCCGAGCGACATTGATCACCTGGCGGCGAATCTGCAACATAAGGTTTCCAGCGGCCGGATGTTTCTGACATAACCTTCCCCATTCCTGAATGTGATTGCGTCCTCAGCCTGAGCGGATGCTAGCTCTCGCGCTACTTGCTTCGACTGACCCGTTGCCAGTTCGAGACTCCACATCTTTGCCGAGCTTCTTCAGCAGAGTGATCAACGTGCCGCGCTCCTGACATGAGAGATTGCTGAACAGGCGCTCCATCTCTGCCTCGTGCTGGGCAAACGCCTTGCGGATAACCGTCTCTCCGGCGGGAGTCAAATGGACCATGTGGACTCGACGATCGTCCGAGCTTGGCTTTCTCTTCACCAGTCCACGCTCTTCGAGCCGGTCCACGGCCACGCTGATGGAGCCTGGCGTCAGTTCCACTTTGGAGCCAATCGTATTTACCGGCAATGGGCCTTTGTGTAGCAGGGCCTCAAGGACGCGGAAGTCTGAGTCGCCGAGACAACTTCCGGAGATGCGCCGGCGCGCGACCTCCCCTATAGCGCGGAAGGTTTTCCACAGCACCAGCCAGACGTGAACTGCCTGAGTGTTTTCAGCAGCTTTGCTCAAGTTCGACCCCGAAAAAGAATTTTGCAACCTCGCGGATTACATTGTAATCAATTATATTGATGTCAATATATTAAGGAGGATTCAGTATGGCAACAACTTCCAGTGTCAGTCTAACGGGTGTGTCCAGCAGAGTCGCTTCGGGCGAGGCGACGGCGGTCCGATCGGGCATCGTTCTGTTGGGACGGCTGTTGTTTTCGGCGATATTTCTTATGAGCGGTGCAGGACTCTTCTCCAGCAAGATGGTGGGATATGCAGCTGCTGCGGGAGTGCCGTTCGCGGGGCTCGCGGTGCCGCTGTCGGGCATTGTGGCTGTCGCCGGAGCGCTCAGCATCGCGCTCGGGTACCGG
>Ga0137359_10002685_pt1 | contig 14261 bp, 13 predicted proteins | sample Mad1_40_16metaG_FD_108281 | JGI IMG/M metagenome (GOLD analysis project Ga0137359, IMG submission 108281) | Vadose zone soil microbial communities from Angelo Coast Range Reserve, California, USA - Mad1_40_16 metaG | ecosystem: Environmental > Terrestrial > Soil > Vadose zone | place: USA... | reverse complement strand
AACGCCGTTGTCTTCGGGGTCCTCAACGAAGATGGGCCGGCAGACACTGACGGCACCCGCCTCTTGGTTGATATTGCCCGACCGCTGAAGGTTACCTTTCACCGGGCGTTCGACATGTCGGTTGATCTCGACCGGGCACTGCAAGACATTATGCTGACTGGCGCCGACCGTCTCCTGACTTCGGGCGGAGAGCAGACGGTGGAAGATGGCATAGCAAGCGTGGCCCGGCTCGTCAGCGCTGCAAGGGACCGGATCGTTATTATGGCCGGAGGGGGAATTTCTGAGCGCAACGTGCTCAGGATTATCACCCAGACGGGCGTGCGCGAAATCCACGCCGGACTAAGAACTACAGTGCCGAGCAAGATGCGGCACCGGAATGAAAGAGTATCGATGGGCATTACAAAAGGTCACGAATATGAGCAAGCTGTGGTTCTGGAGGATCGGGTTCGACAGTTGCTGCAAGCCAGTTTCTTGCCGGCATGACGAACGACTGCGGCGGATAACGAATTTCCGTTGACGGGAGCCCGCCCATCGAACCCCGCCCACGAAGGGGGATAATAGTTGTCTAAAAGGAGTTCTGAGATGAGCAGCCAAGCCCTCTTGCAGTCACTGAAGGAAAGCATTCTTAGCCAGGCAAGCGTGAAAGCTATCTATGGCGAACCTGTCTCGGCACATGGAAAGACGGTCATACCGGTTGCGAAAATAATGTATGGCTACGGTGCTGGGGCGGGTACCGGCGGCATGGGCGATGCCACCGCTCGCGGCGAAGGAGGGGGTGGTGGCGGGCTAGTACGGGCCATTCCCGTGGGCGTTATAGAGATCAGCGACCAGCAGACCAGTTTCGTTCCGATCACCGACCGAAAGAAGCTGGCTGGAGCAATGCTCGCGGGGATCGGTTTCGGTATGTGGCTGGGTTGGCGCAAACGGCGCTGAAACTGAGTCGGTACTTCGTTTACCAATAGAAAGCAATTGGAGCGGGCACAGTATGAACTATCTTCTTTTCGTAATGGTCGTTGTCGTGGGCGTTCTCAGTGTCGTACATAGAACGATGGTGCGGAAGATCTACGAGACAGATGGACGTTCTCTGTCGACCTTCTCGCTACCAATGGCGATCCGCAGAGAATACAAGGCCCGGTTCGGGAAAGATAGACTTTACTGGTTCTCGCAAGTGGGGAACGTGCTTTTCGGCGTGATTGTCCTGTTGGGGATTGTAAGGCTGCTTCGCTAACGGTGTGCCAGCGAAAATGGCCCACCCATTGACTCCTGCGCAACTGCGGCTGCCCAGCCCTTTGCGCTTTTCAAAAAGTGGGTTCCCCAGAACTCGATTGAATTCTATTGGCCAAAGAGTTGACTCGATAGCTGGCGGACTTTCGAAGATAATGGCGGAGAGGGAGGGATTCGAACCCCCGATACCCGTTAAGGTATGTCCGCTTTCGAGGCGGATCGTTTCAACCGCTCACGCACCTCTCCGGAAAAACCATCAGCATTCAGCCATCAGCCGTCAGCCAAAATTACTGCGTCCTGCGGACGCGGAAAAACTCTTGCAAAATCTCCGCACACTGACCCGCCAGCACGCCGCCGCGAACTTCCATCTTGTGGTTCAGGCCAGGATGGTTCAATACATGCATCACTGAGTGCACGGCCCCGGCTTTAGGGTCATCAGCGCCATAAACCAGCCGACGGATGCGGGCATGAACCAGCGCTCCCGCGCACATGGCGCACGGCTCAATTGTAACAAACAGGTCACAGTCGCTCAGGCGATGGTTGCCGATCGCGGTACCTGCCTCTCGGAGGGCTACGACCTCTGCGTGGGCGGTGGGATCACAATCGGTCAGGTTCCGGTTCCAGCCGCGGCCGACAATCTTGCCCTGATGAACAACGACCGCGCCTACGGGAACTTCGCCGGCATCGAGTGCGCGGCGGGCACAGCTCAAAGCCTCCCGCATCCAGAGTTCGTCGGAGTCCTGGGTGGCACCGTTGCTCATGCGAACGATTGTAGCTTGCGCGGCGCTCGGCTCAGAGCAGGGTGAGCATTACGCGCAAAGAGTCGGGCACAAGAAGACGCACAATTTGCGGTGCAACACAGGTCAGAAGGCGGTACGTGACCGCCAGAACAGGTATCGTGATCACGAACAGCCACAGCGGGGAGATGCTTTGCATGTAACTTCTCACAACAATTTGGACGCAAGAATTCTAGGAAGGTGAGCAAATATTGCGGCAGAATACAAGAGTCGAGAGGAGTCAGAACCAGCCTCAAACGTCGCGAGGACAAGGCTCGATGTCACACTTTGACCAGCATTGACTCGAGTTGTTCTAGCGACTCAACTCGGGGTATTCCGTTGTCTTTGTAAGCTCCGGCGATATCGAAGATAACCGCTCGCATCCCGAATCGGGTCGCTCCTAAATAGTCCACTGAATAGACATCGCCGGTGTAGAGGCTCTCCTCTGGTGTGACCGCAAGGCTGCGCACCGCGGCCTCGAAGATAGCAGGATGCGGTTTTTCTTTGCCCACGATCCCTGAATCCGTGATCGTCTCAAAGCAGTCGGCAATTCCGCAGCGGCCGAGAACCTCTGCAATCTTTCCGTCCGCGTTGGAAATTATGCCCAAGCGGTATTTCTTCCCAAGACGTTCCAGCACCTCACGGGTATGGGGACGAATGTCACGCCAATTTGCAGAAATACGAGTGCAGGAGACGAGGTCTGAACAGATCGAATCATCCCCGATGCCAAGTTCGTTCAGCAAGTGTGAGTAGTAAATGTGCCAGAATCCATGATCCACAGTTTGGCTGCTCTCTCCTAGTCCATCGAATTCACGTTTAGTCTTTCGTTCGATTGCCCGTAACAACTCAGGCGAGGGAAATATCTGGCGTTCGTGGAGCGCGCGCAGCATGCGCTCGGGACTCGGAAATAGAAGAGTATTTCCGACATCAAAGAAAAGAGCTTTGATCATGGAACCAGTTTACAGGCGACGAAGCCGCCGACGTTGTCTCCAAAGACCTGTAAGATCGCGCACGTTGAGGCGATGGCGGGCCCTTAAACTACATTTGCGGTATCATTCCAAGATGGCGAAGAAGACGAGCTTCGATTTGAGCTGTCCCTGCTGCGGCGCATTGCTAAAGGTGGATGCGGAAACCGAAGCGGTCATTTCTCATGTAGCTCCAGTGAAGCCGAAGACCTTTAACGATATTGAAGAAGCCGCGCGAGCGATGAAGGAGCAGGACAGCCGCCGCGATTCGATCTTTCGCCAGTCTGTAGAAGCACAGAAGCACTCGGCCGACCTGCTGGAGAAGAAATTCCAGGAAGCCGTCCGCAAGGCCAAGGAATCGCCGGACACGGGCAAACCGATCCGGGACTTCGATCTGGATTGATCATTCAGCTACAAACTAGCGCGCAAAACATAAAGGCCGCCTTCCGGCGGCCTTTACTTCAGCGATTCAGCTGACTACAGCGTGGATTCGATCTCAAAGCCCCAAGCTTCCAGCAAGGGCTCCGGGATGTACTTGGAATTTTTGTTCCGGCGGGCCCACTCACGCAAACGGGTCGAGCGCAAATACTGATCGGGAGTGAGCTTGTACTCCTTCACGACCTGCTCAAATTCCGTAACGGTTGGAACAATGGGACCAATCGGTTCGGGCTTGCCCCAATTGGGGTTCCCTCGTCTTTTAGCCATGAATTATGCCTCGGTGCATGGATTTAAGTTGTTAACAAAATTAGATTCCGATGGCTTGGCGAAGGATTCCAATCCTTGCGCCGACTCACAGATAAACAGACAGAAAGAAACCGCTGGGGCCGAACTTGCGGAAGATCAAAGCCTACCGGAACTCCATGATTCTACTTCACTTTGCAGGAAAGTCAATGACAAATCGGGAGCATGCTTCTAAGTGATTTTACCGGCCCGAAGCATACGCCCGAAGCTGAAGACTGTCCTAGGGAGTACGGCCCAGGTTACTCCGGTAATACTCTTTCAGTTGCAAACCTTTGATCTCCAAGGACTAACTGCTAAATTCCCGGTGGGGAGCACTCCGGCTTTCCGAGGATTTGGATGCAATCAGGACTGCAATCATTGTTGTTGTGCTCGGACGATAAGGTCGTTCGGGTCCTTCGTCGCGTGTTGAGCGAGCTTGAGATTTTGGTTGAGCACTGCGAGGACACGGACACAGCGGTGCGGAAGTTAACCCGGCAGCGGTTTGAGGCTGTCATTGTGGACTGCACCACGCCGGAGATTGCGCTAAAGATCTTGAAGGGAACGCATTCGGCTCCAGCCAATAAACGTGCCATTACCGTAGCAATCCTCGAAGGCCAGACTACCGACGGCCAAAGTGCGCTAAAGGGTGCCTTCGCCATGGGAGCTCATTTTGTGCTGTTCAAGCCCATTTCCCTGGAAAAGACCAAGTCCAGTTTTCGGGCGGTTCGCGCATTAATGAAACGGGAACGCCGGCGTAACGTTCGCCTCCCGATCGAACTTCCCGTCGAGCTTCAAGTGGAGGGCAAATCAGAGAAAATTAACGCCGCCATGGCAGACCTGGGCGAAAACGGCATGGCCGTGAAAACCCGCGATTTCAAGGTGCCCCCCGCCTTTCGAGTACGGTTTACCCTCCCCGGAGCGTCTGCTCCAATTCTGTGCCGCGGAGAGATAGCGTGGGAAGGCAAGAACATGCATGGGGTTCGATTTCGCGAAATGTCGGTAGAACACTGCGACCGACTCAAGCTATGGATCAGCCGCCAGTTGGCAGCTATTGAAGGCGATGAGCCCCCGGTAAACTGCAAGCTAACAGATCTGAGCCTAAACGCCTGCTACCTGCAAACCGAGTCTCCATTCCCGGTACGCACTCGGCTACAACTGATGATGAAAGTACGGAAACTGGAAGTTCAGGTCGAAGGCATCGTCAGGGTCATGCATCCCAGCGCCGGCATGGGCGTGGAATTCAATCAGCACACGACCGAGCAACGAGCCAGAGTTGAGGAATTTATCCAAACCCTGGTCAATACCGCGGGAGCAGTCCCTGATATTCAAGTCCGTCCGGACATCATTGACCAAAATGCCGCCGAATCTTCCAGCCAGCTGATCGCAGGCGACCCCGGCGACCCCTTGCTGTTCTTATTCCGCATCAAAGCCGAACTTTCTCCCCAGGCATTTCAGGCGGAGCTGGCAAAACAGCGCGGGATCCACGCCGAGGTTGGAGTTTAGCCGCTTCCGCCGTAAAGCCCAGCTGCTTCTCACACTCGTATTGAACTCCTTCACGCCTGCGCTGCGCCCCTTAAGGCCGCAACTGCTTCCTCAGGGCTGGAGAAAATCAGGAATAGACCGTTCATGCGCGTAATCTCAAACAATTTCTGCACGCGTTGATTGATTCCGCTCAGAACCATCTGCCGCCCTGATTTCTGGCGTGACACAAAAGCAGTTACCAGCAGACCGAGCCCGGCAGAGTCAATGTACGGCACATCGCTGAGGTCGAGAATCACCGTGTCGGCAGGCTCTTCGCGCCGCATTGCATTTTGAAAAATCGCTCCGGTATTGCCAGTAAGCGGGCCACTCAAGATCAAGACTTCTTGTGAAGGGAAAGAATTGGACCGATCAATTACCAAAGATTCAGACATGGGAAAGAGATTCTAGGGCACCAGAGCGGAAACTGACAAGATGCCAGGTGATCGCCCCAGAGGTTAACGTGCTCGCCGAGGCCGCCAAAAAGCCCTGCTCTCTTGCGAACAGGGCTTTGACCAAACATTTCAGCAACCAATGTCTAACGCCGTGCTCGGCCCGTGTGGAATCCCTACTTTCCCTCGAAATTAATCACGCCGAATGCACCATTGGCGTAATTGTTGGGACCCGCGGTATAAAACAACTGATTCAGTGCTCCGTTCGCTGCGGTGCCGCCCCCGAACTCCAAGCCCCAAAGCTGATCGATCTCGATCGCTTTGCCGCTCGGATCCTTCAGCGTCCCCATAACTTGTCCGGTTTGCAGGTTGAATGCGTTAATTTTTCCGCCCGGGAGATTGTTGCCGACCAGCAATGCCGAACTGAAAGGGCCGAAATTCGTTGGCGCCAAAGCCATTCCCCATGGCTGGTTCAGCGGGGTCCCGTGCGCAAAACGTTTCACGAACGCTCCAGTCTCGCTGAACATGTCGATGAAACCATTCGCCACGTTGCCGGTGCTTGCGTAGCTAACGAAGATCTGGTTCCTGATCTGCTGGATTCCATACGCTGAGAATCCTGCGGGGATCGTAGGATCTGTCAATGTCTTGATCAGCTTGAAGTTGCCGTTGTAAACGTCCACCCGATTGTTGGCATTGTCGGCGGCGAATAGCAGATTCGTACCGTCGGTTGTGATGGCCAGGCCGGTGTAACCAGCGCCAGAATGCGAGTTGTCGACCACCAGCACGGCATGCGTCAGGTCAACACCGAAATTCCAGGCGCTGATACTTCCGTCAACCGTTGCGAAAATGAAGAGTGCCGGAGCGGTCAGCCCGTTCTTGGTTACTTTGAAATCTTGGGACCCGTTAAACACGATTCCCGATGGCCCGGTGAATCCCGTCCCTACCTTAGGAATTTCGACTTGCAATTGTTGCGGGTTGCCGCTGCCATCGTACAGGGTCGAGAATGCCGTTCCCTGGTCGCTGACCCAGAACGGGCTGCCTGCGGCGCGAGCGATTCCCCAGGCATTTACAAGTTTCCGGTCCTGGTGGGGTGCGACTCCGGGCAGGTTTGAGACCAGTTGAGTGGCTTTGTATTGTGCGGATGCAGAACTCACCAGCGCCACTACAATGGCCAGGCATGAAGACGCGAATACTCCGCGAGCGAATCGGCGTTGCATATTAAACTCCTTGTTTTGAAGGCGCGTTAGCACGACAGCAACAACGCGCTGAGAAACGATCCTAGAATTTGGCGGGACAGCGCATTGTCAGCGGTACGTAACGAATTTGCAAAATGATCGAGTGATCGTGACGATGAGAAGAAGGGGAGGATGGTTGTTCGCACTCCCGGCATTGGAAAGCGCGGGACCACTGAAAGGTGGGCGCGGCTATCGCGGCGCAAGTGAGTGCAGTGAGTCAATCCGCCAAGCTGATTGTGCACTGATCATGCACTTGGACTCAGAATCAGCAGACGCAATTTCGTGGTTCCTCACGCGAAGGCCGCTATCTCACAGGCACCTCTTCGCGCACGGGTGAAAGACTCTCCTCTTTGTGGCTCAGGTAGAAGTGGACCGCGGGAGTAATGATCAACGATAGAACCATGGAAATTAAGATTCCGCCGATGACGGCGATGGCTAGGGGTTGCAGCATCTGCGAGCCCGCGCCAATGGCAAACGCCAATGGCAGCATCCCTGCCATGGTTGCGAGCGCGGTCATGACGATCGGGCGGAGACGGCGGCGGCTGGCTTGCAGCATAGCTTCTTCTGCAGAGGCGCCTGTGGCACGGATTCTCTGGTCGGCATCCAGCAGCAAAATGCCATTTTTCGCCACGATCCCCACCACCATGATCATTCCCATGAAAGAGGAAACGTTAAAGGTGGTGCGAGTGATGAGCAATGCAATAAAAACACCGGAGGTCGAAAGCAGCGCAGACGCCAGGATTGCAAGCGGCGCAGCGAAGCTTCCGAATTCGAATAGCAGGACGATGAAGACGAGAATGATCGCGAGCATCAGAACGAAGACAAGATCGCGGAACGATTTCTGCTCTTCCTTGTAGGTGCCGCCGTAATCGACGCGGATTCCGGGCGGCAGATGAAGGCCGCTCACGGTTTTTTGGACAGCACTTACGGCGCTTCCCAAATCTGTTCCTTCCAGCCGCCCGGTAACCATCACCACGCGCAGGAGATTTTCGCGATGGATTTCGGTTTGCCCCGGAAGCTCGGTGATCGTTGCCAGCGATCCCAGCGTGGCGGTGCGGCCGCTGCTGCTCGCGAGCACGGTGTCGCGGACGGTATCGACTGAAATCCGGTTGTTCTGCGGAAACCGAATGCGTATCGTGTACACCCGGTCATTCGAGATTACCGGCGTGGTCGCGGGCTCTCCCTGCACCAGGGCCGACACATCGGTAGCAATTTCCTCGGGAGTAAACCCTGCTCGCGACGCTACCGCCGGATCCACCTGGAACGACAGGGCCGGGCCGCTGATAGTGTTTTCGATCCCGTCAAAGACATCCACCACTCCGGGGAGCTTGCGGATCGCATCGGCCACTTTGGGGGCCCACTGTTCGGTTTCTGTCGGATTTTGCGAGAACAACTTGATCTGAATGGGCTCGCGCTCGCCCATCAGATCTCCAATCATGTCCTGCAAGATCTGCACGAATTCAACTTGGACTGCGGGCTCCTCTTCAGCGATCTTGCCTCGAACGTCCTCAATAATTTCGTCGATGCCGCGCTTGCGGCAGGTGCCCGAAGACGCACTGCTAAAAAAGCCACACCCCGGCTTCAATTTGACCAGAATGTCTCCGCGATTGGCCTCGGTTACGGCCGCCGGACCGAGCTCGGCTCCCGTACGCCGCGAACTGCTCTCCACTTCGGGAACAGTTTTGATGATCTCTTCGAGGTGTTGCACCATGCGGTTGGTTTCCGAAAGCGAGCTGCCAGCGGGGGTCAAGTAATCGAGCGTGAAGTCGCCTTCGTCCATTTCGGGAAGCAGATCGTTCCCAGAAAACCGGTAACAGACGTAAGCGCTGGCGATGAGCAGAACGCTGAGACCGGCGAGCCACCAGGGCCTGGCCAGAGCACGGCGTAACCAGCGCTGATGAAAGTCAATGATCTTGCGGAACCGCGGGCCAAGCGAAGCTTCTTCCGCTGCCAGCAACTTAGCCAGAGATTCTTCTTCATCAGTAACATCACCATAATTATCTTTATCACGCGACTCGGGTTCGTCCTTGTGCTTGCGGATAAAGTAGCTGCTCAAGGTCGGCGTCCACGTCAGGGCTAGAGCTAGTGAAGTGAACAGGGAAACGCCCAGAGTGACGGCCAGAGCACGGAAGAACGTTCCGGTCACTCCGGTGATCGAAATCAGGGGAAGAAAAACGACCACGGGAGTCACCGTCGAGCCAATCAACGGAACCGTGATCTCGCGCAGTGCGGCGCGGATGGCCTCGAGCCGTCCTTGTCCGGCATCGCGATGCAGAACGATATTTTCCACCACCACGATCGCATCATCAATCACCAAGCCGACCGCCGCCGCCAGGCCGCCGAGCGTCATAAGATTGAAGCTTTCGCCCAGGACTTTCAAAACCACGAAGGTGAGCAGGATGGTGACCGGAATCACCAACCCCGCAACCACTGAGGTTCCCCAATCATGCAGGAAGACAACCAGGATGATCGAGGCGAGTGCAACGCCCAGTAAAATCGCATCCCGCACGCTCTTGATCGAGTCACTGACGATCTGGGACTGGTCGTAGAAGGCTTCGATTTTCACCCCGGCAGGCAGAGACTGGCGAATTTTATCGACTTCGTCATGCGCCTCGTTGGCCACTTCCATGGTGTTGCTGTCCGGCTGGCGATTAATGTTGAGCAGCACCGCGGGTTTGCCGTTGGCGCTCACGATGGTGTACACCGGCTTCACGCCCGAAACCACATTTGCCACATTACCGATTCGCACCGGAATGCCCGAAGGTGTCGTCTTCACCACTACCTGCGCTAGCTGCTCCGGATTGCGCACCTGGCCGCTGATCAGCCCCAGCACCAGTTGATGGTTTTGCTCAAACAATCCCGGCGAATCAATCAGGTTGGTGCGCTTGATTGCATCCAGAATGTCGGTGACGGTAATGCCGGCGGTGAGCAGTTTGGCGGGGTCGGGCTCGATGTGGAACTCTGGCTCCTGCCCTCCTTGGACCATCACGCTGGCCACGCCGTTCAGCCGGTTCAGCCGCGGCTTCAGTTCGTAGGTTGCCATCTCCCAAAGTTGAGTCTGGGGGACAGTGTCCGAAGTCAGGCTGTAGCCAATGATCGGGAAGCTGGCAAAGGTCATCCGGCGGGTATCAATCTTCGCCGTCGGCGGAAGCTCTGGCTGCACGCGCGAGATGGCGGCATTCACGTACTGCAGCGTCACGAACATGTCCACGTTCCAGTTGAAGAAGAGGTCGATTTCAGCCGATCCGCGGCTGGTCGTAGACCTGACCTCTTCGAGTCCGGGCACGCTGTTCACCGCCTCTTCAACCGGCCGCGTGACCGTGACCATCATCTGGTCAATCGGCATTACACCGTTGTCCACAGCAAGAACAATGCGGGGAAAATCTGTGTTGGGAAAAACTGAGACAGGTATGTTGAATGCCAGATAGCCGCCCAGCGCCGCGATGGTGAGGATCAAAAAGATCAGCGGCTTGGAGTGGCGCGCAAACCAGTACGACGACTCAGGACGATTCAACGCACTTCCTCCGCGACCCTACTCCTTTTCATCTTTCCCTTTGCCTTCGGGCCCTTCCGGCTTGCCTTCGGGCGCGGCGGCTTCGGCGGCGGTGATCTTGGTGTTGTCGGGCAGCCCGTAAGCTCCCGTGGCGACGACCTTATCCGCGGGTTGGAGACCTTCTACAATCTGCACACGATCGTTGTCGCGGATTCCGATTTTTACCGTCTTCTTGTGCGCATGACCGTCAGGGCCGGCAACCATCACCGAAGTTGCGCCCTGTTCTGTCAGTAGAGCCTCCGCCGGAACTGTCAGCGCGTCGGGCACCGAACGCGCGATCATCGAAACTTGCACGCTGGTACCCGGCTTGAGATGCCCGCCTGGATTCTTCGCCTTCACCCAAATTTCGATGGTTGTACTATTGGCGTCCAAGGCGGGACTAACGATTACAACTTTCGCCGGGAAAGGTCTTTCCATACCGGGTACGGCAACCTCGGCCTTGTCTCCCACTTTCAAAAGCGCAGCGCTTGGCTGCGGGATGTGGGCGCGCGCCACCACTTGCGAAGTATCCATCACTGTCAGCAGGGGAGTGCCGGCAGTGGCCATTTCTCCGGGATAAAGTGGGCGGTCGGTCACCACGCCATTGATCGGGCTCTTGATCTCGGAGTAGCTGAACTGCGCCGTCGCTCCTGCATATTTCCCCTGCGCGGATTCGAGTTGGCCGCGGGCCGACTTCAGCGTTTGCTGTTTGCCGACCGCGTTCAGCGCTTCCAGGCGCCTTTGGGCCATTTGATATTGATTGCGTGCGTTGGTGAGATCAACGCCCGCCTGGTCCAGTTCCTTGCGTGGAAGCGCACCCTGCTCAAACAGATCTTTACGGCTGGCGTAAATCTTCTCTTGTGCCTCGAGCGCCTGTTTGGTAGCCTCGGCGTCGAGTTGCGCTTTCTGTAATTCCTGCGGAAGATCGGACGCCGTGGTTGCCGTGTACGTAGCCTCGGCTTGGTCATATGCGCCCTTGTTCTCTTGCGCAGCGGCAGCCAAGTCACGGTTTTCAAGAACCGCAAGCAATTGCCCGGCATGCACCCGGCTTCCGCGATTGACCAGGAACTTCTTTACGGGGGCGCTGATCTTCGGAACCAGCGCCGATTGCGCGACTGGAAACAGGACCGCATCGGCCGTGACCTTCTGCTGCACAACTCCTTTTTCAACCGGAACAATTTGCACCGTGACCACGGGCTCCGGTTCTTTCTCTTTCGCGGAGCACCCCGTCATAGCGGCAATCGCCGTAGCAATGAGGATGAGAAGGAAAATAACCGCCGTGCTCCGGCGAGTCTCGAATTTCACGCTATGGGTTTTAAATAACGATGCTGTTTCCACTCAGAATGTACCTGTCAGGGTCTGAAGATTCGCAAGCGCCACGCGGAACCGCACCTGGCCGTCGCCGAAGGCATTCTGTGCCGTCGTAAGCGTATTCTGCGCATCCACAACCTCCAGCACCGTGGCTTCGCCCGCCTGATAGCGCAAGGTCGTAAGCCGCAAACTCTCTGCGGCAAGATCGGCCGAATGGCGGAAGGATTCAAGTTCCGCCCGCGCAACCTGGCTTTCGCTATACAGAGTCTTCAAATCCGCCACCATCTTGCGCTGCGCAAAGCTCAATTCTACTTTTGCCTGATTTCGTTGCAGGTTCGCGCTCTTTACTTTGCTGCGGCTTGCTCCCCAATTCCAGATGGGGATCTCAAGCGTTGCCGTCGCGGCGTAGCCCAGGTTACGCACATTCCGGCCGGAAGGGGGTATAGTCGGATCGAATTGATTCACCGCAAAATGGGTTGCGTCAATCCCGTAGAAATAATCTAAAGTCAGCGAAGGCAAGAAGCTGTTCCAAGCCACCGCCACTTCCTGGTTTGCCGACCGCAAAGCCGCCACCGCAACCCGCAATTGTGGATTGTTATTCCCAGCTTGCGCCTCAACTTCCTGAAACGATGGCAGGGCCGCGATATTTTCCAAATCGTCGACGGTAGTGAAGTTCTCGTTAAAATTCGGGAAAATGATTACTGCCAGTTCCAGGCGGCTGCGCTCCATCTCCAACTGCGCATCCTGAAGCGCGCGCTGCTGTTGTTGAAACTGAAGCTCGGCCTTGATGGTGTCGGAGTGTGCCACCTCCCCGCCGCGCTCCAGCTTCTGCGTGATGTCAAAAAAATGCTGCGCCTCTGCCGTCGCGCGCTGCGTGGTGGAGTACTTGCGCTGCGCGATCACCGATCCGTAATAGGCCTGCACGACGGTTACCACCAGACCACGCGTGGCAATCTCTGACCGCGCTTTGGCCAGCGCTTCCTCAGCACGCGCCCGGCGGTACTCCGCTACATTCTGAAGAGAAAGGGCCTGATGCGCATTGCCCTGGCTCAGATATTCGTGCACACCATTGTTTGCTACGAAACGGAATCCGCCGGCGCCATTCCCCTGGGTGTAGAGGAATGAGGTGGTGTAATTTACGTTTGGCAGCATCGCAGCGCGGCTCTGCACCGTGTTCTGTCTTGCCACTCCGTACTGTGTGAGTGCCGCGCGGTACTGCGGCTCATTCGCGCGTGCGCGCGCAATCGCATCCTGAAGCGTGATCGTTAGGGGCCCAGTGGAGTTCGCCGCACTCTGAAGCTGGTTGGCCTCCTGCGCGGACCCGAGCGAAAGCAGGGTACTTACTATTCCTCCCAGGAGAACTAGTCTTATTCCGCGCCGACGCGCACCGTTCATGAGTTTCTCCAAAACCTAGAATCAGCACTCCCGGACTTCATTTGAGAGCAGGAATTCGTAAAAAGAGACGCAACTTGGCACTTCTCTACGACTTGGCACTATAAATGATCGCCTGAACAAATGCCTTAATGCAGGATTAAATCGCATTAATTTTAGGTCAGAATCAGGAAAGGAGCATTGTCGTCGACTATTCGAAATGGCACAGCTGTGCACAATCTTGCGCAATAGCCCACTCCTCTTGCGCACGGATCACAAACACGCACACCGACGCGTCCCTGCCAGAGATGTTTTCGTCGGGATTCGCCGCGGAATTCTTCACATCGTCAACCTGAACTCCGAGAAAGCCCAAACCTGCACATGTGGCGTGGCGAATCTCGGGAGAGTTTTCGCCGATTCCGGCAGTGAAGACCAGCGCGTCAAGACCGCCCAGCGAGATTGCCATTGCGCCGATTCCCGCCTGTAGGCGATGAACAAAAATCTCAAAAGCCAGCTTCGCTCTCTGATTGCCGGATCGGATGGCTTCGAGGATGTCTCGCATGTCACGCGAGACTCCGGAAACCCCGAGCAACCCGGAGCGATGATTCAGAACGTCATCGAGCTGATCTCCTGCGTCTCCCGCACGTATTAAGTACGTCAGGATGCCAGGATCAATCGAGCCAGAGCGCGTGCCCATCATCAATCCTTCGAGCGGAGTGAAACCCATGGTTGTGTCGACGCTTCGTCCACCATTAACGGCGGCCAGCGAACATCCGTTTCCCAAATGGCAGGTCACGATTTTTAGAGAGGAAATATCTTGTCGCATCAGCCTCGCCGCCCGGCCCGCGCAGTATTGATGATTAATGCCATGAAAACCGTAGCGGCGTATTCCACGCTCATACCATTCGTAGGGGCCAGGATAGACGGCAGCGGCCAGGGGCAAGGTACGATGAAAGCCCGTATCGAAGACAGCAATCTGCGTTGTGTCTGGAAGCAATTTCTCCATTAGCTCAATGCCTTGCAAGCCAGCCTGATTGTGAAGCGGGGCGAGAGCGGTAAGATCGGCGATGCCTTGCTTCACCCGGGCGTCGATCACGACCGGCTCAGTCAGTTGAGAACCACCGTGAACGATGCGATGCCCGACCGCTGAGATTTCAGCAGGTGCGCTTAGAACAGCGCCCGAACCGCTCCACAGATTTTCCAACATTGCTTCGGTT
>Ga0137359_10002682_pt1 | contig 14269 bp, 11 predicted proteins | sample Mad1_40_16metaG_FD_108281 | JGI IMG/M metagenome (GOLD analysis project Ga0137359, IMG submission 108281) | Vadose zone soil microbial communities from Angelo Coast Range Reserve, California, USA - Mad1_40_16 metaG | ecosystem: Environmental > Terrestrial > Soil > Vadose zone | place: USA... | reverse complement strand
GGACTTCGCGGTCTTTCGCTACGGCTTCTACCTCGCCGTCGCCGCGGTGGCCCTGGGCCTGGCCACCATCGTGCCGACGCGGCCCGGCGATCGCCGGCGCGGCTTCTTGGCGGCGCTGCTCGCCATCGTGATCGGCGCCGCCGCCGGGTGCGTGTGCTTCCTCGCGGTTATCCTGCGGGCGAAGAGCGCCGTCGACGACTCGACGATCTCACGGCGATTGGCGGCGTCGCCACCGAACGCCGTGAAGTCCATGCCGGCGCAGAAATCGGGCGCGGCGCCGGTCAGGACGACGCACGCGACGTCGTCGGCGGCGGCGAGCGTCGCGAGCGCGGCGGTGAGCGCCCGCCGCATGGCGAACGTGAGCGCGTTCCGCTTCGCGGGGCGATTCAGCGTCAGGACGGCGAAGCCGTCCGCGCGCTCGAGGATCAGGTGCTCGTCACTCATGGCTAGTTTCCGGGACGGGACACTAGGCGCGCCTCACCCCGGAAGACTGTAGCGTTTCATCAGCCGATAGAGCGTCGTGCGGTCGATGCCGAGGGCGCGCGCGGCCTCGGTACGGTGGCCGCCGGCGGCGGCGAGCGCGTCGCGGATGCGCGTTGCCGTGGCGCGGTCGAGCGTCGCTTGCAACGTCCCGTCGTCGCCGCCGGGTCCGGCCGGCGTCTCCTCGAGCAGCAGGTCCTCCGGTGTGATGGCGTCCCCGCGCGCGAGGACGACGCCGCGCTCGACGGCGTTCTCGAGCTCGCGCACGTTGCCGCGCCACGCGTGCGCGAGGAGCGCGGCTTCGGCGTCGGCGGTGAAGGCGAGCGGCCGCCCGGCGTCGGCGGCGTGGCGGCGCAGGAAATGCCGCGCGAGCGGCAGAATGTCCTCGCGGCGCTCGCGCAGCGGCGCGAGTTGGATCGGAATGACGTTCAGGCGGAAATACAGGTCCTCGCGGAAGCGGCCGGCGGCGACCTCGTCGCGCAGCACGCGGTTGGTCGCCGCGACGACGCGCACGTCGACGGTGCGCGGCGCGGCGCCGCCTACCCGCAGCACCTCGCCGTCCTGCAAGACGCGCAGGAGCTTCGCCTGAAAGTCGCCGCCGATCTCGCCGATCTCGTCGAGGAAGAGCGTGCCACCCGAGGCGCGCTCGAAGCATCCGGCGCGGGCGGCGCTGGCGCCGGTGAAGGCGCCTTTCTCGTGGCCGAAGAGCTCGCTCTCGAGGACGCCCTCGGCGAACGCCTTGCAGTTCACCGCGATGAACGGCCGCCCCACGCGCTCGCTCCAGTAGTGCAGGAGGCGCGCGACGAGCTCCTTCCCGGTGCCGCTCTCGCCTTGGATCAGCACCGTCGCGCGGCTCGGCGCGACGCGGCGCACGAGCGCCAGAAGCTCGCGGCTGCGCGTGCTCTCGGCGATCACTTGATCACCGGCGTAGCGGCCCTCGACCTCTTGGCGCAGCCAGCGGTTCTCGCGCTCGAGCCGCGTCAGCTCGAGCGCGCGGGCGACGATCGCGCGCAGCTCGTCGTTGTCGAAGGGCTTCGTCACATAGTCGAACGCGCCCTCGCGCATCGCCGCGACTGCCGAAGGGATGCTGGCGTGGGCGGTGAGCAGGATGACCGGCAGACCCGGGCGCTTCGCGTGCAGGCGGCGCAGGAGCTCGATCCCGTCCATCTGCGGCATCTTCCAGTCGGTCACGACCGCGTCGGCGCCGCGCGCCTCGAGCGCGGCGAGGGCGTCCTCGCCGCGCGCGCAGCCCTCGCACTCCCACCCGGCGCGCCCGAGCGCGGCGGCGACGACACCGACCATCCGCTCCTCGTCGTCGACGATGAGGACGCGCGGAGTCACGCCACCCTCGCGACGAACATCGAGGCTCACGCCGCCCTCGCCGCCGCGCTCGCGATCGGCAGCCGAATGACGAAGCGCGCGCCGCCGCCGGGCCGATCCGCGACCGCGATCCGGCCGCCGTGCGCCTCGACGATCTGCCGTGCGACGGCGAGACCGAGGCCGGTGCCGCGCGGACGGGTCGTGAAGAACGGCTCGAAGACGCGCTCGCGCAGCTCGGGCGCGACCCCCGGTCCCGAGTCGGCGACGGCGAGCTCGACGGCACCGTCGGCCGGCCGCGCCTCGAGCGCGATCTCACCGCCCGCCGGCACCACCTCGGCGGCGTTCGCGAGCAGACCGAGCAGCACCTGACAGACGAGGTCGGGATCCGCGTGGACCGCCGGTACGTCGGCGGCGTCGCGCCGGACACGCACGCCGCTCTCGGCGAGATCGTCGGCGGCGAGGAGAAGAGCGCGATCGAACAGCGCCGCGACCGGCACCGCGCGCGGCGCGAGCTGCGGCGGCCGGGCGAACGCGAGCAGCGACGAGATGACGTTGCTCAGCCGGTCGATCTCCGCCGTGATGAAGGTGCAGGCGCGCTGCGCCTCGGCGTCGCCGGGCGCCGCCGCCTCGGAGAGCCCCTGCGCGGCGGAGCGAATCACGGCGAGCGGATTCCGCACCTCGTGCGCGATCGCCGTCGCCAATTGCCCGAGCGCCGCGAGCTTCTCGCTCTGCACGAGACGCGCACGCGCCGCGCTGATCGTCTCCACTTGCGTGCGGATCACCGCCGCCGCTTGGCGATCGCGGCGCCGTGCCTCCATCAACGCGCCGACCAGATACCCGAAGAGCGCCATCGACGACGCGAAGAACGCGGCGACGAGCAGCGTCACGTCGCGCCCGTTCATCGCGAACGTGATGCCGAATCCCGACAGCATCGCGGTGTCGACGAGCGCGAGGACGATCCCGGCCGCGGCCCCCCACCAACGTTCGTGGCCGAGCGGCCGGCCGCCGTGGAGGGGCGTGCTCGCGTTCGCGGGGGATTCGCTGTCGCGTGTGGTGGCGGTCATGATCGGAGGCGTCGTGGATCGCGGTCGAAACGGTGCAATCGCCGCGCCGCCGCGATTGTTCCGCACGCGGCGTGCGCGGCGCAACCCGCCACGGAAACCCGGTACTGGGGCAATTTGCGTCGCGATACTTCGTTGCTCGGTCGCTCCGCTGCTCGGCGTAGCTGCCGCTACGCCTGCGCTGCTTGTCCTCGCTTGACGAGGGCTCGCTTCCCTCGCGCCTCGTCTCGCTCGCAACTTGCCCCAGTCCCACCTGAGCAAAGTGAGCCAGTACCGGAAACCCGGCGATGCGGGTCGCGGCGCACGTTGCACCGGCGCCACGCGCCGTTGCGGCGGCACCACGCGTCGACGCGCCGCCGGGCGCGTCACGTGCGTAACGCCGTGAGCGTCACGCCTGGCACGCGAGTTGAATCCGCTTCTCGGCATGCGCCGCGAACGGCGCCATGAAAAGGAGACGTCATGAACATCAAGCAGATCGGCATCGGGTTGGTCCTTGCGGACTTCGTCGCGCTCACCGCGTACGCGATTTGGCAGTACGGCTACGCGGCGTTCTTCGATCTCGCCACGATGAACGCCATCACAGTGCAGGTCTCGATCGACCTCGTGATCGCGCTCGCGATCGTGTCGGTGTGGATGGTGGGCGACGCGCGTGCACGTGGCGCGTCGACGGTTCCGTACCTCGTGCTCACGCTCTTTCTCGGCAGCATCGGACCGCTGGTCTACCTCTTTCGCCGCTTCGGCGAGGAGCCGGCAACCGCCCCGGCGCGGATGCCGCGGGTCAGCCATGCCTGAAGGCGAAGGGCGCCGCCGCGCCCGCGCACTGGTGCGGACGCTCGGGTGCGTGGTCGTCGGCGGCGCGCTCGTTGTGGCGGCGATTGGCGCCGTCACGGGAATCGCGGCGCTGGCGGTCCTCGGTCTCGTCGTCGCCGCGGAGGAGACGCTCGAGTTCGCGGTCGTCGCGAGCGTGCTCCGCATCGACCGTGCGCCGGTGAGTCGCCGCGCCATGCCGACGCGGCTCGTGACGCGATCGTCGACGGCGCTTGAGCACGCGACGTCCATCGCGTAGATCGGAGGAGCATGATTGTTCTCTACTTCGCGCCGCGGACGCGTTCGATTCGGGTCCGTTGGCTGCTCGAGGAGCTCGGCCTGCCCTACGTTCTCCGACGCGTCACGTTCAAACCACCGCAGGAGAAGGTCTTCGCGCAGGATACGCCGCTCGGGAGGCTGCCCGTCATCGAGGACGGCGAGATGACGATGTGTGAGTCGGGCGCGATCATCGAGTACGTCCTCGAGCGCTACGGCAACGGCCGTTTGGCGCCGCCGATCGGCTCACCGCTGCGCGGCGAGTTCCTGCAGTGGATGTATTTCGCCGAGGCATCCGCGTTTCCGCCGCTCGGCGTGATCGTGCGCCACGCGCTGTACAAGGGCGACGCCGACAAGGTGGCCGGCGCGATCAGCGACGCTCGCGAGCGCGCGCGGACCGCGCTCGATTTCGTCGAGCGGGCGCTCGACGGCAAGGACTATCTGCTCGGCGCCGAGTTCTCCGCCGCCGACGTCATGATGGGGTTCACGCTCATGGCGGCGCGCGCGCTCGGCGTCCTCGACCAGGCGTATCCGCGGCTCGGCCAGTACCTCGCGCGCTTGGAGGCGCGGCCGGCGTTCACAGCGTCGGTGGAGATGTGACCGAGAGCGGCGTGCGCCAGAGTCGCGTCTTCGTGGAGGGACGCGGCGGGTGACCGATGCGGTGGGCGCGGGACGCGGCATGCGGGTACATTCCGTGGGCGCGCGCCGCCGTGCAGCGCGCGCCCACGTTCTGATCGGGCGCCGTCGTCAGGACAGCGCCGTCGAGTCGACTGCTAGTTACCGGTCCTCGCGCACTTGTTCTCGCAGCGGTGGAAGAGGAACTGCGCGTGGCGCGCGGCGCGGGCGCCGCTCCTGCCGCGGCTGAGCGCCTTGTTGTAGCTTTGCTGCGCCGTCACCTCGCACTGCTCGGTGCAGGTCGACGGCGGCGCCACCCCGCACTGATCGGTCAGGCACTGCTCGAGCATCGCCTGAGCCTGAGCGTCGCACGTCGCGGTGTCGGTGCCGCCGGCGACGCACGCGTCGTGGGCTTGCTGCGCGACCTCCTTGCACGTGTCCTCGCAGGTCTGCGGCGGCGGCGGGACGCAGTGCTCGTTCACGCATTCTTGCATCGCGGCCGCGCCGGCCGCGGCGCAGTCGTCGGTGGTGCCGCCGTTCGCGAGGCACTTCTCCTGGACGCGGTTCCCGCGGCGGGTGCAGCGGTCCTGACAGCTCGGCTCGGGATCGCCGCAGTGGAGCGTCACGCAATCTTGGAATGATGCCTGCGCCTGCGCCTTGCAGTCGTCCTCCGTTCCACCGGCCGCCATGCAGCGCTGGAAGTCGCCGCGCGCGTGATCCTCGCAGTTGCTTTCGCAGCTCGGCGGCGGAGGCGGCGCGTCGGTGCAGTGCTCGGTGATGCAATTGCGGGCGACGTCGTCGGCCTGCGCGGCACACTGCGCCTCGTCGCCACCTTCGTCGATGCAGTGCTGCTGGAACTCCTGCGCGGCGGCGTTGCAGCGGTCGGTACAGGTCGGCTCCGGCGGCCCGTCGCTGGGGCAGTTGTTCGTCACGCACGTGTGCGCCGATGCCTCCGCTTGCGCGGCACAATCCGCCTCGCCGCCGCCGTTGGCGACGCAGCTCTGGAAGAGCGTCTCCGCGTCGGCTTGGCACTGCTCCTCGCAGCTCGGCGCCGGCGGGGTGCACTCGCTGTCGAGGCACTGCTGAAGGACGTTGGCCGCGAGCGGATCGCATTGATCCGCGGTCATGCCTTCCTCGAGGCAGTGGGCATCCGCCTCGGACGCGCGCGCCTTGCAGCGGTCCTCGCACGTCGGCTCCGGAATCGGCGTGCATTGGGTCGCGATGCAATGGTCCGAGGCCTCGCTTTGGAGCGCGGAGCATGTGTCTTGACCGCCGCCGGCATCGATGCACGCCGCGAACACGTGGCGTGCCATGTTGCTACATGCCCCCTCGCACGAGATCTCGCCGCTGTTGCAGACGGCGGCTTGGCAGGCGTCGAGCGCCGCCTGCTGGATCGTCGCGCACATGTCGGCGGCATCCGGGAACTGCGCGTTGCATTCGTCGGCGACGTCGCTCGCGACCGACGTGCAGAGATCCGTGCACGCCGGCGGTGCGTCCGGACACGCGGCGACGCAGGTCTGGAGACCCTGGATGGCGCTGGCGACGCAATCGTCCTCGCCGCCTCCTTGCTCGCGGCACGCGTGGTACGCCTCCTCCGCCTGCGCGCCGCACGTCTGGATGCAGGACGACCGATCGGGAACGTCCTCGGCGCGGGCGGGAGCCGTGGCGGTCAGAAGGAAGAGCGACGATACGACAAAGACGCTGGCTGCGCGCATATGACCTCCTGGGTCGATATCGGTTTTCGAGACTTCGGCGGACGGGCTACGCAGCAAGCGTCGTACCCGCGCAATTCGCGCTTCTCGGCAGACCATCCGCGCGGCGGGGCGCGGCAGTCGCCGGCTGCACCCGACGTGCGCGAAAAGGTTCATATGCGCACAACGGGTGCAGCCGACGACTGCCGCGCCCCGCCGGGTCGATCGTATGCGGGGTTGCGCATTCGCGTGGGCGATGCGCGCAGCGTCGTTCGGCGACGGTGGCGACGACCGTTACCGACGTGACGGCGGAGCGACGGAATGCGGCGGCGGTTGGTGGATGGATTTCATGCCGTGTGACTCGGCGGAAGCGATCAACCGAAGCGTGACCGGCTGCGTGGCTGCAATTCGGCGCCGAAAGAGTTGACTCTCATCCGATCCATGACTCGCTAACCGCCGCGCGACGGCGGGAGAGCGCGGCGCAGGATCGCGCAGAGCGTGCGCTGCTCGGCCGGGCTGAGCCGCGCGATCGCCGGCGGCGGGGCGGCCAAGCGGGCGACGAGGCGCGCGCGTACCGCCGCGCCGCGGCGGGTGATCACGACGACACGCACACGCCGATCGTGCGCGGCGGCGCGTCGCTCGAGGAGGCCGCGGGCCTCGAGCCGATCGACGATGCCGGTCACGTTCGAGGCGTCGCAGGCGAGCGCCTCGGCGACCCGGCGCATCGGCACGGGCTTTCCGGGCTCGAGGTGACGCAGCACGTGACACTGGGCCGCCGAGAGCCGGAGCGCGCCGGCGATCGCCGGTACGCGGTGGCGCTCGGCCAGCAGCAGCTCGAGCACGAGCGACCACGCCTCGCGCGCCCTCATTGGGTTCGCCCTCGTAGGGCTCGCTCTCGTGGGGCGACCGCCTGCCGTCGCGGTGTGCGAACTCGCCGTCCTGCGCGTCACGCCGGCAAAATAGTCGACAAGCTCAATACTTGACAACCTCAAGCATGTGCTTACGTTGGTTCACCATGACCAAATTGCGACTGATCCCACTCGATGACACGGTCGTATTTCCGAGCATGGACGTCACGTTGCCGATCGACGTCGGCGACGCGCAGCAGGTCTTCCTCGTGCCGCGGCACGGCCGCGAGTACGCGAACGTCGGGGTGGTGGCGAAGGTCGTCGACCATGTGCGCCTGCCTGGCCGCATTCGGGCCGTCTCGGTCGCCGGCTTGCACCGCGGCATCGCGGGCGCGGCCGAGGCCGACGGCGCCGGACTGCGCGTCGAGGTCGAGGAGCGCCCCGACGTCACCCCGCCGCCCAGTCGTACGCGCGAGATCGAGCGTGAGTACCGCGCCGTCGTCGAGGAGATCCTCGAGCTGCGCGGCGCCGACGATCGCATTCGGGCGTTCGTGCGCTCGATCACCGATCCGGGTGCCCTCGCCGACACGGCCGGGTACTCGCCCGATCTGAGCTTCGAGCAGAAAGTCGAGCTCTTGCAGACGCTCGACGTCGTCGGCCGTCTGGAGCTGGCGACGCGCTTCCAGCGCGAGCGCTTGGCCGAGCTGCAGGTCCGCAAGCGCATCCGCGAGGACGTCGAGTCCGGCGCGCAGAAACAGCAGCGCGAGTACTTCCTGCGCCGGCAGATGGACTCGATCCGAAAGGAGCTCGGCGAGGACGAAGAGTCGCTCGCGAGCGAGTACCGGAAGAAGATCGCCGAAGCGGGGATGCCCGAGCCGGCGCGCGAGCAGGCCGAGCGCGAGCTCGCCCGCCTCGAGCGTATGGGCGACCAGACGGGCGAGGCGTCGATGATCCGCACGTACCTCGACTGGCTGATCGCGGTGCCGTGGTCGAAGCGCTCCGAGGAGCGGCTCGATCCGGTGCACGCGCGCGAGGTGCTCGACGCCGATCACGCCGGTCTCGCCGACGTGAAGGCGCGCATCACGGAATATCTCGCGGTGCGCAAGCTGCGCGCGGAGCGCGGCATGACCGACGACCGCAAGGCGGGCGTGATCCTGACGCTCATCGGACCGCCGGGTACCGGCAAGACGTCGATCGGCGAGTCGATCGCGCGCGCGACCGGCCGCAAGTTCGTCCGCATGTCGCTCGGCGGCGTGCGCGACGAGGCGGAGATCCGCGGCCATCGCCGGACGTACATCGGCGCGCTCCCCGGGCGCCTCGTGCGCGCGCTGCGCGACGCCGGCACCATGAATCCGGTCATCATGCTCGACGAGGTCGACAAGGTCGGCGCCGACTGGCGCGGCGACCCGTCGTCGGCGCTCCTCGAGGTCCTCGATCCGGCGCAGAACCACTCGTTCCGCGACCACTACCTCGACGTCGAGCTCGATCTCTCGCAGGTGCTCTTCGTCGCGACGGCGAATGTCGCCGACACCATTCCCGGTCCGCTGCTCGACCGCATGGAGATCATCCGCTTCGACGGCTACACACTCTCCGAGAAGGTCGCGATCGCGCGCGGCTACCTCTGGCCGCGGCAGATCGAGCGCAACGGACTGCGTCCCGAGGAGGTCGCGATCAGCGACGAGGTCCTTTCGACGATCGTCGTCGAGTACACGCGCGAGGCCGGCGTGCGTCAGCTCGAGCGCGAGCTCGGGACGGCGCTCAGGAAGACGGCGACGCGGATCGCCTCGGCAAGTGTCGCGACGCCGGTGCAGATCGACGTCGCGGTCGTGCGCGACGCCCTCGGGCGGCAGAAGTTCTTCCTCGAGGCGGCGGCGCGTACCGCGGTCCCGGGCGTCGCGACCGGTCTCGCGGTCACGGGCACCGGCGGCGACGTCCTCTTCGTCGAGGCCGCGGCGATGGCAGGCAAAGGCGGACTCGTCCTCACCGGCCAGCTCGGCGACGTCATGAAGGAGTCGGCGCGCATCGCGCTCACGTACGTGCGCAGCCACGCACGCGCGCTCGGCATCGACGAGCACGCGTTCGACGACCGGGAGTTCCACGTCCACGTGCCCGCGGGCGCGATTCCGAAGGACGGCCCGAGCGCGGGCGTGACGATCACGACCGCGATCGCGTCGCTCATGAGCGGACGTCCGGTGAAGCACACCGTCGGCATGACCGGCGAGGTCACGCTGCAGGGAAGAGTGCTGCCGATCGGCGGCATGAAACAGAAGGTGCTCGCCGCGCACGCCGCCGGCCTCACCGACGTGATCGTTCCCGAGCGCAACGCCGCCGATCTCGACGAGGTGCCGCAAGAGGTACGGGAGCGCATGCACTTCCACCCGGTCGCGACGGTCGACGAGGTATTGGCGATCGCGCTAGAGCCCGACGGCGTACTGCTCGCGGCGTGACGTACTGGGCCGATTTGCGTCGCCATACTTCGTTGCTCGGTCGCCGGGCGTGCTCGGCGTAGCGCTGCTACGCCTGCGCGCCCGGCTCCCTCGCGCCTCGTCTGGCTCGCAACTCGACCCAGTACCGCCGTGCGCAATCGACGACTCGCAATGGCGCGGCGAGCGTCGGTGCGCGTTAGCTGCGGCTGGGAGCGAGAGCCTGTAAGAATTGCTCGGTCAGCTCGGGCGGGACGCCGACGGGAAGATTGAGGAGTGCGGCGTCGACGCCGCACGCGCGCCACTCGGCGAGCCGCTCGCGGCAGTACGATTCGGGTCCGCAGATCGCGATCGCATCGATGAGCTCGTCGCTCACCGCCGCGGCGGCGCGGGCGCGGTCGCCGGCTTGATACAACTCACGCACGAGGTCGGCGTTCTCGCCGAAGCCGTAGCGGCGGAAGAGCGCGTGATAATACGTCCCCATGCCGCCGATGTAGAACGCGACGAGCGGCTTCACGAGCATCCGTGCCGCGTCGCGGTCGTCGATCGGCACGACCGCCATGAACGGCGCGACCTCCACCCGCGCGCCGCCACGGCCGGCCTCTTCGGCTGCCGCGGCGATCCAGGCGATGCCGTCGCGGAGGTGGCGATACGGCCAGAACGTCGGAATCCATCCGTCGGCGCTGCGTCCGATCTCCCGCACCGCCTTCTCCTGGAGCGACGCCACGTAGATCGGAATGTCGCGCCGGCATGGCGTCATCTCGAGCTTGAAGTGGCGCGGTTCGAAGAGCGTGCTCATCTCCGGCGCCAGCCGGTCGCCGCGCCAGAGCGCTCTCAGGATCCCGATCGTCTCACGGAGCCGCGTGAGCGGTTTCTCGTACGGCACGCCATGAAAATTCTCGACGACGAGCTTGCCGCTGGTGCCGAGCCCGAGAATCGCCCGCCCTTCCGAGATCTCGTCGAGCGTGGCCGCGCTCATCGCGAGGAGGCCGGGCGAGCGGCTGAAGACATTCGTGATCCCCGTTCCGAGCTTCAGGCGCCGCGTCACCCCCGCGATCTCCGCCAGCAGCTGAAACTGCTCGTACCCCCACGCCTCTGGAATCCAAATCGAGTCGTACCCCAGATCCTCCGCCAGTTGCGCGAACCGCAGCACGGCCTTGCGGTCGTATTGCTTCCAAAAAGGAACGATGCCGGTCGTGGCGGCCATGGTGTGCTCCGATCGCGCGCAGAGATCTCGTCAGCTACCACGCTCGCGACGGCGCCGCGAACCGCAGTGTTTCAGTGAGACACTACCGGCGAACCACCCGGCTTGACCCGCCGGCACCGGCGCCGTAGCTTTCGACTCTTTGTGAAAGGAGGTTCCATGCGTGTAGCAATTGCACTCATCCTGGCGGTGAGCGTGGCGACGATCGTGAGCGTCGCCGGCGCCGCGGGTCCGGCGGAGAAGGCGTCGACGACGAACTTGACCGGCGCGCCGACGGACGTCATCGCGACCGTCGGGCCGAAGAAGATCACTCGTGGCGAGCTCGAGGGCAAGGTGCGCTCGAAGCTGATCGAGCTCGACAATCAGCGATACGAAGCACTCCGCGACGGCGCCGACGAGATGGTCGCCGACGAGCTCGTCAAGCAGGAGGCGAAGGATCGTAACATGACGGTCGACGCGCTCCAGAAGGCCGAGGTCGCCGACAAGATCGCGGTGCCGACCGACGAGGAGATTCAGAAAGTCTACGACGACAACAAGGCGCAGCTGAAAGGCCAGACGCTCGATCAGGTGAAGCCGCAGATCGTCCAGTACCTCCAGGGGCAGCGCGCGCAGGAGCGCCTCGCGAAGTTCATCGACGAGCTGAAGGCGAAGCACAAGACGACCGTCGCCCTCAAGGCGCCGGTGATCGACGTCGCGACCGCCGGCCGTCCCGAGCGCGGCGGCGGTGTGAAGGCGCCGGTCACGATCATCGAGTTCTCGGATTACCAGTGTCCGTTCTGCAAGCGCGCCGAGGACTCGGTGAACAAAGTGATGACGACTTACGGCGACAAGGTGCGGCTCGTCTTTCGCGACTACCCGCTGCCGATGCATTCGATGGCGCGGCCCGCGTCTGAGGCCGCCGCGTGCGCCAACGCGCAGGGCAAGTTCTGGGAGTACCACGCCAAGCTCTTCGACAATCAGACCGCGCTGCAAGATGACAAGCTCAAGCAGTACGCGAAGGACGTCGGCCTCGACAGCGCGAAGTTCGACGAGTGTCTCGCGAAGAAGCCGCACAAGGAAGCCATCGACAAGGACATCGCCGACGGCAACAAGGTCGGCGTCAACGGCACGCCGGCGTTCTTCATCAATGGACGCATGATCTCCGGCGCGCAGCCGTTCGAGAAGTTCAAGGAGATCATCGACGACGAGATCGCAGCGAAGAAGACCGCCTCGTAGTCGTCCGCCTCTCCCGACGTCGCGGTCCGGTGCAAGACGCGCCGGGCCGCTCTGACGTCACCCCTTCGCTTCCCGCCCCGGGATTCCGGCGGCGGCGATCATCAGTTTCCGACTCGCGTTTCGTAAGAACACAGGATTGTGGCGGCCCCCGCGCCGTTCGTACGCTCGACGTGCTTCGTCGCTTCGCACGTCACGTGTGATCGGAGGACACGTCTATGCGGGTGGGAGTCGGTTTCGCGCGACAGGGATGCGCGCTCGCCATGGTGCTCACCCTCGCCGGCATGGCCGATGCGGCGGACTTCACTTGCTATCGCGCCGCGCCGACGCGCGGGGCGGCGCGATTCACGGCGCGTCCGGGTGTCAGCGTGGTCGACGAGTTCGGCTCGTCGACCGTCGACGTGAGCACGCCGAAGCTGCTCTGCGCGCCGACGGACGTGAACGGCGACGATCCCGGCGCGCCGAGCCGTCCCGATCACCTCGAGGACTACTTCATCAAGCCGGCGATGCGCTTCACGACGCTCACCCGGCAAACGGTCGTCGACCGCTTCGGCACGTGGACGTTCGACGTGCAGAAAGCGATCGCGCTCCAGGTGCCCACGGCGAAGAGTCACACGTCGCCGCCGTCGCCGCCCGCGAATCCGCTGATCGATCATTTTCAATGCCATCGCGTGACGCGCTCGAGCGGTACGGCGAAGCTCGCGCCGGTGACGGTCGCCGTACACGACCAGTTCGGCTCGATGTCCGTCCAAGTGCGGAAGCCGACGCGGCTCTGTTCCCCCGCCGACAAGAACGATGAGGACCCCGGCGCCGAGCAGCACGCTGCGCACCTTCTCTGCTACAAGGTCAAACAGGTCAGCGAGCCGCAGTTCGCGACCGTGAGCCCGCTCTTCACCGCGAACCAGTTCGGCTCCGAGACGCTCGACGCGCGGCTCCCCTCCGAGCTCTGCGTCTACGCGGTGCGGCCGCCCGTCGGCCCGACGCCGACCGTCACGGCGACGCTCGCGTGCCCTGACTGCACGAACGGTACGGGGACGCCGTCGGTCACGCCGACGCCGGCGGCAACACCGTCGCCGCCGCCGCTCTGCGGCAACGGTACCATCGACGCCGGCGAGCAGTGTGACGGGTCCGCGGCCGGCAGCCCATGTCCGGGGGCGTGCACGCCGCTCTGCCAGTGTCCCGTCTGCGGCGACGGCGTCGTCGATCAGCCGAACGAGGAATGCGACGGCGCCGACGCGCCGACCTGCCCCGGCTTGTGCCAGCCGAACTGCGCCTGCCCGGGCGTGTGCGACGCGCTCGATCCGAGCGTCTGTCTGTACCCGTTCCCGAACGACTTCTTCACCGTCGTCGATCCGTCGACGCCGACCGGCCGGCGCGTCAACTTCTCGCTCACCGCGATGCCGCGGAACAGGGCCAACGTCCCGATCGATCCGACCGATTACAACCGCGCGGACGGCTTCAGCCCCGGCCAGTCGATCGAGCTGCGCGTGCCCGGGTACGACCCGGTGCAGACCGGCGCCGTGCCGATCACCGACATCGAGCGCGCGTTCGATCCGGCGCAGCCGATCGTCGTGATCAACGCGTCGACGTTGCAGCGGCAGCTCATCTGGTCCGAGATCGACTCCAACGCCAGCACTGAGGCGACGCGCGCGCTCTACGTGCGGCCGGCGATCAACTTCGACGAGGGAACGCGCTACGTCGTCGCGCTCCGCAATTTGAAGGATGCGACGGGCGCACTCATCGCGCCGAGCGCGGACTTTCTCGCGTACCGCGACGGCACGCCGACCGGCGACGCCGCGAAAGAGGCGCGCCGTGCGCACATGGAGGACGTCTTCGCGACGCTCGCGGCGGCGGGGATCGCGCGTAACGACCTGTATCTCGCGTGGGACTTCACCGTCGCGAGCCGCGACACCCTGAGTAAGCGCGCGCTCGGCATGCGCGACGATGCGCTCGGCCCGAACGGACTCGGCGACCCGGATCTCGCCGATCTGCAGGTGGCGGGCGCGGCGCCGAGCTTCACCGTCACGAGCGTGGCGAATCTCCCACCGTGCGGCAACGACGGCTGTGCCGGCGGCGCGCCGCCGGAGAACCCGCCCGGCGGGCAGGAGTTCTGCGACGCGCTGCAAACGGTCTCGGAGCTGGAGCCGTTCCTCGCCGGCGTCGACTGCAACCTGCTGCCGAACTCGACGCCGAGCGAGAGCGATCAGATCGCCCGTCGCGTCGAGGGCACCTTCACGGTCCCCTGCTACCTGTTCCCCGACTGCGAGCCGGGCGGCACGTTCACGCTCGACGGCTCAGGGAAGCCGATCAAGAACCCGGCCAGCTACACGGC
>Ga0137359_10002676_pt1 | contig 14286 bp, 11 predicted proteins | sample Mad1_40_16metaG_FD_108281 | JGI IMG/M metagenome (GOLD analysis project Ga0137359, IMG submission 108281) | Vadose zone soil microbial communities from Angelo Coast Range Reserve, California, USA - Mad1_40_16 metaG | ecosystem: Environmental > Terrestrial > Soil > Vadose zone | place: USA... | reverse complement strand
TTTTCGGATCGACAATGAGGTTCGCGAAATAAAACGGACGCCACACCATCCAACTGCTCTTGTCGCGCGCTTCCCACGTCGCGCCGGCGTCATCGGAAACGAACAGCGCGCTGTTCGGCGATTCGACAAAACAGTAAACGCGCTTCGGATTCGAAGGTGCGATCGCCACCGCGAGGCGTCCGTACGGTTTCTTCGGAAACCCTTTGTTCTTTTCCGGCGTGATCTCGGTCCAGGTGGCGCCACCGTCGTTCGACCGAAACAGTCCGCTCGCCGACGGTTTGTCCGGACCGTCGCCGCCGGAACGATATTCCCAGCCTTTGCGCCGGAAATCCCACATGCACGCGAACATCGTCTCCGGATTTGCCGGATCGATCGCGAGATCGGTGCAACCGGTCGACAGATTCGCGCCTTTCAGAATTTGCTCCCACGTCTTGCCGCCGTCGGTCGTTTGATAGAGGCCGCGATCCGGCGAATCACTCCACAACCCGCCCGGCACACAAACGTAAACGTTGTCGCTATTCGCCGGACTAACTCGGATCCGCGAGATGCGCTCCGATTTCTTCAAGCCGGCGTTCGTCCAGGTTTCGCCTCCATCGACGGATTTGTAAACGCCGTCGCCGATCGACACGCTGTTGCGCGTCCACGATTCGCCGGTGCCGACCCAAACGTTCTTCGCATTTTTCCGATCGATCGCGATTGCGCCGATCGATTGCGCGGCTTGCTCGTCGAACACCGGGCGGTAACGCGTTCCTTGATCGTCCGATTTCCAAACGCCGCCGCTCGCTGCGCCGACGAACAATGTGATTTTGCCTGACGGCTCGCGCATTCCGTCAATCGCCGAGATTCGCCCGCTCATCGCCGCCGAACCAATGTTGCGCGCGCCGAGACCGGAAATTGTCGCTGAAGTAAACGGCGCTGAAGCTTGTTGTTGCGCTAAGGCCGAACCGCAAACTGTAATTACTGCAAGAAATTTTAATGAGCGCATGATCGTAAGTTATTTCGCAGGGGTTGTTGGGAAATGGAATGTCGCCTCGTCGACCGACACGTTTCCTTCCGCCTGGTCGATCACGATCTTCTGTTTGTCCGAATCGCCTTTGCTGCCGGCCTCGATCGAAGTTGGGACGAAGACGCCGTTGATCTTCTCGTAATCGCCGAGGTCGGTTTCAACTTCGACCAGCGCGCCGTGCTGAACCCGCTGCGTCAAAGTCCGGATCTCGAGAAAATGATCCGGATCGAGATAGACAAAGTTCACGTCGCCGTTTTTGCGCGTGACTTTGATTTTGTAGGCGTTTGTTCCATCGACATCTTCCCGGCCGAGATACTCGATCGTGCTGCCTTTCTCCTTCCAATCGACCAGCGGGCCATCCATCTCGGCGTCTTCCATCAACGCCTTCACATCGTCAGCCGACATTCGCTCCGGTTCCTTGCGGCCGCGGAAGGGAGAAATTTGCCAACCTTCCTTGCCGTCGTAGGCCTGCACTGCGGTCATGCCTTGGAGCGTCGCCTCCGTTCGGACTTCCAGTGGACGCTTCTTCACCTGCGTGTAAGCGAGGCGAATCTGTCCTTCGTTTATTAGCAACGAGCCAGCGCGCCGAAGCGATTGCAAAGCGTGCACGGCCTGAGCGCCGCCTTTCGCTTCGATATTTTTTGCGACCAACTCATCCAGAGTTGGAGCGGTCGCGGGCATTTCCTGAGTGAAAGCGGACGGCACGAACAGCGCCACCGCAACGAGCGTGAGTAGTTTTTGCATAGACGTGAAGTTTGTTAGAAACGAACAAGCCCACGCTCACGTCAAATTCTACAATCCGACTCGCCCGCGAATTCTTAAGCGCGGATGTGGTGCACTGTCAACTCGTCGATCTCGAGAAAATCTAGATGCCCGCGATGTTCGATTGTGAAAGTCCCGGGTAAACGCCCAGATAAATCAGAATGATATCGACCGTGTCCTGAATGCCGTGGGCGATGATCGGCGCCCATAAGTTGCGGCCGGTGGCGAAGTAAATCGCGGCGAGAATCGCGCCGTCGATGATGTTTTCGATCACGCCAGTCGGACCTTGAGGGAAATGGGCGAGGCCGAAGAGAAGACTGGCCAGAATTGCAGCGGCGCTCCAACCAATTGTCGATCTTCCGAACAGATCGGCGACGCGATTAGTGAGATAACCGCGCCAGACAGTTTCTTCACCGAAAGCGGCGAGAACCCACGCAAGCGCGATTCCTACTACTAAGAGCGTGGTGTTTCCGATAAGTCGGCGGAATTCATCCAGATCGGGGCCTTTGTTGAGAAGCTTTGTCAAGAGTGGCTGCGTCGCGAAGAGCTCAAGCGCTTCCATTCCGACGCCCAGCGCGGCACCAATGAGAAGGACTTTTGCGAACGGCTGATCGCCATTCAGGCCAACATCTCGCCAGCGGACATTGCGGATCCGCAAGGAGATCCAACCGAGTAGAAAAAGGTAAGGCGTCTTGCTGAACAGCAGTAGATGGCGGTAATCGAGATAGAAAACCGCCGCGATAACGACGATCTCGATGAGGAAAAGTATCTTCGCCCGCATCACTCAAGGATGAACGATGAGCGATGCGGGGCGAAAGAAGATAATCCTGCGGTAAGCGCGTTTTCGCGACTTAACCGTAGAACACGTGAAAGATCGCTCTCCCAACCGAGAGGACTGGCCAGGTGCAAGCCAACCCGATCAACGTGAAGACCAAAAAGTCCGCCGCGTCACCATAGACCGCTTCCGCGCCGTGAAATTCAGCGCCCGATCTCCAGAATCCGTGCAGTCGGTGCGCGCCGCGCTTTTCTTTAGTGCCGGAGCGCGACGCATCGAGCGTTGACTGATAATCATAATCGGTGAACGGAAAGGTCCCGCTTCGTTTTGAACTGATTTGAGGTGTTGGTTTCATAAAATTCTAAATTGTTAAAGGTTGTTCCCGAATGCGGTTCGGGATACCGGCGCAAAAACCCGCGCGTGGTTTGAGATTCGACCACTGGGGTGCCGCGAAAGTGCGGGCTCCAACTTGGCGAGATCGAGCGAGCCTTTACTCAGCTTGTCCACCGAGGCGGACAGCGCGAATCGGCACGTCGATCAAATTCATCTCTCCTTATTTACAGCCGATTACGTACCTGTCCAGCGAGCCGCCGCGCTCCCAGTCGTAAGTCGCTATCGTCGTGGAAGAAACAATTATGAATATTTTGACCCGCCCCTGTCAGCCTTCGCTACTCGACACATTTCTCTCTATTATGAGCGAGCAGTCCCGCAGACGTGACAGACCTTTCGCCGGTGGTACTATTCGCTCATTGGAAACTGATTGGGCATCATTGAGCGACGAAGACCTTCTCGAGCGACGAATCTCGTCGCTTGGCCTTACGCTCGAAAGCACGCCGCTCCAGTCACTGATTCAGCAGTTATATAATGAGCTGAACGCGAAGGGGCTCGCGTTTCATCCCCCAACCCATATCGGCGATGAGTGGTTCGTGCCGATAGGGATTCCGGCGATCTTTGTTCCGTTCTTTCTGGTCCACGATCGTCTCCGCGCGCTCGAGCGGTCGATGATGCTCGAAGTGGAAGGCGAAACGCCAGACTGGTTCATGAAGCTGATGCGGCACGAAACGGGTCATGCCTACATGTACGCCTACCGGCTGACGCGGAAGAAAAAGTGGCAGCAACTATTCGGGCAAACGTCAAACGAGGAGACGCCGAGCTTTTATCGGCCAAGGCCATTCAGTCGCAGTTACGTGATGCATCTGGACGATTGGTACGCGCAAGCGCACCCGGACGAAGATTTCGACGAGACCTTCGCGATCTGGCTCACGCCGGATTTCGATTGGCGCAAGCGCTACGCCGGTTGGAAGGCGGTGCAAAAACTCGAATACGTCGACGAGCTGATGAAATCGCTCGCCGGCACGCCGCCGTCGCACATGCCGAAATACCGCGAAGCCGAATACAATTTCCTGAACGTAAAGCTAAAGACTTATTACGCGCGAAAACGGAAAGTCTACGAGGAACAATATCCCGGCTTTTACGATGTCGATCTTCGCCAGTTGTTTTCCGCGCCGACCGGGATCAAGGCAAGCAGTTATCTGCGTCAGCGGCGGAAGCGATTGATGAATTCGATCTCGCAATGGACGAACGAGAAGAAATTCCGGATCAACAAACTCCTCGCGCGCCTGATCGATCGCAGCGATGAGCTCGGATTGCGCGTCCAGAACGACGATCCGCAGCAGGATTTTCGCGTCGCCTCCTACATCACGACGCTGGTGATGAATTATCTGTTCACCGGCAAATTCAAACGCACGAAGTAGCGCCGTGAAGAAGAAACTCAAAGTCCTGGTCTTGTTCGATGGCGTCCAGCCGACGCCGATCGACGCCGATTTGAGCGAGGAGATGAAGACCGAGGAGTGGGAAACCGAGGCGAACGTAATGGCCGCGCTCAAGGAACTCGGCCACACCGCCGAGCACCTCGCGATTTTCGACGATCTCGATCTTGTTCGGCAAAAAATGGAAAGTTTCCAGCCGGACGTTTTGTTCAACCTCGTCGAGCAATTCAAAAATAATCCAGGCTTCGACCAGAATGTCGTCTCACTGCTCGAAATGCTTGGCGTGCCGTTCACCGGTTGCGGCTCGACCGGGCTGACGCTTTGCAAGCACAAAGGCATCTCGAAGAAAATTCTCGGTCATCACGGAATTCCAACGCCAAATTTCCTGGTCATTCCCCGCGGCCAACGAACGGGCGGCCCGGGCAAATTAAAATTTCCGATCCTGGTGAAACCGGTGAAAGAGGAAGCGTCCTATGGAATTTCGCGGGCGTCGTTCGTTGAAACGGACGAGGCGTTTCGCGAGCGCGTCGGGTTCATTCACGAAAAATACAAGAGCGACGCGATCGCGGAAGAGTATATCCAAGGCCGCGAGCTTTACGTCAGCATCATGGGCAACGTGAAGCTCACCGTTCTTCCGATTCGCGAGCTGGTGTTCAAAGAAGTGCCGCCTAACGAACCGCGGATCGCCACCTACAAAGCGAAATGGGACGAAAAATATCGGAAGCGCTGGGGACTCGAAGGACAGTTCGCCGAAAATCTCGATGCTGCGCTGGTGAAGGAGATCCAGAAGATGTGCAAAGACATTTACCGGTTGCTCACCATCGACGGTTACGCGCGCATCGATCTGCGTCTGACCGCCGAGAACAAACCGTACTTCATCGAGGCGAACCCGAACCCGCATCTCGCGGCCGATGAAGACTTCGCGCAGTCGGGCATAAAAGCCGGTTTGAAATATTCCCAACTCATTCAAACAATCGTGCGGTTAGGCATGAGTCCGAGCCGGACCAGCGCTTAGGATTTGAACAAAAGTCTCGCGCAACTCCGCCGCCGGGACGATTGTTAATACCTTGCCGATTGGGCCATCTCCGTATGGAACCCACTACGTTTCTAGAACATTACCGCATCTGCACCGGCGAAGACGGACGCGAAGTCAGCCGCACCGGCGCGGCGATCAATTACAAAGCGATCGACACCCGCGCGCATGACCCAGTCCGGTTGCAACTGATTCCGCTGGCCACGATTGATTCGGAAAAGCGCGAGCAATTCAAGGAGCGCGCCCGGACCGCGGAAAAGCTCGATCATGTCAATATCGCGAAGACGTTCGCGGTCGGCATCGACAATGATTACTTCGTGGTCGTCTCGGAACATTTCGAAGGCGAAACCGCGGACTCGTGGATCGTCGCCAACGGACCGATGGCGGCGGATGCGGCGTTGCGCGTCGGACTCCAAATTGTGAGAGCGCTTGGCGCCGCGGCTTATTTCAATCTCACGCATCGCGCGATCCAGCCGTCGAACTTGATGATTGTTCCGGGCGAGTCTCCGAGCGGCGGCTGGCCGTTCGTGAAACTTTTGAACTTCGGCCTCGCCGGTCTCGAACTGCACTCCAACAGCAACGAAGCGACGGAGATCGCGCCATCGATTTCACCGCAGTTTGCGAGTCCGGAGCAGCGCTCGGGCGGCGAAATCAATTTTGAGTCCGAAATGTATTCGCTCGGCGCGACGATTTGTTTTGTGCTGACCGGCGCGGCTCCGCTTGCAGTTAGCGGAATGAAAGCGCGCTTGCGAATTCGCCGTTTGCCTGAACTGCGGCGAGCGCCGAAGCCGTTGCACAATCTGCTCGTCTCCTTGTTGCGCGAAAATCCGGACAATCGGCCGCACGATCCAGTCGCGCTGGAAAAGGAAATGCTGGCTTGCCTGGTGAAAATCGAGCGACGTCAGGCGATCGGTCGCAAACTCGGACTTCCGCTCGCGGCAGTCATTGCCAGAAAACCGACGCGCGAAAAGTCGCCTCCATCGGTCCTCGGACAGGTTTTGCGCGGCTTTGCCGCGTTCGCCGTTCTCATTTTGGCAGGCGCCGCGGCCGCCGAATATTTTTTCCACGACAAAATTCCTTTCTTGCGACACGAAGCGACAATCGGTGTTCCGGTTGGCGTGCCCGATTCGGTGGCGTTCGCAAACGCATCGAACACCTCGCCGCAGCCTGCGCAAATTCCTTCGCCCGCGGTTGCTTCGGTCCAACAGGAGCAGCAGCAGCCTCAGCCAACCGAAAGCGCGGCTCCCTCAGTTGCTCCGACTGCTGATAACTCTACAGAGGTTGCCTCGTCAACGAAACAACCGCCGTCGCCCGCGCTCGGACCCGATGATCAACAAGCAACCGAGAGTTCCGAACCATCAACCCCAACCGAATCAACCGACTCGGCAGTTGAAACGAAGAGTAAATCGACTGCATCGAATGAAAGTTCGACATCTCGCCGGCCACGCGTCGCTCGTTCCTACTCTGAGAATGACAGCTCTGGTCGCGGTCGCGCGCGCGTGATCGGCCGAACACCGGATGGCCGGCCGATTGTGCGGTTGTCGTCGGGGCGAGTCGTTATCTTGCCGCGACGCGGCCAACCAGTTTATCCGACGAATCCGCAGCGCAGGATTTATGGGCGGGATGATTTCGTTCCGCCGCAGCAGCCATTCTATCCCGATTACTAACGATTGAGGCGCATCTCAGTCGTTTGAATAAAGCCAAGTCGTTCGTAAACCGCGCGACCTTCCTCTGACGCGTGCAGGACTACCGATTCGATTCCCTGTTCGCGCGTCCAGTCCACAATCGTCCTTATTAAAAGTGCGGCCAGACCGCGGCGGCGCCATTCCGGTTCGGTGTAAACGTTTTGAATGATTGCTTGTCGGCCGCCCACGATGTCGATCTTGCCGTTCGCGTTCGGCTGCGGATGCGGCGGGACTTCTCGCAATTGCACGCCCGCGCCCGCGACGATTTTCTCCCGATGATCTTTCGGGCTGGCCAGCCAGCCCACGTATCTTCCTTCGCCGAATATTCGTTGAAGAACGGTCAACGATTGAGCTCGGAACGAATCGAACAGGTCAGGCGGCAGCTCTTCCATATCTCGGAACATTCGCGCGCGATGCCAGCTGATCACCTCGAGATCGGAAGCGGTGGCGAACCGAATCTGAAAACCGTCGATCATGATAACGTTGTTTTCGCCGCGGGCAGAATCTAGCATCATAATTTCACCATGCAGGACGCGCTCACCCCCATGATGCAGCAATATCAGCGGCTGCGAAAAAGTATTCCGACCGACACGCTCCTGCTTTTCCGTCTCGGGGATTTTTACGAACTGTTTTTCGAGGACGCGAAAGAGGCTTCGGCGATTCTCAACGTCGCGCTGACAAAACGCAATCAAGTGCCGATGTGCGGCGTTCCGTATCACGCCGCCCCGAGTTATATCGCCAAACTGATCAAAGCCGGGCGGCGCGTCGCGATTTGCGATCAAACGAGCGAACCGCAGCCCGGCAAAATCGTGTCGCGCGACATCACCCAGATCATCAGCGCGGGCACGGTGAGCGAACTGAATTTGCTCGACGCCAAGCGCGCGAATTATCTCGGCGCAGTTTACTGCGACAACGGCGTCTTTGGTTTCGCCTACGCCGATCTCACGACCGGCGAATTCCGGCTAGCGCAATTGCAAGATCGACAAGCGCTCCTGGATCAGTTGGCGCGTGTCTCGCCGTCCGAGTTACTCGTCAGCGCGGAGCAAAAGGATTCATTAGGCCAAATCGACCACGCGCTCGAGTACGACAGCTACGCATTTCTGCCGGAGCACGCGACCTTCACCTTGTGCGAGCATTTCCAGGTCAAATCGCTCGACGGATTTGGCTGCGCGCACATGCCACAGGCAGTCGCAGCCGCTGGCGCGATCGTCCATTACCTGAAACATCAGCTGCGGCGAAAGATTGATCATCTTCGCTCACTCAAGTGTGATGCGCCGGCCGACTACGTTCTGCTCGACGCCGCGACGCAAGCCAATCTCGAGCTAGTCGAATCGCGCGGCGCGCGTGACACGAGTTTACTTGCCGCACTCGATCGAACCGTCACGCCAATGGGCGCGCGCAAACTGCGCGCGTGGATTTTGCAACCGTTACGGGATCCGAAAGAACTAAGCTGCCGCCAGCAAATGATCGCCGATTTACTCCAGGAACCTGATTTGTTGTCGTCGATCCGCACCGAGTTGAAATCGATCCGCGATGTCGAGCGCGCCGTCGGGCGGTTGAGTCAGGCGTCGGGCAACGCGCGCGATTTGGTTTGGTTGAAAGCATCGCTCGAGCAAATCCCGAAGCTGAAGGCGGAGTTGGGAAAGCTACTGGAGCGGCTCGCGTTCGGCGCAAATCGCATCAACGAGCCGGGCGATGTCGAGCTTCTGGCGCAACGACTGCAAAATGACATTCACGAAATGCCGGCGCTTGCAGCAAAGTTGTCCACGGCCCTGGTGGATGATCCGCCGCTCGCTTTGAAAGAAGGCGGAATTTTCCGCGACGGCTACGATGTCGATCTTGACCAGCTGCGGAACGCCTCCCGCGACGGCAAGAACTGGATCAGCGAACTTCAAGAGCGCGAGATTGTGGCAACCGGGATCAAGTCACTCAAGGTCCGCTACAATTCCGTGTTCGGATATTTTATCGAGGTCACAAAATCGAATCTCGCGAGTGTGCCCCAGCATTACACGCGGAAACAAACGACGGTCGGCGGTGAGCGTTTCATCACGCCCGAGTTAAAAGAGATTGAAGGCAAAATTCTCGGAGCGGACGAGCGCGCTCGAAACATCGAATACGAGCTCTTCCAAAAACTGCGCGAAGAAACGCTGCGCGAACTCGGCCCGATTCAGGAAACGGCGGAAGCGATCGCAATTCTCGATGTGATTTGTTCGCTCGCTGAGACAGCGCGGCTCTTCAACTACTGCCGACCGACCTTGAACAACTCTCTGCGGCTCGCGATCAAAGACGGCCGTCATCCGGTGCTCGACCAAAATCTGGTGGCCGAGAAATTCGTGCCGAACGACACCACACTCGACGGAGAAAACGTCCGGCTTGCGATTGTGACTGGACCGAATATGGCCGGCAAATCGACTTACATCCGGCAGGTGGCGCTGATTGTTTTGATGGCGCAGATCGGAAGTTTCGTCCCGGCGGCAAGCGCGGAGATCGGGTTGGTGGACAGAATTTTCACGCGCGTCGGCGCGAACGACGATCTCGCGCGCGGCCAATCGACGTTCATGGTTGAGATGAACGAGACGTCGAACATCGTGAACAACGCGACCGACCGGAGCCTTGTTATCCTGGACGAGATCGGGCGCGGAACATCGACATTCGACGGGTTGTCGATCGCCTGGAGCGTGGCCGAGTTTCTCCACGACAAGATCAAAGCGCGCACACTCTTCGCGACGCACTACCATGAGCTGACGAAGCTCGCGGCGGAACGCAAAGGCGTTTGCAATCTGAACGTCGCCGTTCGGGAATGGAACGAGCAGATCATCTTTCTGCGCAAGATCGTACCCGGCGGCGCGGACAAGAGTTATGGGATCCAGGTCGCGCGCCTTGCCGGTTTGCCAAAGGAGATCATCGAGCGCGCGAAAGAAATTCTCGCGCACCTGGAAAATCCAAACGGCGCAGCTCAGCAGCCGGCGAAAGCCCGCCGCAAAAGATCGACATCGTCAATGCCGCAGGCCGAGAAGCCTCAGCTTGACCTTCTTTGAGCCCGAGCCGGACTGGAGGTTTTTCACTGACCGTCGCGGCCATGCAATTTATAATGCCAGCCGAGGGAGATTATGCCGGTTAAGACCGAGAAAGAGCTGACCGAAGCGCAACGCGCGCTTTGGTTGAAGACGATGGCAGCGATGGAGCTGCGCAACTTCGATTACGCCATTTCCCTTCTGCAAAGCATTCTGAAACAGGAACCGCAGTTCCTGACTGCGCGGCAATTGTTGCGGCGGGCCGAAGTGACGAAGCAAAAAGCCGGCAAGAAAAGTTTCTTTAATATTTCGACGGCGCCGATCGCGGTGATGAAAGCGCAACGCGAGATCAAGAAAGCGCCGCAGCGCGCGGTCGAGATGATCGAGAAAGTCTTGGAAGAGGAGCCATACAATCGCCAAGCAAATCTGGTGTTGAAGGAAGCCGCGGTCGCGGCTGGCTGGCCGGAAATCGGCGTGTTCGCGCTGCAGACGTTGCTCGAAGAAAATCCGCGCGATGTGAAATTGCTGCACGAGCTCGGGCAGCTTTACCACGCAACCGGCCAAAGCGAACAGGAGGTCGAAGTCTACAATAAGATTACTGAGATCGATCCGCTGGATGCGAACGCATTGCGCCTGGGAAAAGACGCTTCCGCGCGGGCGTCGATGAGCGCCGGCGGCTGGACGCAGGCGGAAAGTTACCGCGAGTTGATCAAAGACAAGGAGGCTGCGATTTCCCTCGAGCAACAAAGCCGGATCCAGCTCACGGGCGAATCGCTCGATCAGCAGATCGCCGAGGTGGAAACGCAACAACAGGCGCAACCGAAGAATGTCGATCTTGCCCGGCGACTCGGGGCGCTTTACGAAAAGAAGGACGACATCGAGTCGGCCATTCGCTGCTATCAAACTGCAGTCGATCTGACCGGAGCGAGCGATCCCGGACTCATTCGCAAGGTGGCGGATTTGAAGATGCGCGGGGCCGAACGCGAGATAGCGGCCCATGAGGAATTTCTAGCCGCGCATAAGCGGAAGGATGCCGAGCACGCGAAGCGCGCGGACGAACTGGCCACGGCAAAGAAAAAACGGGCCGGAATATTGATCGAAGACACGAAGAGACGGCTGGAGCGAAATCCGACCGATCTTCAGCTTCGATTCGAGTTGGGCGAACATCTCGTGCATGCGCAGCGATATCGGGAAGCCGTCCCGGAATTGCAGCGGGCGCGCCAAAATCCGAACGCACGCCTGAAGGCGATGAACCTGATCGGCGTTTGTTATCGCGAGCTCGGAATGCTCGACCTCGCGATGAAACAATTCGCCGATGCAGCAAAGGAGATCTTGATCATGGACACGATGAAAAAGGAAATCGTCTACAATCTCGGTGTCGTTTACGAAAAAATGGGGCAACGCGAAAAGTCGCTCGATTGTATGAAACAGATTTACGAGGCGGACTACGGTTACAAGGATGTGGCCGAGCGGGTGGAAAGTTCTTACAAATAGAAGTTGGCCGCAGACTGAACGGCAATCGTCAATCTTCTTTCCAGCGAATAGCTGGCTTGCCTGCACGTCCAAAGCTGTGGCAATATGCAAATCTCTGGTGTCGAAGATCGACATCCCGTAACCTGCAAACAACTTATGAAACCAAATCTTATCATATCACGAATCGCGGTTGTGACCGTCGCGCTTGGAGCGCTCTGTCTCGCACCCAAGAGCAGCGCGCTCAGTCAATATCCTCCGCTGCGGACGGGCGCGAATGCCGAGGCCCCAAAAACAAATGCTTCGCCCGCCAAAGGCGCGGCTAAAGCCGGTAGCAAACTCAGCGCAGCCGACAAAAGCTTCATGATGAATGCGGCCAAAGGCGGCATGATGGAAGTCGAAATGGGCAAAGTGGCGGCCCAAAACGCCCAAAATGCTGACGTGAAAAAATTCGGGAACCGCATGGTGACCGACCATTCCAAAGCGAACAGCGAATTGATGGCGTTGGCCAAGGAAGAAGGCGTAGCACTTCCAGGCGCAAAAGCCCCGGGTAAATGGAAATCCGACAAGGATTACATGGACGCGATGGTGAAAGACCATCAGACGGACCTCGCTGAATTCCAAAAGGAAGCACAAAGCGGAACCGATCCGGACTTGAAAGCTTTTGCCGCAAAATATGCCAAAGTCGTCGCGCAACATCTTAAGATGGCGCAAGAAACTCAGGGCAAGCTGAAGTAATAATCACGAACTAACTTTTATGCGCGGCACGCCTTCACCGGCGTGCCGCTTCTTTTTTGATAAGGTCGATATTCGCGCATGCGAAAGACTAAAATCATCTGCACGCTCGGGCCGGCGACTGAGAAACCCGAGGTCATCCGTAAATTGATCGCTGCCGGCACGGATGTGTTTCGCTTGAACATGAGCCACGCGGCCCCCGAATGGGTGCGCGCGATCGTGCCGCGAATTCGCAAACTCGCCGATGAGTTCCGACGGCCGGTGGGAATCTTGCTGGACACGCAAGGGCCGGCGATTCGCACCGGCGCGGTCGAGAAGCCGATCGATTTGAAAAAAGGCGACGTCCTCGAATTTAGAGTTCGCGGGGAGAAGGCGAGCGAGCGGAAATCCGTCGACGTTAATTACGACAAATTCAACGAAGACGTGAACGTCGGCGACACGGTATTGGTCGATAACGGGCTCATTAAGCTCGTTGTCATCGCCAAGAAGAGGGACCGCGTCCTTTGCAAAGTCATTACGCCTTCGACTCTCGGCTCGCACCGCCATATTAATTTACCCGGGGTGAATGTCAGCCTTCCGGCACTGACAAAGAAAGACGTCGCCGATGTCGATCTTGGCGCGAAACTCGGCGTCGATTTTGTGGCGCTCAGCTTTGTGCGCAAGGCAAGTGATCTGGTGGAGCTTCGGAATCTGTTGGCACGGAAAAAAAGCAAAGCCTGGGTGTTGGCGAAAATTGAGGACCAGGCAGCGGTCGAATCGATCGACGATATCATCAAGACCGCAGACCTCGTAATGGTGGCGCGCGGGGATCTCGGAATCGAAGTCCCAATGGAAGAGCTGCCGATTATTCAGCGCCAGATCGTCAAAAGCTGCATTCGATTCGGCAAACCGGTGGTCGTCGCAACTCATTTGCTGGAATCGATGATCACGAACCGCGTTCCAACGCGCGCCGAAATCACCGATGTCGCGAACGCCGTTTTTGAACAGGCGGACGCGATCATGCTGAGCGGTGAAACTACCGTGGGTCATTATCCGGTCGAATGCGTCGAAGTGTTAAATCGCGTGGCCGCCCGCAACGAGAGAAGCGGCGGTGCCGGTTACGCCGAATCGGCCATCCTTGAAGATGCACGCCAGAAGACAGTGGCCGCCGCGGTTGCGCTCGCGAACTCACTGACGCGCGCAAAAATTATCGTGTTCACGCGCCACGGCACAATGGCGCGCAACACCTCCAATCTTCGCCCGCAGCGCGCGACGATCTTCGCCTTCACATCCAGCGAGGAAGTGCGGCGACAATTGTCGATCTGCTGGGGCGTTTGTCCGCAATTGATAGAATTCAGTGACGATCCAACCGTAACGATCGATCGTGCGCAGAAACTCTTGCGGGATCAAAGACTCACCGCGCGCGGCGACAATCTCGTCATTATCAGCGACATCATCGCCGACGAAACGCGCAGCGACTGCATTCAGCTGCGCGTCGCGAAATAAAAACGCGCGGATTTCTCCGCGCGTTTCAAAGTTAATTGTCGATCTTGATTATGCTTCGACCGGCAGCTCGACGTCGATCGGCTTTTCTTTCTTGCTCAAAGCGCGGCGCAATTTCGACAGGGCAATGTTTTGCAGCTGGCGAATGCGCTCTCGGGTGACGCCGAATTTCTTGCCCACTTCCTCGAGGGTCTTCGGCTTTCCGCCGTCGAGTCCGAAGCGCTGGAAAATGATTTTCTTCTCGCGATCATCGAGCACGTCGAGCAAACCGCCGACTTCGTTGCGCAGATTTTTGTCTCGCAGAAGCTCAAACGGAGTTTGAGCCTCCTCGTCGCCGACGATTTCGCCAAACTCAGTGGAATCATCATCGCTGATCGGCGCGTCGAGCGAAGCGGGCCGAATCGAAACCGTCTTGAGCTGGGAAACTTTTCCGCTGGCAATACCGATTTCCTCGCCGAGTTCGTCGTCGGTCGGCTCGCGGCCGAGCTCCTCGCTCATTTGCAGCGAAACGCGGCGCATCTTGGAAATCTTGTCCACCAAATGGACCGGCAACCG
>Ga0137359_10002671_pt1 | contig 14293 bp, 11 predicted proteins | sample Mad1_40_16metaG_FD_108281 | JGI IMG/M metagenome (GOLD analysis project Ga0137359, IMG submission 108281) | Vadose zone soil microbial communities from Angelo Coast Range Reserve, California, USA - Mad1_40_16 metaG | ecosystem: Environmental > Terrestrial > Soil > Vadose zone | place: USA... | reverse complement strand
GAGCATTACGATCGGCGGCTGGCCGAGGCGAACGCCGCCCAGCGGCTGGCCGAAGGCGGCTGGAAAGCCAGGATTTCCATGGCGCTGGAGCGCCGCCCGAGCCCGCCGCATTCGAGCGATCTCGCCCTGCCCCCGCCGCCCGACAGCAAGCTGAAGGCCGGTCTCTATGCCCAGCAGGCGATCTGCTACGAGGCGCGCGGACAAGCGCTGGCCGCGCAGCTTCGGCAACGCCGGCCGCTCACGTCGCCGCCGGGACTGACGGCGCGGCGATCGCGTGCGGGCGCGGTTGCGTGTATCACGCAGCGACATGCGATCGGCGCGTATGCCTCGGCCGTGCGTGTACATCTTGCGCTGCGCCGACGGCTCGCTCTACACCGGGGTCGCGAAGGACCTCGCGCGGCGCCTCGCCCAGCACGCGGCCGGCCGTGCCTCACGGTACACGCGCGCGCGTTTGCCGGTGACGCTCGTCTGGTCGCGCCGCGTCCGCTCGTGGAGCGACGCGCTCCGTGTGGAGCTGCGGATCAAGGCGCTGCGGCACCCTGAGAAGGACGCACTCGTCTGCGGCGCCGCGCGACTCCCGCGCGCGCCGCGCACCTCCGCGCGCCGACCCCTTGGTGGCACTGCGTAGCTCCGACGGCGCGCGACGCCGGTCGCAACGGCGCGCGATCAGGAGCCGGCGGGTGGTCGCCGATCGATGGTTTGTCCCGCGAGATCGCTCCCCGGCTCGAGGCAGAGCAGACGGACGCGGCCCGTCGAGACGATCTCGCCGGCTTCGTTCCGCGCCGTCGCCTCCCAGAGTTGCGACCGTCGACCGCGCGTGAGCGGCGTCGCGGTCACGCGGATGCGGCCCGTGCGGACCGCGCGTATGAAGCTCGTGTGGTTCTCGATGCCGACGACTGCTTGACCGCGGGCAAGGGCGTTGAAACCGGCGCCGGTCGAGCACGCGGTCTCGATCGCCGCGGCGTGCACACCGCCGTGCACGATGCCGTAGGGCTGATGATGCTCCGGACGGACATCGTACTCGACGATGACCTCGTCGGTCGTGACCGTCACGAGCCGAAAGCCCATCGTGCGATCGAACCCTGAGAAATACTCGCTCCGCGCCGGCGTCGTACCGGCTGTGTCGTCGGCCATCGGTCAGAACCTAGCCGTCGCGGCGCACTCTGGAAAGGACTCGGCGTCCGCCGTCGCGGGCGCCGGGCCGGCGACGTCGACGTTGTATGAGCTTGCCGGCCGTGGGGCGCTGCCATATGGCGGCGGGATGCCGATGCTGATCGAGAAGCCGACCGTCGTCGCCGCCGCAGGGAATCTGCCGAAGCGCATCGAGGAGTACGTCGGTCGCGTGAACTCGGCGACCGAGCACGTGAGCGTCGCCCGCATGGTCTCGCCGCCCGGTTGGGTCGAGCCCGGACAGCGTCCCGACTTCGAGGAGATCACCGTCGTACTCCGGGGCGCGCTCCGCATCGAGCACGAGACCGGCGTGTTCGAGGTCCGCGCCGGTCAGGCCGTCATCACACGTCGCGGCGAGTGGGTCCGCTACAGCAGCCCCGACCCAGCCGGCGCAGAGTACGTCGCCGTCTGCATCCCCGCGTTCTCGCCGGCGACGGTGCACCGCGACACGTGAGATCGATAGTGGCTCCGCTCACTGGAGCGCCAGCGGTGCGACGTACGCGAAGATCGCGAACCAGTGCAGCACGCTCGCCGTGACGACGAACACGTGGAAGACTTCATGGTAGCCGAACACGTGCGGCCAGAGGCGCGGCCGGCGCGTCACGAACAGCACCATGCCGATCGTGTAGAGGAGGCCGCCGAGCGCGATCAGCGCGAGCGGCTCCCATGACAGATGGCGCGCGAGCGGCGCGGCCATGAAAGGTCCGAGCCACCCCTGCGCCGTCTGCAACGCGATCGACACCGACGCCGCGATCTGCGGCAAGAGCGCTTTCTGCGCGATCCCGACGAGCGCGATACCCCAGACGGCGCCGAGGACCGTCGAGCGGTAGCGTCCGCTCAGCGCGATCGCGGCGATCGGCGTGTAGGTGCCGGCGACGAGGACGTAGATCATCGCGTGGTCGAGGCGCTGCATGCGCGCCTTCCACGGGCCGCGCCACGGGACCGAGTGGTAGAGGGTGCTGACCGTGTAGAGCGCGAGCAGACTCACGCCGAAGACGAGCAGGGCCAGCTGCCGCGAGACGTCGCCAGCGCCGCGCGTCCACAGGAGCGTCGTGCCGACGAGCGACGCCGCGGCGGCGGCGCCGTGCAGGAAGCCGCGGACGGGATTCTGCATCCGTCCGAGGGTGAGCCGTTCGAGCGTGTCCTCGTCCATCATGTCGGTGGTCGCGGATGGCGGCAGGTCGCGCCGCATGAGGCGCTATAGTCTAGCACCGTCGAAGGCCGGGCGCATTGGAAAACGTGCATCCGAGCGGGTAGGAAGGACGCCCATGGCCCGCATGTTCGAGAAGGTCCTCGTCGCAAACCGTGGGGAGATCGCGCGCCGCGTCTTCCGTACCTTGCATGCGATGGGGATCCGCAGCGTCGCCGTCTACTCGGATGCCGACGCCGCCGCGCCACATGTCGCCGATGCCGACGAGGCCGTGCGGCTCGGGCCGCCGCCGAGCCGTGAGTCGTACCTTGCCATCCCGCGGATCCTTGCCGCCGCCGAGCAAGTCGGCGCCGACGCGATCCATCCCGGCTACGGCTTTCTCTCCGAAAACGCAGAGCTCGCCGAGCGCTGCGCCGAGCGCGACGTGACGTTCATCGGACCGACGCCGGACGCGATCCGCCGCATGGGCAGCAAGATCGAAGCGAAGGCGATCATGGCGGCGGCGGGGGTGCCGGTCGTGCCAGGTAGCTCGGGCTCCGGTCTCGGCGACGACGCGCTCCTCGCCGCCGCGCGCACGATCGGCGTGCCGATCCTCATCAAGGCGTCGGCAGGTGGCGGCGGCAAGGGCATGCGCGTCGTCCGCGACTTGAAGGCATTGCCCGAGGCGCTCGCGGCGGCGCGGCGCGAGGCGGCGTCGGCGTTCGGGGACGACACGCTCCTCCTCGAGCGCTACTTCGAAGCGCCGCGTCACGTCGAGATCCAGATCTTCGGCGATATGCACGGGACCGTGGTGCACTGCTTCGAGCGCGAGTGCTCCATCCAGCGGCGGTACCAAAAGATCATCGAGGAAGCGCCGTCGCCGGCCCTCGACGTCCACCTGCGCGGGCGGATGGGCGCCGCCGCCGTCGCCGCCGGAAAGGCGATCGGCTACGTCGGCGCCGGCACCGTCGAGTTCATTCTCGATTCGGCCGGCGACTTCTACTTCCTCGAGGTGAACACTCGGCTCCAGGTCGAGCATCCGGTGACGGAGGCCGTGACGGGGCTCGACTTGGTGCGCTGGCAGCTCCTCGTCGCCGCCGGCGAGCCGCTGCCGCTGTCGCAGGACATGCTCGCGATCACCGGCCACGCGATCGAGGCGCGGCTCTACGCCGAGGATCCCGCGAACGACTTTCTGCCATCGACGGGTCGGATCGCGATTTGGGAGCCGGCCGCTCTTCCCGGCGTGCGCTACGACAGCGGCATCGCCGCCGGGACGTCCATCGGCGTGCACTACGACCCGCTGCTCGCGAAGATCATCGCCCACGGCGCGACGCGCGAGGAAGCAACGACGCGTCTCGTCGCGGCGCTTCGCCGTCTCGGCGTCGCCGGCGTGACGACGAACCGCGATCTCCTGCTGGCGGTCCTGACGCACCCGGCGTTTGCGGCGGGCGCGCTCGACACCCATTTCATCGATCGCCACCTGCCGCCGGCGTCGCGCGCGGCCACGCGCGACGCCGACGCGGATCGCGTGCACGCCATCGTCGCCGCGCTCGCGGCGCACGAGCGCCGCCGCCGCGCCGGCGGTCCGCTGCCGCCGAGCATCCCGTCGGGGTGGCGCAACAACCGTTGGCGGCCGCAGGAGCAGTCGTTCCGCGTCGGTGACGACACGATCGCGGTGCGTTACGTCGCGACGGCGCCTGGCGAGCTCACCGTCGAGGCGGCGAGCGCGACCGTGCAGGCGCGCGTCGTCGCCGCCGCCGCCGACGCGCTGGTCGCCGAGCTGGACGGCGTGCGGCGGCGCTTCACTGTGACGACCGACGACGAGACGACCTTCGTGCACGGGCCGCTCGGGACGGCGACGCTCGTCGCGGTGCCGCGCTTCCCGGCGTCGCGCCGCGAGGAGATCGCCGGCGGCTGTCTGGCGCCGATGCCGGGCGTGATCCGCCAGGTCCGCGTCGCTCCCGGCGATCGCGTCGAGAAGGGGGCGATCATGCTCGTGCTCGAGGCGATGAAAATGGAGCACCAGATGATCGCGAACGACGCGGGTACCGTGAAGGAGGTGCGCGTCGAGGTCGGGCAAATGGTCGATCCCGACACGGTGATGATCGTCGTCGATGCCGACACCTCCGCGGCAGATCCGCAACGTGGCAGCGACGGCTGACCCGCAACGAGGAGAGCACGCATGTCGACCGTCACCCGTTTCGAGGTCCGCGAGCGCGCCGCCTGGATCACGCTCGACTCCCCCGCGAACCGCAACGCGCTCTCGACGCCGCTCGTCGCGGAGCTCGGCGCGCATCTGCGTGCCGCGTTCGCCGACGATCACGTGCGCGTGATCGTGCTCACCGGCGCCGGCCCGGCGTTCTGCGCCGGCGCCGACTTGAAGAGCCGTGGCGACGCCGTCGCGCCGGGCGGCGGCCCGAATCCCTTCGTCGAGATCTTGCGCCTCATGTGGGAGGGGCCGAAGCCGGTCGTGGTCGCCGCCAACGGCCACGCGTTCGGCGGCGGCGTCGGCCTCGTCGCCGCCGCCGACATTGCGATCGCCGTCGAGGGCGCGACGTTCAGCTTCAGCGAGGTGCGGGTCGGCGTCATCCCGGCGATGATCTCGGTCGTCGTGCTGCCGAAGATCGGCGCCAACGCGGCGATGCGGCTCTTCCTGACCGGCGCGCGCTTCGACGCCCGTGAGGCGGCGGGCTACGGCCTCGTGCATCACGTCGTGCCCGCGGATGGCCTTGTCGCCGCCGCGGAGGAGCAGGTGCGGACGCTCGCCCTCGGCGGGCCGATCGCCGTCGCCGAGGCGAAGCGCCTCATCCGGACGGTCTCCAAGCTGCCGATGGACGAGGCATTCGCGTACGCCGAGGCGAAGATCGCCGCGCTGTTCGCCTCCGAGGAGGCGGCGGAGGGGATGATGGCCTTCGCGCAGAAGCGGAAGCCGCGTTGGGCCGAGTAGCGCCCGCAGACGGCCGCTCGTAACGATTCGACTAACTTCGCGCACGCTGCTTCCATGAACGATGGAGGAAGCACCCATGACATCGTCGCGGCGAATTGTCGTGTTCGTCACCGTGGTATGCGCGCTCGCCAGTGCCTGCGGCGACGGCGGTAACGACTGCAACGGCAATCACGCCGGCTGCGCTACGCCGACCACGGCACGGACGCCGGGTCGCACGGCGACCGGCGTCGTCGCAACGGCGACCGTTGGGCCCTCGGGAGGGTCGCCGACGCCTGCCGGAACTCCGGCGGCGATACCCTGTCCCGTCCGCGTGACCTACATCTCGAACGGCAACGAGGCGGATCTCGACACCGGATGGACCGGCATCTACCACGACACGCCGGTCGGCGTCGGCGGCTCGGTCACTTTTGCCGTCGCCTGCCCGGGCGCGACGCTGGGGAGCTGCGGCACGTGCGCGCTCACCGGTCCCGTCGCGAGCACGACGACGATCGACAATCATCGCTGCGTGAACGCGTCCAACGTCATTTGCACGAACGACGCGGACTGCCCGACCGGCCCATGCTCCTTCTTCTTCGGTCCCCAGGTCCCGGTCTCGGCCGGCGGCTTTCCGGTATGTTTCACGAACCGCGTCGCGGGACCCGTGACGGGCACGATCAGCCCCGAGGGTGGATCCGGCGAGTCGAGCTTTCCGATCATCGCGTCGATCTTCACCGGCATCTCCGTCGAGCAGCCGTGTCCGACCTGCACCGGCACGACGCTCGAGTCGACGGGCACGTGCGTCGGCGGCGCGCGTGACGGGATGCCGTGCACCGTGCACGGTACGACGCGCGCGTTCGGGAACATGAGCTTCGATTGCCCGGCGACTGCGTCGGCGAACGTCGGCAACCTGCCGGTGCCGTTCGATTTGACGACCGGCACGCGGACGATCGAGCCCGGGCCGTCGTGCACCGGAGTGGGCGACGGCACGTGCTGGTGCCAAGGCCAAGCGCAGCGCAACGCGTGCAACGACGGCGTCTGCACCGTCGGCGCCGACGATGAAGGCGTGTGCAACGCCGGACCCGTCGATCAGATCTGCGCGATCGAGACGTTCCGGTCGTGTATCGGGAACGCCGACTGTCCGGCGGTCGGCGACAGCTGCACGATGAAAACCCGCGAGTGCTTCGGACCCACGGACGCGAGTAGCATGCCGACAGGCGCGATCTCGCGGACGGGAATGGCGAGTCCGGCGATGCCGCTTCAGGTCGGCGCGTTTTGCCTTGGCGCGACGTCGAGCCCCGCCGTCAATACGGCGGGCGGGTTTCCCGGGCCTGGTGCCATTCGTCTACCTAGCGTGGTGTGTATCGCCGAGCAGTGCCCCTCTTCACCTCCGGCCGGCGGCGGATAGACGCGCATCTGCCCGCGCGGGAAGAGCGCGCGAAGAGTGCTTGATTGTCGCGGGGGGGAGCTGTCGTCGAGGGCGTAGGCTTGCTGCTATAAGCGAGCGGCCATGGCGGACGTACTGCGGATTGCGAATTGTAGTGGGTTCTATGGGGACCGGCTAAGTGCGGCGCGGGAGATGGTGGAGGGCGGTCCTATCGACGTCTTGACCGGCGATTATCTCGCCGAGCTGACGTTGATGATTCTTTTGAAGGATCGGCTGAAGGATCAGAGCCTCGGGTATGCGCGGACGTTTCTGCGGCAGCTCGAGGAGATCGCGGCCTCGTGCAAGGCGCGTGGGATCAAGATCGTCGTGAACGCGGGCGGGCTGAATCCCGGCGGGCTCGCGGAGACGGCGCGGGCGCTCTACCGCAAGCTCGGCATCCAGGCTGCCGTGGCGCACATCGAGGGCGACGACCTGATGCCGAAGCTCGGCGAGCTGCAGGCGCGCGGCGAGCAGCTCGCGCACCTCGACAAAGGCACGCCGCTCAGCGCGCTGGCGCAGCCGGTCTTGAGCGCGAACGCGTACCTCGGGGCGTGGGGCATCGTCGCGGCGCTCGAGCGCGGTGCCGATCTCGTGATCTGCCCGCGCGTCACCGATGCCGCGCTGACCCTCGGCCCGGCGGCGTGGCGCTTCGGGTGGAAGCGCGACGACTGGGACCGCCTCGCCGCCGGCATCGTCGCCGGCCACATCATCGAGTGTGGCGCGCAGTGCACCGGCGGGAACTACGCCTTTTTCAAAGAGGTGCGTGACCTCCGCCATCCGGGGTTCCCGATCGCGGAGATGCGCGCCGACGGCAGCTTCGTCATCACCAAGCATCCCGGCACGGGCGGCGTCGTGTCGATCGGTACCGTCACCGCGCAGCTCCTCTACGAGATCGGCGGTCCCGAGTATCCGAACCCCGACGTCACCGCGCGCTTCGACACGATTCAGCTCGCCGATGACGGTCCCGATCGTGTGCTCGTGCACGGCATCAAGGGCGAGCCGCCGCCGCCGACGACGAAGGTCTGCATCAACTATTTCGGCGGCTACAAGAACAGCATGACGTTCGTCCTCTGCGGCCTCGACATCGAGGAGAAGGCGCGGCTCGCGGAGGAGACGCTGTGGGAGCTCGTCGGCGGCCGCGAGCGCTTCGCGGAGACGCGCGCCACCTTGCAGCGCGCCGACCACCCGAATCCCGGGCGCAACGAGGAGGCGTTCGCGTACTTGACGATCACGGTGAAGGATCCGGATCCACAAAAGGTCGGGCGCGCGTTCAGCAACAAGGTCGTCGAGATGGCGCTCGCGAGCTATCCCGGCTTCTTCATGACGAGCGTGCCGTCGAGCGAGGCACAGTTCGGCGTGTACTGGCCGACGTTCGTGCCGGCGAGCGCCGTCGATCAGCGGGTGATCATCGGCGAGGAGGCGATTCCGATTCCGCCGACCGAGCCGCCGGGGCGCTTCACGCGTTCGGCGGCGGCAGTCGCAGAGCGCCCCGCTGCGCAGACCGCCGCCGCGGCGACGGCGGCGAGCGCGAGCGGCGCGATGCGCGAGGCGCCGCTCGGCGTCGTCTGCGGCGCGCGCTCCGGCGACAAAGGCGGCAACGCCAACGTCGGCCTGTGGACGCGCACCGACGAGGCCTATCGTTGGCTGGCGACGTATCTCAGCGCGGACCGCTTGCGGGCGCTCTTGCCGGAAGCGAAGGACCTTGCCGTCGATCGCTTCGAGTTTCCGAGCTTGCGGGCGCTGAACTTCGTCGTGAAAGGTCTTCTCGGTGACGGCGTTGCGGCGTCGCTGCGCAGCGATCCGCAAGCAAAGAGCCTCGGCGAGTACGTTCGCGCCAAGCACGTGCCGATTCCCGAGCAGTTGCTGCGCGACGTGCGTTGAACAGAAGCTCCGGCGCGCGAAATCTGCGTTGACAGGCCGAATCGGCGGACCGTAGAACGAGCGGGCTGCCCTTCGCGCCCATGTCACTGCCATACGCACGTGTCGCCACGTCGTTGCGCTCGCCGCGTCGGCCGCGAATCTTCGCGCTGCTCGTCGCGGCCGTGACCACGCTCGTCGCGGCGCGCGGCCATACGGCGGGAACGTCGCCGATGACACCCGCGCACGAGCTCGGCAGGGTCGCGCCGCGGATCGTGAACGGCACGTTGACGTCGCTCTACCCGTCGGTCGGCGCGCTGCTCTCGCCCGGCGATCCACACACGGCGGGTCTCCTCTGCAGCGGTACGCTGATCGGCTGTCACACGTTCCTCACCGCCGGTCACTGCGTGTGCGAGTTCACGGGTGCGGACTGCCAGAGCGGCCCGAACGCGCCCAATCCGGCCGATTACGTCGTCTTCCTGCAGCACGCCGGCTTTTTTGCGGTGAGCAGCATCGCCGTGCACCCCGACTTCGATTTCCCCGTCGGCGACGTCGCGATCCTCACGCTCGCGACGCCGGTGACCGGCCTCGCGCCGACGCCGATCGACGTCACCAGCGCGCCGGCGCCCGGCGCCGCCGCGTCGATCGTCGGGTTCGGCAAAGACTCCACGGCCCCCGATTACGGCCTGAAGCGCGCCGGCGCGGTCACGATGGCACCGTGCGTGAGCGGCGTCTCGAACACGACGTCGGTGTGCTGGGACTTCGTCGCGCCGCTCGGTCCCGCGGGCACCGACGCCGACACCTGCAACGGCGATTCCGGCGGCCCGCTCTTCGCCGACTTCCAATGCGGCGACACCATCGCCGGGATCACGTCGGGCGGCACGAGCGCGAGCTGCGTGCCCACCGACCATAGCTACGACGCCAACGTCTTTCATTACCGCGATTTCATCGAGGCGCAGGCGGGCGCCGATCTCGGCAGCGCGTCGTGCGGCGCGATGCCGCAAGCCGGCGACCCGAACACCGTCGTCCTCGGCGCGGCGGGCACGCTGAGCTCGGGCGTCCCCCAGGGCACGCACACGATCGACGTTCCGGCCGGAACGACGCGGCTGCGCGTCGCGCTGAACGCGTCGGAGGACCTCGGGTCCGACTTCGACCTCTACGTGAAGGCGGGGAGCCTGCCGACGAGCTCCGATTTCGACTGCAAAGCGGACGGGCCGAATCAGTACGGCTTCTGCGAGTTCGCGGCGCCGGCGGTCGGGACCTGGTACGTCCTCGTGCAACGCTTCCAGGGGGCGGGTGAGTATCAGCTCACGGCGACGACGTTCGCGAGCGGCGCGCCCGGCCCGGGCACGAACGGGCAGGCGTGTGACGACGGCAACGTCTGCACGGCGAGCGACGTCTGCCAGAGCGGCGCCTGCAGCGGCACGGCGGTCGCCGACGGCAGCGCGTGCGACGACGGCAGCGCCTGCACCGGGCCCGATCAATGCGAAGCCGGCGCGTGCAACGCTCCGGCAGCGCCTGCGACCGGCTGTAAGCTGCCGGTCGTGAGCGAGAAGGCGTCCCTGCTGGTGAAGAACGACGTTCGGGACTCGCGCGACCGGCTGACGTGGAAATGGGTGAAGGGCGATGCGACGACGCTCGCGGATCTCGGCGATCCCGTCGGCGGCGCTGGATACGAGCTCTGCGTGTACGACGAGAGCGCCGGCGTTCCCGATCTGGTGTCGCGGACGGTGGTGCCCGGTGGCGCCGGCTGGTCGGCGACGAGCCGCGGCTACAAGTTTCGCGACTCGACCGTGCAGCACGGCGGCGTGCGCGCGATGACGCTCAAGGACGGCGATACCGCGAAAGCGTCGATCACCGTCGTCGCCAAAGGCGGTCTGCTCGCGACGCCGGCGCTGCCTTTGCACCAAGACCCGACCGTCGTCGTGCAGCTGATCGGTACGCAGGCATGCTTCGAGGCGCGCTACAGCACGAGCCGCGAGAACGACGGCGTGAAGTTCCGCGCGCGCGGCGACTGACACGGCATCCGGCTCCGTCGGGCGCGCCGACGTCGGCCGGATCCGTCGGACGCGCCGACGTCAGCCGCGCAGCAGCACGTCGCAGGCCATCCGCACCTGCTTCACCAGGCGGCCGAACGCGTTGTGGTGGATGTTGCGGCGCAGCGTGACCAGCAGCTTCCGCTGCAAGCGATAGCGATCGAAGCGCGGCGCCGGCAGCGGCTTCGCGCCGGCGCGCGCCGCCGCCTCGACCGGCGCGAAGAACGTCGCGCGCGGAAATCCCCACGTCTCCAGATCGGCGTCGTCGATGCCTGCCACCATGTCGCGGACCATCGCGAGCTTCGCGGGATCGGCGGCGAGCTCGTCGGCCCATTTCTCCACCGAGTCGGTCACCGGACGCGAGTGACGGTTCACGCCGAGCGGATCGCCGAGTCCCTTCGGGTCGTGCTCGTGGCGTCCGTACTCGACGATGCCAGGCTCGAACGGCAGCTCGAGGAACGCGAGCACGCGGCGCATCTCGTCGGCGGGGCGCCGCACCAGGTCCTCGTAGGCGACGCGCACGAGCGGCACGGGATGCTCGCGGAGAAAGCGCGCCATCGCCGGCACGTACCGATTCACAATCGGATTGAATGCGCGCGCAGCCACGTAATCGCCATCGAAGAACGAGTTGGCGTACGAGCTCCAGATCGCCGCCGGATGCCGCGTCAGCACGACGTAGCGGGCATGCGGGTAGAGCTTCGCGATGAACGGCAGGATGAGCGCGTTCGCCGGCGTCTTGTCGAGGAAGAACGGCTTGCTGTTGCCGCGTGCAGCGAGCATGCGGCCGTAGAGAATGTCCGCATAGGCGCGGCATGCGTCGAGATAATCTTCCTCGCCGCGCGGCAGATCGGCGACGAACTCACGCATCGCGTTCTGCGCTTGCAGGTGATCGAAGGGCGCGCGCTCGACCGTGTCGTAGAAGCCGAGGTGCGCGAGCGGCGTCAGGAGATGCGGTTCCGCACGGCTGTAGATCGCCGAATGCGAGCTCAGCATGCGCATGAGCAACGTCGATCCGGACCGCGGCGGCCCGATCACGAATAAGAGGCTGGTTTCCACCGTGTCTCCGAACGTCGTGAGCGCGGGATACTATCGTGACGGTCGGCGGCCTTCGAGAGCGCGGTGAAAAATCGCCTAGATAGCCGGCGCAGGCGGCAATATCCCGCTGCGGCGTCCACATTTGTACCCGGGGCCGATCGGCTGATGGAATTCGGTGCGATTGCGTATCCCGCGTCGACGGTACTCCGGTGGCCGAAGTCCGGTGAGGTGCCCGCTTTTCGTCGCCTCGGTCTGGTCGGCGCGACATATGCAATATGCCCCGGGACGAAGCCTGCTGATGCGACAAAATGTCGACGGAGGTCCACGGCGACCGCGATTCATACCGCTTCGCGAGCGCCTCCTGCGCTCGCACCTGCTGGTGGCGCTGATCGGCACCACCGTGATTGCCGGCGGTGTCGGCGCCGCGATCTACGCACGCGCGGCGACGTTGCAGGTCACGACGCACACCGACGTGCTGCAAACCGCCGCGCGCGAGCTCGTACAGCAGGACCCGAGCGAGTCGGCTCGGCACGTCGCGGAGCGGCTCAGCGCCATCACGCTGGTGCAAGAAGCGCGACAGCGCGCCGATGCCGAGCGGCTCGTGCAGGTGATCGACATCGAGATCGCGATCGTCTTCGTCCTGATGATCGCGGGCGGCATTGCGACGCTCGTCGTCTCCTTGCGCGTCGCGGATTCGATCACGCGGCCGATCGTGGCGCTCGCGACCGCGACGGCGACGCTCGTCGTCGACCGCACCGAGCTCGACGACCTGCCGGTGGTGTGTGAGGACGAGGTCGGCCTCCTCACCCGTACCTTCAACCGCATGCGCGCCTCCGTGATCATCGCGGAGCGCGAGCTGTCGCAGCAAGCCGCGGAGGCGACGCTTGCGCACCAGGCGATGCAGGCCGAGTTCCTCGAGCGCACGCAAACGGAGGCGATGTTCCGCCAGCTGCTCGAAGCGACGCCCGATGCGATCCTGATCGTCGACCGTGCGGGCACGATCGTGCTCGTGAACGCGGCGAGCGAGCAGCTTTTCGGTTGCGCGCGCACCGAGCTCGTCGGCGCGGCGCTCGAGCGCGTCCTGCCCGCCGCGTTTGCCGACGGCCGCCTCGACGTCGACGTGACGAGCGGCACAGGCGAGTCGAAGCCGCTGGCGCATCGTCGCGACGGCACGACGCTGCCGGTCGAGCTGCGCGCCAACCCGCTTCGCATCGACAACCGCACGCTGATCGCGATCGCGGTCCGCGACGTGACCGAGCGCGAGCGTGCGGCGCAGGCGCTGCGGGAGCTGAACGCCGATCTCGAGCAGCGCGTCGTCGAGCGGACCGCCGAGCTCAGTCGCTCGAACGGCGAGCTCGAGCGCTTCGCGGCGATCGCGTCGCACGATCTCCAAGCGCCGCTCCGGATGGTGGCGAGCTACGTGCGCCTGATCGCCGAGCGCTACCGCGGCCGGCTCGACGCCGACGCCGACGAGTTCATTGGGTTCGCCGTCGAGGGTGCCGAGCGCATGCAGCGCCTGGTGCGCGACCTGCTGGCCTACGCCCGCGTCAGCACGCGCGCACGCGTACCGGAGCCGACCGACGCGCGAGGGATCCTCGAGCGCACGCTCGCGAACCTGCGTCTGGCGATCGCGGAGAGCGGCGCTACGATCACCGCCGAGCCGCTCCCGCGCGTGCGCGTCGACGCGTCGCAGCTCGGACAGCTGCTGCAGAACCTCGTCGACAACGCGCTCAAGTTCCGCGGCGAGCGGCCGGTACGCGTCCACGTTGGCGCGAAGCGGGCGCCGCACGGATGGACGTTCTCGGTGCGCGACAACGGCATCGGCGTCGGGCTGGAGGACCGCGAGCGGGTGTTCGCGCTGTTCGAGCGCGTGCACGGCGTGGTCGGCCAGGGGTCGGGAATCGGACTCGCGGTCTGCAGGAAGATCGTGGAGCGCCATGGCGGACGCATCTGGGTCGATCCGGCGCCGGAGGGCGGCAGCATCTTCCGCTTCACGTTGCCCGCGTGCGAGCACGAGGTGCCGGCGATGCGGCCCGGCAGGCCGTCTGCCGTGTCGGTGCTCGTCGGGAGCGAGCGTGCATGAGAGAGCTCGATCCGATCGCCGGCGATCCGATCACGGTGCTCCTCGTCGAGGACCATCCGGGCGACGCGCGTCTCGTGCGCGAGGCGCTGCGCGACGCGCGCAGCCTGCAGTTCCGTGTCGTGCACGTGACGACGCTCGCCGCCGGCATCGCGCATCTTCGCGGCGCGGACGTCGACGTCGTGCTGCTCGATCTGTCGCTCCCCGACGGCGCCGGGCTCGCATCGATCGCGTGCATCCAGGCGGCGGCGCTACGGATGCCGATCCTCGTGCTCACCGGCACGGAGGACGAGGGGCTGGCGCTGCAGGCCGTCCGCGGCGGCGCGCAGGACTATCTCGTGAAAGGCGTCGACGGCGGGACGTTGGCGCGCGCGGTCGCTCACGCCGTCGAGCGCCACCGCATGCTGCTCGAGATCGAAGCGACGCGTCGCGAGCAGCTGGCGTTGAAGGACCGGGTCTTGTCGCACGTCTCGCACGAGCTGCGGGCACCGCTCAGCGCGGTGGGTGGCTTCATCACGTTGCTCGTCGATGGCCTCGCCGGCGAGGTGACGCCCGCGCAACGCGAGTACCTCGAGCTCGCCCAGCACAACCTCGATCAACTCGGCCGCATGATCCGCGATCTCCTCGACGCGACTCG
>Ga0137359_10002670_pt1 | contig 14293 bp, 17 predicted proteins | sample Mad1_40_16metaG_FD_108281 | JGI IMG/M metagenome (GOLD analysis project Ga0137359, IMG submission 108281) | Vadose zone soil microbial communities from Angelo Coast Range Reserve, California, USA - Mad1_40_16 metaG | ecosystem: Environmental > Terrestrial > Soil > Vadose zone | place: USA... | reverse complement strand
TTGGTCCGCATCCACGAATTGTGACCCGTCGCTGAACTGCACGACTCCCCTCATGTGATACTGCGTGTTTCCCTTCATTCCCGCCACGAACAAGCTCACCGCACCTCCACCGCTGGGCACCGGCTGCGCCCATGTCGTCAGCCCGTAGTTCGTATCCAGTCCGAACTGCACGAGCACGTTCCCAGCCGTCGGTGGCGCAATCGTGTAGAGCGCCACTTGCACGTTCGCCGTCGCCGACACCTGCCCCGGTGCTACCACTTTGATCGTAACGCTGGACGACTTGGTCCGGTCTCCGTTGCTGGTCGCCGTCACCGTGGCTGTCGTGCTTTGTGGTCCAGCCGGTGCGGTGTAAGTACCGTTACCGTCAATCGTCCCCGCCGTGGCCGTCCAGGTGACGCCCGTCGAGTCGTTGTTCACCACGGCCATGAATTGCATTGTTTGGCTTGTGCCGACTGCCGCCGTCTGTGGGCTAACCGCCACGCTAATGGGCTGCGGCATGAACATCGAGCCACCGCAACCTTCAGTTAAGACCGCGACGCAAAGCACACACAAAAACACGAGAAAATCCTTACGAAGATACGACACACCCAATTTCTGGCTCATTTGTGAGCTTCCTATGTTCGAGAATTTAACGTCGTTGATAACAACGAATTACATCAACACACTTCTTCGAGGGTGGGCTGCACCCACAACTTCATTGCAAGGACCACTGTAGCTCGCCTCTAATAGACGACGATGGGCTCGTTTTTTAGTACATCCAGGCCAATTCCACAAGGTCGTTTCTCGATATGCAAGAGTTAAACAAACTAACTGGCGCCGCTTCGCGCCTTGCCCGGGGGGTGCCGTCTTTGAACTTCCCTCGCATACCACTTTGCTCATTCGTTCCGCACGAAGCTGCGGCTGTGGTCTTCCTTACCGCGCCACAGCAAGACGGCGAGCACGGCAATGGTCACGATCTCGAAGCCGGCGATTGCCCATTGATAGCCCACACGGTCGCGCAGGGCGTACTGAATGGAGTTTGTGGGCGAGGCCAGCAGGATCCCAAGTTGATAGGCAAGACCTGGCATCAAGCCGCGGGCGGCGTCTGCGGAGAGCTCATTCAAATGCACGGGAATGACACCCCAGGCGCCTTGCACTCCTGCTTGCATCAGGAACGCAGACAAAATAATGAGCGGGAGGGTTTGGCCAAACGCCCACAGCGGAATCACAAGAAGCACCAGGCCCAGACCTGCCATCATGCCTTTGCGCCGGCCAGCCACTTGCGAAAAGTGGCCGAAGATGATGGCGCCGCATACCGCTCCACAGTTGTAAATGATGGCCACGTTGGCGCGCATAGCCGCGGAAAGCTTGTGCACTTCCTGCAAAAAGTCCGGATACAAGTCCTGCGTGCCGTGAGAGAGAAGCATCATGAAGGTCATCAGGGCGACGAGATAGGCGAAGCGTTTCCATTCGCGGGCGACGACGCGCAACACTTCCCCGGTGCTGGCGGCGCGGTGCTGCTTCCAGGCTTCGGACTCCGGCACCTTGGTGCGTATGTACAGCGCGAGAAGCGCGGGGACCGCGCCAACCCAGAACATCGCGCGCCAGCCAAAAGCCGGCAGCAAAAATCGCGCGGCAACTGCGGCCAGCAAATATCCGATGGAGTAGCCGGCCTGCAAGATGCCGCTGAGAATTCCGCGCCAGCGCACAGGCGCGGCTTCCATGGCCAGCGAAGCGCCGACGCCCCATTCTCCACCCATGCCAATGCCGAAGAGGGCGCGCATGATCAGGAAAAATGTGTAATTGGGCGAAAACCCGCAGAGCAGCTCGATCGCGGAAAAATAAATGACATTCGCCATGAGAGGAATGCGGCGGCCGTAACGGTCCGATAGCAAACCGAAGAGAAGTGCGCCCAGCGGGCGCATGGCTAGGGTTGCAGTAACGGTGAAAACGATGTTTTTTTTCGGGACACCGAACTGATGAGCCAGCGTGTCGTAAAGAAAGACGACCACGAAGAAATCGAAGGCGTCGAGAGTCCACCCAAGAAATCCGGCCAGGACAGCATGGCGCGCGCCGGTCTTTTTGGCGTTCGTAGACTCGATTGCCGCGCTGCTCGATTGAGACTCGTTCGTTGGGGTGGACATTCTAGTTGGCTATCGGCGCTCGTGCCCCGCGACCGGGACGTACGCCCTCGACAAGTTGGCTGTCTTTTACAACAAGGATGCCATTGACGAGCACGAAGGGTATGCCCTCGGAATATTGCAACGGCTCGTCGAAAGTGGCTTTGTCAATCACGCGCGCGGGATCGAAGATGGTGATGTCGGCGTCAGCTCCAACTCGTATGCGCCCCTTATCTTTGAACGCCGGGGCGCGCTTTTCCAGGCGCTGCGCTGGCATCAGCGTCATCTTGCGCAACGCTGTCATCAAGTCGAGCGCCTTTTCCTCGCGAACGTAATGCCCGAGCACGCGCGAAAATGTCGCCTGGCCGCGTGGATGCACTTTCGCGCCGGTGATCGGCATACCGTCGCTGGCGATCATGACTATGGGATTGGCAACGGCGGCGCGGGCGGCTTCTTCAGGAATGGAATGAATGACCACGATTCCGCCCTGCTTGCGGTATTTCTCAAAAGTTTCCACGGTCAAACGCTCGCCGGTATTAGCCCACTGCACATCTTTGTAGGTTATTCCCATATTTTCCTGCCATCCGGGATCGAAGATGGCGGACTGCAGCGCGGTGCTTCCTGCGGTGTAGGGATAACACTCCGTGGTGACGTCAAGACCGTGTTCCTGCGCGCCTTTAACCATCGCGATGAGCTCCGGCGTGTACTTCAGGCCCATGCTGGTGATGTGCACGACGTGAACAGGAGCGCCCGTCGCCGCGGCAGCGGCGACGACTTCCTCGAGAGCGGCTAGGCCTGTGTTGGGCTCTTTCAGTCCGCCGTAGCGCAAGTGGACATGGACAGAGGCGCCATACTTAGCAGCGAGCCTGAACATTTCCACGATTTCCCAGTGCGTTGCGCCCGGCGTGTAGTTCACGCCCATGCCTTCGGCGAGCGCGCCTTGCCGAAACCCCTTTTCGATCATGGCGGTAATCTTGGCGAGTTCCTCCGGGGACGCAGCACGATGCGCAGCGTCGCCCGTGGGAAGCATGCCGGACTGAGGATCGCCCATCACTTTCATGCGGACGGGAATGTGGCCGATGCTTACTCCGAAATTGATGAGCGACTTCCCTTCCCGAGCGGCGTACCAGCGGTCCACGTCGTCAGTGCCGGCTTCGAGCTCGAGGGATGTGGTGACGCCATCGCGGGCCTGGAACTCGTAATTGCGAGGTTCCTGGCCATGTTCGTGGAGGTCGATGAAACCGGGAGCGACGACGAGCCCTTTGGCTTCGATGGTCGACTTGGCGTTTAGAGGCGCGTCGCTGATGAACGCGATTTTTCCGGCGCGGATGCCAACGTTTCGGATGGCGTCGAGTCCGGATTCGGGATCCATCACGCGGCCATTGAGGATGGCGATGTCGAAGGATTCATCGGCGGAAGCGTTGGCGGGCACCTTTGAGACGAAAGCGGCGACACAGGCGAGCAAACAGAGCGCGACTACTGCTTTCAGCGCATTCAGTTTATGCATGAATCTCCCAGTGAGCTTCCTGACTCACAGTTAGAACTGCGAGGACGCGCTGAGGCGTCCCTGCAACGGCGCAGCAAGCACAAGAGCGGGCATCGTACAACAAACCAGGAGGATTGTGTCGTTAGTTTGCACGCAAAGAATTGCCAGTAAAGAAAAACCCCGGGTCTTCGGGGGTAAGAAGACCCGGGGCGGGGGTACAACAGAGGGGGGCCGGAGGAAAATCGCGAGCCTTAATGCACCTGGTGCACGGTCATCAGGCAAATCCTGCGAAGCTCTTCATAGGTAAAGAAGGTCTCTTCCTGCTCCCCGGCGCGCTCGGTGTGTCCGAGTCCAGATTCGCTTGAAATCCGGCAGAGTTCGCTTTCCGGGATCCCCAACAGCAAGGCCGCCCGACCTTGCGTTACGTACTTAGGAACGGAGCTGTTCATGCCGGTCACCTCAAGCAGGAACCGTGGCCATGGCGTCTTCTTCCACGGCCAGGACCATCGTTTTGTAGATATCCACGTCCCAACCCTCGCCGATGCGCATCCGGAGGGTATCGCCACCCTCTTTCAGCAGCTTGCCGCGCAAGGGAACTTTTATGTCGCCCAATGCCACCTGCAGAACTACAGGGTGACCAATCCACGCTGCGAACGCGCTGTGCATGCCCCCTCCGCCAGATGGTGTGTCCTGACGCAGGAGAGAATCGCGCGCCGAGCCGCGAGGGCCAATGGTACAGAGAGGGCAGAGTGCTAGTAAGAAGGTACTGTTTCCGAAATCCGGACATTTTTCGCCGCGAGCCCGGCGAAGTACATCCGTACTGTTTTTTTGAGCCGCGCGACCCATTGGTGCGGCATGAGGGCGCTGGCATTCTGTGCGTCGAGCCCACTGCGATTTGTGGAGGCGGTGCGATGATGAACCTGAATGCGTGGTACGCCGTGCTGGCCGGCATGGGACTGCTTTGGTATGAATCCGGGCATGATTTCGGCGTTTTCTGTTACCGTATTGGCTGTGGCGTGGTTAGTGCAGCTCGCGAGCGAGCCTTTGAGCTTGCGCCGCTGAGAGCCACAACCAAAATGGTGAGGACCAACGCGGCGTGCTCGAATCGATCCTGCATTTTTTCCGCTCGCTTTACGACCCCGAAGGACTAAAAGAACTCATCCGCAGCGGCGGCGCACCGCTGGTGTGTACCATCGTGTTTGTCGAGACAGGATTCTTTGTCGGATTTTTCCTCCCTGGCGATTCCCTTCTGGTGACGGCCGGCATTTTCGCGGCCGCGGGCGTGGTTCCGCTACCGTGGCTGTTACTGCCGGTCATGGCTTGCGCGATTGTTGGCGATCAGATCGGCTATTGGATCGGGCGTAAAACTGGACCGGCGCTCTACCGCCGCGAAGATTCCCTCTTTTTCCGGCGCAGCCATCTGCAGCGGGCACACGATTTTTATGAGAAGTACGGCGGGCGGGCGGTGATTTTCGCGCGCTTCGTGCCGATTGTGCGGACGTTTTGCCCACCGGTGGCAGGGGCCGCGCAAATGCCGTACACGCGCTATTTGGTGTTCGACATTTTCGGCGGCATGTTGTGGGTGGGGACGATGATTTTGGGCGGATATTTCTTGGGACGGTCGGTGCCCAATATCGGGCAACGCATCCACTACGTGATTGCTGTGGTGGTATTGGTGTCGGTGCTTCCGGTGGTGATTAGCCTTATACGCGCGAGACGAGCGGTTCCTCGCGGCGAGGCTCAGTAAGCGTGACAACTCCGAAGGTTCGCGCCATCATTTTCGATATCGGACGCGTGCTGATCCGTATCGATGCGTCTCGCGCCATGAAAGGGCTGGCCACCGGGTTGTCGTTGTCACCGGACGAACTCTGGTCCGCCATCGAAAAAGACCCTCGCTGGAAAGATTGGCAGGAAGGCCGCATCGCTGCGCGAGACTGGTACTTGCACATGAAGCAGCGGTTCGGCGGCTCCGTTACTTTTGAAGAGTTCACTAAAACGTGGAACCTGGTGCTGGATCCTGAGCCTATCCATCCTAACGAAATGTTCGAAAGGCTTTCGAAGAACTATCGTCTGGCACTCCTATCCAACACCGACCCGATACACGTGGCGCATATGGAGTCGCACTACGACTTTCTCGCGTACTTTCCGGCTCGCATCTATTCCTGCGCGGTGGGAGTGACAAAGCCGAACCCGTTGATTTACCGGGAGGCGTTACGTGCCTGCCGGGTTCGCGCGGAGGAAGCCGTATATATCGACGACATTGCGGCCAACGTGGAGGCCGCCCAGCGGCTGGGCATGGCCGGAATCCAATTTAAGTCGCCCACGCAACTCGCGTCGGCGTTTCAAGACCTTCAGCTGGCCATCTGAGGGCGATAGCGTCCGTTTTTCCACAGACCAGCGTGTCAGTGCGTAATCTTTCCCAGGACTAGTACCCGGTGCGTGCTCAGCATTCCCTTGTAGACCTCCCTACCAAAAGTCCCTACCTTCATCCACTTACGCAGCCCTGCCACCAGTTCGTGGCCCAACCCTGTATTTGGCGAGGGATATGCTTCATGTAAGGCAAGGGGCAGTAGTCAAAACGAAGAAGTTTCGCCCCACTAGGGGTGAAGGAGAAAAGATTGTCTATGTCCGACGAACACATTATCGAAACTAGAGAAACACCAGCTTGGCAGCTTCCTGCGATCGTAGTGCTGGGACTGATCGCGGTAGGCGGCTTGTGGTTTGGCTGGAACGCCTCATCCAAGCTTGATGCGACCCAGCAATCCGTCGCCGCGCAGCTCAAGACCACTCAGCAGTCCGTGCAGCAGGATGTCTCTTCGCTGAAGGACCGGCTGGCGCAGGATGAGAAGGCCAACACCGATCTGCAGGGCGACCTCAACGTAGTGACCAAGAAGCTCAAGATTACGCAAGGGCAGCTGAAGACTGCTCGCGCCGAAGCCGCCAAGCTTAACGACGAAACCACGCAGAAGCTGACGGCGCTGGATACGTCCGTTAAGGGCGAGCTTGCCACGAAGGCCTCGTCCGATGACCTCAAGAACGTCGACACCAAGGTGGGCGGCGTTCGCACGGACCTGGACACCACTCGTGACGACCTAAAGATGGCGCGCAGCGAGATGGGTACCCTGATCGCGCGCAATCACGATGAGATCGACCAGCTTCGCCGTCTCGGCGAGCGCGACTACGTCGAATTCACCATCGCCGGCAAGAACAAGCCCCAAAAAGTCGGAAATGTCACGGTGGAGCTGAAGGGCGTCAACCAGAAGCGCAATCAATACAGCGTCGCGATGACGGTGGAAGACAAGCGCTTTGAAAAGAAAAACCGCGCGATGAACGAGCCGGTCTTCTTCTACATTTCCGGAACTCATATACCCGAAGAATTGGTGATCAACAAGGTCAGCAAGGACCAGATCAGCGGGTATGTGAGCATTCCGAAGGCGAATACGCAACAGACGGCAGCCAGCACCGCGGCGTCGGGCAATTAACTGAGAAAGAAGCCCGGTTCCAATGGGGCCGGATGTTATGGCGGGCAGCTTCGGCTGCCCGCTTTTTTTGTTGAGGCAAACAATCAGCAAAAGTCCGCTACAATGGCCTGTCTCCACGGAGCCCCTAGTTGCTGCAAACGCCTGCGCTTCTCTTCTGCGATGTTGATGGATTGGCAACGGTGCGCGGAAAAATCGCACCTGGATTCGATGAGTTCATGGCCGAACTGGAGCACGCGGCCATCCCCAACGTTTGGGTAACCACCCGCACCCGCCTGCAGATTGACGATCCGCGCCGAAAGCTGGGACATAGCCACCCCTTCATCGCTGAAGGGGGCTGCGGGGTCTACCTTCCTGAAAGCTATTTCCATCTGAGTCCCCCGAAGACAACGCGTCTCGGCCGCTTTACTTGCATACCCATCGCGGAACCGCAGCCGGCAGCGGCAGACGCGCTCGAGGAGTTGTCTGCGGAGACAGGCGTAGAAACCGTGGCGCTGCGATCCCTGTCCCCACGGGAGCTGGCGCAGAACTCCGGCCTACCCGCGCAGCAAGCGGAGTTGATGCGTCACCGTGACTTCGACGAGTTCTTCTTTCTTGCTGGCGCCACGGAAAGCGACGTGGAGCGCTTCGTCGCGGAGAGCGCCAACCGCGGTTGGCAGCTGCGTCAGCGCGGGGTTTTGTGGTCGCTCGCGGTCGGCGCAAACTTGAAACAGTGCGTCCGCGAACTCTCGAAGCTATACGCCCGGGCGCTACGCTCGCAGCCTAAAATTGTGGGACTGGCCCATGAAGATTGCGATTCGGAGTTGCTGGCGGCTTGCGATCGAGGCTTTGTGCTCACGGATCATGCAAGCACGGGTTCCAGTACTGCCCCTAAAGCAGACCGCCTCCCGGCGCGATTTCGAGAGATAGACCTTGGCTCGGCAGATGCGTGGGAGAGAATTGTCGAGACGGTAAGCGGAAAATCCTGAGTTTCACCGGAAAAAATGTATCCCGCCACCGCCCCTTTTTCACTGGGCAAGTCCCAAAAGCAAATTCGCTCATCGGGTCCAGCCGCTCGAAGCTGCGAATTTTCGAAGTCGATGAACAAATTTTGACGCGCGCCGAACTGGCCCTTGAGTTGCGAGCACTTTAGGCGCGACGCGGTGTCGCGTCTGCCGGCAAGTCTTCGCGTGGGGCTCACAGCGTAACGGCCGAGTACTAGGAGACCTCTTACCATGTCTTGGATTGCTCGCTCCCTTCGCATCCCCGTTTCCGAAACTCAAAAGACTTTTGTCATCGCGGTTTGCGTTGTCGCGATGAGCATCATGGCTGTAGGACTCGTTTGGCAGGCCGAAATTATCGCAAGCCAGCGGGACGCCATCCGGTGGCTCGAGAGCGCAAAGTTCGGCGGCTAATGGCTTTGAGCCACTCTCCTGATCGTCAGGCGTCCCGGCTCTCTGCGCATAGCCGCACAGAAAACTCATTGCGCGCGCGGGTTTGCCTATTCACGTGGTTCGACCTCTACACTTTCCGCGGGGACTGTGCTTCAATGTCTTGGCGTGAGAGGGCCCTCCAAATGAAGCAGATGGTCAGTGTTTTGTTGTTGACTCTGGCACCGGTGGTTTTTGCCGCGCCGAGGCAGAATGCCCCGGCTGAAGCGGCTCCACAAGCAAGCACCGATAGTGCTCGTCCCATTCCCAACAGGACTACTTCGCACCGCCGCCATGCGCGCAAACATCGCACCGGTGGCCAGCATCACCGGCGCCGTACGACGGCCAAGAGCACCAATCCATAAAGACAAATAGAAAATGGGGAGGTTTCGCCTCCCCATTTTCTTCAATTTGCTGTGTCGTCTCGGAAGCTACGCCAACCTGCGCGAATGTTTTCGGGCGACGCGCACCGCAAAAGCGGTGTGAATCAGCTTTGGTTCGGCTCTAAGCCCGGTGGAGTCATGCTCCCTCCAGAGCTCGATGAGCTCACCCTTCTGATTTACGCCTTTGCAGCCTTGAGTGCAAGCGAATAGATATGGAAATGCACCGGCGGGTCGAACAACGAGAAACAAAGCGCCTGAACTTACTTTATAAACAGCGATTCGCGAAGCTGGTCGCGCCCTACGAATGACTTCACGGTTCGGTAGCGGCTGAAGAGATCCTGAATCTCGCGATTTTGATAGACGCGCTGCGCGGGGCACAATACAGGCGATGCAATCACTTGCAGCGTAGTCGGGTCCACCACGCGATAACGCTGAAAACCTTCCGGTTTCTTGCTATGAAACAGGGCGAAAACCACGCCGCCCGGCCGCAATAGCTCCGTCAGATTGGCGACCAATTGCTTTGCCACCATAGGTTCGAGGTAGTCGAGCAAGTCCCAAAGCAGAACGGCGTCAAAAGAAGAGTTCGGATATTGCAGGTTTGCTTCGAGGAAGCGCGCCGCGCGCGCCGCAGGAGCCACATCCAGGGTGTGCTGAGCCGCTTTACCGGATGCTTCGCGAAGTTTTTCATCCTCTTCCGCCAGAAACTCTTTCCATGCGCGCAGAAGATCTTCCGAGGAGACCCGGAATCCGCGCTCGATAAAGAAGCTCAGCGTCGTTTGCCAGGCCGGACCGAGGTCTAGAAGGGTGCCGCGGCCAAGCCCGTCGAGGTTCCACAGGAATTCTTTCAAACCGTTGGAAACGCGGGTGGATTCGCCTGGTTCCGGCGCTCGAGCTGCGCCCACAGCGGCGATCGGCGCAGGCGCATTGGAGCGCGGCCTGCCAGAGCCCATTGCCCGGGGAGCTTCCCGCGTGGCGCCGGCTGCGGGGCCGATGCCGAACTTGTTCAGAAAGCTCATTAGTCCGCCGCCGATCCAGCGCCCACAGAGACCGCGCCGCCCTTTGCGGTTCCGGCGGCGGCGCCGCGAGCTTCAGCGCGCTTGTCCAGAGGCTTTCCAGTTTCGATTTCGACGCGGCCGCGCAAAACGGCTCCGTCTTCAATGGTCAGGCGTTCCGTTTGCAAGTCACCAGCGACGTTCCCGGTGCTCGAAAGGTGAATCTTTTCGCGGCCTACGATTTTTCCATCGACACGGCCGCGCACGACGACTTCGCGCGCAAAAATGTCGGCCTTCACGTCGCCGTTGGGACCGACCGTCAAACTGCCACTGCTCAAATTCACTTTGCCTTCAACGTGACCGTCGACGAAAAGATCTTCGCTGCCGGTAACTTCGCCTTTAATGCGAATGCCTTGGCTGATGGAGGCAGAAGAGGTAGAGGAAACAGAATGGGCGGCCCCAGGTTCGCGCACTGGAGTGCTGGCTGGCGCCGGCGAGCTACTCGAAATTCCGGATGCATTTTCGCGGATCGGCTGGGATTTAACGTCTTCTTTCTTCCACACTATAGACACCTCGACGAAGGATTTTCACTCCAGTAAGTCGCTCTTCGTCGGCTGGTTGGGATTCGCGACTTAAAACGTGAAGATAGTACAGCACTCAGGCGCTGTAAAGCAAAATACCTAGTAGCAAATCTAGGGTGTGACGTTAGGTGCTACGCCGGATTGTGAGCTCCATGGCTCATAATAAGCTGCGCTTTATCAGTTACATCCGAGCCGGTGTGCTGTTCCCAAATCGCCACCAACATGGCCGCCATCTCCCCTGCCAATTCCTTGACGGATACTCGCTGCTCCCACCAACGGTCGGGATCAAAATCGCCGTCGCGCGCGCCGGTAATTCGGATTTTTATGTCCTGCGGGAATACGTTGGCAAAGATGTAGCGAGCGCGCCGCGTGTGGAAGTTGGAGGTCACCAAAATTACGCTGCGCCATTTCTTTTGCTTCGCCAGCTGCGCCAGCATTTTTGCTTCTTCGCGAGTGTTGTCGGCGTCGTGCGCTACGCGCAGGATCTTGTCTTTCGGCACGCCGCGCTCAATCAAGTCATGCTCGATCAATTCCGCGACGCCGGCGTAGGGGCGCAAGCGACGGCCGCTTGCGACAACGACGGGGCCGAGCCCTTGCCGGTAGATTTGCGCGGCACGCGTGGCGCGGTCGGCATAAAAATTGTCATCGCTGAGGACAAGAATCGCGTCGGAGCGCTCTAGTGTGTCTTCAACCACCCAACCCTCGCCAATCAAGCGGAAAATCGGATGCCGGGCTACGTACAGGACTGCCAAAACTAGAATCACCACGAGCAGCGTGACCAGCGAGAAGAGAATTCCGCCGCTTTGTGACGGGTCTTTCCGCTGCCACCTGCGCAGCCTCATGTATTGGGATCCAGCGAGCGGAGTTGCTCCGCGGCCTGCTCCGGCAGCACAGCGTTGAAGTAAACCTCTTTGATGCTGTATGACTTGCTGCGTTTTTCGAGGATGGGAAGAATTTCAATGTGCCAGTGAAAATCATCGGAAAGCGTTTTCCAGTAGCCCGCCAGCTCGCCTTTTTTACTAAGCGTGTTTGGCGCTGTGTGGACGACAAGGTGATACGCCGGCGCTATTTTTTCCAAGCGGCGCAGCACGCGGCCGAGCAGCGCGGCCAGTTGGCGGCGATTGGAACCCGGACGAGGCTGCTCGAACAGATGATTGTGCCGGCGATGCAGAACCCAAACTTCAAATGGCACGCGCGAAGAGTACGGGCAGAGTGCATAGTATTCGCCCTGGACATCGACGATGCGCTTGCCTTGCTTTTCGTCCTGGCGCACCACATCGCAGAAAATGCAACGCTCGCGCTCACGGAACCATTCGCTGGCGGAGTTCAGCTCGTACTTGATGCGCCGAGGAACAAAGACTGTCGCGGTGATCTGCGAATGTGCGTGCGACCACTCGTCGCCAGCCAGCAATCCCTGATTTTTGAACACAGCGACGTACTTAAAGCGCGGATCTTTTTTCAAGTCAGCAATGCGCGAGGCCCACACCCACAGAATGCGCTCGATCTCTTCGTCGCCAAGCTGCGACATCTTTTTGTCGTGCAGCGGAGTTTCCACCACGACTTCGTGCGCTCCGATCGCGCCCATCTTGTCGTACATGCCCTCGGCCACTCGCCCTGCGTCGCCCTCGATGCGGTACAGCGGGTCTGGATGCGGCAGCACCCGCACCTGCCAGGGTCCGTCCGCGGGCCAGGTCAGGATAGCGGGGCGCTTCTCCACTGCGCCGGGATCAAAGGGGCACGGCTGTGCGGAATCACCCAGCGATTCGCGCTGACCTAGCACTACCCAGCTTTGTGTAATGGGATCTCGTCTGATTTCCATGCGGAATTCTTCAACAAAACGGCGCGATGCGGCATTTTCGAACATGCGGAAAGCGAAATGTCTCGCCAGCCGCTACAAAAACATTCTGCCGCGCCCTTCTCTTTGTGCTACGACGAAGTAGTTTCTGTGCCGCTGCGGCAATTGTCAAGCAAGCGCGTGATATGCTCACGCGACATGGACACCGACTTGGCATTCATGGAGATGGCGCTGGAGGAAGCGCGTGCCTCCGCGGCGGCAGGAGAGGTGCCGATCGGCGCCATCCTAGTGCTCGAGGGGAAAATCATCGCGCGCTCCGGCAATCGCACGATCCGCGATTGCGATCCCACCGCGCATGCCGAAATAGTGGCCTTGCGCGAAGCATCTCGGATGCTCGGCAATTATCGCTTGGCAGGCACCGCGCTATACGTCACGGTCGAGCCCTGCAGCATGTGCGCGGGCGCGATGATTCAGGCGCGAGTGCCTCGCCTAGTCTACGGCTGCGATGATCCTAAAGGCGGCGCCGTTCGATCCTGCTTCGAGATCCTGACTCACCCGCGGCTAAATCATCGCGTCGAGGTCACAGCGGGAGTCTTGGCTAGCGAATGCGCTTCCCTACTGCAATCCTTCTTCGCCGCCCGGCGATAGACGCCGCCACGCCTGTGCAGGGCCAGCGAGTCCCGCCGCAAAACGTGCTGCAGGCGGAAGTTGGCTGTTACACCAACACGGTTACTGCAGCGGCTCAGCGTTAGGGAAGATCGTTTGTCACCACAGAAAACGGTGCCCGCCAGCAGACTACATTGCTGAGCAAGCGACGCGTCTGCTACGATTACGAAAGCTGCGGAGAGGTGTCTGAGCGGTTGAAAGAGCTCGCCTCGAAAGCGAGTGTAGGGGGAACTCTACCGTGGGTTCAAATCCCACCCTCTCCGCCATTTTTGTGTAATCAACGGTTTAAAGCCCTCCAGAACGACCGGACGTTAGAACAGAACTGTGCAAAAACGATTTCTGCTTTGTCTCATTCAAAGTAAAGGAGCAAAACAGATGAAACCTGTTTGTCTGGCTTTTTTCTCCCTAGTAGTATTTTTGTCGGCTAACTCGCCACTTCCTCAACCTTTTCCGACACACGTCGAATCCCTAATCTATCCGAACTCTGCTCGGATTGCTCAAATCCAGGATACCGTCAAAGTCGATGTGATCATCGATTCAAAAGGTGAAATATTTTCCGCCACAAGCATCTCAGGGCACCCTCTACTCCGTAAGGCGGCAGAGGAAAATATCAAACGCTGGAAATTTCCTGCTTCCAATACAAATAGTTCAATCCAAGTCGAGTACGTTTTCAAAATGGAAGAGCCGAAGCGCTACTATAAACCGGAGACACGAAACGTGTTTGACCTACCGACGCGGGTCGAGGTAATAACAAACTTCCCTGAGCCTCAGCCATAGGACATACGGCCTGATTCAAACGCAAGAAAAATAACTAGACCGGGGATTGGCAAGACTGGGCGCGTGCATTAAAAGCCAGCAGCCATAACTATGATGGAGAACCGCATGCAGACTGACGCAAAAGCGGATGCGAATCGCTCACTTTGAATCGGGATCAAAACAAGTTCCTCCCAAAAATACTTGAACCGCACCTTTTGGTCCTGTCTGTGCCTCTATGAGTCTCACCGCTACCGCAGCAGTCCAGCAATGAAGGAGTCAACGACCTGTTGCAGCGCAAGTACGAATAGACCGCTCGACTGAATCAGTCGGACTACGGCGATGACATGATGCTTAGTCTCTATTTCGCGCTTGGCATTTTCCTGCTGATGGCCGTGCGTAATCCCTCTGCGAATTCCAGTCTGATCGCCTTCGCCGCATGGTCGAGCTTTGCTCACGGCGCTGTTATGGCCGTGCTCGCATTCAAACTTCCGAGCGAACGCGTAGGATTCTTCGGCGCCGTGGCTGTGCTCGTTGTCATCGGTGTAGTTCTGATCGCCCTGGCTCCGGCGAAGCAGCCAGTCGAGCAAGTATCGGCAGCGCATGCGTAGGTTCCCACTCTCCGAATCCCCACGCGAGCAGAGCAGGCG
>Ga0137359_10002669_pt1 | contig 14296 bp, 16 predicted proteins | sample Mad1_40_16metaG_FD_108281 | JGI IMG/M metagenome (GOLD analysis project Ga0137359, IMG submission 108281) | Vadose zone soil microbial communities from Angelo Coast Range Reserve, California, USA - Mad1_40_16 metaG | ecosystem: Environmental > Terrestrial > Soil > Vadose zone | place: USA... | reverse complement strand
CGCCCTCGGGATCACCGTCCTCGGCCTCGTGCTCGTCCTGACCGGCATCGACGAGGTGAGCAACCCGCGCCTGCGCGCGGAGCACAAGCGCGGCCGGCTGGCCGTGCTCTTGTTCGGGAAAGCCGCCGCGTGAGCGCCGTTGCTGTGGCGACGAAGACGCTCCTCGAGGTGCGCGGCCTTGAAGTCGAGTACGGCCGCGTGCGTGCGGTCGACGGCATCGACCTCACGATCGGCACCGGCGAGATTCTCGGGCTTGCAGGTGAGTCCGGCTGTGGGAAGAGCACCGTGGCGAACGCGATCATGCAGATCCTCCGTCCGCCCGCGCGCATCGTCGGCGGGAGCATCCGCTTCCAGGGCGAGGACGTCACCGCGATGAGCACCGAGGAGCTGCGGCGCTTCCGCTGGCGGAACGTGTCGATGGTGTTCCAGAGCGCGATGAACGCGCTCAACCCCGTCATGCGCGTCGGCGACCAGTTCGTGGACATGATGCGCGCGCACGAGCACGTCTCCAAGGATCGCGCGCTCACGCGCGCGGGCGAGCTGCTCGAGCTCGTCGGTATCGACCGCCGCCGCGTGCGGTCGTACCCGCACGAGCTGTCGGGCGGCATGCGGCAGCGCGTCATCATCGCGATGGCGCTCGCGCTCCAACCCGAGCTCGTCATCCTCGACGAGCCGACGACAGCTCTCGACGTGGTCGTGCAACGGGAGATCCTTCAGGAGGTCGAGGCGCTCAAGCGCGACTTCGGCTTCGCCGTCCTCTTCATCACGCACGACCTCTCGCTTCTGCACGAGTTCGCCGACCGCATCGCGATCATGTACGCGGGCGAGATCGTCGAGACCGCTCCCGCGGCGCGGCTCAGCGAAGCGCCGTTGCACCCGTACACGCAGGGCCTGCTCCAGTCGTTCCCGCCGCTGACGGGGCCGAAGCGGAGGCTGGCCGGCATTCCCGGCTCGCCGCCCGACCTGCGCGAGCCGCCCAGCGGGTGCCGCTTCCATCCGCGCTGCCCGCACTGCCTGCCCGACAACGCGGCTCTCTATCTCCGGCAGACGACCGAGCGGCCGCGCCTGCGTGTCGTCGCGCCGGGCCATTCCGTCGCCTGCCACCTGGTGGAATCGTGAGCGCTCTCGAAGTCCGCGACCTGAGCAAAAACTTCGCCATCGGCGGGGCGATCCGCAGGCAGCGCGTGCACGCGGTCGAAGACGTCTCCTTCTCGCTCCAGCCCGGGCGCATCACCGCGCTCGTCGGCGAGAGCGGCAGCGGCAAGAGCACCGTCGCGCGGCTGATCGCGCGCCTGTACGACCCGACCTCCGGCTCCGTCCTCTTCGACGGCGGCGACGTGGCGCGTGTGCACAGCCGGAAGGAAGTGCTCCGCTACCGCTCGCAGGTGCAGCTCATCTTCCAGGATCCGTTCGGTTCGCTCAATCCGGTCAAGACCGTCCTGCACCACATCGAGCGCCCGCTGCGGATCCACCGCATCGTGCCGCCGTCCCGCGTCGAGGACCGCGTGCACGAGCTTCTGCAGACCGTCGGGCTCGTGCCGCCGGAGGAGATCGCCGCGAAGTATCCGCACGAGCTCTCGGGCGGCCAGCGGCAGCGCGTCGCCATCGCCCGCGCTCTCGCGGTCGAGCCGAAGGTCGTGCTCGCGGACGAGCCGACGAGCATGCTCGACGTCTCCATCCGCATCGGGATCCTCAACCTGATGCTCAAGCTGAAGGAGGAGCGCGACATCGCGTTCCTGTACGTCACCCACGACCTCGCGAGCGCTCGGTACCTCGCCGACGACATCCTCGTCATGTACGCAGGACAGATCGTCGAGCGCGGTCCCATCGAGCAGGTGCTCGCAGAGCCGCTGCATCCGTACACCCGGCTGCTGCTCGCGGCAGTCCACGCCGAGCGGATCGCCGAACGAGGGAGCGGCGCCTCCGCCGCCGTCGACCCACGCGAAGGCTGCCGCTTCGTCGAGCGATGCCCGCTTGCCGTGCCCGTCTGCTCCGCCATGACCCCACAGCTCGTCGAGGCTCGGCCGAGCCAGTCGGCGCGTTGTCACGTCACCGCCCCCGCGAACTGATCGAGAGGAAAACCATGTCCAACGACTTCCCCGCCGACTTCCTCTGGGGCGCCGCCACCGCCTCCTACCAAATCGAAGGAGCCGCCCACGAGGACGGCCGCGGCGAGAGCGTCTGGGATCGCTTCAGCGCCACACCCGGCAAGGTCCGCGGCGGCGACACGGGAGAGATCGCGTGCGACTTCTACCATCGGTACCCGGAGGACATCCGGCTCATGCAGGAGCTCGGACTGGACGCGTTCCGCTTCTCGATCGCGTGGCCGCGCGTCCTTCCGCAGGGGCGCGGTGCCATCAACGAGGCGGGGCTCGACTTCTACGACCGGCTCGTGGACGCGCTGCTCGAGGCGGGGATCGAGCCGTTCCCGACGCTCTTCCACTGGGATCTCCCGCAGGCGCTCGAGGACGAAGGCGGCTGGACGAATCGCGACGCCGCGCACGCATTCGTCGAGTACGCGGAGATCGTCGCGGGCCGGCTCGGCGACCGCGTCAAGCACTGGATGACGCACAACGAGCCGTGGGTGCATGCGTGGCTCGGCTACAGCTGGGGACAGCACGCCCCCGGGCGGACGAGCGAGGGCGACGCCGTCGCCGCCGCGCACCATCTCCTCCTCTCGCACGGCTGGGCCGTCGACGCGATCCGCCGCGCGGCGCCGGATGCGCAGGTCGGGATCGTCCTCAACCTCCATCACGCGTATCCGCACTCGGACTCGCCCGAGGACGAGGCCGCGGCGTGGGAGGTCGACGGAGCAGGCAACCGTTGGTTCCTCGACCCGATCTTCCGCGGCACCTATCCCGCCGACCTGCTCGAGCGCAATGCGCTCGTCGCGCCGGTCGTGCAGGACGGCGACCTCGAGGCGATCGCCGCGCCGATCGACTTCCTCGGCGTGAACAACTACTTCCGCTTCATCGTCAGCGCCGGGGCGAACGGGCCGCAGTTCGTCCGCAACCCAGAGGCGCAGCACACGGAGATGGATTGGGAGGTCTATCCCGACGGGCTGTACCACCTGCTCGTGCGCGTGGCGAACGACTACGCACCGAAGACGATGTACGTGACCGAGAACGGGGCCGCGTTCGGCGACGTGCGCGTCCACGACGGCGCCGTGCACGATCCCGAGCGCACCGCGTACCTGCAGACGTACATCGACGCCGTCGGCCGCTCGATCGCGGACGGCGCGCCGGTCAAGGGCTACTTCGTGTGGAGCTTCCTCGACAACTTCGAGTGGGCGCACGGCTACTCGAAGCGGTTCGGGATCGTCTACGTCGACTACCCGACGCTCGAGCGCGTGCCGAAGGACAGCTTCCGCTGGTATCGCGACCTGATCGCCGGCCGGCGCGACTCGCCGAAGCCGGCGCCGGTGGTGACCGGCTGAGATGAATCTGGCCGCGGTGCTCGCGGCGCTCGCGCTCCTCCCCGGCCGGGTGGACGCGCAGTTCGGCATGCACCGCCTCGTCACGGATCGCGCCGATCCGCAGCTCGTCAACGCCTGGGGACTTGCGGCGAGCCCGACCGGGCCGTGGTGGGTCGCAAACGAGGCGCGTGGATCGAGCACGCTCTACTCCGGGACCGGGCGCAAGCAAGCGCTGACGGTCTCCGTTCCCGGCGGGCCGACCGGCGTCGTCTACAACGGCGGCCCCGGCTTCGTCGTCCGCGCCGGCGGCGCGTCTGCGACGGCGCGCTTCCTGTACGCCTGCGAGGACGGCCGCATCCGCGGCTGGGCGCCGAACGTCCCGCACGGCTGGTCGAAGGAGGCCGAGATCGCGGTCGACGCCGCCGGGTCGGGCGCGATCTTCCGCGGGCTCGCACTCGCCGGCGGCCGACTGTACGCGACCGACTTCCACAGCGCGCGCATCGTCGTCTTCGACTCGCGCTGGCGGCGGATGCGCGTCGCCGGCGGCTTCCGCGATCGCACCATCGGCCCGGGGTATGCGCCGTTCGGGATCGCCGCGTTCGGCGACCGCATCTACGTCACGTACGCGGGGCAGGCGCCGGTGAACGGGAACGACGCGCCGACCGGCGGCTACGTCGACGAGTTCGACCTGCAGGGCCGCCTCGTCGCCCGCGTCGCCGACACCGCTGCGCTCGACGAGCCGTGGGGCGTCGCGCTGGCGCCGCGCGGCTTCGGCCGCTACGGCGGCGACCTGATCGTCGCGAACTTCGGCAGCGGGCGGCTGCTCGCATATGCGCGAGCGGGCCGCGGCTGGCGGCTCGACGGGACGCTGCCCGTGCGCGCGCCCGGCGTGTGGGGCATTGCGTTCGGCACCGGCGGGATGAGCGGGCCGCGCACGACGCTCTTCTTCGCGGCGGGGCCGCACCGCTGGCACGGCTCCTCCGAGGTGGGCGTCGGTGGCCTACTCGGCGCGATCACGCCGCGATGACGCGGACGACGATCCGGGACGTCGCCGAGCGCGCGGGGGTCTCCATCGCGACGGTCTCACGCGTGCTGAACGACAAGGGCGACGTGCGCGCGGCAACGCGCGAGCGCGTGCAGGAAGCTGCGTCCGAGCTCGGGTACAGCGTCGACTCGGTCGGGCGCGCGCTCGCGTCGCAGCGCACGCGCCTGGTCGGCGTCGTGGTCGGCGACAACGCCGGCCACCGCGACCTGTCGCTTATGTTCTTCGGCAAGGTGCTCAGCTCGATCTCCCGCCGCCTTGCGCAGTTCGGGTACGAACCGCTCCTGCTTCAAGATGCAAAGGCAGGCGGGCTGCACCGCTTCGACGCTGCCGTCGTCATCGGGGTGGAAAAGGACGATCCCGTCGTGCTCGACCTCGCCGACCACGGCGTGCCGCTCGTCGGCGTCGACGTTCACTGCGTCGGCGACAATGTCGCGTTCGTCGGCTCTGACCACACCGGCGGCGTGCGTCTCGCGCTTGCGCACGTGCACTCGCTCGGGCATCGCCGCATTGCGCACATCGCCGGCGCCCTGAACACCGTCGCCGGTGCGGAGCGGCTCGACGCATTCCTATCCGGGAGCCCACCGGAGGAATACGTGCGCTATGGCGATTTCTCCTCCGCGTCCGGCTATCGTGAGGCGTGCGAGCTGCTCGCGCTCGAGGAGCCGCCGACCGCGATCGTCGCCGGCTCAGACCTGATGGCGCTCGCCGCGCTTCAGGCGATCTGGGAGTCGGGCCGCCGGCCCGGACGCGACGTCGCCGTCGTCGGCTTCGACGATCTCGAGGCAGCCGCGCTTGCGCATCCGCCGCTGACGACGATCCGCCAGGATCGTCAGGAGCTCGGCGCGACGGCGGCCGAGTGCGCGATCGGTCTCCTCGAGCGGCCCGACGGCGTGCTCAGGACGACGGTGCTTCCGGTGGAGCTCGTCGTGCGCGCGTCGTCGTCGCCTGCGTGAGCGACGATCTCCGCGAGTTGCGCACGCACGCGCGTGAGCTCCTCCTCGCGCTCGGCGAGCGGCCGGCCGCCGACGCCGCGCGCCCGTAACAACTCCAACTCGCCGACACGGTTGCGGATCTGACCGAGGAGCCGCTCGACAGTTCTCTGTCTCTCGATCCTCGTCATGGAGCGAGTGTCCACCCGCGCCATGAGAACCGGATGAGGCGCAGTTAGGAGTTCGTCGTGTCCGAGATGATGCGGTCGCCGCGGCCGCGCGTCACGAAACTCACAGCCCACCTGATGAACACGAGGATGCGGTTCTGGAAGCCGACGAGGTAGAAGAGGTGGACGACGAGCCACGTGATCCAGGCGAGGAAGCCGCTGAGCCTCACTCCCTTGATGTCCGCGACCGCCGCGTTGCGGCCGATGGTGGCGAGGTTGCCCTTGTCGCGGTAGTGGAACGGCGGCGTCTGCCGGCCGCCGAGCCGGTCGCGGACGATGCGAGCCGCGTAGCGCCCCTGCTGCATCGCGACGGGCGCGACGCCCGGTAGCACCGTCTCGTGCAGGCGCACCATGTCGCCGAGCGCGAACACCTCCGGGTGACCGGGCAGCGTCAGGTCGGGCTCGACGGTGACACGCCCGGCGCGGTCGCGTGCAGCGCCCGTCAGCTCGGCCAGCCGGGCCGCCATGCTCGAGGCGGTCACACCCGCCGCCCAGACCACCGTGCGCGCGGGGATGCGCTCCTCGTCGACGGTGACGCTGTCGTGGTCGATGGCGGTGACGCTGCGGCCGGTGAGGACGGTGACGCCGAGCTTCTCGAGCGAGCGCGCCGCCTTCGCGGACAGCGACGGCGGGAACGAGGTGAGGACGCGGTCAGCCGTCTCCACGAGGAGGATGCGCGCCGTGCGCGGATCGATCGTGCGGAAGTCGTGCCGCAGCGTGTCGCGCGCGAGCTCGCCGATCTGCCCGGCCATCTCGACTCCGGTCGGGCCCGCGCCCACGACGACGAACGTCAGCCACGCCGCCTCCTTCGCCGGATCGGGCTCCTCCTCCGCCGACTCGAACGCGCTGAGCAGCCGGCTGCGCACGATCAGCGCGCTTTCGAGCGACTTCACCTCGGCGGCGTGGTTGCTCCACTCGTCGTGGCCGAAGTACGAGTAGCGCGAGCCGCCCGAGACGACGAGCGTGTCATAGGAAAGCGAAGCGGGTGCGGGAACCTCGCCGACGCCACGCAGATGCACCCGCTTCCCGTCGAGGTCGAAGTCGGCGACCTCGGCTAGCAGCACGCGCACGTTGCGGTTGCCCGTGAAGATCGCGCGCAGCGGATACGCGATCTCGCCCGGCCCCAGGGCGCCCGTCGCCACCTGGTAGGTGAGCGGTTGGAAGAGGTGGAAGTTGCGGCGATCGACGAGCGTCACCTCAACGGGCGCCCGCCGGAGTGCGAGCGCCGCCTGGAGCCCGCCGAACCCGCCGCCGACGACGAGGACGCGGTGCGCTACTGCCAATACCCCTCGACGACGTCGGCCGGCCGCTCCTCCGCGCCGTCGGGGTCGAAACCGGCGTTGCGACGCGCGCGCCGCTGGCGCAGGAGATCCCAGCACTGATCGAGCGACACCTGCACCGCCTTCATGCGGCGGCGGTCTTCGTCGGTGGCGTTCCCCGACGACTCGCGCTCCCACAGCTCGTGCTCCTCGGCGACGAGCTGCTCGATCGACGCGTGGATCTGCGGATCGTTCATTACACCTCCATCTCGAGCGCGGCGACGCCGCGCATGTCGACGCACGTGACATCGCGGATCGTGACCAGTACGAGGTGGATCTCGCCGCACGTCCGGCACCGCCCGACCGTCCCCGGCCCGCGCATGTAGACGACGGTCTCGGCGACGTATCCCGTCGCCCCGCACAGCGCGCAGACGGCGGTGGCGCCCGTGAGGTCGGCGCCGAAGACCTCATACAGGTCGCCGGCAATCGCGTTTCCGTCGAGCTCGATCATCCGAGGACGAACGCGACCTCGTCGACGTAGCACCAGCTCCAGTCTTCGCCCGGTTCGGCCGACCGGACGATGGGATGCGAGACCTCGCGCGCGTGCTTCGACGCATGCTTGTTCTTCGAGTCGTCGCAGCAGCCGATCTTGCCGCATTCCATGCACATGCGTAGGTGCACCCAGGTGTCACCGATCTTCAGGCACTCCTCGCACCCGAGGATGGGATCGGGGAGCTCGGTGAACTCGATGGTGTCGAGGTGGGAGCAGATCGGTGTGCTCATGATGGCCCGAACCTTTCCGTTCTGATTCGCATCGCGTCGTGGCCGAGGCCGACGAGCGCTTCGGATACGCCTTCGACGAATCCTGTCGGACCGCAGATGTACACGAGCGGCTTGTCGACAGGCGGCCACGCCACCTCGGTGAGCAGGTCGGCGTTCACGCGCCCGGTGTATCCCGTCCAGCCCTCGGGCTTCTCGCGGGTCAGCGTGATCTGCGCGTCGTAGTCCTTGAGCTCCTCGCGGTAGATGAGGTCGTCGCGCGTGCGGGCGGAGTAGAAGAGCCGCGCCGGGATCTTGCTGTCCACCGCACGATGGTGGCGGAGCATCGCGCGCAGCGGGACGATGCCGGAGCCGCCGCCGACGAGGAGGATCGGCCCGCCGAGCGATTCCTTCCAGATGAAGTACCCGCCGATCGGGCCGCGCAACTCGAGGTCGTCGCCCGGCCGAAGCTCCTGCGTCAGGTACGGCGACACCTCGCCGTCATCGAGGCGCTCCACGGTGAGCAGGAGATGCTCGTCCTCGGGCGCCGAGCCGATCGAGTAGCTGCGCTGCGCCTGGTAGCCGTCCTCGGCGGTGAGCCGCACGTCCACGTGCTGGCCGGCGAAGTGCCCGCCCCAGTCCGTCGGATCCGGGTCGAGCAGAATGCTCTTCGTCTTCGCGGTCTCGTCGACGAGCTCGACCACGCGCGCGAGCCCCCAGTTCAGTCGCCCGCGTACCGCTGTTCTTTCCACGGGTCCCCGTAGTTGTGGTAGCCGTAGCCCTCCCAGAATCCGGGCGCGTCGTCGTGTCGCAGTTCGATGCCGCGCACCCACTTCGCGCTCTTCCAGAAATAGAGATGCGGGACGAGGAGGCGCGCCGGCCCGCCGTGCTCGGGATCGAGCGGCTCGCCGTCGTACTCGTACGCCACCCAGGCCTTGCCGTCGCGCAAGTCCTCGAGCGGAAGGTTTGTCGTGTACCCGCCGTCGCTGAATGCGAGGACGTACTCGGCGCTCGTGTCGACGCCGTCGAGGAGCGTGTCGAGGGAGACGCCCGTCCACATCGTGTCGAGCTTCGACCACTTCGTCACGCAGTGGATGTCCGTCGTGATGTGCTCGTTGGGTAGGGCCTTGAACTCCTCCCACGTCCACGACTTCGGCTCGTCGATCTCGCCGGTGATGTCGAAGCTCCAGAAGTCGAGCGAGTGGTGCGGTGTCGGCCCGGCGGACAGCACCGGGAAGTCGTGCGTCACGTACTGGCCCGGCGGGACGCGCGCCGCTTCGGTGTCGTCCCCCCGGCGACCGCGGAATCCACGAGAGATCGGCGGCATGTCGGGAGCCTATCGTCCTCGTGCCGGGCAGCCGTGCGGGAGTTCGCCGATCCTCTGCGCGAAGGTCGCAAACCGGCTGCCGAGGCTCGCGCAGCACCGTACGATCCGGGGATGAGCAGCCCGCAGAGCGGCATCTTCGCGCTCGGAACCGCGTCGCACGCCTACCTTGAGTTCGAGCTGAACGACGCCGCGAGCGGAGGCGAGCTCGTCGCCGCGGTCGCCGGCCTGCGGGAGCCGCGGACGACGATGGGCGGCGTCAACCTCGTCGCCGGCTTCCGCCCAGAGCTGTGGCGGACGGTCGTCCCGGGCGGCGCGCCGGCCGACGTTGCCGGCTTCGACCACGATCTCGCCGGCGTCGACGGCTTCGTCATGCCGGCGACGCAGCGCGACGCGGTGCTGTGGCTCTCCGGTGCGGAGTACGACGTCATCTTCGACGTTGCGCGCGCCGCGATTGCCGCGTTGGCGCCGCTCGCTTCCGTCGCGGAGGAGACATCGAGTTGGTCGTACATGCACGACCGCGACCTCACAGGTTTCATCGACGGGACGGAGAACCCGACGCTCGTCGAGGCTCCCGAGGTCGTGCTCGTCCCCGCGGGCAGCCCCGGCGCCGGCGGAACGATCCTCCTCCTGCAGAAGTGGGCACACGACGCGGTCGCGTGGGAGTCGCTGCCGGTGGCCGATCAACAGCGCGTCATGGGACGCACGAAGCCGGACAGCATCGAGCTCGAGGACAAGCCGGCCGACTCGCACGTCGCGAGCACCGACCAGGACACCTTTGGGCACATCTTTCGCCGCAACATGGCATACGGGACGGTGACCGACCACGGGACGATGTTCGTCGGCTTCTGCGCCGAGCAAGAGCCGCTCGCGAAGATGCTCGAAGGCATGGCCGGCCTCGTCACCGGGACGCGCGATGCGCTGACGCGGTACACCCATCCGTTGACCGGCGCGTATTACTTCGTGCCGTCGACCGACGCGCTCCGCGCGCTCGACTCGTCCTCGGCGACCGACGGATAGGCCGCAAGGGCGAAGCCGAAGAAGCACACGACGCCGATCGCGTGTGCCCACGGCGCGTCGGCGACGGTGAGGAAGCCGATGCCGGCGACGAGGAACGCCGCGGCGACGCGCAGACCGCCACGCCCGGGCTCGTCGTGGCGCATCGGCTGCTCTTCCTGCTCGCCGCCGGGATAGAGGTCGCCGCGCAGCGTGAGGCGGAAGAGCAGGGCGAGCGAGGGGAAGAGGATGACCGCGCCCGCGAGCACCGACACGACGACCGCGACCAGCACGTCGTGCCCCGCCGCCGCCTCGCGAACGGTTAGCCCCTTCAGGAAGACCGGGTACTGCGCCACCGCCCAGCCGACGACGACGGCCGCGACCGCGAGTGCGGCCGAGTACCGCGCCGGCTCGTACCGCCGTCGCCAGAGGAGCGCGAGCGTTCCGATGCCCGCCGCCAACGACACGACGAGGGCAGGCAGCCCTGGCCCGCCGGTGAGGCGGTGGAAGAGCCGCTCGGCGTCGAAGTGGAGGACGACGAGGCCTGCGACCGCGGCTAGGCCCGCGACGACGCCGGAAGCGAGCGCGCGCGTGCGGAAGCGCTCGGCGAGCGACTCGTTCCCGTGCCTGGTCGCATCGCCGGAGAGGAAACCGGCCGCCATGTATGCGGACGTCGCGACCGCGAGCACACCGATCGTGATCGACGTCGGGTTGAGCCAGCTCGTCGTGAGGCTGCCGCCGGGGTTCCCGACGTGCACGCGCTCGGAGGCGATGCCGCCGACTGCGGTGCCGAGCGCGAACGGCGTCAGGATCGAGGAGACGGCGAAGAGCGTGTCGACGCGCCGCGTCTCCGCCGCCGTCCGCGTGCCGGAGCGAAGCGCGTACGCGCCGCCGCGGAGGACGATGCCGATGCCGGCGATGAAGAGCGGGATCGAGAGCGTCGAGGCGATCGAGCCGAACGCGGACGGATACGCCGTCCACACGACGGTGAGCACGAAGATCAGCCACACGTGGTTCGCCTCCCAGACGGGGGCCATCGCGTGGTGCGCCTCGTCGCGGATGTCCTCGTCGGTCGCGACGAGCTGCCAGAAGCCGGCGCCGAAGTCGGCGCCCCCGAGGGCGGTGTAGATCGCGAGGCCGGCGAGCGCGAACACGAGCGGAAGGAGGTAGAGGTGCATCAGCTCGGCGCCCGCTGGAGACGAAGGAGCACCCAGGCGACGCCGGCGGCGAGCGCGGCGTAGACGATCGCAAGCGTCGCGTAGCCGACCGGAATGCCGCTCGCGCCGGTGACGGCGGCGGACGTGCGCATGACGCGGTAGACGACCCACGGCTGGCGTCCGACCTCGGTCGTGACCCAGCCGGCGATGAGCGCAACGACCGAGAGCGGCGCCGCAACGACGAGCGCGCGGTAGAACCACGTCGACTCCGGTAGCCGCCGCCTGCGCAGGCGCGTACCGAGGTAGACGACCGAAAGCAGCGCGAGGGCGGAGCCGATCCCGACCATCGTCTGGAACGAGAAGCGCACGACGTTCACCGGCGGGCGATTGGCCGGCGCGACGGCGTCGAGCCCTTCGACGGTCGCGTTCGAGCTGTGGAACGCGAGCAACGAGAGGAGGCGCGGGATCGGGATCCCATACTTGACGCGGCCGTCGGAGTACCAGCCGAGGATGTGCACCGGCGCACCCTTCTCGGCGTGCCCGAGGCCCTCGAATGCAGCGAGCTTCGTCGGCTGCACGGTGGCGACGTCGCGACCGTTCCAGTCGCCGACGAACACCTGCGCCACCGAGGCGAGCGTCGCGGCCGCGAGCGGGACGGCGAGCGCGATGAGCTCGTAGCGGCTCCAGCGCCCGCGCAGGCGCGCGAACGCATAGGCGCCGGCGAGGACGAAACCGGTGACCATGTAGCCGGCGAGGTACATGTGGACCACCTGGTGCCAGACGTAGCCGTTCGCGAACAACGCCGAGAGCGGGTGCACGTCGACGACGACGCCGTGGTCGATACGGAAGCCCATTGGATGGTTCATCCAGCCGTTCACCGAGATCACCATCAGCGAGCCGGTGAAGCCGGCGAGGACGATGGGGAAGCCGCTGAGGAAATGCATGCGCGGCGAGAGACGGCTCCATCCGTACGCGTAGATGCCGATGAAGATCGCCTCGAGGAAGAACGAGAAGCCCTCGATCGCGAAGCCGAGCCCGAACACGCCGCCGAACGTGCCGGTGAACGCGGGCCACAGCAGCCCCATCTCGAAGCTGAGGATCGTGCCGGTGACGACGCCGGCCGCGAACAGCGCGGCCATGATCTTCGTCCACCGCCGCGCGATCGTGCGGTAAACGGGATCGCCGGTGCGGAGGTGCCGCCACTCGAGGTAGAGCACGAGCGCCGGGAACGCGATGCCGAAGCAGACGAGCGGGATGTGCACCGCGAACGAGAGCGCCTGCATCTGCCGGGCCTGGTCGAGGTACTGCTGCGCCGCGGGTGCGAGCGACGTCACGGTGTCGTCAGTATCACGCGCGCGACGGCGTTGGGCTGGGCCAGCATCGAGAGGTGCCCCGCGTCAGGGATCTCGACGAAGCGCGCGTGCATGAGCGCGGCGGTACGCCTGCCCGCGCCGACGGAGTCGACCGTGTCACGGCTTCCCCAGGCGACGACCGCGGGCACCGACACGCTCGCGATGGTTGCGGCGGAGACGCCCTGGATGCCGTAGGAGAGCATCGACGTGAACGCGGACGCGGTTCCGCTCACCCGGAACGGGCGCTCGAACTCCGCGATGAAGGTCGCCGGGAAGTGTGGCGAGCCCCAGGCGCTCTCGAGGCCGCGACGAAAGAGCCAGTTCCAGTTGGTGGCGATTCGATAGATGCTCGTGAACCACGGTGGGACGAGGAGATGCGAGAGCCAGGCGCCGCCGCCACCTCCGGGCAGTGCGTCGCCGTCGAGCAGCACGATCCCCTGGACGGAGCGCGGCGACTCGGTCGCGACCGATACGGCGACGGCCGCGCCGAGCGAGTGCCCGACGACGAGGGGCCGGCGCAGGCCGAGGCGGCGGTCGAAGCCCTCGACGAGCTGCGTCCAGTGCGCGAGGGTGTACGGCCCGCGCCGCTGCGGGTACCCGAATGGTGGCAGGTCGAGCGCGTACACACGATGTGTTCGGCCGAGGAGGGGCCCGACTTCGTGCCAGACCCACGACGGCTCGATGAAGCCGCCGAGGAGCACGATCGGCGCGCCGTGCGTCCCCCAGCGACGGTAGGCGAGCTGCGTTCCGTCCACCTCCGCCCACGGGCCGGGGTAGAGCTTCGCCGCCGCGACGTCGCGGCCGGAGGTGGCGGCGTTGTAGACGAGCGATCCGACGGTGAGCGCGACGACGAACGTCGCGACCGTGACGGCGAGACGCCGGAGCCAGCGCCTCACGTGATCGGCGGCGGCTCGCCCTCGAGGCTCGCGGCGAGCGCCGGTTCCCACGCGCAGACGATGCAGCCGTGCTGCGCGACCGAGCGCACGAAGGCGAGCGCGTCCTCGAACGTTGCGCCGTCCGAGTCGAGAATGAACTCGCCGAGCTCGGTGTTCCAGCCTCCGGGCGCGACCGGCCGCCCGGCGAACGCGTCCTCTGCCGGAAACGCGAAGCCGTAGAACGCGGCCTTGGGATAGCGGCCGTCGCCGGGCCACCAGCCGACCTCGATCTGCTGGGCGTCCCCAGCGTTCCGCCAGATGAAATCCTGCGACGGTGGATCCGTCGCGCGTCCGGAGAAGAGGCTGACGGCGAGGTCGAACGTCCCCCACCATGCATTGACGGGCGTCGAGCGCCCGCGATAGGGAGCGCGAAGCGCCGCGAGCACCTGCGCCGCCCGGCTCGCGGACACGAAGTACTCCTCCACCTGGCTCGGGTTGTACGTCGCGTGCTCGATGTCCTCGTCGAGGGGCGTCGACCACGGTGTTTCCTGAGGCTTGAGCGACAGCTCGACGTGCCCGGCGAGCTCGCGCACGGCTGCGAGGACGTCATGAGTGACGTCGCGCACCGAGCGATCCGGGAGCGGGACAGTGTGCGCCCGTCCGTCGACGTGCTCGACGACCGCCTCGTGCCGGTGGAGATCGAGCGCGACACCGAACGCGCCCGAACCATCGGGCGCGGGCAGCAAGAGCGTCTCCCAGCTGCGCGCCGTCAGCCGAAGCGCCGCGTGTTGCAGTTGCGGCTCCGGCGGCGCGAGCGCCGCCGAGAGCTTGCTGAGCACCTGCGTGTGCGCATGGAGCGTGTCGCAGGTCGGCTGCCAGTCGGCGTAGTCCACAGGCATACGCTACGTGCCGTGGCGATCCTCGCGATCGATCAAGGGACGACGGGGACGACATGCCT
>Ga0137359_10002668_pt1 | contig 14299 bp, 9 predicted proteins | sample Mad1_40_16metaG_FD_108281 | JGI IMG/M metagenome (GOLD analysis project Ga0137359, IMG submission 108281) | Vadose zone soil microbial communities from Angelo Coast Range Reserve, California, USA - Mad1_40_16 metaG | ecosystem: Environmental > Terrestrial > Soil > Vadose zone | place: USA... | reverse complement strand
TCTGCACCTTCTTGTGATTCGACAGAAATGCTGCGACTTTTCGTCCGTTGGAGTCGTGCTGCACCATCCGCACAGCCAGTGTCTTAACGCCCCGCAGGATCAGCCAGCATTCAAACGGCGATAAGATCGCGCCTGCAGCCTTTTGCAGAAAGGCAAGCTTCTCTGTCTGCTCCGGCTTCGTGCACACCACAACTCCGCCCAACCCGTCACTATGCCCGTTCAAAAACTTCGTAGTTGAGTGGACGACCATGTCGGCACCCATTTCAATCGGACGCTGAAAATACGGCGACATGAAAGTATTGTCCACCACCACTTCGATCCCGCGTTGATGCACCAGATCGCAGATCGCACGTAAGTCGCAGAGTTCCATCAGGGGATTAGTCGGCGTTTCCAGATAAACGATCCGCGTGTTCTTCCGCAAAGCCCGTTCAATGTTCTTCACGTCCGAAGTGTCGACATAACTAAACGTCATTCCAAAGTTTGCGAACACCTGATTGAAAAGCCGAGGCGTTCCGCCATACAGATTGTGTCCCGCCACCACATGATCGCCCGACTTGAGCATGCTAACAATCGCACTAATCGCCGCCATCCCACTCGCAAACACCTTCGACGCCGTGCCACCTTCGAGCGCGGCCAAGTTCGTCTCCAGCCGGTCGCGCGTCGGATTCGACACCCGCGCATACTCATATCCCTTGTGCTTTCCGATCTCTTCCTGAAGATAAGTGGAAGTAGCGTAAATCGGCACACTGACCGCGCCAGTAGCGGGATCAGCTTCCTGCCCAACATGAATAGCGGTAGTAGCGAAACCTTGTTGCTTCTCAGTCAAAGGATCTCCTAGAAAGCAGCACTCGGCAATCAGCTTCAGCCCTTCAGAACTTGAAGTCGATGACTGAACCTGAATGCTGAGTGCTGAATGCTGCCTACTAAATCCCGCCTTCAAAAATCTTCTTCGACAAATACCTCTCTGCCGAATCTGGAATCAGCGTGACAACCCGCTTCCCTGCCCCGAGCCGCTTCGCAACTTTCAACGCGGCGAACACATTGGCTCCCGAACTGGACCCCCCCAGCACTCCTTCGCGAGCCGCAAGTCGCTTGACCATATCGAATGCCTCGTCATCGGTAACCATCATGATTTCATCGCATACCGAAGCATCGAAATTCCCCGGGATGAAGCTGGCGCCAATCCCTTCCACTTTATGCGGACCCGGTTGTCCTCCACCCAGCACCGAACCCTGGGTTTCGACTGCCACCGTATGCACCTTCGGCAAACGCTCTTTCAAAAAGCGCGCCAGACCCGTAAACGTCCCCGCCGTCCCGGATCCCACCGTAACGGCGTCAATCCGTCCTTCCATCTGTTCAAAAATTTCGCGAGCGGTTGTCTGATAGTGGTAATCGGGATTGGCTGGATTTTCAAACTGCGCTGTCATGAACGCCGACGCATCGGTCGCCAGCATATCCTTAGCGCGCTGGATCGCGCCTTGCATGCCCTCAGCTTCCGGAGTACGAATCACCTCTGCGCCGAGGGCCCGCATGATCATAACTTTTTCTTCGGAAAACTTTTCTGGGACAAACATCCGCACCTTGTATCCGCGATTCACGCCGATCAGCGCCAGCCCGATCCCGGTATTTCCCGCCGTCGCCTCAATGATCGTACCGCCTGGACGCAGCTTCTCTTCCCGCTCAGCGCGCTCAATCAGTCCGATGGCCGCGCGGTCCTTCACGCTGCCGCCCGGATTCAGGTATTCCAGTTTGACGAAAATATCGCCCGATCCCGGAGGCACGAGCCTTTTCAACTGCAACATCGGGGTGTCGCCCACCAACTTGGTGATGTCGTCGCTGACGCGCAGGCGCGGATTGAGGACCGTCGAGGGCACCCTACAGGGTAAGGAAGGAACGCTGCATCGTCAATGCGCGGAACACTGGATTTGGGAATCGGTAATCTGCTTGCGGAATTAGTGACTGCTAGCGGTTTCCCACGTGACCCCGGTGTCCCCGTCGTTCAACCTTTTGACCTTAACCGCACGGAATCCAAAGGTCGCAAGGATGTCGAGGTCACTTCGTTACGGCCGCCGCCTCGGCGCCCGCATAGTACCCGCTCTTCGTGCGGACGACTAGTTTTCCGTAGCCGCCCGCCCTTGCATCCACTTTCACGCTGCGGTACCCACCACGACTTCTCGGACTCGTGGGCTTATATCCGATTGTGTACTGATTACGAATATCGTGAGCGACAGAACGGCTGATTGCATCCACTTCATCGAGCGTCTTGGGAAAGAACGCAATCCCTCCGGTCCGGTCGGCCATAACCTGCAAAGCACGTCGGGCACGTTTGGGATGCTCCTCATCGCCCAGAATCCCGATCGCATACACAGTGGGTCCGTTCTCCGCTTGCAGACGACGGACCGCCTGTTCAAGAGACTGCGCGCTGGCCGTGTCTTCGCCGTCGGTTACCACCAGGATCACTTTCTTCTCAAGCTTGGCATGTTTCAACCAATCGGCGGAGGCGACCACCGCGTCGAAGAGCGCGGTGCCACCTCGCGCTTCAATTTTTTCAAGCGCCTCCTTGAGCCTATTGACGTTCGCCGTGAAGTCCTGATCGAGGTAGTACTCGTCGTTAAAATTCACTACGAATACTTCGTCATTGGGATTACTTGCCCTTACCAAATTCAACGCGGCGGCGTTGACCTTCTGCCGCTTCTCGCGCATGGAGCCGGAGTTGTCGACGACAATGCCAATCGACACTGGGATGTCTTCATGACGGAACGAAGTAATCGTCTGCGGACGTCCATCCTCGAATACGGTGAAGGCATTCTTCTCGAGGTTGGTCACGAAGTGCTGCTTGTCGTCAAAAACTGTAGCGTGCAGGACGACCTCGTCCACCTCTTTGCGAAAAACAAAGACTCCGGCATCGCTGTCGGGTGCCTGCCCCGGCTGCGTCGCTTGCCCTTGTCCAACGCCTTGCGTCGGCGCTTGCTCTGCCGGAGCCGTGCCACTCCCCTGCGTTGGAGCTTGAGTCGGCGGAGTCTGGTCTTGCGGAGCTTCGTTCTGTGGAGCTTGGGCCGGCGGACTTTGGGCTTGTGGAGTTTGCGTCGGTGTGGGAGTTGTTGCGCGCTGGCCGCTAGTGGCCGCTGGCTGTTGAGTCTGAGGGGCAGTTCCTGATTGCGCCCGGAAATAAGGCGTCAACCCTAAAAAGATTAGCAGGATGAGGCAGCTATTCCGTCGGCGCATAATAACCCGTTTTCGCATAGACCCGGAGCGGCGGCAATCCCTTCGGCGGAAGGAGTTTCACTTTTATTTTACGCCATTTGCCGTCTCGCACTGGGTTCTTTGGACGGTATCCGAGCAGGTATTGGTTGCGCAGTTCAATACCTATTTTCGTGGACACGTCCGCGAGGTCATTCGGGTTATCGATTGTAAATGCCCGTCCACCAGTCAGTTCCGTGATATCGCTCAGCAAAGTCGGGCCGAGCCGTTCTTCGTCGGTTGGAAAGAAATGATCGTAGATTCCGATCGCATAGATAAGGATGTCTGCTTCCTTCACCGTCGACCGGATTTCCCCTTCCGTATAGCGGCTGTGGTTATCCCCGCCATCGGAAATGATCAGCATTGCTTTCTTTGGATACCGCGCCTGCCGCATCTTACTCAGCCCGAGGTAGATGGCATCCAGCAAAGCCGTACGTCCTTTGGGCACCGTATAAACCAGCTTGCCCTGGATGTCCTCCACCGAGGTCGTGAAATCCGAAATCTCTTCCGGCTTGTCCGCGAACGTGATCATGAAGAACTCGTCCTGCGGATTCGCGGTCTTGAAAAACTCGATCACAGCCTCACGGGCACGCTCAATCTTACTGCTCATGCTCCCGCTCATATCGAAGATCACACCCAGCGAAACCGGCGCGTCTTCGCTGGAGAAGGTCTTGATCTCCTGCCGTTCCTTCCCCTCAAACAGATTAAAGTTCTCGCGGTCCAGTCCAGTCACCAGCCGGTTCATGGGGTCAGTGATGGTTACTGGCACGAGCACCATCTCGACGTTCACACTAAGCGGCTTGCTATGGCTTCTCAGCCCAGACTCAATGTCCGATGCTTTGGGAGCAGGCTGCGGGCGCGGTTGGATGTGTACATCTTCGGCAGAGTTTTGCGCGAAAGTGGAACGAGCGCTGAGGGTCGCTAAAGCCAGAAAGACTACCAATGCCGAGCGAGACGACCACCTCTTTGCGTACAACATAGGCCCCACACGCGGTAGACAGATGCGAACTGCTACCGAGGCACGCGGCCCGCATTCCCGAGAGCGGACCGTAACAACCTCTTCTGAGCGGGATACTAGCACAGTATTGAACAAGCGGCAGGAGTTTTTAAGACGCGTCTTGAAAAACATACTTGCCTCACCGACTGGTTGCCACCGCAGTCCAAACCCGCGTCGTTTGCGGCTTCTGAGTCCGCTGGATCGTGCCTTCTCTAGCCCCGACGCTGTTGAAAAAGTCTGCACTTTCGGGATGGGAAGATCCCTATCTTTCAGGTAATCCCCATCCTTCCAAGGACTCCAACACTGAAACCGTCTCCAAAGTTGCAAGTCGAAGGCCAATGCAAATTTCGCATCGTGCTTTTCGCAGTCCGCAGCCCAAGCTCGCAGCTACCTCCTGCTACAATCTGCCTTCACTCATGGCGATCATTTCTCCCTTTCAAGCCTGGCGCTATGCACCGGAACGAGGTCCGCTCCATCAATCGGTCACGCAGCCCTACGACAAAATCACTCCTGAGATGCAGGAACGCTACTACGAGGCTAGCCCGCACAACCTCGTTCGCATCATCCTGGGCAGGAGACAATCTGGAGACAATGCCCAGGAAAATGTCTACACTCGTGCATCGGCGGCGTTTAACGACTGGCGCCGCAACGGGATACTTCGCCAGGATGCCCAGCCGTCCCTCTACCGCTACTCGCAGAAATTCAAGGCTGCTGATACTAAGACGACCGCCGAGCGCCAAGGTTACATCGCACTCGGCCAACTTGAAGATTATTCTGCCGGCGTCGTCTTTCGGCACGAACTGACCCACTCCGGCCCCAAGGCCGACCGCCTCGAACTTTTGCGCGCGACCCGTACCCATTTCGAGCAGATCTTCATGCTCTACGGCGATTCCGGCGGCATCGAAGCCCTGCTCCACTCTGACGCCCCTCCCGACATCGCCGTCACCGACGAATACGGCGTTCTGCACCAATTGTGGAAGTTTTCCGATCCGGCCGCGATTGCCGCTCTTCAGGCCCAGATGCAGGACAAAAAGCTAATCATCGCCGACGGCCATCATCGTTATGAAACCGCGCTCGCCTATCGCGACGAACGCCGCGCCGCTGCTGGCAGTTCCGCTCCAGCACCTTACGACTCGATGATGATGACTTTTTTCAACATGAACACTCCCGGCCTGGTCATTTTGCCCACTCACCGGGTAGTCCATTCCCTCCCCGAATTTTCGACAGAGAAACTCCAGGCCGGGGCACAGCAATTTTTCAAGGTAGAAGAAGTAGGCAGCGATATCGATGGAGTGCAGGCTGCCGCGGTTCTGCGAGCAGCCGGCCGCGCCTCGTGCGCACTGCTCGCAGCCACCGCCGATCGCATCCTTCTTATGCACTCTCCTCGCGCAATCGGCACCAACCTTTTTGCCGGCCTCTCCCTGCGTCAGCAATCGCTCGACGTTGTTCAGTTGCACAAGTGCCTGCTGGAAGCAGTCCTGAACATTTCGGAGGAAGCTATCCGCAAACTCCAAAACATTTCCTACCATCGTAATGCCGATGACGCGCTAGTCCAGGTCCGCAGCGGCGCCGCGCAAGCCGCCTTCCTGATGAATCCAGTTCGAATGGAACAAGTGCGCGACATCGCGTTCGCCGGTGAAGTCCTGCCGCAGAAATCCACCGACTTCTATCCCAAACTCCTAAGCGGCCTCACCATTTACGCAATGGATTAATTCCCTGACGCGGGAATTTGTGGGATCGCTCCGGAAGAGCGCAGTGCCAACATCCGCCCTTCGCGGCGAAACCGCCAACCAATCGCCGCCAGTCCGGAGACAATCAGCAGCAGCGTTGCAGGCTCCGGTACCGCGGGAGGTTTGTGATGATGACGACAACGCTTGTCTTTCTCTTCCTCTCCTGGCTTGCAGAGATGAGGAACGCGTGTCCCCCCGAAATCAACATAGGGAAAAGAAAAGCCTCCGGCAAACAGCTTCGGAGCGGTGGGTGGATTTGCGTCGATTCCGGGCAGGCTAGGGTGGACCGTCGGAAAATGGAAGGGCAAAACCGGACCCAGAGCGACAATCTCGGCGACCGGCTGATCAAGTACGTCCGCCGCAGGCTCTTCATCGGAAACCTCCGGCTTCGGGTTTTCCGACAACTGATTGCCGCAACGGGCTCGGGCAGTGATGGTGCCGTCGGTGAGGAGGAGTTCGGCCGGGAGCAGCTGGACTTTGCGGCGGGTCCAGAAAACGTGGTCGCGGATGCGGTAGGAAAGATAAACTTCGCGAGCTTTGTCCGAGCGAATCAGACGAGCGCGACGATAGTTGAAACCGGCGAAGTGACGCCGTACTACATAGTCGCGCGCGGCGTGCTCCTGGAGATCCGGCACATCGCGCACGCCGCCCGGAATCACCGAGTAAGGATATGTCTGCTGACCTGCGGAAGAAACCCGCACGGTGTGAGCATGCGCCATCAGGGCCAGATTATTTCGGACATTACCCCGCGTCCAGAAAGATTCCGGCAGGAAATTTGAGGCGTGCAGCGTCGGCACCGACCAGCGTCGAGCTGCACTTTGCCAGCACGCTGCGGCCACTAGAAGCAGCATCGAGGTGGTGAGCAGAGCGCGCTGGATCCGCAGGCGCCGCCGGTACCAACTGCGTATTCTCCGAACGGGTTTTCCAGCACCGCGGTCGTTCAAATACACTCCTGCCGACACCGGGTCGGAGGCCTGGCGGTGGGAGAGCCCCGGGGGCCAAACCTAACACGGCGAAGTGGCATTATTCCAACAATTAACGGAGGGAGTGCGCCCATGTTACCAGAATTGTGCAGTATGGATTCACAAAATAAACAGACTCCTGCCCAGATTGTTCCAAAAGAGGAAATGCGGAGGTTACGAAGAAGCGGACGCGTGCAATTGACTAACCGATATGCAGGATACCTTTTCCAGTAAGGATTCTGCCCGCCCTTCCATCCAGGACTGGAACATCAGCACTCCCCAGAGTTGTGGCTCCCAGGAACGAGCTCCAGATAAATGTTCCTTCCAAAGCCTTTGCACCGCGGCTACATTCAGGAAGCCGTCCTGCCGCAACCTGTCTTCCTGCAACAAAGACTGTCCCCAGTCCCGCAATGGGCCGGCAAACCATCGTCCGACCGGAATGCCAAAACCCATCTTGGGCCGTTCGAACAGCTCAAGTGGCAAGTAGCGGGAAAGCACCTGGCGCAGAATCCACTTGCTCACACCGCCGCGGATTTTGAACGAGAGTGGCAACCGCCATGCGAACTCAACCACACGATGGTCGAGCAAGGGTACCCGGGCTTCTAGCGAAACGCCCATGCTCGCGCGGTCTACCTTAGTCAGAATGTCATCGGGAAGGTAAGTGAGCGTGTCCACATACATCATTTCGGAAACGAAATCGGAAAGAACGGGCCATGCGGACCGGGCCGAAAGAGCAGTCGCCAGCCCGCTCGCGCCGAGAACTATGCTATCGCTCTCGGGCCAACAGGAAACCAGCTGGCGGTACACGGATTCGCGGTCGCGCAGGCCAAGCAACCGAGCTAGCGTGTGGATCCTCATTCCCGGTGCGGCGAGCCGGAAGCGGACGGGGAGGGCCGGGGCAAGCCAGCCCAATGCGCGATTCCAGCCATCCGGAGAAATGGCGGCCAGCGCTCTCGCGAGCAGCGGGCGAAGAACGGCCGGCACCGCTTGCATGCGCTTCCAAATGGTTTCCGTCCAAAGGTACCTGGTGTATCCCGCGAAAACTTCATCGCCCCCATCACCCGAAAGCGCGACTGTAACTTGTCCGCGGGCAAGTCGCGAAACCAGATAAGTCGGTATCTGGGAGGAATCGGCGAAGGGCTCATCATAGATTTGGGCGAGCCGGGGAATGACGGATAACGCCTCCTGAGCCGTGACGTAGAGTTCGGTGTGTTCGGTCCCCAGATGCCGTGCCACCTGCGCGGCTTGATCGGCTTCGTTGTAATCCTTTTGATGGAAGCCGATAGAGAAGGTTTTCACCGGGCGCGAGCTCTGCGCCTGCATCAGCGCGACGACAGTCGACGAATCAATGCCTCCGGAAAGAAATGCGCCCAGAGGAACGTCAGCTACCATTCGCAGTCGTACCGCCTCCAGCAAGAGTGCATTGAGATCCTCACACGCCTCTGCTGGAGTGCCGCGATAGGGATCGTCGATACCCGTTTGTGCAGCCTCCCACGCCGACCAATACGGCGAGACAAGAAACTCTCGGGCCTGCGATTCCCGAAAAGTAGCGAACGTCCCGGGCATGAGCTTATAGACATCGTGGTAAATGGAGTGGGGCGCCGGAATGTAATTGTGCCGGAGAAAAAGCGCGACACTCTCGCGATTGATCTCCGGCTGAAACCCCGGGTAATAGCGCAGCGCTTTTAGTTCAGAAGCAAAGAGCAAGGCGGACCCAGCCCACCCGTAATAGAAAGGCTTGATGCCTAACCGGTCCCTAACCAGTGAGAGTGTGCGTTGCTCTCGATCCCAAAGCGCGAACGCAAACATGCCGACAAAGCGTTGCACAGCGGGCACCAGGCCCCATTGTTCGATGGCAGCCAGCATCACTTCCGTGTCCGAATGCCCGCGCCACGGAATGTTTTTCAATTCCTTGCGGATATGCTCGTAGTTGTAGACTTCGCCGTTAAAGACGATTGCGAAGCGTCCCGACGCCGAGAACATCGGCTGGTGCCCTTCGGGAGAAAGATCGAGAATGGAGAGCCGGCGATGGCCTAACGCGACTCCCGTATCCGGATCGAACCAGCATCCCTGATCGTCCGGTCCGCGATGGGCAAGCGATTTCGTCATCCGCTCCAGCGCCGCTCGCGGATCGCCGCTCTGTCGTCTTCTGTCCCAAAAGCCAGCAATGCCACACATAAATGATCTACCCTTCCACTGCCTTCCGAGCGGACACAAAGTCAGCACCGCTCTGATGCCAACTGAATACGTACATCACCGACAGAATCACGATCACATCAATGGACTGCAGGTAGTCGCCGAAGAGTGAACTGACAAGAAAACATCCAGCCACCGGGAGGTAGAGAATCCGTCCCGCTTTGCGCAGACCATGGGCCATCGACCATACCAGCGCGCCCAGCAGAATCGTTCCAACAGCTCCCGTACCGGCCAGAAGTTGCAGCCAGGTATTGTGGGTCGTCACATAGAAACCGTTGGCGTGGTAGTTGCGCGCGGCGAACGTTCCCAGACCTAAGCCAAGAATCGGGTGTTCGCCGATTAGCTGAACGGCATAGAGAGCAGCTTCGAGCCGGCTGAGGTCTTCAGCAGCCTGGGTGGCATCCGCTAGGTCCTCGTGTTTGGAATACCCGGCGAATGTGGCCTCTTGCCGGTATTCGAAAAGGTATCCACCCGCTCCCGCTCCTGCGATTAGGGCAACGAGGGCAACAATCAGTGCCACCTTGCGGTATTCAATCCGCCCGATGCGGGTGACATAGACGAGCATCCATCCCGTCAGAGCAGAGGCGACACCTGCACGAGAAAACGTGACGATTGTTCCCAACAGGGCAACGACGGCACAGGCAAAGAAAGCCAGGCGCGACCAGTTCCGCTGTCGGCCTGCCAGCAACAGGAGAGAGGTGGAGGCCAATGCAAGATTGGTGGCTAAGTAATTCGGATTTCCCAAGGTAGCGACAGCCCGGGCCGCGGAGCTTACGATAGACTCCCAGACCGCATAAAGGCTTACGGCTAAGGCAGCACTGGCAAGACAATACAGCACCGGCTTCACTTGTTGTTCGGTGGTCACGAACTGTATGACCGCAAACAAATAGAGGCAGCCGATGACGAAGTAGCCCAGAATGCTCAATGCCTCGAATACATCCTCTGGAGTCAAGTCGGAAGAATTGACATATAGGACGCACGTCGCTGCCACACAAAGTACGAACCAGCACAACATGGCCTTGCCCGAAATCAGGCCACTCCGTTTCGGACCGTAAAGGCGGTCCCAGAACGCTCGTGCTCCGAGCATCAAACCCCAATAGAGGCGAAAGTCCCATCCCAGCCATTCGTAATCCGCAAACGGTGCCAGCAACGTGAACAGCGTCACGGATCGCAAGGGCCAGAATGCCGTGAGCAAGGCAAAGATCAACAGGAACATTGCCCCAATAACATTGAGCGGAGTGTGATGCGGCATGGACTGTTTTCAGCGAAGATGTTCGTTTGCGGTGAAGGGTGATCTGCTCGGGGGGGACGCGGGAGCAATTTCGGACTGCGTTACCGTGGAGATCCAGGAGTCCGAATCTGCGCTTGGAGCGGCTCGCTCCAAGTCCGACGCGGGAGGAAGACACTCAGACCAGAGACCCTTCCGTTCCAGAAGTTGGGCGTACAGCCGCTCGTGCGCGCGCACCATTTTCCGTACAGAGAACTGCGCTTCCACGCGTTGGCGCCCATTGCGCCCCATGACCTGCCGCAACTCTTGGTCCTGCACCAGGCGTTCCGCCGCCTGCGCCAGCGCAGATGGGGAACGGCGTGGCACAAGGAATCCGGTGATTCCATCCGCCACGGCTTCGATATTGCCGCCGACGTCAGTGGCAATGACTGCTTTTCCGGTCGCCATTCCCTCCAGAATCACATTCGAGAAACCCTCCGTGTCGGAGCAACAGACCAGGACGTCGAGGGCCGCGTAGAGATCTTCGGGACGCGAAGTGCCGGGGACAACCTGCACAACGTCGCACAAATCCCTGCCAGCGATGGCCGCCATTACGGCGGGCATTTCTCCCCGATCCTGGCCGGCCATAACAAAGCGGGTAGTCGGATATTTCCGATGCAAGATGGCGGCGGCCTCCACCAGATCGACATGCCGTTTGTATCCGAAGAAGTTTGCGACCATGCCGAATACCACCTCGCCATTGTTCCATCCATAACGGGTGCGCCACGATTCGGATCGTCCGGGCCGGAAACGGTCGGTATCGACACCGTTGTAGATGGTGGCTGTTTTCGCTGCGAAAAGGCCATCGACGTCAATCAGCTCTCGCGTAACCGCCTCCGCATTGCCAATCATGAAGTGGCTGAACCCCGTGCTCAGTCGATCCGTCAGACTGCGCGTCCAGCAACCAGCACGATAGACAGCGGACAATGAGCGGCGACTACCGATCACCACCGGAACTTGACACAGGATTCCGGCAGTTAATCCGAGTATGCATGACTGCGGCAAATGAGCGTGCAGGATATCGGGACGAGTCCGCCGGAGATATCGACAGAGACGCAGAAAGGCCTTGAGCGCTCGGGAGCCGCGCGCGCGACGGGCGCTCTCCGGCTCAATCGGAACGCCGAGCACACACACCTCATCCGCCAGGCCGCAAATCGGCGGGATGATGCCTGGTTCAAGCAAAATGAGACGAGGCTGAAAGCGGGTGCGGTCCAGACGTCTCAGCAACTCCATCAATTGCCCTTCAGCTCCCCCCGTCTCCAGGGACCCAATAAGGTAAGCGATGGTGACAGGACGATTCATTGTTCGGTCCTCGCCGTTCGCCGTGACTTCATTTCTGAGGGAATGCCCCAGGCAGGGAGGAAGACGACGCCACGCGAGGTTGTGCCTAGCAATCCAACGGCGACATAACCCAGGAACAAAACGATCGCAAACACGAGAGTCCCAAGGACCACTCCCAGCCACTGGTTCGCCACGATCGCGCGAATGGTCCACAAGCAACCTCCAGCGACAGTCGAGACCAAGACGGACCTGAGGATCACACTCCACGTCGGCCGGCTAACGACATTTCCCAACCGGTCTCGAAGGAAGGCATACATCACAGTCGACGTCACGCAGTAGACCAGCGAAGTGCTTAGGCTGATCCCAAGGCAGCCCCACTTTTGCATCAGCAGGTAATCCAACAGACCGTTGAGTGGGAGAGCGACAACCCCCAATGCGACTAGCGCGTAGTTGACATTGGTGACGCTGATCAGGCGCGCTGCCATGATGCCGATCGAAAATGGTACCAAGCCGACCGTATAACCAATCCAGGTCGCAAATACCAGGCGTGTCGATACCTCATCGAAGGCGCCATGTTGAAGGAGAACACGAATCAGAAAGCCGCCACAAACAAGAATCAGGACTGCTACAGGAGCCGCGACCATCGTCGTCCCGGCGATACACCCGCGGGCTCGCGACAGCAAGGTTTCCATCTTGCCCCGCGCGGCCAATTCCGCCAACTCCGGCAAGGCGACCACCGCTGCCGACATCACGACCAGTTGCACGACCAGCGCATTGATCGAACTGGCATAGTTCAGGGCGCTCACATTGCCCCCCGGTAGACAGCCGGCGATCGCCTGATCCACGGACACATTAGCGACGCCCACGACGGATGCGATCAGCAGCGGTATTTGATTGCGCACCAGATTGCCGAGCACCGGAGTCCAGAGAGGTGTTGGCCCACAAATCGGGTTGGCGCTCCAGGCCGGCCACCCTACCAACAGAGCCTGTAACGCCGCACCTATCACGAAGCTGCATACGAGCACGGGCGCGCCGGAGTTCTTCAGCAGTAGGATGATTCCTAGCGATGCCAGGCTTGACACAGCGGGCGCCAAAGCGAGCAGGTTGTATTTTTTCCGGGATAATAGTTCCGCTGAACCAACGGCGGAGATCGCATTCAAGAAGAGGAGGGGAGACGACCACCGCATCAGACTGGCCGCCAGCGCTCTGGATGCAGTATCGAAACGGGAAGCGAGCACAGCAGTGAGTGGATTTGCGCACAGAGCCAGAAGCGCGCAGAGCAGTACGCACACACCCGTAACCAGTACCAGATAGGAACGTACAGTGCGTCCTCGCTCCTCCACGCCTTGCCTTTCTGCCAAGACCAACGCCGGGATCAATGCGCTGGCGCAGCTGCCAGCAATCAGGGCTCCGATAAGATTGGGAATCAGGATGGCGATGGCAAACGCATCCATTCCGCGAGTGGTACCAAAGTATCGCGCCACTACGACCGCCCGGGCCAGCGACAACGAGTAGGCAGCAGCGGACAGCACCGCGAACCTAAGGGAGACGTGCAGAAAGGAACGCTGGGGTCGTACCAACGTGTCCCCGCTATTTAGGAGTGCGAATTCCTCAGGTGCCTGAGGAGGACTAGGCAGAGTGGTCAAGCGGGGTTTCGCCACCGGTGGCCGAACTTCTTAACGCGATTAAGCAAGAATCGACGAATGCCCCGCATGCGATCCACCGAACGGTTGCTCTCCATGTGGCCGTATATTTCGGTTAACAGGGACTTGATGGGGTGCTGGTCATCGAGTGTCTGCAGCTTTTCGCTCAAAAGAATCCAGCTCACTCCGAACACCAGGCTCAAAACACAAGAAATTAATACGATCATCTTGCGTCGCGGCCGGAGGCGCTGTTCGGCGACATTGGGCTGGTCCAGTACCCGCACGGTCGGGAGTTCCTTAGCTTCCTCCACTCGAGCGAGTTCCAATTGTTGTGTAAGTACTTCGTAGACGGTATTGAGAATCTTGTTTTCCCGCCATAAGTTCAGGTAAGTCACACCCAGCGTGGGAAGGTCGGCGAAAGACGGCATCAGTTCCGGGGAGGTGTCGGGGATAGCGGAGGAGCCCCGCATCTGGCGCAGTTGTTGCTTCAAAACCGCAATCTGCGCTCCGATCTGGCGCACCCGCACATTGTTTGGGTTATAGATTTGTTCCAGGCCCTGGCGCTGCGCTTCGAGGGCTGTGATTTGTCCCTGCAGCCGGGCAGCGGACTCCATCAGGTTTTTTGCCTGTTCTTCCACGGCCATCACGGCATGGCGGCTAGAAAAATTGGCGAGTTTCTCCGCCGTAGTGTCCATCTGGCCCTTGATGATCGCCACTCGTTCTTCGAGGAAGAGACGCTCGCGGTGAGCGGCGCCGATATTGAGTTCTGAGCTCAAGCGATCCAGTTCGGCGACATAGCCGTCGACGATGCGGGCGGCGCGGTAGCGATCGCGATCTTGCACTGTGAGGGAAATCAATCCGGTCTTGCGGTCGGCAATAATCACCGTGTGATTCTCCAGAGCCTGCCACGCACCTTCCCGGAGCGACGTGCCATACACTGTCATCAGACCGAAGCGGTCAATCAAGCGATCGGCCACCGTCCG
>Ga0137359_10002667_pt1 | contig 14300 bp, 10 predicted proteins | sample Mad1_40_16metaG_FD_108281 | JGI IMG/M metagenome (GOLD analysis project Ga0137359, IMG submission 108281) | Vadose zone soil microbial communities from Angelo Coast Range Reserve, California, USA - Mad1_40_16 metaG | ecosystem: Environmental > Terrestrial > Soil > Vadose zone | place: USA... | reverse complement strand
CCACTTCGGCCAGTACGCCGGTCAGGGTAGGCAGCGTTTCCGCGCCGCGCCGCATCAGAACGATGCCCTGGACGATGTCGTCGTCGTCGTTCTGCCCCGCGATGCCCAGCCGCGGTTGATTGCCGACCGTCACAGTCGCCACGTCCGATACCAACACCGGGGCGCCATCGCGTGTCACCAGCAGCGTGTTGCGGATATCGTCCATCGACCGGATCTGGCCGACGCTGCGCACGATGGCGGACTGAGGGCCGACAATGACGGTATTGGCGCCGACATTGATGTTGCTGTTGTTCAACCCGTCGAGCACCTGCTTCAAAGTCAGGCCGTAGGCCAGCAAGCGGTCGAGATCGACATTGATGTCATAGGTCTTGGTCTTGCCGCCCCAGCCGGTCACGTCGATTACGCCGGGAACCGCCTTCAGGCGGCGCTGCAGGATCCAATCTTCGATCGTCTTGAGGTCGGTGACCGTGTAGCCCGGTGGTCCGACCACGCGATAGCGGTAGACCTCGCCGATCGGGCTGGTCGGCGACAGTGTCGGCTGGGCGCCATTGGGCAGCGCCGGCAGCTGCGCCAGGCGGTTGGTCACACGCTGCGCCGCTTCCTGATAGGAGATGTCGTAGGTGAATTGGATCTTCACGTCTGACAGGCCGAACAGGGAGATGCTACGGATCGCCTGGATATAGGGCAGCCCCGCCATCTGGATCTCGATCGGGATTGTGATGTAGCGTTCGATCTCTTCGGCCGACTGGCCGGGATTTTGCGTGATGATATCGACCAGCGGCGGCACCGGGTCGGGATAGGCTTCGATGTTGAGCCGCTGATAGGCGAACACGCCACCGATCATCATCACGGCGGCGAGGATAAGCACGAGGACGCGCTGCTTGAGCGCAGCGGCTACGATTGCATGCATGGGATCACCGGCGGGCGCATATCGGGCGCCTCCTATTTGTCAGCGCTGAGCGTAGTGTTCTTGCGCGGCGCGGCAGCCGGCGGCGCCTTGCAGACGGCCCGCTGGGCCGGGCTGGCGTTCGGGTCCCGGTTCCACCAGCCGCCACCCAGCGCCTGGAACAAGGCTGCGGTGTCGGCGTAACGGCTGGCCTGCGCTTGAACGAGGGCGATCACCGCCTGTTGATAGGCGAGTTCCGCCGTCAGCACCGTGAGATAACCGACGTCTCCCAGCTCCAGACGGCGGCGCGCGATGTTCAGGCTGACGGCCGCCGCCCGTTCGGCGTCGACTTGCGCCTTGAGCGTGAGTGCATCGAACTCGAGCGCGCGCAGCGTGTCGGCGACGTTGCGGAATGCGGTGAGCACGGTCGATCGATACTGCGCGTCGGCCTGCTCGAAGGATGCCACTGCGGCGCGCTTGCGCGCCAGCAGGGTGCCGCCGTCCAGCAATGGCTGCAGGATGCCGCCGCCGACCTGGCTGCCGACCAGCCCGGGCCCGAAAAGCTCCCCCGGCGCGAGCGCCGTGCTGCCGAAGCTGAGATTGAGTGAGATTTGCGGCAGCTGGTTGGCGGTGGCCACGCCGATCAGCGCACCGGCCGAGTGCAGATTGGCTTCAGCGGCGCGCACGTCGGGCCGCTGCTCGACCAGCTTGGACGGCAGGCTGAGCGGCAGGTCCCCGGGCAGGTTTAGCATGGAAAGTTCGAAGCGCTCGGAAGGCGCGTCGCTCGGCATGCGGCCGATCAGCGTCGCCAGCAAATTGCGCTGCTGCGCCAGCTGCTTCTGCAAGGGCGGCAGGGTCGCCTCGACTTGTGCCAGCGCCGCCTGTTGGGCGGCCACATCGCCGCCCGTCACCTGGCCCAGCCCGGACAGACGCTGCAGAAGATTGAGCGTATCGCGCTGCAGATTGATGATGCGCTGCGTGGCCTCGATCTGACCTCGCAGCGACGCTTCGGTCACGGCTGCCACGACGACATTGGAGGCCAGCGTGAGATAGGCCGCCTCGAGCAGGAAGCACTGCGCTTCGGCCAGCGCGTCGAGCGATTCAACCTGGCGCCGGACGCCGCCGAACACGTCGACCACGTAGGTGACGCTCAGCAGCGCGGTGAACAGGCTGAAGACGTTCTCATTGGTGGATGTGACAGGCGACAGGCTGGTTGGGCTCTGGATCTGGGCCGCCGTCCCGCCGATGCCGACGGTCGGGAAAAAGGCGCCGCGCTGGGCGCGGGCATTGAGCCGTGTCACTTTCAGCGCCGCGATCGCAGCCTGGACATCGGGATTGTTCTGCATCGCCCCCACGATTAGGTCGTTAAGCGGCCTCGACTGGAAGACCAGCCACCATTGGCCCGGAATGTCGAGATCGCTCACGAAGCGCTGCGCATTGCCGCCCAGCACGTTGGCCGAGGCTGTCTCGGTGATCAACTCCTCCTGCAGGTAACCCTGATCCCTGGGCGGAACGGGCTTCGTGAAGTCCGGGCCGACCATGCAGCCGCTGAGCGCCGCGGTGGCGATCAGGACGAGGCCTCGCTGCTTAAGCGCGGCGGTGATAGAGGCGTTCATGACAAAACTCAGACGACGGGAGGCGCAGGTCAATCGTGCTTTGCGGCGCGATCGATGAAAAGCGTGCCGCTCGACACGACGGACTCGCCGGTCGCGAGACCCTTGCGAACTTCGACCAGGCCGTTAGTCGTGCCACCGACTTCAATCTGGCGCGTGACAACCGATTTATCGGTGGGGTTGGCGACCCACACGCGTGCGTTGGACCCTTCGTAGATCACGGCTTCCTGGGGCACCGCCGGCATTAGCTTGCCCCCACCGGCGATGATGCGGAAATTCGCGAACATTTCCGGCAGCAGCTCGCGGTTGGGGTTGGCGATCTCGGCGCGCACCGGTAAGCGGCGGGTGTTGGGATCGAGCGCCGGCGCCACATAGCTCAGTTTCGCATTGAAGATGCGGCCAGGATAGGCCAGCACCGATACTTCGACGGCGTCGCCCACCTTCATTTTCGGCGCGTCCGATTCACGGACGTTGGCGATCAGCCATACCGTCGACAGGTCGCCGACGTTGTAGAGCGGATCGGTCGCGCCGACGGCGATGTACTGGCCAAGGCCCACCTTGCGCTGGAGGACCGTACCGCCGATGGGGGCTGAGACGATCGATTCGGGGCCGATCCTGTTGAGTTTCTCGAGGGCCGCGATCTCCTCGTCCGAGCGGCCGAGGATGCGCAGCCGGTTGCGCACCGCAGACAGAGCGATGTCAGCCGAGCGCAAGTCGCCTTGCGCCCCGATCAGGTCGGATTGCGCCTGCTCGAGATCCTTCAGCGCACCACCGCGGATCGCGACCAGCTCGCGTTGGCGCTTTTCGACCGTCTGCGCCAGCAACAATCGCGACTGTGCTTTTTCCAGGCTGGCCACGGCCGTGATCAGGTCGTTCTGGCCTTGTGCGAACTCGGTCGCATCGATGGCGAACAGCGGCGCACCAGGCTTGACGACATCGCCTGGCTTGGCGATGAGCCGGCTGACCCGGCCGGAATAAGGCGAAAAGACCGGGGTGGTGGTCTCATCGTTGATGGCGATCTTGCCGTCGGTCGTGCGCTCGTCGCGGAACGCCACCTGACGCACCGGGGCGAGCCGCAGGCTGGACCATTGGGTTTCGCTTGGCCGAAAGGCGGCGCTGGGCTCGCTCGTGGCTTTCTCCGCACGCGCCACCGCGTTTCCGGGCGCGCTCTCGAGCAGCCAGATGCCGACCGCTGCCGCAGCCACAACGCCGCAGCCCGCGACCACCAGACCATACCGTCTGCGGCGAGCCAATTGCGACGGGGCGGACGAGTCGACCATATTTGCGTGTTCCCAAAATGGGCAGCCAAGATGGCGGCCCAAGTCCCAAGCGCGAAGCTACACCTGCCGCATTACGTATACCTGACGGCAGGGCGTGGACTTACGTGCTAAAGTCACCGTTCGGCAAGTCCGCCGTCGGAGGCAGATGTCGATGAGAGTGCTCCTCGTCGAGGACAATAGGGAATTAGTGGCCCTCCTGATCAAGGGACTGGCGCGGACCGGGCTTTCGGCCGATTCGGTGGGTACGGTGGCAGATGCCTCGGACGTCCTGTCGACCATGAAGTATGCCGCTATCGTGCTCGATCTTGGGCTGCCGGACGATGATGGACTCAACCTGTTGCGCCAGTTGCGTCGGCGCGGCGATGCCACGCCGGTCCTTGTCTTGACTGCCCGCGATGGCGTGAACGACCGCGTGACGGGGCTGCGCGAAGGCGCCGACGACTATCTCGCCAAGCCTTTCGCCATGGAGGAGCTGGCGGCCCGCATCCAGGCGCTACTGCGTCGGCCGGGCAATCTGCTGGGACGCATGCTGACCTTCGGCAATGTCTCGCTCGATACCGAGGGACGCCAGGTTTTCGTCGCCGGCGCTCCGCGCACCTTCCCGGCGCGCGAGACTGCAGTGCTCGAAATCCTGCTGCGGCGGAGCGGCAACGTGGCGCCCAAGCGGCTGTTCGAGGATCACCTGTTCGGCCTGTCCGGCGATGTCGGGTCGAACGCGGTCGAAGTCTATGTCCATCGATTGCGCAAGATACTGGCCGATGCCGGCGCCACGGTGAAAATCCATACCGTGCGCGGCGTCGGCTATCTGATGGCAGTCGAGAAGGCGGAATGAAGCGCTTCCGTTCAATCATCTCGCGCCTGATCGCACTGCACATCATGGCGATTGGCGTGACGTCCTTGTTGATGCCGGTGGCGCTCTACTGGCTTCTCGACACGGCCGCAAACGATCTTCACCGCGACGCGCTGCGCGCTCACGCCATCACCATAGCGGGCTTCCTGCGGCCGCAGCCCGACGGCGGCTTGACGATGGAGATTCCCTCCGAAGTGCGGTCGCTCTATTCCGGGGGCTACGGGCTTTACGCCTATGCAGTGCTCGACAGCGCCGGCCATGTGCTGTTTTCGTCGCGATCCGACAAGGCGCCTCTGTTCGATGCCGACGAAAAGACCGCGCAGGATTGGTTCGTCCGCCAACGCCGCGGCGGCTCGGTGATGTTCGGCGTCAGTGTCGCCCGCCCGATCGGCGACCGCGTCTACTGGATCCAGGTAGGCCAAGACCTGGCGCATCGCGACGTGATCATCGACGACGTCGTGTCGTCGTTCTTTCCGCGCGTCGCCTGGATCACTTTCCCGATCCTGCTGCTACTGCTGGCGATCGACATCGCCATCTTCCGTCGCGCGCTCGATCCGGTGCGCGAGGCGTCGAATACGGCATCGTCGATCGGCCCGACACGCACCGATGTGCGCTTGCCGGAGCAATCGATGCCGACCGAGATCGTGCCACTGGTCCACGCCGTCAATCAGGCGCTCGATCGTCTCGAAGCCGGTTTCAGCGCTCAACGCAACTTCACCGCCGATATGGCGCACGAGCTGCGGACGCCGCTCGCCATCGTGCGTGCGCGCGTTGATTCGCTCGAACCCGGCGTGGTGCGCGACGCGCTGCGTAGCGACCTCGTCAACATGACGCGCACCGTCAACCAAGTGCTCGACATCGCCGAGCTCGAGAATTTCGTGGTGGCCGGCGAGGCCCGGGCCGACATCCAGGCCGTGTGCGTCGACGCCGTTGCCTTCATGGCGCCACTTGCCGTCGAGATGTCCAAGACCATCGCGCTTACCGGTGCTGCCGGTCCGGTATGGGTGCATGGCAATGCCGAGGCGCTATTCCGGGCGGTGCGCAACCTGGTGGAGAATGCCATCCGGCACACGCCTCCCGGCGTCTCGATCGAAGTCGAATTGGGCGGAGATGGCGTCGTTCGTGTTCTCGACGATGGACCGGGTGTTCCCGAGGCCGATCGCGAAGCGATTTTCCGCCGCTTTTGGCGCCGCGATCGCGAAAGCACGGAGGGGCGTGGCCTGGGATTGGCGATCGTGTCCCGCGTCGCCCAGGCCCATGACGGCAGCATCACAATCGAAGAACGGCCGGGCGGCGGTGCTATCTTTACTCTCCGGCTCAAGCCGGCCTCCGATCCGCCGCCTTGACCCTGTCTGTGGCTGTGGCTATCTGCGGAACCAAACGCCGATAGGCGAAAGGAGCGAGCCGGAAAACCGGCCGGAGGGGTGCCGATCTTCCAGGGACCCGGGGAAACGCGAGGGATGGATGACGACGGGGACGCCGGAAGCCGTGTCCGAGGCGAGCGACACGTTTCCCAAGCTCTTGGTTGGGCTGGCGCGGACTCGTGCCGATAAGCCCGCCTATCGGGAAAAGGAATACGGCGTCTGGCAGACTTACACTTGGCAACAGGTAAGCGAGCAGGTCGCGCTCCTGGCTGCCGGCCTCGCCGATATGGGTTTCACGCGCGGCGATCGGTTGATCGTGGTCGGCGACAATCGTCCGCGCCTTTATTGGGCGATGTGCGCGGCCCAGTCCCTGGGCGGCATTCCGGTCCCGGTCTACCAGGATTCGGTCACAGTCGAACTGGCCTATGTCGTCGAGCATGCCGGCGCCCGCTTCGCGTTGGCCGAAAATCAGGAGCAGGTCGACAAGTTGGTGGCAATCCAGAAGTCGGTGCCGTCCCTCGAGACCGTGATCTACGAAGAGCCGCGCGGTATGCGCCATTATACCGGCCTGCAGTCCTACGCCGAGGTCCAGGAGCGCGGCGCCGTTCGGCTCGCCAAGGCGCCGCAGAGCGTGTCGAGCGAGGTCGCCAAGGGCCGCGGCTCGGACGAAGCCATCATGCTCTACACCTCGGGCACGACGGGCCGGCCCAAGGGTGCGGTGCTGAGCTACGACAATCTTGTCTGGGCGGCGCGCGCTGGCGCAGCCTACGACAGACTGAAGGCCGGCGACGAATTGCTGTCCTACCTGCCCATGGCCTGGGTCGGTGATCATATCTTCTCCTACGCCCAGGGGTATGTCGTCGGTTTGGTGGTCAATTGTCCTGAATCGGCGGCGACCGTGACCACCGATCTTCGCGAGATCGGGCCGACCTATTATTTTGCCCCGCCGCGCGTGCTCGAAAATCTGATCACCCAGGTGACGATCCGCATGGAAGACGCGGGGCTCCTCAAGCGCCACCTGTTCCAGTTCTTCATGAAGCATGCCCGTCGCGTCGGCTCTGCCCTGCTCGATGCCAAGCCGGTCTCCGCAGGCCACCGACTGCTCTACCGCCTGGGCGAGCTGCTGGTCTACGGGCCGCTCAAGAACACGTTGGGAATGAGCCGCGTGCGCGTGGCCTATACGGCAGGCGAGGCGGTGGGCCCGGAGATCTTCAATTTCTTCCGTGCGCTCGGTGTCAACATGAAGCAGCTCTATGGCCAGACCGAAGCCTCGGTGTTCGTTACCATCCATCCCGATGGCGAGGTGTTTTCGGACACGGTCGGCAAGCCGGTCGCCAATGTCGAACTGAGGATCGACGATACGGGAGAGGTGCTCTATCGCAGCCCGGGCGTCTTCAAGGAATATTTCAAGAATCCGGACGCGACGGCCAAGGCCAAGACGGCGGACGGCTGGGTCCATACCGGCGACGCGGGCTATCTCGACGAGCGCGGCCATCTGCGAATCATCGACCGTGCCCAGGATGTCGGCAAATTGAACGACGGCACGCTGTTCGCGCCCAAGTACCTCGAGAACAAGCTGAAATTCTTTGCCCATATCAACGAAGCCGTGGCGTTCGGCACTGGCCGCGACCATGTCGCCGTCTTCGTCAATATCGACATGACCGCCGTCGGCGACTGGGCCGAGCGACGCAACATTTCCTACGCCAGCTATCAGGAACTGGCGGCGCGGCCCGAGGTCTACGATCTGATCGCGGGCGAGATCGATCAGGTCAATCGCGACCTTGCCGCCGATCCACGCATGGCCGGGGCCCAGATCCGTCGCTTTCTCATCCTGCACAAGGCGCTCGACGCCGACGACGGCGAGCTCACACGCACCAACAAGGTACGCCGCAGCTTTCTCGGTGAGCGCTGCAAGACTAAGGTAGACGCCCTCTATGACGGCTCGAGCAGCGCCCATATCAGCGTCGAGGTCACCTTCGAAGACGGCCGCAAGGGCAAGATCGAGGGCACCATGGCGATCCGTGATGTGGCGCCTGCACCTGCATTCAAGATGGCGAGCTGAAGCACTATGGTCGAACGCGAGCGCAGCTTCGCCGAGACCCTGCTGTCGGTCGAAAATATCAGCCTGTCCTTCGGCGGCGTGAGGGCCTTGACCGATATCAGCTTCGACATCCGCAAGGGCGAGGTCCGTGCCATCATCGGTCCCAACGGCGCGGGCAAGTCGTCCATGCTGAACTGCATCAACGGCTTCTATCACCCGCAGCAGGGCTCGATCACCTACAAGGGCGTGCGGCGCAGCCAGATGAAGCCCTATGATGCGGCGCGCCAGGGCATCGCGCGTACATTCCAGAACATCGCCTTGTTCAAGGGCATGTCGACGCTCGACAACATCATGACCGGCCGCAATCTGCGGATGACGACCGGCCTGCTGGCGCAGGCGCTGCATTTCGGCCCGGCGCGCCGCGAGGAAATCGAGCATCGCCGGGCGGTCGAGCGCATCATCGACTTCCTCGAGATCCAGCATGTCCGCAAGGCGCCGGTCGGCCAGCTGCCCTACGGGCTGCAGAAGCGCGTCGAGCTTGGTCGCGCCATGGCCGCGCAACCCGAGCTGCTGCTGCTCGACGAGCCGATGGCGGGCATGAACCTCGAGGAGAAGCAGGACATGTGCCGCTTTATCCTCGACGCCAACGACGAGTTCGGCACCACCATCTGCCTGATCGAGCACGATATGGGCGTGGTCATGGACATTTCGGATCGTGTGGTCGTGCTCGACTACGGCAAGAAGATCGGCGACGGCGTGCCCGACGAGATCAAGACCAACCAGGCGGTCATCGACGCCTACCTTGGCATCAGCCACTAGCGGAGCGCCCATGGGTCCGTTTCTCGAAACCCTGATCGGCGGCCTGCTCACCGGAGTGCTTTATTCGCTGGTGGCGCTGGGCTTCGTGCTGATCTTCAAGGCGTCGGGCGTATTCAATTTCGCCCAGGGCGCCATGGTGCTGTTCGCGGCGCTGACCCTGGCGCGGCTGGCCGACAAGATCGACGACAAGGACGTCCATCTCGTCCATTTCGTCGTGGTCGCCGCCATCCTGGGCGTGGCCCTGGCGCTGATCGGCTGGTGGGTCTGGCGCGAATACGGCGCGCGCGGCGCGGGGCCGGCTGAGCGGCGCAAGATCACGGCTCTGGCCGGCGCCGGCGCGTTGATCGGCGGCGCTGTGGCCTTCGCCTACGGCAAAGGAGCCTGGCCGATGTGGCTGGCCTTCGCCGGCACCGCCGCGGTGATGGGCCTTCTGGCCTATGCCATCGAGCGGCTGGTGCTGCGCCATCTCGTCAACCAGGAAGGCATCATCCTGTTCATGGCGACCCTGGGCATCGCCTATTTCCTCGAAGGCTTCGGCCAGGCGGTGTGGGGCAGCAACGTCTACAGTATCGAGATCGGTCTGCCCAAGGAGCCGCTCTTTCTGTTCGAGAGCGTCTTCGAGGGCGGTCTGCTGGTCGATCGCGGCGAACTGGTCTGCGCCGTCATCGCGCTTGCCATGGTGGTGGTGCTGGGCGTCTTCTTCCAGAAGACTCGTATTGGCCGCGCGCTGCGCGCTGTGGCCGACGATCATGCCGCCGCCCAATCGGTCGGCATTCCGCTCAACACGATCTGGCTGATCGTATGGACGGTGTCGGGCCTGGTGGCGCTCGCTGCCGGCCTGATCTGGGGCGCCAAGCTCGGCGTCCAGTTCTCGATCTCGCTGATCGCGCTCAAGGCGCTGCCGGTGCTGATCCTGGGCGGCTTCACCTCGGTGCCGGGCGCCATCGTCGGCGGCCTGATCATTGGCGCCGGCGAGAAGCTCTCCGAGGTCTTCCTGGCACCGGTGCTGATCAAGGCGTTCGACCTGGCCGGCGGCGGCATCGAGAACTGGTTCGCCTATGTGCTGGCGCTGGTCTTCCTGCTGTTCCGGCCGCAGGGCCTGTTCGGCGAACGCATCATCGAGCGCGTGTAGGGCGGGTGTAGGCGATGTTTTACCGCGAGGCCGGCCAGTTCAAGACCGACTATGCGAGCGACCAGCAGATCTTCCCGATCCTGCAGGACCGCCTCTTCGTGCTCGCCGTGCTCGTGGTGGCCTTCATCGTCGTGCCGATCTTCGGCACGGCCTATCTCTTCAGCGAAATCTTCATTCCCTTCCTCATCCTGTCGCTGGCGGCGATCGGGCTCAACATCCTGGTCGGCTATTGCGGGCAGGTGTCGCTCGGCACCGGCGGCTTCATGGCGGTGGGCGCCTACGCCTCGTACAATTTCTGGCTCCGTTTGCCCGAAGCCAACAACCTCGTCGTGGTGTTCCTGTTCGGCGGGGTGATGGCCGCCGCTGTCGGCATCCTGTTCGGCCTGCCGTCGCTGCGAATCAAGGGCTTCTATCTCGCGGTCGCCACGCTCGCTTCGCAGTTCTTCCTCGATTGGACCTTCGCGCGTGTGAAGTGGTTCACCAACTACACCCCCTCGGGCTCGGTCGCGGTCGGCGAGCTCTCCGTGTTCGGCTGGCGGATAGACACGCCGGTCGAGCGTTACCTGCTGATCCTGGCCTTCGTGGCGGTGGGCGCGCTGGTGGCCAAGAACCTGGTGCGCGGCCATATCGGCCGTTCCTGGATGGCGATCCGCGACATGGATATCGCCGCTGAAATCATCGGCCTCCGGCCGTTGCGCACCAAGCTCACGGCCTTTGCGGTCAGCTCCTTCTTCATCGGCGTTGCGGGCGCGATGTGGGGCTTCCTGCGCCTGGGCTCGTGGGAGCCGGCGGCCTTCGACATAAACCGCAGCTTCCAGATCCTGTTCATGGTCATCATCGGCGGCCTGGGCTCCCTGCTCGGCAGCTTCCTGGGCGCTGCTTTCATCGTGCTGTTGCCGCTCCTGCTCAACCAGCTCCCCGCCTGGCTCGGCATCCAGATGTCGACGGCCCTGCTCAGCAACCTTGAATTCATGGTGTTCGGCGCGCTGATCGTGTTTTTCCTGATCGTCGAGCCGCACGGCCTGGCGCGGCTATGGTCCCTGGCCAAGGAAAAGCTGCGTCTTTGGCCCTTTCCGCATTGACAGGAGCGCACTAGGGTTCGGGTAAGAGCCGGCCACAAGGACCGGCCCACTTTAAGGAGGCAACGATGCAATTCAGGAAGGCAGCGCTACTAGGCGCGGCGATCGTGGCGGCGGGCGTTCTCGCCGGGTCGATGGCCCAGGCGCAAAATGAGCAGTTCATTCCCGGCCTGATCTACCGGACTGGCGCCTACGCACCCAACGGCATCCCGTTCGCCAACGGCATCGGCGACTACTATGCCCTGGTCAACGCGCGTGACGGCGGCATCAACGGTGTGAAGATCCTCTACGAGGAGTGCGACACCGGCTACGCCACCGACCGTGGCGTGGAATGCTACGAGCGGCTGAAGGCCAAGGGTCCGACCGGCGCGGCCTTCGTGTCGCCGCTCAGCACCGGCATCACCTTCGCCCTGACCGAAAAAGCGCCGATCGACAAGATTCCGATCATCTCGCTGGGCTACGGCCGTTCGGAATCGCGCGATGGCAGCGTCTTCACCTGGAACTTCCCGCTGGTCGGCACCTACTGGTCGGCGGCCGACATCGTCCTGCAGCACATCGCCAAGAAAGAAGGTGGCTGGGACAAACTGAAGGGCAAGAAGATCGCGCTGGTCTATCACGATTCGCCCTACGGCAAGGAGCCGATCGCACTGCTCGAGGCGCGGGCCAAGTTGCACGGCTTCGAATTCACGCCGATGCCGGTGACAGCGCCCGGCGTCGAGCAGAAGGCTACCTGGCTGCAGATCCGCCAGCAGAAGCCCGACTATGTGCTGCTCTGGGGCTGGGGCGTGATGAACTCGACGGCGATCAAGGAGGCCGCGGCGGTCGGCTTTTCGCGCGACAAGATGTATGGCGTGTGGTGGTCGGGAGCCGAACCCGACGTGCGGCCGGCCGGAGACGGCGCCAAGGGCTACAACGCGGCGATGCTCCAGCACGGCGCGGGTCAGTTCGACGTCCACACCGACCTTAAAAAATACCTCTACGACAAGGGCCAGGGTTTGGCGAAATGGGACGAGACCGGCGAGGTCCTCTACAACCGCGGCCTGATCAACGGCATGTTGGGTGTCGAGTCGATCCGCACCGCGCAGAAGAAGTTCGGCAACAAGCCGCTCACCGGCGAACAGGTGCGGTGGGGTATCGAGAACCTCGACCTCTCTGCCGCGCGCCTCAAGGAGCTGGGCTTCGACGGCATGCTCCGCCCGCTCAAGGTGAGCTGCGGCGATCACGAAGGCACCCGTGCCGGTCGCATCCAGCAATGGGACGGCACCAAGTGGAATGTCATCAGCGACTGGTATGAGTCCGACGACAAAGTGCTGAAGCCGATGGTCGAACAGGCGGCGAAGAAATACGCCGACGAAAAGAAGCTGACGGCGCGCGACTGCGCCAAGGAGAGCTGACCGCCTCGACGAAAGCCCCCCGCCCGACTGGGCGGGGGGTCTCTTTTGCTGGGACTCAACGATGAATGCCGTTCCCGCCGCGACCGCGACCGCCCCCGCAAACGTCATCGAAGTGGCCAACATCGAGGTCATCTACAACCACGTGATCCTGGTCCTGAAGGGCGTATCTCTGACGGTGCCCGAAGGCGGCATCGTGGCACTGCTCGGCGCCAACGGGGCCGGCAAATCGACCACCCTGAAGGCGATATCGAACCTGCTGCGCACCGAGCGCGGCGAGGTCACCAAGGGCCATATCCATTGCCGCGGCGAGCGTGTCGATGGCCTGACGCCCAACGACCTGGTGCGGCGCGGCGTCATCCAGGTGATGGAGGGGCGCCACTGTTTCGGCCACCTCACGGTCGAGGAAAATCTGCTGACCGGCGCCTTCATCCAGGGCAGCCAGCGACGCCAGATCGCCGACGATCTGGAGAAGGTCTATCACTATTTCCCGCGCCTCAAGGAGCGGCGCGCCAGCCAGGCGGGCTACACCTCGGGCGGTGAACAGCAGATGACGGCGATCGGTCGCGCGCTGATGAGCCGGCCCAGCACGATTCTGCTGGACGAGCCCTCGATGGGGCTGGCGCCGCAGCTCGTCGAGGAGATTTTCGAAATCGTCCGCAGCCTCAACGAGCAGGAAAAGGTGTCGATCCTGCTGGCTGAGCAGAACACCAACGTGGCGCTGCGCTACGCCCGCTACGGCTATATCCTCGAGAACGGCCGCGTCGTGCTCGACGGTGACGCCGCGTCCTTGCGGGAAAACGAGGATGTGAAGGAATTCTATCTCGGCGTCGGCGGCGAGGGCCGCCGCTCCTTTCGCGACGGCAAGCATTATCGTCGGCGGAAGAGATGGCTGTAGACTGACGACCTGAGGTGAGGAAACCAAATGTCCAAACACTACGACACGCTGGAGACCCGCACGCCGGCCGAGCGCGAGAGGGCGCTGATGGCCGCGCTGCCGCAGCAGGTGGCCCACGCCAAGGCCAACGCGCCCTTCTTCGCCGAGTGGCTGAAGGACGTCGATCCCGCCGCCGTCACCTCGCGCGCGGCGCTGGCTGGGCTGCCGGTGCTGCGCAAGTCGGTGCTGGGCGCGGTGCAGAAGAAGAACCCGCCGATGGGTGGCCTGATCGCCGTGCCGATGACCAAGGTGCGCCACGTCTTCATGTCGCCCGGGCCGATCTTCGAGATCGAGACCGACGAGCCCGATTACTTCCGCGGCGCGCGCGCCATGCATGCCGCCGGGCTGCGACCAGGCGATATCGTCTACAATACCTTCTCCTATCACCTGACGCCGGCCGGCATGATGATGGAGTCGGCGGCCCGTGCGCTCGGCTGCGCCGTGGTGCCGGGCGGCGTCGGCAATACCGAATTGCAGCTCGACGCCATCGAGGCGATCCGGCCCAACGCCTATATCGGCACGCCGTCCTTCCTCAAGATCCTGCTCGAGAAGGGCGCGGAACTCGGCAAGGACATCTCCTCGCTCAAGAAGGCCTTTGTCGGCGCCGAGGCGCTGCCGCCATCCCTGCGCCAGATGTTCCGCGACAAGGGCCTCAGCTGCCTGCAGAGCTACGGCACCGCCGATCTCGGCACCATCGCCTACGAGTCGGAAGCGCTCGAGGGCATGATCGTCGACGAGGGCGTGATCGTGGAGATCGTCCGCCCCGGCACCGGCGATCCGGTGCCCGACGGCGACGTGGGCGAGGTGGTGGTCACCAGCTTCAACCGCGCCTATCCGCTGATCCGCTTCGGCACCGGAGACATGTCGGCGGTGCTGGCGGGCGCCAGCCCGTGCGGGCGCACCAACAT
>Ga0137359_10002666_pt1 | contig 14302 bp, 19 predicted proteins | sample Mad1_40_16metaG_FD_108281 | JGI IMG/M metagenome (GOLD analysis project Ga0137359, IMG submission 108281) | Vadose zone soil microbial communities from Angelo Coast Range Reserve, California, USA - Mad1_40_16 metaG | ecosystem: Environmental > Terrestrial > Soil > Vadose zone | place: USA... | reverse complement strand
CTCTGCCCCTCCGTGTCTCTGCGTTATCTTTTCTCCGAGACTTATCTCCTGCCTCTCGCTCGCACCACCCCAACATAGACCGGCCCTCAAATCCGTCCCATCGCCGCTGCCAACATATTGATTCTACAGATGTTACAAGAAGAAAAGAAATTTTGAAGAATCCCCTCAGATACCTGTCGATTTCCACCCCCGTCGTTCGACGCACTAGTGAGGCAAGGAAATCAGCAAGGAGTCGAACATGACAAACCAACACACAACACCTCAAACTACCAAGCCAATCGTACGGGCCATCCTCGTCGCCGTCGCCCTGGTCATTTTGCTCTTGAGCCTCGATCAATCTGCAACCCAGTTGTCCAACTACCTCGACTCCGTCGCCAAGGGCACCATTGTGCTCCTGCCGTCTCTGGCGATCACGGCGTCGCAGGCTCTGCACCCGGACGCCTCGGCTCACCACCAGTTTTCTCTGTGCGCCCTGCAAATGTTGCTATCCTGGCCGCTGCTGCAAACCGTAGCTAAGGCGGCCTAGCAGCCTGCCGAATTTTCCAAAACGCTTTTCACGATTGTCGATTTTAACTGGCTCATTCGACGTACTCGTAGCAGCGAGAATCAAAAGTTTTGCAGCAAAATCAAAGGAGAGATGAATCATGAAATTCATGATGATTGTAAAAGCCAGCAAGGAAAGCGAAGCAGGAGTCATGCCCAGCGAAGCACTGCTCAACTCCATGGCCAAATACAACGAAGAACTGATGAAGGCCGGTGTGCTTCTAGACCTCAGTGGCCTGCAGTCCAGTTCCAAAGGCGCGCGCATCAAGTATTCGAACGGCAAGCGCGTCGCAGTTGTCGACGGGCCGTTCGCGGAAACCAAGGAGCTCATCGCCGGCTACTGGATCATTCAGGTAAAATCCCGCGAAGAAGCGCTGGAATGGGCCAAGCGCGCTCCTGCCCCGCACGAAAACCAGGACTGCGAAATCGAACTCCGCCAATTCTTCGAGATCGAGGACTTCGGCTCCAGCGAGGCCGTCGAGCGCCATCGCGAACTCGGCAAACAGCTCGAAGGCAAAAAATAATTTCGCGCCCGTGTCGATTTCGAAGGTTCTCATTCGACGTATAAGTAAGTGCAGTAAAAACAAAAAGGAGACTGAAACATGCGATTCATGATGTTGGTTAAACACGCTCAAGAACTCTCCGGTCCGCCGCCGAAAGCGCTGATGGATGCCATCGACAAACTCGCGGAAGAATCCAAGCGAGACAACACCATGGTGATCGCCGGCGGCCTTGCTCCCGTCGCCGCCAGCACTCACGTTCGTGTCGGCGATGGCAAGCTCACCACCACCGATGGTCCGTTCACCGAGGCTAAGGAAATCATCGGAGGTTTCGCAATCTTTGATCTCAAATCCAAACAGGAAGCCATCGAAGGCGCCCAGAAATTCATGGAACTGCACCGCATACATTGGCCGGAGTGGAAAGGCGTAACCGAAGTTCGGCAAATTTTCGGCCCCGAAGATTTTCAGCAGCAGTGCAAGTCGTACGAGAAGAATTAAAGATAAGTCGCAGCGCCAATTTACAAGGAGATGAAACTCATGAAATTTCTAAGCTTGTACAAGTCAGCGGAAAGAAATACTCCACCGTCGCAAGAAGAAATGTCCAGGATGGGCAAGCTCATCGAAGACGGTTTCAAAGCCGGTTGGCTGGTCGCCACGGAAGGCTGCTTGCCAAGCGCTCTCGGCGCGCGCGTGCGGCGCTCCGGCGAGAAGATCAGTGTGACTGATGGCCCTTTCACGGAAGCCAAAGAGTTAGTCGGCGGCTTTGCAATTCTTCGCACCAACTCCAAAGAGGAGGCCATCCAGTTGGCTAAGCAATTCCTCCAGGTTGTCGGTGAGGGCGAATGCGAGCTCCGGCAAGTTTACGAAGCCGGCGAAGCGAGCTGTGTCGACAAAGCCGCGGCTGCGTCGTGATGCGAATTGTTGAGTCGCGGTCCTGACTCGGACGTCCTGACCTCGACCCACCTTTGCAGCGTGGCGCGCGGCCCTTTCACTGGTGAAATGTTTCTCGTAAGCTGAGTCTTTCGCCAGTTGAAAGGGTCGCCGTGTCCACTCAAATCGAAACTGCCGCCACGCATCGCGCGATTGACGCTGTGTGGCGCATTGAATCCGCGCGAATCATCGCGGCGCTGGCGCGCATCGTTCGCGATGTTGGCCTGGCCGAGGAACTTGCGCAGGACGCTTTGGTCGCCGCGCTCGAACAATGGCCCGGCTCCGGCGTACCGGACAATCCTGGCGCTTGGCTGATGGCCACCGCCAAGCATCGCGCGCTCGATCATTTTCGCCGCAGCAAACTTCTCGAGCGCAAACACGAAGAGCTCGGCCGCGAACTCAACTCCCAGCAGGAATCCGCCGTGGCAAATTTTGAGGCCGAATTCGACGCTGCCAACGAACAGAATTTCGGCGACGACCTTCTTCGCCTACTTTTTATTTCCTGCCATCCGGTGCTTTCGACGGAAGCGCGCGTTGCGCTTACACTGCGTCTGCTCGGCGGACTTACCACGCAGGAAATCGCGCGCGCTTTTCTGGTTCCCGAGCCGACGATTGCGCAACGCATCGTTCGCGCGAAACGCACGCTCACGGACGCGCGCGTTCCGTTTGAAGTTCCTCGCGGCACCGAGCTCGCCGCGCGACTTTCTTCTGTGCTCGAAGTCTTGTATTTAATTTTCAACGAAGGCTACTCCGCTACCGCTGGTGAAGACTGGATGCGCCCCACGTTGATCGAAGATGCGCTGCGTCTGGGCCGCATTCTTGCGGGACTTGCTCCTGACGAGCCAGAAGTTCACGGGCTCGTGGCGTTAATGGAAATTCAGGCTTCACGTACGCACGCTCGTACCAATTCCGCTGGCGAACCGATTCTGCTTGCCGATCAGGACCGCACGCGCTGGGACCACGCGTTGATCCGCCACGGGCTCGCTGAACTGCAGCGCGCCGAACGACTGAACGGTGCGCGCAGTCCTTACGCGCTGCAAGCCGCCATCGCCGCTTGCCATGCGCGCGCCAACACTGCTGAACAAACGGATTGGCCGCGCATCGCGACGCTCTACGCATCGCTGGGGCAACTCATGCCAAGTCCGATCGTCGAACTGAATCGCGCCGTCGCTGTTTCGATGGCGTTCGGTCCACAAGCCGGGCTCGACATCGTTGATTCCCTCACCTCCGACCCTGCGCTCAAGTCGTATCACCTGCTTCCTGCGGTTCGCGCGGACCTGCTGAAAAAATTAGGCCGCCTTTCGGAAGCGCAAGGCGAATTTACTCGCGCGGCATCGCTGGCGCAAAATTCCCGCGAACGGACGCTGCTGCTGACTCGCGCGGCCTCCTGCGCGCCTGCTTCATAGAAACTATAGTTCCTATTTTATGGCGAACGCCGGTGGGGCCCCATATCAGGTCCCAGGAGGCGGATTGGCCTAACGAAAGATACCTGCCTTCCCCGGTATTTCACTGCATGGCTTTCCGTAGGTCCCTCGGCGCATGCTGGTTGCAAAGGCGAGAGAAACTGAGGGACGCGTGTTGGTCTGTCTGCTCTCGCGAGGAGGCACTTATGAAAACGAAATGGTCGTTGCAGCTTCTTGTAGCATCCGGCCTTATTCTTTCACCGATCTTTGTGGTGCGGGCGGCGCCGGGCCAGGACAAGAGTGACGATGCACGGAGCATCACAGGCTGTCTATCAAAAGGCGACAGCGCAAAAGAATTCAAGATCACTGGCGAGGACGGAAGCACGTGGGAAGTGACTAGCGCCACGGTTAAGCTTTCTCCACACCTGGGACACACCGTCACGGTAACCGGCGAAGTCTGGCATCCGGACATGCACGGAGCCAAAGAAAAGGCCAAAGAAGCGGTCGATGCCGATGCCAAGGAACATGGACACCTGAAGGTGACCAAGGTTTCGATGGTCAGCGAATCCTGCAAGAAGTAGTTCTTTCCGTATTTCATTTGACACTTTGACCGGAGCGACCAGCGCTCCGGTCTTTTTTTGCGCGAAGCTGTTCGCGCCGCTCCCACGTGATCGAGAGTCTTTTTCGGATCGACTGTGCCACCCGCCCCACTCTCAAGTTTCGAGTTTCGTGGCCAGTGGTTTCTTGCCGACTCCGCAAAGCCAACTTTTGGCACGGTCTTCGAAGATTTCGACTTCGGTGTAGCCTGCTGACGAAAAAAGGGCGCGGTGGTCTTCGAGGCCTAAATATGTGGAGCGCAACAGTTTCATGACGGGACGCTGGATGAATTCGAGCGAACCCGTTTTGTAGCTTTCGGCCAGGACCAGCAGGGTTCCGCCGGGCTTGAGGACGCGGAGGACTTCCTGCATATCGTGCAGCAGGTCGGGCCAGTAGTATTGCGTTTCCACGGCGGTGACCAGGTCGAAGGTGTTTTCGGCGAAGGGCAGGCGGGAAACGGAAGCCTGCTCGATAGCTACGCGGCGCTCGGCGATCAACTTTTTGTCTGGCGCGTGAGGCGGCTACGCTGCCCGGCGCATAGTCCACGCCGTCCACCTTGCCTTGCGGAGCGAGTGCGGCAAGTTTCTCGATGGTGCGACCGCCGCCGCAGCCTACATCAAGAATGCGGAAGTTGTTTTCGATGCGGACGTGCTGTAAGCCCGAGTCGGTCAGGCGGGAGTGCGAGAGGTTCATCATCCAGAGGAACGGGCGGCCCAGCCAGCGCGAGGGTTTGCGAACTTGGCGCAAAAGAAAGAAGGCGACGATCGCGGCTATGGTGTAGCGAAGGACGATGTGCAGGACGGTCACGGAGGGCACGGGCAGGAATGTAGCACACACGGGAGGAAAAGCAGATCCCTCGCTGCGCCCGCCACGGCGAGCAAGCTCGGGATGACAGAACAGGGGAGTTGGCGGAGACTTGGTAGATCAGCGAATGGAGGATCAGAATGTACCATGTGCGTCAGGAAAACCTGCCTTTTGTGGGGAGTTCGCACGAGTTTGTCGGCGCCGATCACGGCGACGTGAACGTGTCGGTCTTTTTATTGAGCGCGTTGCCGGGCAAAGGTCCGGGGCCGCACCGTCATCCCTACGATGAAATCCAGTTTGTCCGGGAAGGCCACGGAGTCTGGACCGTGAACGGCCAGACATTTCAAGGTGGCGCGGGCGATATCTTCGTCATCAAGGCCGGCGAGATTCACAGCTTCAAAGCGATTGGGGATGGCCCACTGGTCCAGGTGGACGTTCATCTGAGCCCGCGCTTCATCCAGCAGAACTTGGCGTAGCTCTACAGCTAAGTCTTGCCTTCGGCCTCAGGCTTCAGAACCCGAATCTTGCGTTCGGTAACAACGACGAAGCAACCCACCCAATCGTCGGCAGTCTCTTCGCGGAATAGCTCGAGGACACGAGTGACGAGGTTCGTCCGGCTGGGATTACGCAAGCGAAGCAAAAGTATCCCCCCCGTGGGAACCGGGCGAGAACTTCCGGACATCCGAGAAACCCAGATCCTGAGTGATCAAGAAGCGCGACTCTTGCTGCGCCGCTGCCCAGATTTCCTCATCCCGATGCCCGGCGAGACTCTCATGCTGAAGTGTATGGACGTCATGACCGATTTTTTCGAGTGCTGGCGCCAACCGGTGCGGAAGATTTTCGTCCAGCTTGATTTTCATCGAACTTGCGGAACAGGGGGAACGGGCAAATCCTCTTCCGCGGAAGCGGCAGCAAAGGCGATGGCGGCTTGTATGTCTTCGGCCTTCAGGCTGGGGAAATCGGAAAGAATCTCTTCCGCGGAGTCCCCGGCCGCCAGGGAAGGCAGCACCGTGCGCAGGGTTACGCGCGTGCCTTTGAACACAGGCTCACCTCCGCAGATCGCCTTGTCTCGAACGATGCGGGAGTCAAAGTTCTTGGAATTGTGAGCGGTGGAATTCATGGTGTCGTCACCACACATGCTGGGATATATCTTATCACCTGTGCGGGTGCCCGAGGGCGTTGAAGGTAGTGCCGGGGATATCTTCGTCGTCTGTTATGGCCGGCTCCAAGTAGAGCCCGCACCCGTGTTATGGCCGGCTCCAAGTAGAGCCCGCACCCGAAAGCCGGCGAGATTCATAGCTTCAAAGCCATCGCGGATGGTCCACTGGTCCAGGTGGACGTCCATCTGAGCCCACGCTTTATTCAGGAGAACTTGGCGTAGCGGATCGAGATGGGGCGCACTCTAACTATGTCACAGCGGCTGCGAGAGCGTGCGCACGTTCAGATATGGGATTGTTTGTCAAATTAAAGTGAATATCGCTGAGGTGTACTATCGCAAAGACGCATTTAATCTCCATTGTAGGGACGCAAAGCTCGCTGCTGCGCTGCATTTTATAATCAGTTTAATACCGGTTATGCTATTACGCTCGGCTGTTCTTTAACAAGTGTCTATAGCACGCTTCGGTCGAGCCTAGCGGTTTCGGCAGCCGCGGATTTATGAAGCGGAGTTTTTCTCTGATGAGGATATGATGCTTAAGACAGTGCAAAATCTAAGCGAAGCTACCCAGAGACGCCGCACCATAGAGAAAGCAGGGCTGTCCGACAAGATCGGACCGCAAAAGACGCTGAAGCCGTACACTACATTTGCGGAAGGGACGAGATGACGAAGACTACTGAGGCGAATACCAGGATGGAGCGGGCGCTTTCGCAGGTGGATCCGCAAATCTCCACGTTGTTGCGAGAGGAGGCGGAGCGGCAGGCCACTGGGCTGGAGCTGATCCCGAGCGAGAATTTGGTGTCGGAGGCGGTGCTGGAGGCGATGGGGTCGGTTTTTACGAATAAGTATGCGGAGGGGTATCCGGGCAAGCGGTATTACGGCGGATGCGAGTTTGCCGACAAGGTGGAACAGCTGGCGATTGACCGGGCGAAGGAACTGTTTGGAGCGGAGCACGCCAACGTGCAATCACATTCGGGGACGCAGGCGAATGTGTCGGTGTACATGAGCACGCTGCAGCCGGGCGACGTCGTTCTTGGAATGAACCTGGCGCATGGCGGGCATTTGACGCACGGGCATCCGCTGAATTTTTCCGGGCGGATGTACAAATTCGTGGCGTATGGAGTGCGGCAGGACAACGAACAGATTGACTACGACGAAATCGAAAAGCTCGCGGCGGAGCACAAACCGAAAATGATTGTGGCGGGAGCGAGCGCGTATTCGCGGGTGATTGATTTTGCGCGGATTGCGGCGGCGGCTAAATCGGTGGGCGCGCTGTTCTTTGTGGACATGGCGCATATCGCGGGGCTGGTGGCGGCGGGAGTGCATCCGAGTCCGGTGTCGCATGCGGACCTGGTAAGCACGACTACGCATAAGACGCTGCGCGGGCCGCGCGGCGGGCTGGTGCTATGCAAGACGGCGTTTGCGAAAGAGCTGGATAAATTGACGTTTCCGGGGATTCAGGGCGGGCCGCTGGTGCATACGATTGCGGCCAAGGCGGTGTGCCTGAAGGAAGCGATGGAGCCGGCGTTTAAGGAGTATCAGCAGCAGGTGGCGCGCAATGCCAAGGCTTTAGCGGCGGCGATTGCCAAGCGCGGGCTGCGCGTCGTTTCGGGCGGGACGGACAATCATTTGTTGCTGGTGGAAGTGCATTCGCGCGGGATTACCGGAAACGACGCGGAGAAGGCGCTGGACCGCGCGGGAATTACTGTGAACAAGAATGCGATTCCGTTTGATCCGCTGCCGCCGATGAAGGCTGGCGGGATTCGGTTGGGGACGCCGTCGATTACTACGCGGGGGATGAAGGAAGCGGAGATGGAAGTGATTGCCGGATGGATTGGGGAGGTGGTCTCCGCGGTCGGCAGCGCCACGCAAACGGAAGTCGAGCAGCGCGTACGCAAACAAGTCGCCGATCTCGCCGCCAAATTCCCCATCTATGAGTCCCGCGTGCGTGGGATTAATGCGGCGGAGCATGCGCGGATGCATTGAGGAGAGTACAAAGTTCAAGATGCAAGTATAAGAGTTCAAGAGTGCAAGAGTTCGAAGTCAATATAACGGGCGATGAGCAGCCTTGCTTGAACGATCTGGTGGTGGCTTGGATTACGCGGCGCACAGGCACGAGTGGCGGTGCTACTGAAGAGAGTCGGAAAAAGAAAGAGCAGCGCGATAAACCGTGCCTGCGGCAGGCAGGCCGATGCTACGTAGAGCGCGGAAGCAGAAGGCCACGGCATAAAGCCGCCACATACTTCGTATGAAGACTATTGAGGCATCAATTAAAAACTTGCCGCGTATTGTTGCTGCTACCGCGGATTTGGAGCGCTGGAAAGCGCAACAGATTCCGATTGTGCGCAGCGATTTGGTTTTGAAGCACCGCATGATGGCGGACGCGGTTTTTCCGTTTTTGCGATCGACGTTTTACCGGTGGGCGCAGTTGTGGCCGATTGTTTGTCCGGAGCTTGCGCGGGCACCGCAAGTTTTGGTGGTGGGCGATTTGCACGTGGAAAATTTCGGGACTTGGCGCGACCTGGAAGGGCGGCTGATCTGGGGAGTGAACGATTTCGATGAGGCGTGGCCGGCGGCGTATGCGGCGGATTTGGTTCGGCTGCTGGTGAGCGCGTATTTCGCGATCGGTGAACAAAAACTCGTAGTGACGCGCAGCGCGGCGCGCGAAGCGATTGAAGATGGCTATCGCGACGCGATGGATAAAGGCGGATCACCGTACGTGCTGGCGGAACGTTATGTGTGGCTGCGGCAGATTGCGCTGAGCAAATTGCGTGACCCGGTGCGTTTCTGGCAGAAGATCGAGACTTGTCCCGATTATCGCGGCAAAGTTCCCAAGCTGGCGCACGACCTTTTGCGTGGCTGCATGCCGGTGAAGGATGCCGCCATGCAGATGAAAACGCGCATTGCGGGACTGGGCAGCCTGGGGCATCCGCGAATCCTGGCTCTTTTTCAATGGCACGGAGCGCACATCGTGCGTGAAGCAAAAGCGTTGACGCGTTCCGGTTGGATCTGGGCCAGCGGCGAGAAAAAACTAGACGCTCCGCTGTTGCAGGAGCAGATCATCGGCAGCGCAGTGCGGGTGCGCGATCCACATCTGCATTTCCACGATAACTGGGTGATCCGGCGGCTGGCGCCGGATTGCTGCCGCATCGAACTTGCTTCCCTGCCCGATGAACGCGACGAAGAGCGGCTGCTCTACGCCATGGGCTGGGAAACGGCGAACATCCATCTAGGCAGCGGCAAGAAAATTGGCGCGGTAAAGAGGGATTTGGGCACGCGGCGCGGGCGTTGGCTGCATAAGGCCGCGAAGGCGATGGCTGCGGCGACGCGAAAAGACTGGAAGGTATGGCGAAATGCGTGGCAGGAACGGCACGACGAAAATTGAGTGCCCGTAAGAGCGATGCGCGCTGCACTACTGTCCGGCTGTCCCAAGACTGGCCATCGGTTCAGTAGATTTCAGAGCAACTTTCTTCTACCGTGAGGCATGTCGGCAATGAGAAAACTTCTCGCAGCGCTCCTCACAAAAACAGGCATCCGGTGGTTTTTCAGCGGGGTGCCGGTCGAAATTCCGGCGTACTTCCTGCCAAACTTTCGAGTGGTGGAAATACCAAGTGTGACGAGCGCCGCGCGAAGGAAATTCTGAACGCCGGCAATTAACTCCGCGAGCAGGCGGATGAGGTGGATATGACCGAGACCGAAGCATTCAAGGAATTCAAGCAGGGACTGGCACTGCTGCGAGATAACTTCGCGGACAAAGCGCTGACGCACATGCAGAAAGCGGCACAGCTGGAGAAAAATAATCCATATTACATGTCGTACCTGGGAGTGGTGCTGGCGCGGTCTGAAGAGAAGTGGGCGGAAGCGGAAAAACTCTGCGACAACGCAGTGCGCCTGAAGCGCAATCAAGCGCAACTTTATCTGAATCTGGCGGAAGTGTACGCGACGGCGGGCCGCAAGGACGATGCGGTGGAAACTTTGCAAGCAGGATTGAAGTATGCGCGCCGCGATGTGCGTTTGAATCTAGCGATCAATCGGCTGGTGGAGCGGCGGCCTCCGGTGTTTTCGTTCTTGTCGCGCAGGCATCCGCTGAACCGGCAAATCGGGCGGCTGCGTCACCGGACATTGGGAATGTTCGGAAATTCATAAAAAGACTTTCCACCCCCCCAACACGAAAAAGGGCGCTCGGGAGAAATCCTGGCGCCTTTTTTCGCTTTGCAATTTGGAAAGCAAACTTTGCAATCTAAAAGAGATCCCTCGCTATGCTCGGGATGATGCGCGTGGAACTACAACTTCCCCGCGGTCACTTGCGCTGCGTAGGCGGCGCGAAAGAGTAGGAATGCTGCATGCCCATTTCCATCAGCAGCTTGATTCCGATGCCGTTGAGGCCGTTGGGCAGCGCGTCAACGCGCACCACCTCCGCGAGATATTCGCGATTGGTGGCGGCAGGGTCGCGCGAGTACGGCATGGTGACGAAGAGGCGCATGCCTAGTTCGTAGCCTGGTTCGCTGGTTTGGAAGAAGACGCCACTGCGGGAAACGCTAGCGGATCCGCGCAGATCTTCGAAGTGCTCTTTTTCTGGGTCGGACGGGCGAATGCGCATCAGCTGATTAATTTTGCAACGGCGGCTGCCGCGGCGTTCCGCCTGGGATGAACTGCGGGGAACCGGTGAGTTGCCAGTTGTCTTGGTCATAATGTCTTGCGTGGCCATCAAGGACCGCCCTTTCACTCTACAGCTTTTACTACGTGAAGTGTACGGAGGCGGATGGTGTGTTCCTATAGATGAGAAGTACCTAAAATAAGGGAAATGCGTTTTGGAATTTGGCGTTACGGAAGTACCAGTGGGAATTGGTACTTTTGTCGAAATGTGCGATTCTCTTGCATCAAGTTGGTTCGAAACGAGGCAAAGGATGGAGCTGGATGCAGAAGCGATTTAAGGAATTAACGGAACGCGAAATTTTGGCGTTGGCGATTCAGAACGAAGAAGAAGATGGGAGAATTTACGGGGAATTTGCGGATGCGTTGCGAGAAAGCTATCCGGCGACGGCGGATATGTTCGAAGAGATGCGGAAGGAGGAGGCGGGGCACCGGGACCGTTTGTTCGAAGAGTTTCGGGGACGATTTGGCGAGCAGATTCCGCCGATACGCCGCGAAGACGTAAAGGGATTTCTACAGCGACGACCGTTGTGGTTGGTCCGCCCATTGGGCGTGAATGCCGCCCGGAAACACGCGCAAGTGATGGAGATGGAGGCAGTGCGTTTTTACCAGCGGGCGGCCGGGCGAGTAACGCACGCAGGGACAAGAGAACTACTGAATAAGCTGGCCGATGAGGAACGAAAGCATACGGAGACTGCCGGGAATCTGGAAGAAAAGCACCTTACAGAACACGCGCGAGCGGCGGAAGACGAATCGCACAAGAAATTGTTTCTGTTGCAAGTGATACAGCCGGGCCTTGCGGGGTTGATGGACGGATCGGTCTCCACGCTGGCACCGCTCTTTGCGGCGGCATACGCTTCGCACAAAACGTGGGAAGCCTTCCTGGTAGGGATGGCAGCCTCGTTGGGTGCAGGAATTTCGATGGGATTCGCGGAAGCGCTTTCGGATGACGGTTCACTGACGGGCAGAGGTTCACCCTGGATTCGCGGAGGCGTTACCGGAGCGATGACCACGGCGGGCGGACTTGGCCATACGCTTCCCTTCCTGATTCATACGTTTCACGTGGCGATTACCGTGGCGGTTTTTGTGGTGGCGGTGGAACTGGGAACTATCAGCTGGATCCGTCACAAATACATGGACACGCCATTTTTGCAGGCGGCGTTTCAGGTGGTGGTGGGCGGAGTGCTCGTGTTTCTGACAGGGATATTGATTGGGAGTTCGTGAGGAAAAGAGTGCAAAGGTACAAGAGTACAAGGCGCAAGCGGAGAGTGTGGCTGTGGCAGGAATGCCGGTTCGCGTGGGGAAAAAGCTAGAAGCGGAAGGAAGACCAAGCGAGTTTGAATCGGAAGGCCGGGCAAGCTAGGGCGCAGTATCTGCGGCTACCAGGGAATAAGAGAGAACGACAGGACAAATAAGTTAGGTCCAGTTGTTTTGGGGTTCTTCGAAGATTAGTTCTTTGTCCATTGGGAGCATGTTTTTGCGGTAGTGATGCAACCCAAGAAGAATGAGTGCGAATGGTACGAAGAGCAGGGGCGTGGCCGCAGGCGTGGCGGCTACTTGCGTTTCGTATTCCGGGATGTATGTGGCGAGGATGATGGCTGCAAAAAAATAGGCCAGGACAATTAGAGGAGAGTGGCTCTGGAAGGGCGGGTAGCTACAGGTGAAAGGAATCTTGCGAAGCCTGAGAATGGCAATTTCAACGATGAGGATTGAACACACAATGAGCACGGAAGTGTGCAGGACCGCGATAAAAAGTCCCCAGAGGTAGAGCGTCGAGAAGAAAGTGAGCGGGGCAAGCCAAGAGAGCGATAAAGCGAGGAGAAGCCTGCGAGCGGTGGAGCGGGTCTCGACGACCGCAGGATCAATCCAGAAACGGAAGATCCAATTGGCTTGAAGATTCAGGGGGATTTCGAAGCAGAAGCGCATGCCGACGATGACGCAAAACGCGAGGATCAACGGGATGGAAAGCGCGTCGGCAGATAAAGGCGAGGCGTTCGTCTGGTAGAAGCGATGAGAGCCGGGTTGGAAATGGATAGGGACGCCAGCCAACATTCCTGCCGAAGCTACGAGGCCGATGGCCAGAGAAAATAGCAACACCTGTTGGTGGATTTCGCTGCGCCAAAGAGTCGGAAGAATAAAACGCCCAAGTGTCCGTTGAGTTGGAGTTTTGAATACCGATCGATAGAAGATTCTGCTGAGACTCGCCCAGCGAAATTTGCCAAGTTTTGGGATCAGAGGAAGATCGGCGGATTCTGGAATTTTCTGGAATGATCTGCGGAAACCTACGATGTAGGTAAACGTGGCGATGGCGGGAGTTGCTACCAGAGCGGCGACCGCGCGGAAAGCCATGTGAGAAAAGAAGGGATCGGCGCCGCGGCCCCAAAGCTTTTGACACAATCCAAGGAACCAGACCGGCGGCAGGACGCTAATGAAGCGCTGCGTTCGTTCCACCCCATTAGAGAGAAAGTCCGGGACCGAAAGACTGCTGGCTACAAGAGCAAGGAGAAAGACGATCACGACGAAGCGCACGACGGTTGAAATCCGCCGCGAAATGCCATAAGGAAAAAGCGCCAACAGGATGCCGGTTAGCGCAAAGACCAGGCAGAAAGAAAAAAAGCCGGCGGCGATTACGGTGAGAGAGTGACCAAGAAAAAAGCGCATGAAGACCGCGAGACTGCCCTGCGAACCGACCACGACAATAGGAAATAGGATGATGGAAGCAGCGTTGACCACGATGGCGTAAAGAGAAGCGAGCGCGGCGATGGCCGCAAAGTTGGCGACAAAGATGTTGCGGAGCGAGATCGGAAGGTGAACGAGATTCGCGAAATCACGGCGATCGGGAAAAATGGCGGTCCACTTCCATAAGGTAGCGATTCCAGTGATAGCCATCGAGAGAACGATGAAAAAATATTCGTCGGGTATGGTGGCTTCGAATGGATCGAATGACCCATCACCGCGCAAGAAGCGAATCAGCGAACCATATTTTTCAAAGAGCAGGAGGGAGACGAAAAGGCCGGGGAGTGCCAGGAGAATTGCGGTGATGCCAATTCCGAGGTCGAGGTTGTCGGCGCCTAGTTCGCCACCGCCTTGGAACATTTTTCCGACGAAAAGACCGAGAAGGCGCCGGAATGACCTTTTTGAAGAGGCAATGCCAGTAGCAGGGCGAGAATCGAGGCGATCGTTCAACGAGGCGCCACCATTACGCTCACGATATCGCTGGCGATTTGGCTGGCGTCTTTGTCTTCCACTAACTGGACGAAAGCTTGCTCTAGTGTGGATTGACCGATCTGGCGGCGAACTTCATCAGTGGAGCCACAGGCAATCATGTGGCCTTTGCGAATGACGATGAGCTGGGTGCAGACTTTTTCAACAACTTCCAGGACGTGCGAGCAGTAAAAGATAAATTTGCCCCTGGTTCTTAGAATTTGAATGAGATTTTTAACGACCATTGCGGAAGTGACATCGAGGCCGGAGAGCGGCTCGTCCAGAACCAAGACGTCCGGATTATCCATCAGCGCGGCGATCAAAAGAATTCTTTGCCGCATGCCCTTGGAATAGGCACTCATCTGGACGTGCTTGTAGGCGCTTAGCCGGACTTCCGCGGTCGAAAGTCAATTTTCCGCTTTTTGGGCAGACAAGTTCCCTCGTTTCAACAAAAGCTTGCTGAAAGTCGTAAATAGTGACGAATGTTAATGATATTTATCTTTACATGACTG